>Ga0213876_10002155_pt1 | contig 11641 bp, 12 predicted proteins | sample BarmaccomBMRX_R9_FD_160113 | JGI IMG/M metagenome (GOLD analysis project Ga0213876, IMG submission 160113) | Root-associated microbial communities from Barbacenia macrantha in rupestrian grasslands, the National Park of Serra do Cipo, Brazil - RX_R9 | ecosystem: Host-associated > Plants > Roots...
TACGAGCTCGTAGTCGACGCGCTCGTCGATCACGCCGTAGTAGCCGATGATCGGCGCGTCGATGTCGGCGAGATCCGCGGGGAGCGGCGTCTCCGAGAGACGCGCCTTCGCGAAGTGCGCCGAGTCCACGCCGCAGCCGAAGAAGTGCACGTTCGGATGGAGCCGCGACTTCGACTGCCACAGTCGGTAGCCGCCGGTGAACACCACGTCGGCGCGTGCGATCAGCAGCCGCTCGCGCGCGATGAGCTCCGGCGGCGCGAAGCGGAACTGCGACAGCTCGTCCATGCAGTCGTACACCACCGCGCGCTCGCCGAACGCGCCGAGCATCGCGGGCGCGGGCATCGGCGTGTAGAACCACTGCACGGGCGCGGTGTAGCGGCCGCCGAGCGCGCCGCCACGCGCCATGGCATGCAGCAGCAGCGTGCGCACCTCGGCGATCGCGGCGTCGCCGTCCTCGCGCAGCGCGGCCGGCAGCACCGGCACCACGCGCGTGACGTTGGGCAGCGGCGAGGTGAGATCGAGACGCGCGTGCTGCAGGTCGTCGGCGAACAGCGGCTCCTCGACGAACAACACCGGCACCGATTCGGCGAAGCGCGACAGCAGTTGCTGCGGGCGCTGCCACACGAAGTCCCAGCGAAGATGACTGTGCACGATGAGCGGCGCATCCAGCGTGTGGACGACGCGGCTCAGCCGGTCGGACCGATCGGTGCGGATCATGACGATGAAGCGGGGCAAGAGGGACGCGCGGCATACATGGGACTCCATGTATGTCGGCACATCTCTCCAGAAGTGCAAATGCCGTTCCGGGCCCCATGGCCGAACGGGGCGGACACCGATCGACTCGGCGCCCGCCCCGTCATGGCGTTGGTCCCGCGATGCCTACCGCGTCGTCAGACGGCCATCACGTATCGCCGCGCGCCGTCGTGTCGGGCTCGCCCGCGATGAGCCGACGCGCGCCCTGCCAGCGGCGGAAGAGCCGCGCGTTGCGCTCGATCGTCGTCTCGATGATGCGGCCCGACGTCACGCTCGCGTGGATGAAGCGCCCCTGCCCGAGATAGATGCCGACGTGCGACACGCGGCTGCCGCGGCCGAACGTGAGCAGATCGCCGGGCTTGAGCATCGCGCGGTCGCGCGGCACCGCGGAGCCGAGCCGCGCCTGCTGCGCGGCGGTGCGCGGCAGCGTGATGCCTAACGCCTCCATGGCGAAGCGCGCGAACGCGCTGCAGTCGAGCCCCTGGCCGGGCTTCGTGCCGCCGAACACGTAGCGCGTGCCGAGCTGGCTGCGCGCCCGGTCCATCATCGCCGAGAGCAGCCGCTCGGCCGACGCGCTGAACCCGCTCAGCGGGCCGCCCGTCGTCGTGCTGGGCGCCGTAAGGGTGGCCGAGGGGACCAGCGCGAACGCCTCGGCCGGCGTCGCCCCCGTCAGGACCAGGTCCGTGGACGGCATCTGGAGCAGCGACGGCGGCAGCGCGGGGAGCGTGGGCTCGGCGGCCGCGACCTTGCGCTCGGCCTTCCGTCGCGCGGCGGCGCGCGCGGCCGCCCGTGCAGCGGCACGGCGGGCGGCCGGCGTCGACTTCTTGGGGGGCTTGCGGCTGGCGAGCGCCGCGAGGGCGTGCGGGGCGGCGGCCGGCGCCGCGGTGGCGGTCGCACCGGCGCTCGTCAGGCACACGAGCAGCGCGACGGTGCGGCGGGCGAGGGGCGCCAGGCGGCGCGAACGGAAGGGGAGGGGCAAACGCGGACCTCGGGGAACGAACGAGGGCGCCGGGCGGGGGGACTCCCGGCGTGCTTGCGAGGACCAACGTAGCCCTCCGGCGCCACATCGCAGAACCCGACGGACGCGACCAATCCGTCCCCGTCCTGATCGCGCGGTCAGGACGCCCGGAAATCCGCGCGCACGGTGTGCTCGCGCGCCCGGCAAACGAACGTCGCCGTGACCGGCGATCAGCGGATTCCGACCACCTTGTGGGTCTGGACCGAGAGGCGCCACCGCGGGTGCGCCAGGCAGTACGCGATGGCCGCGCGGGTGTTGGCGGCCAGGTCGGGGCCGTCCATCGGCTGGAGGAAGAAGTGCCGGAACGCGAACCCGGCAAACCGCTCCGGCTGCGCCTCGGGCTCCACCTGCGGATAGACGAGCTTCAGCTCGTCCCCAGCCGTCAGCGCGAGCGAAGCGCCGGCCTTGGGGCTCACGCAGGTCCAGTCCAGCCCCGGCGGCGCCGGCTGGGTGCCGTTCGTCTCCACGGCCACCTCGAACCCCGCGGCGTGCAGCGCGTCGATCGCCGGCGCGTCGAGCTGGAGGAGCGGCTCGCCCCCCGTGCAGACGACGAGCGGCGCCACGCCGCCCAGCCATGCGACGTCGGGCAGCTCGCCGGTGCCGCTCGCCCACCGCTCGGCCACTGCGTCGGCCAGCGCGTCGGCGGTGGCGAACCGCCCGCCGTCGGGGCCCACGCCGACGAAGTCCGTGTCGCAGAACCGGCAGACGGCGCGGTGGCGGTCCTGCTCGCGCCCCGTCCACAGGTTGCACCCGGCGAAGCGGCAGAACACGGCCGCGCGCCCGGCGTTCGCGCCCTCGCCCTGCAGCGTGTAGAACAGCTCCTTGACCGTGTACACCGCTCAGCCGCCCGCGTAGGCGATCGGATCGCGGGCACCCGCCTCGGCGAACCCGCGGAGACGGAGCTGGCAGGCGTCGCAGTGGCCGCACGCGGTGCCGTCGGGCGCCGGGTCGTAGCAGCTCGTGGTGTCGCCGTAGTCGACGCCGAGGGAGAGGCCGAGCCGGACGATCTCCGCCTTGGTCAGGTGGAGGAGGGGGGTGCGGAGGCGCAGTGCCGTCTCTCCCCGCTCGGCCGCCTCGACGCCGGCGCGCGTGGCGAGGTTGGCCATCCGCTCGAACGCGGCCACGTAGTCGGGCCGGCAGTCGGGGTAGCCCGAGTAGTCGAGCGCGTTGACGCCGATGAAGACGTCGCCGGCCCCCGTGACCTCGGCCAGGGCGAGGGCGTACGAGAGGAAGATCGTGTTGCGGGCCGGCACGTAGGTGATCGGCACGCCGTCGTGGGCCATGGCGTCGGCGGGGCGGTCCTTGGGCACGGCCAGGTCGGCGGTGAGCGCCGAGCCGCCGAAGACGGCGAGGTCGATGTCGATCACGACGTGACGCGCGACGCCCCACCGCGCGGCCACGCGCCGCGCCGCCTCGACCTCGTGGGCGTGCCGCTGGCCGTAGCGGAAGGAGAGGGCGTGCACCGCATAGCCGTCGCGCGTGGCGAGGGCGAGGCAGGTCGTCGAATCGAGGCCGCCGCTCAGCAGGACGACGGCGGCGGGGGCGGAGACGGGATGGGTCACCCCGAAAGCTAGCCAGCCCGGGAACCCTGCAGCGCACGGCGGCGGACGGCGGCGCACGGCGGCGCACGGATATTGAGACAAGACGCCGCCGCCGCTTAGTCTTCCGACACGCAGCCCCGCCTCCCTCCTCCCGGCTCACATGTCCTTCCTGACCGATCCCAGCGCCTGGCTCGGGCTGCTCACGCTCACCGCGCTCGAGATCGTCCTGGGGATCGACAACATCATCTTCCTGTCGATCCTCGCGGCGAAGGTGGCGCCCGCGCAGCAGCCGACGGCGCGCCGCCTCGGCCTCGCCGGCGCGTTCATCACGCGCGTCGGGCTGCTGCTCAGCATCAGCTGGATGGCCCGGCTCACGACGCCGCTGTTCGCGCTCCCCGGCATGTCGTGGCTCGAGGTGGAGACCCGCGAGTTCACGGGGCGCGACCTGATCCTCGCGCTGGGCGGGCTGTTCCTCATCGCCAAGGCGACGTACGAGATCCACGGCAAGCTCGAAGGCGGCGATGCGCACGGCGGCACCGGTGGGCGCGGCCACAGCTCGCTGCTCGCCGTCGTCGCGCAGATTGCCGTCGTCGACATCGTCTTCTCGCTCGACTCGGTGATCACGGCGGTCGGCATGGTGAACAACATCCCGGTCATGATCGCGGCGAACGTCATCGCCCTCGCGTTCATGCTCGGCGCCTCCGGCCCCATCTCGACCTTCGTCGACCGACGGCCGACGGTGAAGGTGCTCGCCCTCTCGTTCCTCGTCCTCATCGGCACGAACCTCGTCGCCGAAGGCTTCGGCCAGCACGTGTCGAAGGGCTATACGTACTTCGCGATGTTCTTCGCGGTGATCGTCGAGCTGCTCAACCTCCGGCTGCGGAAGAACGCCGCGCAGCCGGTGCAGCTCCGCAAGGGGGAGACGATCGAGGAAGGGGTGGTAGGGGAGTAGGGGCTGGTGGGGCGGGACCGGTACCGCGGTCTGTGTCCCGCGGTACACGCGCCGCGGGATGCGTGGGGCGGGACAGGAACGGCGGCCGCCGGGACGTCATCCTGCGGGACGCCGTGCCACGGCACGCGTGCAGCGGGGCGTGACGGGCGGGTCGGCGGCGCGGATGAAGCGGAGTAAGGGGAGCAGCCGGCAGTTGCGCTGCTCATGTCCCGCCGCACACGTCCCGCCCCACGTATGCCGCGGGACATCTACCGCGGGACAGGTCCCGCACTGCGAAGCCCCGCCTCATCAGTCAATCTGGCTCGCCTCCTGCACCCGCGGCTGCGCATGCACGTACTCGTGACGGGGGGCTCGGGGGTGGTGGGTGAGGCGGCGGTGCGGGCGCTCGTCGAGCGCGGGCACCGCGTGCGGCTGCTCGCGCGGCACGCGGCGGAGACCGTCCGACGCTGGCCGCACGGCGTCGAGGCGCACGATGGCGACGTGACCGATCGGTCGTCGCTGCGCGGCGCCGCCGACGGGTGCGACGCCGTGCTGCACCTCGTCGGCATCGTCGACGAGTCGCCGCCGGAGGTGACGTTCCAGTCCGTGAACGTCGACGGCACGCGGCACGTCGTCGACGAGGCGGCGCGTGCCGGCGTGGCGCAGCTCGTGTACGTCTCGTCGCTCGGCGCGGACCGCGGCACGTCGCCGTATCACCGCAGCAAGCTGGCGGGCGAGGAGATTGCCCGGACCTTCGCGGGGCGGTGGGTCGTCGTGCGCCCCGGCAACGTGTACGGGCCGGGCGACGAGGTCGTGTCGCTGCTGCTCAAGATGGTGCGCGCGCTCCCGGCGATCCCGGTGATCGCGGGCGGCGACCAGCCCTTCCAGCCCGTGTGGGCGGACGACGTCGGCGAGGCGCTCGCACGGGCGACGGAGCGCGACGACCTCGCGGGGCGCACGGTCGAGCTCACGGGCCCGGACCGCACGAGCATGAACGACCTGCTCGACCGCTTCGCCCGCCTAACGGACCGCGACCCGGTGCGCGTGCCGCTGCCGGGCGTGCTCGCGGAGCTCGGCGTGCGGCTCGCCGACGCGTTGGGCGTCGACGTGCCGATCAACGCGGGCCAGCTCGCGATGCTCGCCGAGGGGAACGTCATCGACGATCCGGCGCGCAACGCGCTCGACACGGTGCTCGGCGTGCGCCCCACGCCGCTCGACGAGGGGCTGCGCCGCCTGCTCGACACGCTCCCCGAGCAGCTCCCCGAGGACGGCGTCGGGCCGCTGCACCGCAAGCGCTACTGGGCCGACATCGTCGGCGCGACGCTCGCGCCCGAGGCGCTGTTCGAGCGCTTCTGCGCGCGCTTCCAGGAGCTGTCGCCCGACCACATGGACCTCGCGGCGGAGCCGGGCGCGCCGACCGCGGTGCTCGAGTGCGGCCAGACCGTGACCATGGCGCTCCCGATGCGCGGCAACGTGCAGGTGCGGGTCGCCGAGCTGACGCCGACGTGCCTAACGCTCCAGACGGTGGAAGGGCATCCGCTCGCCGGCGCGGTGCGCTTCCGGCTCGCGCCGGTGCCCGACGGGGTGCTGCGCTTCGAGGTCGACGTCGTGCATCGCGCCGCGAGCCTCGTCGACCGCATCGCGATGGCCGCGCTCGGGAGCCGTCTGCAGAGCGCGACGTGGCGCGAGACGGTGGAGAACGTCGTCGCGGCGAGCGGCGGCACCGCGCCTAACGGCGTCGAGCACGCGCACGAGTCGGTGCACGGCGACGACGTGGCGGCGGTCGAGGAGTGGCTCGCGCGGCTCGCGGAAGCGCGCGTGCGCGCCGAGAACCCGTAGTCGGCAGGCCGTTAGGCCGACCGCGGTGCGTCCTCGAACGCGTCGTCGCTCCACGCCGAGTCGAGCTTGACCGTGCAGTGGTCGCCGCAGCCCAACCGGTACCGGTTGCGCGCGAACCAGCGGTAGAAGCGGTCGGCGAGGACGCGCACGAACGGGATCCTGAATACCCACGACAGCAGCCGCCCGCGCGGCATCACGTCGATGATGCGCTCGATCGCCGCCGCGCCCTGCCACGTCTGTCCACCGGGGCCGATGAGCTGCAGCGCCTCGACGTATGCGTGTGCCGGGATCCACGGGAACCGCGCCTGCACGCCGCCGAGCTGCGACGGGACGATCTCGAGCAGCCGCGCCGAGCGGTCCCACGCGCGGAGCAGCCCCACCATGTGGCCGCAGACGCGGCAGTGGCCGTCGTAGACCACCGTGTACGGCCGCCCCTCACCGGTCCCCGACCAGCCGGCGGTATACGTCTCCGCCGCCGCGGGATCGCGCGGCCGGCCCTGCACCGTGAACCGCACCACCGGCACGCTCATCCCGCAGATCCCTCCACCGTGACCGTCGCGCCGTGCGACAGCGTCGCGTGCACGGGGCAGAGCGTCGCCGCGCGCTTCGCCGCCTCGACGCGCGACGCGGGGAGGCTCTTCCAGCGAAACGTCATCTTCACCGCGTCGACCCGATGCGGATGCTCGGCGAACGTCCACGTCACGTCGATCACGAGGTCCTCGAACGGGATCTTCGCGTGCGTCGCCCACGACGCGAGCACCGAGAACGTGCACACGGCCAGCGAGCTGCCGAGCATGTGGAACGGCGAGTACTGCCGGTCCGCGGAGTCGGCTTCGACGGTGAGCAGTCCCGGGGCGGCCTCGTACCGGATCGCGTCGTCGGACAGGAGAGTGAGCTTCATCGTGGACGGCGCATGTGGACGGCGCATGCAGGAGGCGCATGGGGACGGCGCATGTGAACCGCGCGGACCCATGCGGCGGCGGTGCAAGGAGCAAGCCTTTCGCAGGCATCGACGCCGCGCCACACTACGCCAGGACGGCACGCTCCCCCACATGCGCCCTTCGCATGCGCCCTTCGCATGCGCCCTTCGCATGGGCCGTCGCCATGCGCCCTTTCACATGCGCCTTCTCGCTTCCATGCACCCTCGTCTCGCCGGCCTCGTCGACCACCTCGCGCGGACGCGCGCCGAGCTTCTCGCGGCGGCGGAGGCCGTGCCGGCGGCCGACCGCGAGCGGCGGCCGTCGCCCAACCGGTGGACCGTCGCCGAGGTGCTCGACCATCTGCGGATGACCGAGGTGGGCAGCGCGACGCTGCTCGCGCGGCGCATCGGCCGGGCGCGCGAGGCGGGGGTCGGGCCGGACCTCGAGGTTGGCTCGGTGCTCGGGCGGCTCGACCACGCCGACGTCTCGCAGGGGGGCGGGCTGCGCGTCGCGCCGGAGGTCGTGCAGCCGACCGCCGGCACGCGGTTCGACGACGCGCTCGCCGGGCTCGCGGCGTCGCGTGCCGGCCTGCTCGACGTGGTACGTCTGCTCGAGGACGTCGACGCGACGCGCGTCATGGCGCGCCACGCTGCCCTCGGCGAGATCGACGCGTATCAGTGGCTGCTGTTCATCGGCCAGCACGAGCGCCGGCACCTGCGGCAGATCGAGGGGATCCGGGCCGCGCTGGCCGCCTCGGCGCCGGCCGACTGACGAGCGGAAGGGACGGCCGGATGTCCACCGGGCGCGACACCCGGCCGCTGGCGCGCACTGGCAAGTGCATGCGAGAGAAGGGTTTGCGTCATATGTGGCGGCGGCCCCGATGGTGCCATTCCGGGGAGCGCCCCGCCGTCGCGGGTGCCGCTTCCCAGGAGATGGCATGCATCCCTCGATCGTTCGTCTTCGCGCCGCCACGCTTCCGCTGGCCGCGCTCGCCCTCGCCGCCGCGCCGCTCGCCACGCTCACCGCCCAGCGCGCGCCGGCCCGCACCACCACGACCGCCGCGCCGTCGACCGTCTTCGACGTGACCCCGTACGCCGGCTACATGCGCTTCGGCCACTACCTCGACGGCCCGCTCGGCACGAGCCTGCGCAGCGCCAACGCACCCGTGGTGGGCGCGCAGGTGGGACTCGCGCTCTCGCCGTCGCTCGGCCTGGTCGGCAACGTCGCCTACGGCAGCGCGGACCTTCAGGTCGGCGTGCCGATCCTCGGCGGCATCGACGTCGGCACGGCGAAGAACTGGATCTACGACGCGGACCTCGAGTACCGCGTGTCGCTTCCGACCGCCAGCACTACGGCGACGATCGTCCCGTTCGTGCAGGCCGGCGCGGGCGCGATCAGCACTCGGCTGGAGAACTCGCTCGTCAACACGTCGTCGACCAACTTCGCGTTCAACGGCGGCGCGGGGCTCGACCTCGGCTTCGGCCGCGGCTTCGGCGCCCGCGTGATGGTGAAGGACTACGTCGGCCGTTTCGACGCGTCGAACTCCACGGGCGGGCTGGTCCCGGTGAAGGGCGACCTCTCGCACAACGTCGCGGCGAGCATCGGGCTGCGCCTGTCGTTCTGAGGCCCGCCGCGTGCGTGCAGCCGGAGCATGACTGAACATCCCCTGCTCCGGCTGCCGCCGCGCGACGAGGACGGCCACGTCAACGTCGTGGTCGAGACGCCGCGCGGCAGCGTGCACAAGCTCACGTTCGACGCCGAGCGGGGGGTGATGGTGCTCAAGAAGGCGCTCCCCGCCGGCCTCGCGTTCCCGTTCGAGTTCGGCTTCGTGCCGCGCACGGTGGCCGACGACGGTGACCCGGTCGACGTCGTGGTGCTGCTCGACGGTGCGGTGCCGCCCGCGGTGGTCGTCGCCGCGCGGCTGGTCGGCGTGATCGAGGCCGAGCAGCGGCGCGACGGCGAGACGCAGCGGAACGACCGGCTCGTCGCGGTGGGCGTGCTGTCGCGGCGCTTCGGCGAGGTGCGCGAGGTCGACGAGCTGCCGTCGGCGCTCCTCGACGACCTGTCGCGCTTCTTCGCCGCCTACACGACCGCGTTAGGCACCGACTTCCGCGTGCTCGGCCGATCTGGCGTCGAGCGTGCGAACGCGCTGCTCGACGCCGCGATCGCCCGCGCGGACGCCGACCGTTAGGCGGCGAACGGCCGGCAATCTGCGCGAATCTGCGGACTCTGCGGATCGCTGCTCTTCGAACGGCATCATCCACAGATTACACGGATTACACAGATTCACTGCCTAACAGAAGCAGGAATCTGTGTAATCCGTGTAATCTGTGGACCCCTGCTCGTCGAACGGCATGATCCGCAGATTCACGCCGATTGCGCCTAACCGGCCGCCGCGAACAGGTCGAGCTGGGCGCGGCGCGGCGTGAGGCGCGTGCGCAGGTCGGGCGCGTCGAGCAGGTGCACGGCGCGGTTGCGGTCCGCGGCGACGACGAACGGAAGCGCGCGCGCCAGCGGCACCCGCAGCGACAGCAGGTCTTCGGTGCGCAGCCGCCGCCAGCGCCGCATCGCGACGATCCGCGCGACCGCCGTCGCGCCGAAGCCGGGCACGCGTAGCAGCTCGTGGCGCGACGCGCGGTTGATGTCGACCGGGAACGCCTCGCGATGGCGCAGCGCCCAGGCCAGCTTCGGGTCGACGTCGAGCGGCAGGTTGGGCGCGTCGGCGGGCGCGAGCTCGTCGACGGCGAAGCCGTAGTGCCGGAGCAGCCAGTCGGCCTGATACAGCCGGTGCTCGCGGACGGGCGACGGCGCGGCCTCGGGGAGTGCGCCCGGCGCGTCCGGGATCGGCACGTAGCTGCCGTAGTACACGCGTCGCAGCCGCTGCCGGTCGTACAGCGACGCCGCCACGTGCAGGATCTGCGCGTCCGACGCGTCGTCCGCGCCGACGACCATCTGCGTGACCTGGCCGGCCGGCGCGAACGCGGGCGCCCGCACGTGGTGCCGCCCCGCCTCGTGCGCCTCGGCGATCCCGTCGCGGATACGGTCCATCGCCCGGGCGATCGTCACCATGCGCCGCCCGGGGGCGAGCGCGTCGAGATGCCGCTGCGTCGGCAGCTCGACGTTCACGCTCAGCCGGTCCGACCATCGCCCCGCCTCGGCGATCAGCTCGGCGCTCGCCTCGGGGATCGCCTTGAGGTGGATGTAGCCCGCGAACCGGTGGTCGCGCCGCAGCGTGCGCGCGACGGCCGCGAGCTGCTCCATGGTGTGGTCGGCGCTGCGCATGACGCCGGAGCTGAGGAACAGCCCCTCGACGACGCCGCGGCGGTACAGGTCGAGCGTCAGCCGCACGACTTCCTGCACCCCGAACCGCGCTCGCTCCACGTCGGCCGATCGCCGGTTCACGCAGTAGGCGCAGTCGTGGATGCAGTCGTTCGTGAGGAGGATCTTGAGCAGCGCGATCCGGCGCCCATCGGCCGAGATGGCGTGGCAGATCCCGTGACGCGTCAGCTCGGGGTCAGGGCCGACGAGCGGTTCGGCGGTGGTGAGGGCGGCGACGTCGCGTCGAGCGCAGGGAGCGTCGTACCGGGCGGCGTCCGCGAGGACGGCGAGCTTGCGACTGGTGTCCATCGGCTACGTGATTCGGAGCAAGATTGCACCGAAGAATAACCGAAAGTCACGTCGCGCGCGATGGAACCACGGAGGACACGGAGGACGACCTTTCCGGCAGTCCTCCGTGTCCTCCGTGGTTCAAGCCACTCAGGGCTTCCCGCCGAGCGCCGACATGGCGGCCATGCCGAGGCGGTTGAGGAGGGCGAGGCCGATGATTGCCATCGAGACCGCGATCCAGCTCACGCGGCCGATGCGGGCGAGGAAGGCCAGCCCGCGTGGCTCGTCGAGCGCCTGCATCTGGACGACGCGGAACGCGGTGACCGCACGCCGGTAGAGGAGCCAGTTCGCCGTGCCGCCGGAGAGGATCGACGTCGAGAGGAGGATGCCGGCGATGACCGCCACCGCGTCGGGGTCGACGATGACCTTGCCGTCCGGGCCGATCGCCGGTGGCGCGCCCTTCCACAGCAGCCCGAACCCGATGCTCGGCAGGAACGCGAAGCCGATGCCGAGGACGTAGAGCCGCCGGTAGAAGAACCACATCGGCCAGAGGAGGGCGGCCGACCAGTTCCACGTCGGCTGGAAGCGCGGCTCCTCGAAGAACGGGGCGAACTTGCGCCGGTACGTTTCCCAGCGCGGGCCGATGAACGCGGCGAACTGCCGGTCGAGCGGGGATTCGGGGGCCGGCGGGCCGCCGCCGCGCGGCTTCGACTGGGCCCACGACGGCAGGGGCGGGGGACCGCCGCTCATCGCCCGCTCCGCGGCTGCGCCGCCGGCTGCTGCTGCGTCAGGCAGTGGAGCGTGCCGAGCCCCCACACCAGGTCCACGGCGTGCACGCCGACCACGTCGTGGTCCGGCATCAGCTCGGCGAGGGTGTTCAGCGCCACGCGGTCGTTCCGATCGTTGAAGGTGGGGACGAGCACGACGCCGTTGCCGACGTAGAAGTTCGCGTAGCTGGCCGGCAGCCGCTGGCCTTCCATCTCGACGGCGCGCGGGAAGGGGAGCGTCACGACGCGCAGCGCGCCGCGGTCGC
>Ga0213876_10002156_pt1 | contig 11640 bp, 7 predicted proteins | sample BarmaccomBMRX_R9_FD_160113 | JGI IMG/M metagenome (GOLD analysis project Ga0213876, IMG submission 160113) | Root-associated microbial communities from Barbacenia macrantha in rupestrian grasslands, the National Park of Serra do Cipo, Brazil - RX_R9 | ecosystem: Host-associated > Plants > Roots...
TCCATCGATCTCCTCCGTTGGAACGTGGAGCCGTTCGGGAGCCTCGCCCCACCAAAAAAAGGCCAACGGGCGGTCCATCTCTTCCTCGGTTTTTATTCGCGGTTCAATTCGTGTCTATTCGCGGTTGATCGTCCTGGAACTGCGCTTAAAGAACGAACTATGCCTTATTTATCGATTCAGACTAACGTAGGGATAGAGGAGGAGGCACAAAAGCGCTTACTAACTGAGGCTTCCAAGATTGTCGCGACGGCCCTGAACAAGCCGGAAAAGTACGTCATGGTCGCTTGGACGCCGGCACCATACATGACTTTCGATAGCGACCCGAACGGTGCGGCCTTTCTAGAAGTGCGGAGCATCGGAATCCCGGAGACAAGTCGCCAAAAGCTTCCACGTGCGCTAGCCAAATGCGTGTCCGACCACCTCGGAATAGATGCCGATAGGGTTTATCTGGTGATGATGGATGTACCTGGCAAATACTGGGCGGAAGGGGAACAGACGTTCGGGTAGGCTGCCCTTTGTGCGCAGTCTCGAGGACTGTCAATTAGTCGGAGCAGCAAGGAACGCCGAAGCGCATTCGGATCCGGCAAGCTCCGCCGGTCGCGGCCGATCGTCCAGCGCTTCATTCATCGCACGTTCGTAATGAGTGACTACCTCGTTGGTAGGTCCGAACATCTCGACTTGGCCGTGGCGAAGCCAGAGACAACGATGGCTCATCCGGCGGAGGTGAGCCATCTCGTGATTTACCATGATCACGGTATGGCCCTGTTTGAAGATCGATTCTACCCGCTCAAAGCATTTCTTTTTGAACGCAGCGTCTCCCACCGCAATCACTTCATCCAAAATGACGATTTCCGGGTTGAGAATCGCCGCTACGGAAAAGGCCAAACGGATGTACATCCCGCTCGAATAGTTTTTAACCGGTACATCGATGAATTTTTCCAGCCCGGAGAAATCAACGATCTCGTCGAACTTTTGGCGGATCTCTTTCTTGGAGAAACCTAGCATGGTGCCATTCAAGTAGATATTGTCTCGTCCCGAAAACTCCGGATGGAATCCGGCACCTACCTCAAGCAGGCTGGCTAGTCGGCCAAAAACCTTGGCTTTTCCCTTGGTGGGCTGCGTGATGCGAGAGAGGATTTTTAGTAACGTGGATTTGCCAGCCCCGTTTTCGCCGATAATGGCTAACGTTTCGCCTTGATGCAGCTGGAAGGAGACATCTTGCAGCGCCCAAAAACTCGGACGCGAAGAAGGTTCTGCCAGGCTCGCTCGCCCTGGCTGAAGGAAGCGCTGCACTCCGAAGATTGTGTTAGACCAAATATCTTCAAAAAACGTCCGTTGGTTGCGTTCGCCAAGGAAGAATTGTTTCGAGATGTGGTGAGCTTCTATAGCGACGGGCATTAGATGTGGTCGGTGAAAGTTCTTTCGGATCTTTTGAAGCATGCGAGGCCAACCCCGGCCAGGAGGAGAGTGATCGCTATCGCAATCATGAGAGGCCCCCCTTCGGCATGTTCAGTGCCAAACAAGCTGGAGCGATAGCATTCCACAAAGCTGGCCATCGGGTTAAGCGTCACCAGCCAGCTCAAATTGGGCGGGACCGCACTCCGCGGGCAAATAACCAGGCTGCCATACATCCAGAGGTTGAGCATGTAGCCTACAACGATCGTCAGATCTCGATACTTGACCGTGGCTGCCGCGATCAGGCATCCGAGACCTAGAGCCAACAAGGCCATCAGTCCCAGGGTCAACGGTAAAGCAAACAGCCAGGGACTCAGCGCAATTCCTCTCCCGCTCAGGTTGTAGAACCCGATCAATAGGAATAGGACGCCCAACTGGGGAATAAAATTTAGCAGGTTCGTGCCGATCTGGCTGAGAGGCATAATGAGCCGCGGAAAGTAAATCTTCCGAAAGACCTGGGCATTGAGCAAAAAAGTATAGGCGACTTTGCTCACACAATTTGAAAAGAAATTCCAAACGATGATGCCCGACATGTAAAAGACCAAAGGCGGTAAATCGGTGGTCGAAAGGCGAGCGATCTGGCTAAAGACGACCAGGAAGGCGAGGGAAGCGAGAAATGGCTGCACAAAAAACCAGAACGGCCCGAGCGCCGTCTGTTTGTAGGCAGCAACAAAGTCTCTTTTGACGAGCAATAAAAACAATTCCCGATAAGCCCAAAGGCTTTTGGGATGGCTATCGAGCAGTTTGCCCGGTTCGACCACATAACTCGGTTTGGCAAAGTCTATTTGTGACGCTGACATTGCAGTTGGTTTAACCGAATTGGTCCGAGCCCTGAAATGCACATGGCCGGCGCCTGAATGTCGAATCCGCCGATTGCACGCTTAGCATCCTTGGTGGGTCTCGAATGAAAGTTGCCCCGATCCATCAGAGAAATTTTGCCTGGTTAGAAACCAAAGCCAGTCGTGCGTTTAAGGTCATTCTCTAAATCTATACTAGAAAAGTAGGGTTTAATCAACAGTCGACTCCTTCTCTATCAATCAGTGCCGACACCCGCCGCCAGCGCGCCGTTACCGGCGTTGTCGACATAGCGTCCATACTGCGTTCACGCTCGGCAGCCATCCACGAGCGGGAGGCGTGTAGCGTAATCAAGCAAGCAGTTACTTGCAAGGGGGTTGCGATGCGACGACAACCAATCGACAAACCCGGCACGATGCGGCGTTCTGCGATTTACCCTCATCGTGGGTCCTCAGACCGGCAGGAAGAATCCTTTGTTCCCACGACAAAGAGCCCGAACTGAACCTGATCTTTACAACCAGCAGCCTGGCCCTGCGAAAGCAGGGAAAAGTGGCGACCCTAAGAGGACTCGAACCGGAAGTACTACACCGGGCCCGTGCACTGGCTAAATGTTACCACGTGGCATGTTGTTCTGTAGCGGGTGCTTATTCGCTACCTGATGGTTTGATTAACTTGATCACTGATTGCGGCAACACGATGGCTGCTCAACCAGACAAAGACATCTTTCTTGGTCGTCAAAAGGCCCCGTCGCTCTAGCAATGAAAGAGGCTATCAATCAGAATTCGAACATCCGAGAAAGGCTTTTGCATCGTTGTACTGTAGTAATTGCGTTTTCAGCCTTTGCCATTCCAACGCCCTCAACGTCTCATCCTGGCGCTCCCTCTTAAGCCGCTCACTCACCCTAGACGTACCAGCACAGCAGCTCTGAGCAGAAATTCTGGGTAATCCAAGCTCGGGCACCGAGGGCTAAAAATGGGCTCAAGCTCCCAGGAGCGGTGTCTGCGTCGAAGGACGATGGGACATCCTTCTTGAATAGCATACGCTGTGGCTCGTCGTCCCGGTTCGGATGACGCTCGCACCACCGCTGGCGAATAACTTCGTTTCCTATGTCGTCCAGCCGCCTGGTAATAAGATCATCACCTCCGCGCCATTAGACAACCAATTGATAACCGGCAATCGAGTGAAAGCCTCGCTGGCCCTTTGCTCACGTCCCTAGGCAGCTCTCGGCTGCTTGAATTGAATAACGTCGCCGGGACTAAGCCTCTTCGGACGAACCGCCCAGAACTTCTTGGCCTCAGCTCGCGGTACAGCACCATGGTCGTGGGAGAGCGTGGTGGGGTCAGTGTGCCCTATCAGCGGGGGTAAAGATCAATCACGTCACGAAGATTGGTTGCGCTTGCGTTTAGTGTGGACACGAGAGAGACGAGCCACCGCGGTTGTGTTCAGAAAACGCGACAATTTAGGGTGCATCTCTGGATGTTGCGCGGGGAGCGCCGACTCCACTGCAAGGCTAAATCTTTCGAAGAGTGCTAGCCCGTCAGTAGATTCAGCGATCTCTATGACGGATTTACAAAGATTGATTGCCTCTCGGGCATTTGTCTCGGCAGTTTCAGAAATGAATGCTCAGATCAGCTTGGCGTTTGGAATAGACGTCAACGTCCGTGGACGTGTACGGTCGCTCTTTTGCTAGGTTAGAATCTTCGTAGAGGAGTGCCCAGATGTTGCAAGCCTGACCGCCGATAACAACAAAATCGATATTGGCTTCGAGCAAACCACGATGAATATCGGAATAGGCCTCTGGCTCCCTTTCCTCGGTATCGACGCCCGCCTAGAGGGGTCGACGAGATACGATTTTCAAGCCCTTGCCAGATCCGACGGAGGAAGATAACCTCTGAGCATAGTCCGATGGCTGACTCCAGAGACGGGATCTTTGGGACTCTTTCAAATGCTCCGCTTCCCGGACGCTCTTAGGCTTCTGAGATTGTTTGCCGAATGCTTCCATCGCAAAATCGCGTATGGGGTAGAGTACTGAAACTCTTCGTCTGCATCAAGCCCCCTGTTCGAAAGGGTCTCTAGCCTGAGGGGCATAGACGTGCGTCGCAAAAGCGTCTAATTATCGCCATCAAGTGCGGACATAGACGAACATATAAGCACTGTTGCAAGCCCTCTGCCATCTTCGCCTTAACCTTAATTCGTAATGCCCTTATTTCCAGTGGCTTATAAAAGTACGACCCTAAGGGGATTCGAACCCCTGTTACTCCCGTGAAAGGGGAGTGTCCTAGGCCACTGGACGATAGGGTCTCAAAATGAGAGCGGATACGGTTGCATCAACCGGCGAGTCTGCAAGCGAAAATAAACGCCGAATGCGCTCAAAACGGATTTCACCACAAAGGCACAAAGAGCACGAAGGAAGACAAAGGTTTGGTCCTCTATATTTTGTGGCCTTTGTGTCTTTGTGGTGAAATGTTGGTTCACGCCTGTTCCCGGCGCTATCGCTCGTTCCCGCTCGTTCTCTCGCGCTCCCGGCGTTCCAAAATGAACTTGGCGGCCCTTGCGGTGGCGCCGCGATGCTGGGCTAATACGCGATCGGAATTTGCCACCAGTTCGGAAGCGGCCTTCGAATTAGTGAGGAGCTGGTCCACGGCCACCGTCAGACCCGACTCGTCAGCCAACTGTATGACTCCTTTTTCTCTTACAAGTTCTTCAACTAAGAACTTAAAATTCTCCATATGTGGCCCGCAAACAACGGGTTTACGTGCGAGGAGCGGTTCTACGGGATTCTGGCCACCCACACCGGTAAAGCTCTTACCGATGACGACGACAGACGCCGTTTGATACCAATCATTCAGCTCCCCGGTAGAGTCGACGATCAGTACAGATGGCTTTTCTTCGAAGTTCGGTTCAGAGCGGCGTGTATATGGGATGGCTGCGTCTCGCAGGATTTTCTCAACGTCCGGGGTGCGTTCAAAATGACGAGGAACCAGGATGAGGAACAAGTCGGGAAATTTTGGCAATAGGTTTCGAAAGGCTTGGATCAAAAGCGCCTCTTCGCCTGCGTGGAGGCTGCCACCGAGCAAGCAGGGACGTCCTGGTGCAATGCCCTGCTGTTGCAGCCAATCGACGAAGCGGCAGTTAGCCGGCGCGTCAGTGGTATCATATTTGATGCTGCCGGTGAGAACGACCTGCTCTGACCGCAGGCCGAGGCGCATCCAGCGTTGGCCGTCGTGCGGGTCCTGGCTTAAGATCGCGCTCAACCGGTCCCAGAACAGGGGCTTCGTTAACCTTCGAAACCGCAGGTACCGAGCTTCTGATCTGGGCGAAAGCCGCGCATTCGCCAAGAAAATTGGGGTTCTTTCCTGTTTCGCGACCGCCAAGAAACTGGGCCATAGATCGGAATCAATCAAGATAGCCGTTTGGGGCCGGATGAGCCGCCAAATCGGGCGCAGGAGTGGATAAAAATCAATCGGGCTATAGATGACCCGGCTCCCCTCTGGAGTTCGATCCAGCGCCAATTGGTAGCCGGTCGAAGTGGTGGTTGAGACCACTGCCCTAAAGCTAGGATCTTGCCGGCGCATTTCTTCGATTAACCGGATGGCGACTAAGACTTCGCCGACACTGACGGCACGTATCCAACTCCATTCGCCCTGGCCAAGCTCTGAACGTAACCGATGCGAAAAAAAGCCAAACCGCTGAAAGAAGTTCCGGGCATATCCGCCACGCCGGATCATCCGCCGGAGGTAAAACGGAAGGGAGACCAATAAGAAAAGAGGCAGCAGCAGATTATAGAGAAACAAAAGCATCCGGAGCCAAACCGCGAAAGAACACGAATCTTAACCGCGAATGGACGCGAATAAAGACAAACCAACCGCAGATGAAAGCAGATTTACACAGATAGGGGGCGCTGCCCCAAGAAACTTGCCTACGCCGTATGAGCGAAACTTCCGGCAGCCGAGGCAGGTAAAAATCCGCAGATTACGCAGATTTCGGTTCGGGGTTTGGGAGCGCCATATAAGGTTACAGATCTTTCCTGCAGGGTGTGTGTTCCTTTAACCCCACAACGCTACCCTACCTAGGATCGGAACCTGCGTAATCTGCGGCTTTGCTCTATTCGTGTTCATTCGCGTCCATTCGCGGTTGCTCTCCACGTCTATTCGCGGTTAGGAAAAGGATTTGGGTCGAGCCGTAGGTTTTGTCACGGATAGCGGCCCAGCCATGAGCTTCGACAGAGAGATTGCCGGACGTCTTCTCGAGCACAAGGAGGCCATCCTCTAGGAGGTGGTTCTTGAGCGCATTCGAGGCAATAAGCTCCGCTGCAAGGTCGGGGTCTCTGGGATGTTTCGCATAGGGCGGGTCGGCGAAAATGAGATCGAACGTTTGATCCGTCTTTTCCAGGAAGCGAAAAACATCGGAACGAACCACCGCGGCCTCGAGGCGGGTCTTTTCCAGGTTCGCTTTGATCGCAGCAATCGCCTTTGGATGATCATCCACAAAGGTCGCTGTGGCTGCTCCGCGGCTTAAGGCCTCGATGCCGAAAGCGCCGCTTCCTGAGAACAGATCGAGCACGCGAGCCTCGATCACTCTTTCGCCCAGCGCCGAAAAGATCGCGCCGCGTACCATCTCCATCGTAGGGCGCAGATCGTGACTCGGAATCCGAAGAGGTATGCCACCGGCGGAGCCTGAGATTACGCGCATGAGTAACCTTTTGAGCGCCGGGAGCGCCGGGAACGAGCGGGAACGGTAGCGGATCTCATGAGCGGTTAGCCTGGTTTTCCGACAACGTCAGTTTTCCACTTGGCGCCATTTCTCGGCGATTGAGCACGTTTTTTCCGTTCCCGGCGTTCCCGCGCGTTCCCGGCGTTACTCACTCCGAAGCAGGCGCTCCGGTGGGCGTGGGTCGGCTACCGTGCAATAGGCGTTGCCAGAGCTTGCGACGGTCGCCGATGATCTTTTCAAAAAGGTTGCTCTCGGGGCGCACCAGCGAACCCGAAACGTGAAAGTCAAGGTAACGGCTATGGCCGTCGGTCCCCGGTTGGAAATTGTCCTCGAGCTCGTTGGGGATCTTCTGGCTTAGGAACTGGCTGACCGTCAGCCGGCCGTCCAAAGCCAGCCGGTGAGCGTCTTCAACTTGGCCATTCAGGGTGATCTGGCAATTCTTGGACACCAAACGGATCGAATCGACCTGAATATTCGGGCCGGCTACCCGGAAATTTGAAACGGCGCGTTCCAGGTCTAACCGCTGTAACTCGTCAATTTGGGTCCAACGACCGATTTCTTGCATTAATGGATATTGATCCAGATAGGCAGACTTAATCTCGAGCGTGCCAAGGCCAGCGAGTTTGGACGGGTCTCGTACAGACCCCGAGAGCTCGAATGTTCCTTCTAGGGAGCCATGGGCCCGATCCAAGAAATTGTTGGTCCGGCTGGCGACTTCGTTGAGATCGATTCCAACGGCGTGGAGCTGTAAGCGATAATCGACACCCGGCTTATTAAAATCGATCGTCAGTTCGCCATTCAATTCACCGCCGGCCACGCTGGCGCTGATTTCATTCAGGGTAAGGACACCCCCCTGAAATTTTACGGGCGCGCCGATATCATTGATCTGGATCGAGTCCACTACCAGGGCGCTTTCCGCGTGGGCGCGACCAAGATAATCCCCATGCCGGAAGTTCAGAATGCAATCAAGTCCTTGAACTAGCGCAACGCTTGAGCCATCCGCGTGTACAACGGTGATCGAGGCGTCCCGGAGCTTGAATTTTTGAATCTCTACCCAGAACCGCCGGCTCAAGGTGTCACGGAGAGTGGGGGTTTGCTGCACTAGCGGCGATAGAGGAGGGTGCGCATCCTCGCGCGCCGTTGGCGACGGTGAAGCAGCCGCGGTTTGGACTGCCGGCTGGTTAGGCGACGGTTGGGAAGCGGCGGACGCCGAGCGGGCGCTTTTCTTTTCCTGAGCTAGCAAAGACCCGTTTTCGGTCGATCCCATCGGGATCGTGATATCGACATGCTGCAGCAGGATCTCTCGAACAATGATCTTGCGGCGGAAAAACGCGTTGTAATCGCAGCGGACTCGGAGATTTTTGGCCTGTAGCAGTGGAGACGACGTACCAGGTTTCCCGACGGTAACAGATTCCAGGTTTAGCCCTCCCCAGGGTGTGAATGTGATGCGGAAGACATCGATCGGGAGATCCAAGCTTTCGCTGACTGACTCACGTAGCTCCCGCTGGATGCCCGGCGATTGAATGTACAGGTTGATGGCGAGTAAAGCGACGCCGAAGCAGCCGATTACTCCCAGTACAAGGAATAACGCAATCCGAATAGCACGTTTCAAACGACTCACAGCCGCCAAGCCGCTATAATTAAGTCCAACGTTACCAATGGACAAGCGGAAGCTGTGTATAATTTTCAACCCTGCTGCAAGAGGCGGCAAAGCGACTTCTCTCTACGCAGAGCTCAAGGAATTGGCAGGTACGGCCCCAATTTTCGCCGCTGCGGCGGCAGATTCAATCCAGGAGCTGGCTGCTGCCGTGATAAACCAAGGATATGACCACATTATCGCTGCCGGGGGGGACGGCACGGTTAACGGTGTCATCAACGGCGCCGGGACGGCTGATGTACTGCTGAGTGTCCTTCCCCTGGGGACGATGAACGTTTTCGCCTACGAACTCGGGATACGTTCGTCACAGCTCAAGAAATGTTGGGAGATGATCCAGTCGGGGCGCCCGAGAGCCGTGGATTTGGTCTCGGCCAATCAGAACTACTTCGTCCAATTGGCCGGAGTCGGTCTAGACGCGATGACCGTTCAGGCGACCGATTTGCAAATGCGAAAGACCATCGGGCCGGTGAGCTATCTGCTGTCGGCTGCCAAGGTGATTGGCCGTCCGGCGCCAACCCTTTGCCTTAAGTTCGAAGACCATTCTGAAAGTACCGGGTGTTTTGTCCTGATCGGCAACGGCCGCTTTTACGGAGGGCCTTTTTCGCTATTCCAGGACGCAAGAAACGACGATGGCTTGCTCGATGTGATGATTTTCAAAAACCAGAGCTATCTCGACATCTTCCGATATTTGCAGGGAGTGCTCATCGGGAACCACACCGGTCTGCCCGATATCGAATACCGCCAAGTCCCTTCGGTTCAAGTCGTTAGCGAAGAGCCTGTCCCCTTAGAGCTCGACGGCGATGTAGCCGGCTCTACCCCGGTCCTGTTTCAAATTGCCCCGAAGAAATTGCAGATCGTCGCGGGCTAAGCGCTTTGCAGTTTGCCGTTCCCGATGCGCGGTTTGCAGTTCGCTCGTCGGTCAATATAGGTCCTATAACCCATATAAGGGCCTATCCGATTGCAGAGCCAAGAACCACGACATGCCCCTGACTAAGGGCGCCCAACGGTGAACACTGAACCGTTTCTGGCCCAGACCCTGCTTTCCTACCGATAAATCGCCAAACTCTAAACGACATGCGTCAGCTGTACGAGCTTCCCAACCTGTTCCGCCAGGGAAACCGATATCCGGTAAGCACCGCATTGGCGTTTACTATCGTATGCGGCTACGCACTGCAGTGGATCTGCTCTTTTTGGGGCCCTGGACAGATCGAACCTTGGCTGGGACTTAGCCGCAGTGGACTCTTAGGGGGCTGTCTCTGGCAATTCTTGACCTACCCTTTTCTAGGCGAGCTCGACAACCCCCTGGGGAGCATGTGTCTGGTGATCGGCCTGATGAGCGTCGGACGCGAACTTGAGAATATTATCGGCCGGAAACAGTTCTCGCTCTTAATTGGGAGCGCGACCGTGTTGCCCGGTTTAGCTGCCGTGCTCCATTCACCGGCGGCACAACTGCTTGGTGCTTGGCCCGGCGTTTTTGCTATAGCTGTAGCCCTCGCCGAGGCATTGCCGGAGTGCCAGCTTTCGGTGCCCTACTTTAGAATAGGCGTACGCTATCGATTTCTGGGAGTCGGCTTGCTCGCTGTTCTATTTGCCAGCTGGCTGCTAGCGTGGTTCCCGTTTGGTCACACTTCCCCTTACGCCAACCTGCTCGGAGCCGGTATTGGTTGGCTCTATATCCGTTTGCTCGGGTTCGGAAAACAGCTTCCGGGCGAAGCGATATTTCGGAACTGGCTAATAAGGAGGAAGCAAATCGCTCGTATGCCCGCCCGGCAATATGTGACGGAATTTGTTGATCCTATATTGGACAAAATTCATACCGTGGGCATGGATCGGCTTAGCCGATCCGAACGCCGGATTCTTCGCAAAGCACGACAAAAAGCGCGGCGTAAGCGATTCGATAACGGTCCCGCGTAGGCGGGATCCAAGAGGTCTATTTGCGTGGTTGACTTGACCGGTGCCTCGAAGCGACAGATCTGGCGAACCTGACTTGTGTAGTCGACATGGGAACTCATCGGTAGGTTCAAAGGACTCCAGTTTGCCTCATGGGTCCGGCAGCCGCCCACAGGCGTCAGCCGCAGCGAACAACAGCATTTGGACGAAAGGCACCACACTTTGGTGGATCGTCTTGGGGTAAGAGAAAGCGGAATGCGGCTCCTTCCTAAATGGCTCGTGGTCGCCCACTTTCTGTTGCTGCGTCGCTTAGGTTGAGACCTATAGGTGGCGGCCGGTTTTGATTGGAATGAAAGCCATGCTATCTATGGAGCAGGACACGAGATGAGCGGTAGTTTGCCGTGGACTCAGAGACTCTCCGCGCAGTGTTGGAATCCGGAACTGGCCGGCGAAATACTGGCCAGGTTGGCAGAGTTCTCTGCTGATCTCGAGTCCGTCTTGCGCCGGTCGCCAAGCGAAGGTGTCGATCTTCTCAATTTTCTCTGTTTCTCGCCGGTCTCATTCGAGAAGATCCACCGATCTCCGGATCTCCTGCTTTGGCTGACCGCTCCCGATGTGCTCGATTTCAAGAAGGCGGAGCGGCAAGGGAGAGATCGTGAAGGATCAGACCCTGATTTCGAATCTTTGCGAGCATGGAAATCGCAAGAGTTGCTGCGAGTGGCCTTTCGGGAGATAAGCGGGTTAGCTGGCTTCGTTGAGACCACGCGTGACATCACGGAGATTGCCGAACGCTGTGTCCGCCAGGTCTATCGCACGAGTTTGACGACCTCGAGTAATCGCTGGGGTTCGCCTCAAACTGGTTTCGGTGTGTTAGGGATGGGGAAGCTTGGCGGCCGGGAGTTAAATTATAGCTCGGATATCGATCTTATTTTTTTATACGGCGACGAAGGCTTCATTAATCCGCGGTTCAGTTATCATGAGTTCTTTACGCGGTTGGCGGAAAAGATCGTGAGCGAGTTTGCGGAGAGGGGTAACGCGCTCTTCCGCATTGATTTGCGGCTACGGCCAGAAGGCAGCTCGGGACCTTTGGTGCGGGGGTTAGCTAGCACTGAAAACTATTACGCAGGTTA
>Ga0213876_10002157_pt1 | contig 11639 bp, 9 predicted proteins | sample BarmaccomBMRX_R9_FD_160113 | JGI IMG/M metagenome (GOLD analysis project Ga0213876, IMG submission 160113) | Root-associated microbial communities from Barbacenia macrantha in rupestrian grasslands, the National Park of Serra do Cipo, Brazil - RX_R9 | ecosystem: Host-associated > Plants > Roots...
CGGCCACGCCCCGACCTTGACGGGGTGCGCCGATGCGATCGGCCAGCCGAAGAGACTGATCGATCCGTACCCGGCGAACAGCAGGCCGTAGACCAACCGGAACAGGCTCAGCACGGCCGGCGAATAACGGGCGAGACTGAGTTCGATATTCTTCGTCACGCCACTACGTTACGGACGCGCCGGCAAAAGTCGATTTCGAATCGCTGATTCGCCGCGGCTCCTGCCGCTACTCATAGATAATCCATAGCGACTACCCAGCGGACGCTTAGCACCCGGCTTTGCACTCTATTAGGGGCACGAGAAAGACACGGCATGATCGGCATCGGCATTACGACCGCGACCCGGATCGCCAGCGTTGCGATGATGGCCGCACTGGGACTGGCCGGATTGGGAACTGCACCGGCCCTGGCGGCCCCCGCAACCCTCTACGGCGACCCCGCCGCCGCCGCCCCCTTCTGGCGCTACCAGGAATTGGACGACGACTGCATTCCCATGGCGGTCGCCGACGTGGTGGGCGAACTGACCGGGAACGAGCCCACCGAACACGAGATCGTTGAAGTGGCCAGGACAACGCCGAGCACCGTGCATTCCGGACCGGTCTACAAGCCGGGACAACGCAAGCGCGATCAAGGCACCTCGTTCGAAGACGGGCCGACGCTGCTCGCGCACTACGGCATCCACGCCGTGAGCATCGACCACGTAACCATGGAGACGCTGGAGCAGGACCTGGCCGGCGGCCGCAAGGTGATCGCCGGCGTCAACGCCGAACTCCTCTGGGGCCAACCCGTGGTTGACAAGACCTCAGACGGCCAGCCCGACGCCAACCACTCGGTGGTGGTGACCGGTGTCGACACCGCCGCCGGCGTCGTACACCTCAACGACAGCGGCAGCGAGACCGGCAGCGACGAAAAGGTTCCGATGGCTGTTTTCATCCGGTCGTGGGCCAGCAGCGACGACCAGATGACCGTCACCGGCTAACGGCGGGTCGCCGCGTGGTGCGTGCCCCGTGACCACCAGCTGATCCAATACTGTTGCGGTGCAGCCCAACACGTGCGGGGGACAGCTCGCCAGCGTAACGGCACGGCGATTCTCGAGCCGATTTTTCGCAGTGGCGTTACGCCCGCAGACCCCGGATGGCCGCGCGCACGGCCGCAGCCCCGCCTCCGGAGCTGAGGCCTATGTGACCGGCGGGATCAGTCGCGAACACAGGTGTGAACACGGGTCACGCCCGCCGTCCAATCGAGCAGTCGCCGCCACAGCCGACGCCGGCTCGACGCCATGTTGTGGCAGTGTGCGCTGTCGGCCAGGATGACCGTGGTGACGTCGGGGCTCTTGCTATACAGGGCCGCCTCGGCGCGTGGATCCGGTGAGACGTCGACCTCGCCGTAGCCGACAAGCACGGGGATGTCGATTTGCGCCGCGTAGTCGGCGACGATGCCGGGAATCATCGCGGTGCCGAACACGCGCGGCACCACCGATTGCGTTGTGGCGGAGTCGGCTTCGACGACGGCGGCGGGAACATCGGGCAGGTGAAACCAGCTCTGCAGGTATTCGCGTGGACCCTCGAAATAGCCCCGCGGCAGCGCGGCGAGGATCTCCCGGACAAGCTCGCTGCGACCCTGCGCGGTTGCGGCACGGGCGATGAACACCTGGTCCAGATTCAACGGTGCGACGTGCTGATTGGTGCAGCCGAGGAGCGCCATCGCGGTGTAACCGTGGTACAGGGCTTGCTGAGTGATGGCCAGATATGCCCCCAGCGAATGCGCGACGGCCACGACGGGTGCGTCGATACCGGTCGCTGACGGCAGCGCGGAGACGGCCGTGGCCAGCGTCGCGGCGATGTCGTCGAAACCGAAATCACCTGCCGGCTTGGCACTTTCGCCCGTTCCCAACGGATCAATCGTCACGACGGCATAACCGTTTCCGGTGGCGAACTCGGCGAAGCTGTAGCCAGGGTGCCCGGGAACGTTGAGGTCCCAGTAGGCGCGGCTGTAGGTGCCGCCGGGCAGGCAGACGAGAACAGCGGCGGCGCGTTCAGGTGTCGGGTAGTAGGTCGCGGCCAGCCATGCCCGCTCCCCGATGACGTCGCCGACGTCAAATCGCAATGGTTGTCCGGCGAAGGTCATGGCGAGCATCAGACTAGCGCGGTGCCGGGAATTCACGGCGTTCGTCGTGCGGGCGTGGGTTCGTGTTCACGTGACGGACGGCAATTTCGCGCCGGGTGTGCAAACATCGCTGCCAGACTGACGGCTTGCGCGTCGCCGGCACGATTTCTAGGGAGTAGGACTCACGATGACCGACGTTGATCAGACACCCTCAGACGGAACGTCCGCCGCCAACCCGCGACCGGCCGACCTGGCCGAGCACTCGCGCACCGGAATGGGTGCCCCCGCACTGCAGCGGGCGATCACCGATCACCTGCGTTACTCGGTTGGTCGTCCGGCCGCGGCGTTGCGGCCCGAGCACTACTACCGGGCGCTGGCGCTCGCCGTGCGCGACCGCATGCAGGACCGCCGGGTGGCGTCGACGCAGACGTCACTGGACCTGGGCCGGAAGGTGACGTGCTACCTGTCGGCCGAATTCCTGATGGGTCCGCAGCTGGGCAACAACCTGCTGAACCTGCGCATGGAGCGGGCGGCAAAGACCGCGCTGGCGGCGATGGGCCAGGATCTCGACGAGGTCCTGGCGTGCGAGGAGGAACCCGGACTGGGCAACGGCGGCCTGGGCAGGCTCGCCGCGTGTTATCTGGACTCGCTGGCCACCCTCGAGCGTCCGGCCATCGGCTACGGCATCCGCTACGAATTCGGCATCTTCGACCAGGAGATCCACGACGGCTGGCAGGTCGAGCAGACAGACAACTGGCTGGACAGCGGAAACCCTTGGGAGATAGCCAAACCCGACGTCAACTACCTGGTGAAATGGGGTGGCTACGTAGAGCATTCGACCGACGAGGCCGGCAAGGACCACCTCGATTGGGTGCCCGGGCGGCTGTTGAAGGGCGTCGCCTACGACACCCCGATCCAGGGTTACGGCGTCAACACCTGCAACGTGCTGACGTTGTGGAGCGCGCGGGCCGTCAAGTCGTTGGCGTTGGAAGCCTTCAACACCGGCGATTACTACAAGGCGGTCGAGGATGAGGTCACCTCGGAGACGGTCACCAAGGTGCTCTACCCCAACGACGAGCCGGAGGCGGGCAAGCGGCTGCGGCTCCTGCAGCAGTACTTCTTCGTGTCCTGCTCGCTGCAGCACGTGCTGCACATCATGGATGATCTCGCCGACGCGGGCGTGCGTGAACTTCCCCAGCGGTTCGCCTTGCAGCTCAACGACACTCATCCGTCGGTCGCTGTCGCCGAACTGATGCGGTTGCTCATCGATGAACGCGAGCTGGACTGGGACGAGGCGTGGGAGATCACCGTCGCCACGTTCGGCTATACCAACCACACCCTGCTGCCCGAGGCGCTGGAGACCTGGCCGCTGGAGATGTTCGGCGAGTCCCTGCCGCGGCACCTTGAGCTCATCTACGAGATCAACGATCGGTTCCTCGAGGAGGTGCGGGAGCGGTTCCCCGGCGACGAGGACCGGATCCGCCGGATGTCACTGATCGGCGAGGACGGCGGTAAGAAAGTCAGGATGGCGCACCTGGCGACGGTCGGCAGCCACGCCATCAACGGTGTCGCGGCGCTGCACTCGGACCTGCTCAAAGCCAGTGTGCTCAAAGACTTTTACGAGCTGTGGCCAGAGCGGTTCAGCAACAAGACAAATGGCGTCACTCCACGGCGCTTCCTCGCGCTGGCCAACCCGGGGTTGCGGGAGCTGCTGGACCGCACCGTCGGCGAGGGATGGCTGACCGACCTGTCGCGTCTGCGCGGGCTGGAGCCGTTCGTCGACAACGCATCCTTCCGTGAGCAGTGGCGCGACGTGAAACGCGCCAACAAGGCGCGCCTGACCAGGTACATCCGCTCGGCCACGGGTGTGGAGCTGAACCCCAACTGGATGTTCGACATCCAAGTCAAGCGCATCCACGAGTACAAGCGCCAGCATCTCAACGTGCTACACATCGTCGCGTTGTACCACCGGCTCAAGCAGAACCCCGGGTTGTCGATTCCGCAGCGGGCCTTCATCTTTGGCGGCAAGGCCGCGCCCGGATACTTCATGGCCAAGCGAATCATCAAGCTGATCAACGCCGTCGCGGAAACCGTCAATGCCGACCCCGCCGTCAACCGTTTCCTGAAGGTGGCGTTCATACCGAACTTCAACGTGCAAAACGCGCACCTGATCTATCCGGCCGCCAATCTGTCCGAACAGATCTCCACGGCGGGCAAGGAAGCGTCCGGCACCGGGAACATGAAGTTCATGATCAATGGCGCCCTGACCATAGGCACGCTCGACGGGGCGAACGTCGAGATGCGCGAGGAGGTCGGCCCGGAGAACTTCTTCCTGTTCGGGCTGACGGTGGAGGAGGTCGAGGAACTCAAGGCCGCGGGCTACCGTCCCGCCGACTACATCGACGGCAACGACGAACTGCGCGCAGTGCTGGATCTGATTGCCGGCGGGACGTTTTCACACGGCGACGCCGAGGTCTTCCGGCCGCTGGTGGACAACCTGCGCTACGACGATCCCTTCCTGGTGTGCGCGGACTACGCGTCCTACGTGGAATGCCAGGAGCGGGTGAGCGCGGCGTGGCAGGACGGGGAGGCTTGGACCAAGATGTCGATCCTGAACACCGCACGCAGCGGCAAGTTCTCGTCGGATCGTGCGATTGCCGAGTACTGCGACGACATCTGGAAGGTCTGGCCGCTGACGGTGAAGATCTAACCGATCTCGCTTGCGACGAAGACGGCGACATAGCCGATCGGGATACCGGTCCGGCTTGCGATGCATTTTCGCGCGGCGAACTCGACCGCGGCGCGACGGCTGACGTGGACAACCCCGGCGATCTCGGGAATCCGGATCATCCACCCGTCGGTATCGCGAGTGACTTCAATGTGGAAGCACTGACCGACCGTCGGGCAATTCACGCGGCGAGCGACTCGTTGGGTACGGCCACTGCGCAACGGTTGTAGGCGCCGCAACGTGGGCTGAATAGGCATAAATCTTTCCTGAATCGAGGACGAACCGCGGGCAAGAGTATGCGACTCGGGGCCAGAAACCTAATCGCGAGCCCAATTTGCGGCAGGCGCGGCAGGCGCGGCTGGGTGTTGCGAGGGCTCCCTTAGGTCTCCCCTGGGTCTCCCTCCGGCGAGGGTGCGCAGTTGTACGCCCGTAGCGGCGTGTCGGTGCACAAACACGCACGCTCGGCGCGAGGCGGCTCCCTAGCCCTTCGGGTCGGCGGCCTGGAGCAGTCGACGCAGGATGGGGATGGCGACCTGCGCGGCCAGCCACAGCGCCATCTCGTCGTGTGCAGACAACCGCGGCAGTAGCGCGGCGAGGCGCTCACGACGACCCTCGGTGCGCCGATCCCACAATTGCCGGCCCGCCTCGCTTATCGCCACCAACGCCGCCCGGCCGTCATCGGGATCACTCAACCGCTCGAGCAGACCCTGGCGTTCCATCCGCTGCACCAGCTGCGTCATGCTTGGCTGACTGGTGTCCTCGGCCGCCGCCAACGCGGTGAGGCGCATGGGGCCCTCACGATTGACCCTGTTCAGCACCAGGGTCGCGCTAGCACTCAGATCCTTGCGATTGGGAATCAGGAAGCGCCAGAGTAAGTCGGTGCCCGCCTCGATCATCTCCTCGATGGTCTTCGCGCTGTCGGCAACGGGCGCTCTCTCCACGGCCGAAACATATCACATATGCGATGTAGATTCTGGGTCGTCCGCTGAGCCGCAAGGCCCGAAGGCGCAAACACCGCGCCCATCGCAGCGGATGCGGGATGGATCGCAACGGGCTAGGGTGTCATACATAATACCCAGTATGAAGCGCTAGGCCTGAGCAGCACAGGCGGAGCGAAGGAATCGAACAGTGAACTCGGGATTATGGGGCCTTCTCACGGTGATCGCCCTCGCGCTGGTATTGGTGCTGGCCGTCTTTGCGTCTGTCTCCGTATACCGGCTGCGCAACCGCCCGTCCGCTCCGATCAGCGAAGAAATCGGCAGCGCCCCAGCGGTTATCCGCAAATTGCGCAAACGTCAACCGATGTCGAGGGAGGAGGTGGAGTACGCAAGGCAAGTCGTTGCGGACCGCGGATCCTTGATGGCGTACGCGATCCCCGGCACCCTGTTCGCCTTGGGGTGCTTTTATGTGTTCGGCAGTCTTGAACATCTGCACGGGGCAAGGCCCTCCGAGCGCACATTTCTCGGGGTGATCCCCATGATTACCTCCACAAACCTCGCCATCCGGATGCTTCGAAGCGCGAGTTTAAAACGTCGTCTCCGGAACGTATCTTGAAGCAGCGCAAGGTGTTTGGCGCGATTACGGAGTGTTCTACCGAGTAGTTCTGGAGCGAGCATTGTTGGCAGCAGAGTGTGATCACACCTCGCGTTCCCGGTCGGGCACAGAACTGATAGTCTCGGCACGTTCATATGTCAACCTAGTTGATATATGGCCCGGGTCTGGTCTCCCCCTGCACGAAAGTCGGGGCGGGCCCGGCACACCGGGCCTGGCACCGGATTCGAAAAAGGTGGTCGCGTGAGCCCTCGTTCAGTAGGCAGGAACGTCCTGGAGCGAATCTGGATGCCGTTGGTCGCCATCATTGCCGTCGGCGTGGGGCTGCTGTGCATGTGGAAGGTGCACGAGTTTTCCGCTCCCGGGTCCGTCATCACCGTCAACGGCCCGCAGGCACCCGAGCAGTTCACTCCCAAACGGCTCACATATGAGTTGTTCGGCTCCGTCGGGCAAGGGGGGATGCTCGTCTACGTGGACATCGACGGGCATCCGCACAAGGTTGACCTGACGGATTTGCCCTGGTCCCACACGGAGACGACCACGCTCACCGTGGTATCCGGAAGCCTCTCGGCGCAGGTTCACGGTGGTCAGATCGGATGCCGAATACTGGTGAATGGCGTTGTGCGCGATGAACAGTCCGATAGCCATCAGGATGCGGACGTCACCTGCCGGGTGAAATCCGCATGAGCGAGCACCGCGTGAAACGACCGTTCTTCCCGCGAGCGGTCCGCGTCCTGGCGATCCCGATCATCGTGTTCTGGGCCCTCGTCGCCGTAACAACGAACACCTTCGTGCCTCAAGTGGAGAAGGTCGCAGAACAACTCGCGGGGCCCATGGTTCCGCACTACGCGCCGTCGCAACGATCGATGCTGCACATCGGCGAGAAGTTCCACGAGTCCACGTCCACCAGCTTGACCATGGTCGTGTTCGAGGCCGATCGGCCGTTGGGCGATCAGGACCACCAGTACTACGACGACCTGATGCGCCGCCTCAAGCAAGACACCAAGCACGTGCAATACGTGATGGATCTGTGGGGGAAGCCGATCACCCAGGCCGGCGCGCAGAGCGTCGATGGCAAGGCCACCTACGTCCTGCTGCGTCTCGCGGGCGATATCGGCCAGATTCAAGCGAATCAGTCAGTCGACGCCGTTCGGGACATCGTCAAGAAGGACACGCCACCACCCGGGTTGAAGGTTTACGTCAGCGGCGCGGCACCGCTTGCCTCGGACACACTGACCATCGCCAATGCGAGCTTGAACAATGTCACGATCGTGACGATCTTCCTCATCGTCGGGATGCTGCTGGCGGTGTACCGCTCCCTGTCCACCCTGTTGGTGCCCTTGGCCGGGGTCCTCATCGAAATGCTCGTCGCGAAGGGCGTTGTCGCAACGCTCGGGCATTTCGGCTTCATCGAACTCTCGTCGTTCGCCGTCAACATCGTTATCGCGCTGACCCTAGGGGCGGGGACCGACTACGGCATCTTCCTGATGGGTCGCTACCACGAGGCGCGACACGCCGGCGAAAGCAGAGAGGAGGCGTTCTACACCGCGTATCGGGGCGTGACGCCCATCGTCATCGGATCTGGGCTGACTATCGCCGGCGCCTGTTACTGCCTGACGTTGGCCCGCCTCAACTACTTCCACACCATGGGGCCGGCCGTTGCCATCAGCATGGTGATCACCATCGTGGAAGCGCTGACCCTTGGCCCGGCCCTGTTGACCGTGGGCAGCCTCTTCGGGCTCTTCGACCCGAGGCTAAAGGCCCAGGCGCATCTCTACCGGCGCATCGCGACGAGCGTCGTGCGGTGGCCGGTGCCGATCCTGGTGGCCAGCAGCGCCATCGTCATGCTCGGGGCGGTTTTCGTGCCGACCTACCAGGTGAACTACGACGACCGCGCCTACCAACCCGCTCACGCCCCAGCCAATTTGGGTTTCGCGGCGGCGGATCGGCACTTCTCGAAGAGCAAACTGTTCTCCGAGATGCTGATGGTCGAGACCGATCACGACATGCGCAACTCGGCTGATTTCATCTCCCTGGACCGGGTGGCCAAGGCCCTCATTCGCCTTCCCGGCGTCGCGATGGTGCAAAGCATCACCAGGCCCATGGGCCGAGCCCTGGAACGCGCCAAGATTCCCTACCTGTTCACCACCCAGGGCAGCGGAAACGGGCAGCAGCTCCCGTTCAACAAGCAGCAAAACGCGAATACCGACCAGCAGGCGCAGATCAATGCGGACACCGTCGCGGTCCTGCGAAAAGAGATCGTGCTCTTCCAAAACATGTCGGATGAGCTGCACCAGACCGTTGTCACCGTCGAGGATCTGAATAAAGTCACCGACGAGATGAATTCGGAAATCTCAAATTTTGACGATTTCTGGCGGCCGATCAAAGCTTATTTCTACTGGGAGCGCCACTGTTTCGATGTTCCCATTTGTTGGACGTTCAGATCGCTATTCGATACGCTCGACAACATCGATAAGTTGGCCGAGGATATCAAGGATGCCAAAACCTCCCTCGAGGCCATAGACAAGATCCTGCCGCAAATAATAACGCAGCTGAAACTCACCGCCGACGACACGGAGGCATTGACGGCTCTTTTAGTGAACACCTACGGGTCCTCGGATCTGCAGTCCGTGCAGACCGACCAGACCTTCGACGACCTCATTAACGTGGGACTCGACTTCGACCAATCCCGCAGCGACGACTTCTTCTATATTCCCCGAGAAGGTTTCGACAACGACGACGTCAAAACCGGTATGACGCTGATGATGTCGCCCGACGGCAGGGCCGCCCGGTTCATCGTCACCCACGAGGGGGATGCCATGGGCCCCGAAGGCGTGGAGCATGTCGACAAGTTCCCCGCGGCCATCACCACGGCGCTGAAAGAGACCTCGCTGGCCGGTGCGCGGGTTTATATCGGCGGCTCGGGATCGAACGATAAAGACATCAAGGAATACGCCGCGTCAGATCTGCTCATCGCGGCGATCGCCGCGTTCGTGCTGATCTTTCTGATCATGATGTTCCTCACCCGAAGTTTGGTCGCCGCCTTGGTCATTCCCGGGACGGTGGCTTTCTCGTACGCCGGGGCGTTCGGGCTCTCCGTGCTCGTCTGGCAACACCTCATCGGTCTGCACCTGCATTGGCTGGTCTTACCACTGACGTTCATCATCCTGGTGGCGGTGGGTTCGGACTACAACCTGCTGCTGATCGCGCGAGTCAAGGAGGAAATTCACGCCGGATTGCACACCGGCCTCATCCGGGCGCTCGGAAGCACCGGCGGGGTGGTGACGTCCGCGGGTTTGGTGTTCGCCTTCACGATGCTGGCGATGCTCACAAGCAATCTGCGCACCATCGGTCAGGTGGGCACCACCGTGTGCATCGGCCTGCTGCTCGACACGCTGATCGTGCGTTCCTTCGTCGTGCCGTGCATCCTTCGGGTCCTGGGCCCCTGGTTCTGGTGGCCGACCCTGGTGCGTACGCGGCCGCTACGGCAGCGGCCGGCCGGCTCCATCGCACGGCGTGAGGGCGTGCCGGAGCGCTAGGCCGGCAGGGATCGCAGCGCGACCAGGGACTTGATCAAGCCCGCGAACCGCTCATACCACAGCACGGATTCGGGAAAATACGCGCGCATTTGCCCGATGCCGACGAGGTCGATTTCATTCACCTGGTCTTCGGCAGCGGCGCGGTCATAGGTCATGACGTGACCCCGATTCCATTTCTGCGACAGTCGCACCCTGGCTTCCCACGGCAGCCATTGAATGCCGGGGAAAAGCCAGTGCGGTTCGATGGGAAAGTAGCGATAAGGAGTCTGCACCCAGTGCCGATCCGCGAGTGCGCGGACGCTGTCCGCGAATCGCTGCCGCTGAGCATGGCCGCCGACGTGCTCGAGCAGCGAATTTGAATACACCAAATCGAACCGCTCGCGCAGGATTTCGGGCGGCAACTCGCACGCGTTCCCCTGGACGGCGGAGATGGTCGGATCGTCAGACACCAGCGGCAGGAGGTTAACGGTGGTTACCGCCGCTGGCCGGACCGGAGACAATTGCCAGGATGACGGCGTGCCACCTAAATCCAGCACACGCATTTCTCCGATATCGGGAAAGGTGCGCTGGAAATGCGCCCATCGTCGCGCCCGCGCACGACCGGACAACGACGTCGTCGAATTTACATCCGTCACCAAATCGCGGAGGTTTTTGCCCACTTGGCCGTCTCTTACTCGTCTCTAACTTGTCAGTGTCCGGCGCCGCCTGCGCAGTGTGCTGCGACACGTAAGCATAAGGCCTCCCCACTCGCCTGAGTCGCACTTGCTGGGGGCTTTGGCCTCTGCCGGGGCGGCGAACTTGAGCCACGTCGGGCAGATTCGGCCGCGCGGGACGCTTCGGACTCGCCGAGACTGCGTCCAGAGCGCCAAATCCTCACGTGAAGCCGCCCTGCGCGCAGACTCGACGCCACCAACGCAGACTCGGCGTGCAACCCACGCAGGGGCGTTTCGGCCCTGGACGGGTAGCCCGCCAGGTTCCTGAAGGCCGCGCTCAGCCGCGGTATGGCCGGCCGGCAGCCCCCTATCGTGCCGCTGAGGTCGCACAGTCCGGGCGAGGCTTGCTAACCAGCGCCCTTACCGTTGTCGACCCGATAGACGGCGCCGTGGATGGCGGCCGCGGCATCGCTGGCGAGAAACGCGATCACGTTTGCAACATCGAGGGGCGCCATCATGCCGCGCGGCGAGGCGGTGCGCATGATCAGGTCGAAGTTCGGGTTGTCTGGGGCGCTGAACTGTTCGAGTTGCGGTGTCAGCATGCCGCCCGGACATATCGCGTTGACGCGCAGGCGATCAGCGGTGTACTCGACCGCCAAAGCGCGGGTTAGCCCAATCAGCCCGTGCTTGGCGGCGCAATACCCGGCCGAATAGGCCTGGCCTTCCACACCGGCAATGGAGCTGACGTTGACGATGTTGCCGCCGCGCTCCAGCAGATACGGCAGCGCCGCCCTGCACAGGCAGAACGGTCCATTCAGGTTGACCGCCAGGTCTTGTGCCCAGTCCTCGTCGGTCATGGACTCCGTCCGGCGCATCTGGTGCCTGCCGGCGATGTTGATCAGGACGTCCAATCCCCCGAACTCGCGGACGCACTGCTGTACCGCGTCCCTGCAAGCCTGCGCCGAAGCGACGTCCACCGTTGAGTGTGAACCACGTTCCACGTCGGCGAACACCTCGGCCAAGCGTCCGGGATCCCGGGCGATGCCGAAAACCGTTGCGCCCT
>Ga0213876_10002158_pt1 | contig 11635 bp, 1 predicted proteins | sample BarmaccomBMRX_R9_FD_160113 | JGI IMG/M metagenome (GOLD analysis project Ga0213876, IMG submission 160113) | Root-associated microbial communities from Barbacenia macrantha in rupestrian grasslands, the National Park of Serra do Cipo, Brazil - RX_R9 | ecosystem: Host-associated > Plants > Roots...
CGTAGTCGGACACGCCGGTGGCGAAGAAGATGGCCGTGTTGCTGCCGGAGAGCTGCGACGGCGAGTAGCCGGCGTCCTCGATCGCCTTCCAGACGTACATCATCAGGAGCCGCTGCTGCGGATCCATCAGCGTCGCCTCGCGGGGCGAGATGTTGAAGAACTGCGGGTCGAAGTCATAGACGCCGTCCATGAATCCGCCCCACTTGATGTTCGTCTTGTTGTCGTCCGCGGGATCGCCGTAGACCGTGCGCCAATCCCAACGATCGGCCGGCACTTCGCCGATGCAATCGCGTCCGTTGGCCAGGTTCTCCCACAGCTCGTTCACGTCGCTGGCCATCGGGAAACGGCCGCTCATGCCGACGATCGCGATCGGCTCCACAGTCCGTTCCGGCGGTGCAATCGCGGCAGGAGCGGGAGCGGAGAAGCGCGCGCCGCGCGCCCGTTCGACGGGTGCGACGACCGGAGCGGGCGTCGCCTGCACCGGCTGGCCGAGATGCTTCGCCAGCGCCGGGCCGTGCGTCTGCGCCAGATACCGCGCGAACTTCTCGACGGTGCGATGCTCGAAGAAAACCGTCGGCTCGACCTCGATGCCGTAGTCGTCGCTGAGCTGGTCGACGAGCTCCACGTAGGAGATGGAGTCCATCCCCAGCTCCCCGAGCTCCGACTCGGCGCGGACTTTGTCGGCGCTCACTTTCACGAGCTGGCCGACGATCGGGATCAGCGCCTTCTGGATCTGCCGGCTCAACGCGTCGTCGCCTGCGACGGCCGGCTGCGCCGTTGAGGCAGCGGCCGGCGCCCCGTCGAGCGAACGCATGGTCAGTCCGCTGAGGCGAACGCGCACGGAGCCGGCGTCATCGCAAAGGTCGATGTCGAAACGCTCCGCCGCCACGCGCCGCACCACCGCCCACATGCTCGACGTGCAGGCGCCGTAGATCTCCGCGTTGCGCAGCTCGAACGGCAGAGCGAGACTCGTTCCGTTCGAGGCGAGCGCGAAGCCGAATGCCGCCTGCACCGCGGAGTCGGTGAGGCCGGGATGCACGACGAAAGACGCGATCGCTTCGGAGGCGGACAAGGAGAGCCGCGCCATCACTTCGTCCGCCTCGACGCGCAACCCGGCGACGGCGCGGTGCTCGCCGCTGTACTCGAAACCATGTTGAGCGAACGCCGCGTAGCAAGCGTCCGCGGAGTAGTCGGGACGGAACTTGCGGGCGAGCGCCGCCACATCCAGCCGCGGCGCGTCAACGGCGCTGCCGAGGATCGCCAAGCCGCGGGCGTGCACGACTTCTTCCGACGATCCGCTGTAGATCTCGAAACGGATCTCGTGGTCGCTCTTCGGATGCAGACTGATGTGGACGTCGACCGGCTCCTCGCCGACGACGAGCGGCCGCATCCAAACGAGGTTCGCGATGCTGATGCTTCCGCCGTGTCCGCACGCACGCGCCACCGCCTCGCGCGCCATCTCCACATACGCCACGCCGGGCACGACGCGCCGTCCGCCGATGCGATGCCCGGCCAGGAACCGTTCCTCGCCGGTAAACGTGGAGCTGAACCGCTGCTCGCGAAGATCCGACGTGTTGCGATGCACGAGCGGATGCAGCCGCGTCTCGGCAATCGCCTTCGGCCGCGGCGCCTCCGTCACCCAATGGCGTTGCCGCGCAAATGGATACGTCGGCAGATGCGTGCGCCGCCCGCTGACAGTGAACTTCGTCGGATCGATCGCCGCCGTGCCTACCGGCTCGCCGGCGATGAAGTCTTCCAGCGCCTCGATCATCTCGTCCAGGTCCCGGACGACGAACGCGACGCGCTTCTCCATCGCCTCGCGGCCGACCTGCAGCGTGTAGGCAACGTCCGCCAGATTCGGCGTCGACGTCTCGAGAAACGCGAGCAGCCGCTGCGCCTGTTCGAGCAGTTCCGCGTCGCTGCGCGCCGACAGCGGGACGAGATGTTCGCCCGTTGTCGGGGCTGCGTCGCCGCGGTGCGGAAACTCCTCGATCACCGCATGCGAGTTCGAGCCGCCGAAGCCGAACGAGCTGACGCCAGCCCGCCGCGGATGGTTGCCGCGCGCCGGCCAGGCCTCGTTCTGCGTCACGATGCGGAACGGGCTGCCGCTGAGGTCGATCTCGGGATTGAGCCGCTCGAAGTTGCGCGTGCCGGGGATCGCCTGATGCTGCATCGCGAGCAGGATCTTGACCACGCCGGCCAGCCCCGCCGCCGCTTCCAGATGCCCGACCACGGTCTTGACGGAGCCGAGTCCGCAAGGCGCATTCGCCGGCCAGGCCTCACCGCGCGTCTGCGACAAACGGCGGAACGCTTCGGTCAGACCGCCGATCTCGATCGGATCGCCGAGCCGCGTGCCGGTGCCGTGCGCCTCGATGTAGCCGATCGATTCCAGCGGAACGTTGGCCACCTGCCACGCCGCCTCGATGACCGAGGCCTGCGCGTCCGGTTTCGGCGCCGTGAGCGACGCAGCCTGTCCGCCGTGATTCACGGCCGTGCCGGCGACGATGCCGTAGATCGCGTCGCCATCCGCGAGTGCGGTGCGCAGCGGTTTGACGAGCAGCATCGCGCCCCCCTCGCCGCGCACGTAGCCGTCGGCCTTCGCGTCGAACGTGCGGCACGCGCCGTTCGGCGACAGCATCCCGGCCTCGTAATACGTCAGGCTGATCGTCGGGCTGCACAGGAGGTTCACGGCGCCGACGAGTGCCTGTTCGCAATCGCCGCGGCGGATCGCCGTCACGGCGTCATGCAGCGCGACGAGCGAGCTCGAACACGCCGTGTCGACGGCCATGCTCGGCCCTTTGAAGTCGTAGAAGAACGAGAGGCGGTTCGCGAGCAGCGAGAAAGCGCTGCCGGTGCCGAGGTACGGCTCGACCGAGGAGAGCGAGGCGGTGACGACCTCGCGGTAGTCGCTCTGGCAGACGCCGACGAAGACGCCGATCTTCTTGCCGGACAGCTCCGACGGCCGATGCCCGCCGTCTTCCATCGCCTCCCAGCTCAGCTCGAGCAGGAGGCGTTGCTGCGGATCCATCAGCTCCGCTTCTTTCGTCGAGACGCGGAAGAACGGCGCGTCGAAGGCATCGATGCGCTCCAGGAATCCGGCTTTGTCGATCCCTTTGTGCTTGCCGGCGAGATCGACGAAAGACGGCCAACGCCACCGGTCCGCGGGCAACGTGACGATGCCGTCCTTGCCGCTCTCGAGCAGCTGCCAGAACCGCTCCGGCGTGTCTGCACCGCCAGGGAAACGGCACGCAACGCCCACGATGGCGATGGCTTCTTCGTCTCTGATGTAGGGGCGGGCTTCAGCCCGTCCCGGCCGGCTGAAGCCGGCCCCGCCATTTGGCGTCGTTGGATTCGCCGGAACCTTCTCCCCCAGCGCCGCCGCCAGCTTCTCCGGCGTCTCGTGCTCGAAGAGGAACTTCGACGTCAGCTTCAGTCCGAGCTGCTGCTCCAGGATCGACTTGAGCTCGACGAGCTCCATCGAGTCGAGGCCCATGTCCATCAGCGGGCGCCGCGCCGCATATGCCGAGGCGCGCTTGTCGCCGAGGAGCTCGCGTGTCTCTTTTTCGACGAGGGCGAGGAGGTCTGCTTTCGGCGACGTCGCCAGCGACTCGCACAGCATCACGCTCTGCGTGCACTCCGCGGTGTTCTGCGTCGGCAGCGCGAACGCGTCGAGCATCGCGAAACCCGACTGCTCCAGCGCGTTGCTCCACTGCGGGACATTCATGAGACACGTGTCGGGCAGCCGCCGTTCCGCATCCTCGAACAGCCAGTAGCCGTGCAGCAGCGCGCCGCTGAACAGCAGGCAATCCTTCGCCGCCGTGTACTCGTTGAGCAGGAGCAATCCGCCCGGCGCGAGCAGCGCGTGCGTTTGCGCGAGCGTGTGCGCGATGTCCCGCGTGTCGTGCAGGACATTCGCGGCGATGACGACGTCGTAGCGCTGCGGCTCGAATCCCTGCGATCCGAGGTCTTCCTCGATGTTCAACGCGCGGTACTCGACCCACGGATGCTGGCCGAAGAGCCGTTTCGCATTGCGTACGAACGAGAGGGAGATGTCGGTGAAGCAATACTCGACGGACCCGGCGAACGGCTGCAGCGCCTCGACGACGGACACCGTCGCGCCGCCGGTGCCGGCGCCGATCTCCAGGATGCGTACCTTGTCCTTCGTCGCGCGCAGCCGCGTCACGGCCTCGCGTGCGGCGTCGGCGACGATGCGGTTGAAGTAGTCGGAGACGACGTCGCCGCGGAAGATCGCGCCGAACACATCCATCTCCGCATTGTCGAAAAGCACTTCGGTGACTTCGGCGCGTCCGGTCAGGATGTCGTCGTACCGGGCGAGGCAGGCGAAGGCGAAGTTCATCAGCGCGACGCTCGACGGATGGCGCCGCGCGAAGCTCTCCCTGAACTCCGCGACCTGAGCCTCGATCGCTTTCAGCGCATAGCCGCGGATCAGCGGCGTCGTCTCCAGCGACCGAGCGTGCAGCACGACGAGCCCTTCGGCCGCGAGCCGGCGCATCAGCGCGTCGCAATAGCGGTGGTACTTCGGCGCGATGCCGAGGCGCTTCTTCAGCGCGTCGAGGTCATACCGCTCCCCTGCCTCGCGCATCACGCCCATGCGCTGGAACGTCGCGAGCGCCCAGCGGAAGGCGAACGTGCCGAGCTCGCGCTCCGCCGTCCGCGGCTCGTCGTCTGCCTTGAACGGCACACCAGCCACGCGCGCGCGCACGTTGGCCGCGAGCGAGGCGTCTTCCACCGTGAGCGACGCGCGGCATTCCTCGATGCCGATCACGCGGCCGGCATCGGCGAGCGACCAGTACTGCTGGACGAACTGGAGCAGATCGTCGAGCGCGCTCTCCGTCTGCGCCGAAAGCAGGGAGACTCGGATCCCTTCGCCGCGTTCGCAACGCACCGACGCCATGACGCGGCCGTCGACCTCGAGGAGGAACTCGTCTTCGACGTGGCGCACGATGTACGGCCGCCGTTCGAAGTGGCTGAGCGTGATCCGCGTGTAAGGCAGCTTCTTCGGAAACCCGATCATCCGCCCTTCGCCGCAGAACAATCCCGCCTCGGCCGCGCAGGCGAGGAACGTCGGCGCATCGAGCAGGAACTGGCGCGAGAGCGCGTGGTAGCCGTCGAAGTGGAAGCTCTCGCTCTCATCGCGGAAACGCGCGGTCACCTGCGGCGGAAGACAGTGCACTTCGAGGACGGCGATCCCGTGCTCGTTCACGACGTCGGCCCAGCGGCGGAGATGCTCGACGGTGCTCTGGATCATCTCGCCGGACGGGATGAGCCGGCCTTCGCGATCGATGTAGACGTTGCCGCCCTGCGCGGTGCGTTGCGCCGCCGCCTCGCGATCGACGGGCGCGCGGTACGGGCGATCGTGATCGAGGAACGAGCGAACGTGGAGCACGCGATGAAGATCGTCGGCGCCGTTTGCGCGCAGCGTCTCCACGAGCGCGGCCGGATCGCCGATGTCACCATGCACGGCGATGTGCTCGATGTCGGCGAGCGTCCGCGAGGTGGCGACGAGCGCCTTCTCGTTGTAGTCGACGCCGACCGGAATCACGGGATGCGCATCGAGCACCTTCCCGCGCGGCGTGCGATCGCGCACGGCTTCATACAAACGCCGCAGCAGCGTGCCGTCGCCGCAGCCCATGTCGACGATGTACTTCGGCTGCGCCTCGTAGTCGTCGCCCTCGAAGCAGCGAACGATCAGATCGCTGAGCTCCGTGAAAAATTTGTCGTGCTGGAAGCCGCTGCCGAGAACGTTCACCGTCCGTTCGACGTGCGTCTCATGCCCCTCGGCATCGCGGGCGAAAACGGCCGACGCATCGCCGAAAAGCAGCTCTTCAGCGCGGACGAACATCGGCCGGTATGACGCCACGACGGCGGTGATGAAGATGCGCTCGACGATGAAGCGCCCGGCGCGGCTGAGCTGCAGCGTCTTCCCGGCGCGCGTGCCCCAGCCGTTGGCGAGGAACAACCGCTCCACCGCGCGCCGCACGTGCGGCTCGACGCGCAGGCTCAGAGTTGCGACGGCCTGCTCCTCCCCTTTGCGCTTGCGCTCAGTCACTTCCAGCCGCTTCTGCGTCTGCAGCGTGAGCAGCAGCGGCAGGATCAGAAGGCCGTCGAGGAAATCGGGCAGGAACGCGTGCTCGCTGTTCCAGCGCCGTTCCGACAGCTCCAGCCAGGGCTCGATCGATTCCGTCTCCCCGCCGCCGACGAACGCCTCGAACGGAAAGCGGTACAGATCCATGATCGCGTCGGGGATGGCCCGTGCATGCGCCAGTTCCGCCGTCGCCTCATAGCGCCCATCAGCCGCAGGGCGAATCCATTCCAGACAGTCGAGCATCCGCAGCGCGACGTCCAAATAGCCGCGGTTGGCGGAGAGCTCGCGCGCCAACTGTTCCGCGCTCAGCGGTCCCGACTCGAGGAGAGCCAGACCGCCGCGCTCACGCAGCGCGTGAAAAAAGGAAATCGACGCCAGACCGTGCGAGTAGCGATTGAGTAGTTCGAGCATAAGTCACGTCAGATTCGGACGGTCTTCCACCGTCCCTGTACCCAGAAACCAATCACCAGCACCTCGGCCAAAGCGCCGTACAACACCTGAACGATGACGATCTGCAAGAGGCCGTAATGCAGATAAGGACCGACGATCCAGACCGCCGGCAGGAAAATCAGCCATTGCGTTCCGACCATGGTCAGCACGACGCGGCTGCCGTCGCCAACGCTGACCAGCGTGTACGCGAAGATGGTGATGAGGCTCAGTGCGCCGTTGAGGCTCGTGGACAATTGCCACGGCGCAACGGCGATCTCCAGCGTGTGCGGATCGGAGAGGAAAATCGAGAGGAAAAAGCGCGGAAAGACGACCAGCGGCAACGCCAAGGCCGTAATGACGACGAACGCCAATTTGACGGAGTCCCAACCCCATTCCGAGGCGGCTTCCGCATCGCCTTGGCCAAGAGAACGGGAGACGAGCGTGGCGGAGGCATTGCCGACCGCTCCGGCGAGGAAGGAAAAAATGAGGCCGATGCGAAGCTGGACGTTCATCGCGGCCAGTTCCGCAGTGCCGATCTGGCCGACGATCCAGTAATAAGCGAGGATGCCCGCCGCAAGGAAAAAGTCCTGCATCGAGGCGGGCAACCCGATCTTGATGATGCGCGCCAGGAGCGCCTTGTCCGGCCTGGCGGAGAGAAAACCGTCCGGTCGGTGATGCCGCCAGGCGAGGAAGAAATTGATGGCGAAGCCGACGTGAATCGAGAATGCCGTGCTGACCGCCGCGCCCGTCGCTCCCAATGCCGGAAAGCCCCAACGGCCGGTAATCAGCACATAGTCGCCGAAGAAGTTCAGAACGTTGATGAAGAGGACGATCTTCATGTAGACGTTCGGCCGTTCCATGCCCGTCCAGAAGCCCTTGAAGACGCTGTTCATCCCCGCGGCGATGATCGCCACGTACAGGACGCGCAGGAACGGGACGGCGATCTTCGTAATGCCGGGATCGGAGGAGAGGAACGACACGAAAGCAGGCGCCATGAAGTACGTGACGACCGTCAATACCGATCCGACGATCACGACCGCCAGCATCCCGGCATTGACGGGCAGGCACTTCGCTTCCGTGGAGCCTTGTCCGCGCCGGCGTGCGACCAGGCCCTGCACGGCCGGCCCCATGCCCATCACAAAGGCGAGGATCAGCGTGTTGGCGAAAACGGCCATGCCTACGGCCGCAGTGGCGCGGCTGCCCAACGGCCGCACCATGGCCAGATCGACCAGCGACATGACGAGGGCCGAACTGAGAGCGATGCTGACGGGAAACGCCAGCCTGGCGATGGTCGTAGTGCGTTCGCGGGTGAGCACGAGAGCTCCTTATGAGTTTTTCGGGGCTGGGCTTATGAGGCGTGTGCGGTGTCATCCTGAACAGCGGAGACTGTGAAGGATCCGTACCGCTATTGCGCTGCGCCTGAAGGTACGGATTCTTCGCCGTCTGCGCGGCTCAGAATGACGCGTTAAGTAGAGGTCATTGGGCTTAGGAAACGTAGTCGGGTGTCATCCTGAACAGCGCAGACTGTGAAGGATCTCCTGGCATGGACGAGAGGCGTACGAGCCGGGAGATTCTTCGCCGTCTACGCGGCTCAGAATGACACGTTAAATAGAGGTCATTGGGCTTAGGAAGCGTAGTGCGGTGTCATCCTGAACAGCGCAGACTGTGAAGGATCTCCTGGCATGGACGAGAGGCGCACGAGCCGGGAGATTCTTCGCCGTCTGCGCGGCTCAGAATGACGCGTTAAGTAGAGGTCATTGGGCTTAGGAAGCGTAGTGCGGTGTCATCCTGAACAGCGCAGACTGTGAAGGATCTCCTGCCATGGACGAGAGGCGCACGAGCCGAGAGATTCTTCGCCGTCTGTGCGGCTCAGAGTGAGAACTAGGACATTTCCTGCATGGACATCTCGGTGAGGATCGAGAAATGGTCCGCGTGGACGTCGGCGGCGTTGAGGGGGCTTTGCAGCAATTCGCCCCAGCCGTAATCGTGCGGGAGATTGCGTTCCGCGCGGCCTTGCGTGGCGCGGTAGAGCGAGACGTCGATCGTGCGCGGCAGCAGCGACGGCATGTAGGCGTCGTAGCAAAGCACGTTGGCGCGATAGACGCGGTAGAACGTGGCGATTTGTTCGGCGTCGATCTCCACGCCGCATTCGCTCAGCAGGTCGGCCATCTCCGCGATGACCTCGTTGAAGCTCAACTCCCGCAGCGCCTCGACGTCGAGCTCGAACTGCGACTCGTTGCGGTCGGCGATCGCACGGAACGCCTCGACGAGATCGCTCACCTCGTCGTGCACGCGATTGCCGCGCATGACCGAGGGAGCGAGCGAGTCGACGAGCGTCAGCGAGGAGATCTCCTCTCCCCGCTCCAGGAGCATGCGCGCCATCTCGTAAGCGACGACGCCGCCGTAGGAATGACCGACGAGCTGATAGGGCCCGCTCGGCTGCACCGTCTTCAAAGCGGCGATGTTCGCTTCGGCCGTCGCCTCGACGCTGCGATGAGGCGGCGTCTTGCCATCGAGACCGACGGCCTGCAGAGCGAAGAACGGCTGTTGATCGCCGAGCGTGCGGCTGAGCGGCTGCAGGGAGAGGACGTTGCCGCCGGCTCCCGGGACGGCGAAGACCGGCTGGGCATCGCCATGCGGCTGGATCGGCACGAGGATGTCGGAAGCCAGCTCCTGATCGCTCGCGATCAACTTCGCCAGGCTGGCGACGTCGGGCGCGGTGAACAGAATCGCGAGCGGCAGCATCTGCCGGAACTGGCGGCTGGCCTTCGCCATCAACTGCACGGCGGACAGCGAGTGGCCGCCGAGGTCGAAGAAGTCGTCGTGCACGCCGATCAGCTCCGCCGGCCGGTTCAGCACCTCGGCCCAAATGGCGACGAGGCGCCGTTCCGTGTCGTTGCGCGGCGCCACGTAATCGGCCGACGAGGCGATCGTCACCTTCATGCGCTCCAGCGCGCGGCGATCGACCTTGCCGTTCGTCGTCAGCGGGATGGCCTCGAGGCGCATGGACGCCGCGGGCAGCATGTACTCCGGCAGCGCCTGCTGCAGATGCGCGCGGAGCTCGTCCTGCGGAACGACCGAGGCTGCGCGGTAGAACGCGACCAGCTGCCGGTCGGCGCCGCTGCCCTGCGCGACCACGGCATTGTCGAGAACGAGAGGATGCTGATTGAGGCGCGCCTCGATCTCGCCGAGCTCGATGCGGAACCCGCGGATCTTCACCTGCGTGTCGATGCGGCCGAGGTATTGGAGGTTGCCGTCTTCGCGCCAACGGGCGAGATCGCCGGTCTTGTACATGCGGGTGCCGGGCACGAACGGATTCGGGACGAAGCGTTCCTGGGTCAGGTCGTCCCGATGCAGGTAGCCGCGGGCGAGGCAATCGCCGGCGATGTACAGCTCTCCCGGCACGCCGGCCGGCTGCGGGTGGCCGTACGCGTCGAGCACGTAAATCTGCGTGTTCGCGATCGGCTTGCCGATGCTGACGTCTTCGCCGAAAGGAAGAGGATCGCCGGCGGCGAAGCGGAACGTGGTGCAGCCGACCGTGGCTTCCGTCGGCCCGTATTCATTGATGATCTCGACGCGCGCGCCGACTTCGCCGAGAAAGTCGACGCAGTCGCGGGTGAGCGCTTCGCCGCCGACGACCAGCACGTTCTTCTTCTCGAAGAAGCGCTTCGGCAAGTCGGCCGAGTGGCTCCGCAGCAGGAGCAGATGGGCGGGCGTCAGCTTGACGAAGTCGTAGCCGCGGCTGAGGAACTTGCCGTCCTTGAACGTCTCGACGGCTTCCTTGCGGTCGATGTCGATCGCCTTGCCGGCGAGGAGCGGCGCGAAGAGCGAGGTGACCGAGGCGTCGAACGTCAGCGGGAAGTGGATGAAGCTGGCGCAGGCGTCCTCGCCGGTGCCGACATACTGGTCGACGGCGTACGTCACGTAGTTGACGACGCTCTGGTGCTCGACCATGACGCCCTTCGGCCGGCCGGTCGAGCCCGAGGTGTAGATGACGTACGCGAGGTCCTTCGGCGTCGCGCGGGTTTCGAGCGCCACGTTCTGCGCGCGCAGTTCCTTGGCGCAGAACTCGATCTCGGGCCATTGGGCATCGACGGCCTGGACCTTGGCGGACGCGGAGAGCGCAGTGACACGGTCGCGCAGCGCCTGCTGCGTCAGGACCATCGCCGCACCGCTGTCCTGCAGCATGTACGACAGGCGCTCGTCGGGATACTCGGGGTCGAGCGGTACATACGCGCCGCCGGCGCGCAGGATCGCGAGCAGGCTCACGACCATCTCCAGCGAGCGTTCCATGCAGACGCCGACGAGGCTGTCTGCCGTTACGCCCTGCGCCTGCAGAACGAGCGCGAGATCGCGGCTCCGTGCTTCGAGCTGCCGGTACGTGAGGCGTTCCTCGCCGCAAACTACGGCGAGGTTCTCCCCGACGAGCGCCGCGCGTTCGACGAAGAGATCGTGCACGCAGCGGTCCTTTGGATAGTCGACCGCGGTGTCGTTGTTCCGGACTAGGAGGGATTGCTTTTCCGCGTCGCTCAAGTAGTCCAGCGTGCCGATGGCGGCAGCAGGCGCGGATACGATGGCCTCGCACAAAGCGACAAAATTTCCAGCCATGCGCGCGGCGGTTTCCGCTTTGTAGAGCGAAGTCTTGTAGTCGAGGATCCCCTCCAGGCCATCCGGAGCCTCGGTGAAGAAGACGGTCAGGTCGAACTTGCTGACGCCGCCGCCGAGCGAGTAGGCAATCTGTCCGGAGCCTTCGTTCATCCCCATGTCCATGTTCTGCAATACGGCCATCACCTGGAACAGCGGCGTGGTGACGAGATTGCGGCGCACGTTCAACGCCTGCACGACTTTCTCGAACGGCGCGTCCTGGCGCTCGTAGGCTTCGAGGCAGGTGGTCTTCACCTTGGCCAGCACGTCGACGAAGGAGTCGCTCCCGTCCACGAGCGTGCGCATCGCCAACGTGTTGACGAACATGCCGATGAGGCCTTCCGTCTCGACGTACTGCCGGTTCGCGATCGGCGTTCCCACGCACAAATCGCCCTGGCCGGTGTAGCGATGGAGCAGCACTTTGAGCGCGGACAGCAGCACCATGTACAGCGTGCT
>Ga0213876_10002159_pt1 | contig 11633 bp, 7 predicted proteins | sample BarmaccomBMRX_R9_FD_160113 | JGI IMG/M metagenome (GOLD analysis project Ga0213876, IMG submission 160113) | Root-associated microbial communities from Barbacenia macrantha in rupestrian grasslands, the National Park of Serra do Cipo, Brazil - RX_R9 | ecosystem: Host-associated > Plants > Roots...
AAAACGGTAAAGAAGGGCAATCCTCGAAGCGTCTCAAGGCTCGTGCCGCAATGTGGTTGGGAGATGAGGATGGCGGGAGGCCATCATGCGAAAGGCCATCATGCGAAAGGCCATCATGCGAAAAGCGATGCTCACGGCTTTCTTTGGCACCTGCCTCGCCGGAATGATGCAGAGCGCGGCCGTTTCGGAAATATCCTCGGTCGATTCCGTTCTGCGCGGGTTCGACTCTGCCGTGTGGCGTTTTCAGCTGGCTGAGATCCTTGGCACCCTGACCGCGATCAAGCAGGCGGGCGCAAGCAAATGCAGCTTCAAGATCGACGAGCCTGAGGCGAAAGAGTTGAGCCTTTGGCTGGAGCGACCTTCGGCGGAAGTGAACGATACCTCGGCTTACGTGACCCGACGGGATGAAGTGGAGCGGATCATGGCCGCTTTGCTCAAGCTTAATCCCAGCGCCGTCTGCGATGCGGTGGGGCAGAAGCTTCCCGCCTCATTGAAGGGCGTTTTGCATCGATAGAGACTCGCGTGACCGCGCCATCAACGCCGAAGCCGTGGCGGCAGGCCGGCCGGTCTAGGCGCCGCGCCGGTGTCGGCCGCCGAGTACGCGCCGATGTGCTACACTGGCGCAACACGGTGCTCCGTCCATGGATCGTGACTTCGACGCTAAGCCGATGTTAACTCTTGAGTGCAGTGCGCGTTTATGGCTGCGTTGCGCCTCGGCCGCCGGCTCCCCGCCCTCACATCGGCCGAGGCGCTCTTTTTTTGCTCAGTTCCGCATTTTCCCTCCAAGCGAGCGGCAGCGCACGTGCCCTACCTTCACGGACGCGCCTCAAGAATCATGTTGAAGGGCGTGTCGCTCGCTTTGCGAAAACGTGTGAACCCCGCCTCCGTGACAACCTTTCGTAGCCGGCGTTCGCCCGCCTGTGCGCCGAGCCCAAGCGCGACTTCCTGAGACAAGGATGCGGGCGTGCAAATGAAAGTGGAGGCATTGTAGTAGATACGCCCGACCGGGTTGAGATTGTCTTTGAGCTCGTCGTGCGCGAAGGGCTCCACGATCATCCAGACCCCATCTTTCGCCAGAGTTTCACGCACGTGCTTGCCGGCGCCGATCGGGTCTCCCATGTCGTGCAGGCAATCGAAAAAGGCGACAAGATCATAATCCTTCGCGGGAAAGTCCTTCGCGGAAGCTTTCGTGAAGGTAATTCGGTCAGCGACGCCCGCCTCTTGCGCGGCCTCCTTCGCACGTTCGAGTGATGGCGTGTGGTAATCGAAACCGAAGAATTCGGAATTCGGGAATGCCTTGGCCATTAGGATGGTCGAAGCCCCATGGCCGCAACCGACATCGGCGACCTTGGCGCCGTCTCTCAGGCGCTTCTCGACGCCGTCGAGGGCGGGAATCCAGCTCGAGACTAGATTGGCGTTGTAGCCCGGGCGGAAGAATCGTTCCGTTCCGGAAAACAGGCACTTCGAATGATCGTGCCAGCCCACGCCTTTGCCGGTGCGAAAAGCCTCTTCGACTGTCGGTTCGTCGAGATAGGTCGACTGCACGATGTCGAAGGCGCCGGCAAAGAAGATCGGAGAACTCTCGTCGGCGAATGCCATCGCCTGCTCCGGCGAGAGCGAGAACGCATTTTTGTCGGAGTGATACTCGATGTAGCCGGACGCCGCTTGCGCCGAGAGCCATTCGCGAAGATAGCGCTCGTGCAGCCCCGTCTTCTTGGCCAGCTCGGACGAGGTGACCTTTTCTCCGTCGGCCATCGCCTTGTAGAGACCGAGCCGATCTCCAAGCACGATGCTCGCGCCGGCCATCGCAGCTCCGAGATCGCCGACGAGCTTCCCTGCAAGCTCATTCAATTTATCGGGGTTCGGCTCACGCATATTGACCTCCCTTGATCGATACCGCGCAGCCCGTTCCAGGCTATCAATCGCACGCGCCGCGATCAACGATTGTTCAGCGTGGTGCGATCGTGCCAAGGCTTGATGCGCTTTGATCGCGGCAGGCGAGAACCGCCGAACCGAATGCCATGCTTTGGCTGCACTGGCGGGCCCGGCCGAACGAGAAGCGTGATCCTCAAAGGAAACTACAACCGGCGTTCCCATGGGAACCCGCGAATGAAGATAGATGATGTCCTCGTTGAGCATTCGAATGCAGCCGCTCGAGGCGGAAGGCCCGCCTCTGCTCGGAAACAGGTTTGAGATGATGGCGCCGGAAGCCAGGGGCAGCGCCCGGTGGCTGCACTCACCCGTTTCTTCCAAGCCGGAACGCACCTAATCCGAGGACGTTGTGAACGCGCACCATCTTTGCTGTTTTCTAGGTTGCGCAATGCCACTACTCAAGCTTCTCCTCGGACGCCGGCTCGCGAACGAGGAACACACCGCGCGCAAGATCACTGCCTTCGAAGGCGTGCCGGCGATGGGGTTGGACGGGTTGGGTTCCTCGTCCTACGGACCCGAGGCGGCGCTGACCGCAATGATGCCTCTCGGCGCCGCGGGTCTTGCCTATATCGGCGTGGTCATGTTGCCGATCTTGGTGCTCCTGGTGATCCTCTACGTTTCCTACCGCCAGACCATCCGCGCCTATCCGAGCAATGGCGGCGCCTATACGGTCTCGAAGGCTAATCTCGGGACCAATGCCAGCCTGCTCGCCGCGTCGGCGCTCATGATCGACTATGTGCTGAATGTGGCGGTCGGCATCTCGGCTGGGGTGGGCGCGCTCACCTCGGCGCTGCCCCCGCTTCAACCCTACACCTTGAGCCTCTGCCTCGGCATCCTGCTGCTTGTCACGTTCATGAACCTACGGGGCACCGTCGACGCGGGCCGGGCCTGGGCGCTGCCTACCTATCTTTTCGTCGCGAGCTTTCTCGCCATCGTCGCACTCGGAGTTTACAAGACGCTGGCGGCGGGCGGGCATCCGTCGCCGGTCGTTGCGCCCCCATCGGCTGCTCCCGCCACGGAGGCGGTGACCCTCTGGCTGCTCATGCGCTCCTTCGCAGCTGGCTGCACGGCGATGACCGGCGTGGAAGCGGTCAGCAATGGCGTAAGCGCGTTTCGAGAGCCGGTGGTGCCGCGAGCCTACCGGACGCTCGGCGCCATCTGCCTCATCCTCGGCATCCTGCTGGCCGGCATCAGCTACCTGGCTCGCGCCTACGGCGTGAGCGCCATGGATCAAACTCAGGAAGGTTATCAAAGTGTGCTGTCACAGCTCACAGGAGCCGTCATCGGCCGCGGCGTGCTCTACTATGTTGCGATCGGCAGCGCGCTCGCCATTCTGTGCCTTTCGGCCAATACCAGCTTTGTCGATTTCCCGCGAGTATGCCGGCTGGTTGCACAGGATGATTTCTTGCCGCGCCCCTTGGCGGTCGTCGGCCGGCGGCTGGTATTCTCGGTCGGCATTCTCTACCTCGCGGGCGCCGCCGGGCTGCTGCTGATCGCATTCGGGGGCATCACCGACCGATTGATCCCGCTATTCGCGATAGGCGCCTTCCTTACCTTCACGTTGTCGCAGCTCGGCATGGTCTTTCACTGGCTCGCGGAACTCAAACATGCGACCAGCGGGCGCGTGCGGCATGGGCATCGGCTCAGCCTCGCGATCAACATCGTCGGCGCTTCGGTTACGGGAGTGGCGCTGGGGATCATCGTGGTCGCGAAGTTCGTGGAGGGCGCGTGGATTACGGTGCTGGTAATTCCCTGCGTGATTTTCCTTCTCAAGACCATTCACAAATACTACGCCGAACTCGACGCGCAGCTGCGCGAAGACGGGCCGCTTCATCTCACCCATGCAGATCCGCCAATTGTCCTGCTGCTGATCGAAGAATGGAACCGGTTGACCGACCGCGGATTGCAGTTCGCTTTGGGACTGTCGCCGGATGTAGTGGCGGTGAGCTTCATGGATCTGCAGGGGCCCGACACTCGCGAGCAGCATAAGAAACTGCGCCGTCAGTGGTCCGCGAACGTCGAGCAGCCTGCGAGGGCGGCCGGAATGAAGCCGCCGAAGCTTATGCTGCTGGAGGCGCGCTATCGCCGGATCACGGAGCCGTTGCTGCAGCTCATCGCGCAGATCGAGAAAGAGAACCGCGATCGGCTTATCGCCGTGCTCCTTCCCCAGGTGGTGAAGGAACATTGGTGGCAGTATCTGCTGCACACCCACCGTTCCTACCGCGTCCGCCGCGCGCTGCTGCGCTATGGCGGCTCGCGCCTGGTTCTGCTCACCGTGCCCGGCTATCTCGAAGAGCCCCGCATCGAGGAGGGGCTGGAAGAGGTGGCCTAGCGCAAACAGCACGACGATTGCGCAGCACGACGATCAATTCGCAATTGTGCTCGGTCCGTCTGCCACTCGAATCTACTCGGTGCGTTGAGCCTGAAAGCGCGTGGGACTGTAATGAGACAGGTTGTGAAGAGTGGGCTCGGCCGAACGGCTCAGGCAGCAAATACCGCGCGAGCTGCCGGCTTCTCCGACCTCATCTGCTCATCGATCCAAGTATAGGTTCTCTCGAGCCCGTCTCGCAATCGGATGGAGGGCGCCCAATTCAATACGTCCTTGATCTTGCTGTTGTCGCTGTTGCGACCGCGAACACCCTTGGGAGCGTCGAGATTATATCTGCGCCGTAACGTCACGCCCGCAATATCCTCCACCAAGGAAACAAGCTGGTTGATGCTGACGAGCTCGTCCGAACCGATGTTGACCGGTTCGCGCACATCGCTTTGCATGAGTGCGAGGGTTCCGTGGATGCAATCGTCGATATACATGAAGCTGCGTGTCTGTTCGCCATCGCCCCAAATCTCGATTTCATGGTTCCCCGATCGTTTAGCCTCTATCACCTTACGGCAGATTGCGGCGGGTGCCTTCTCTCGGCCTCCGTCATATGTGCCCCATGGTCCGTAGACGTTGTGGTAGCGAGCGACGCGGGTCTCAAGTCCGAAATCCTCGGCGAAATGGCGGGCCATGCGCTCGGAAAAAAGCTTCTCCCATCCGTAACCATCCTCGGGCATGGCCGGATAGGCGTCTTCTTCTGCCAAGCCTGTATTTACAGGATCTGTCTGCTTACTTGCATTGTAGACGCAAGCTGAAGACGAGTAGAAAAAGCGCTCTACGCCTGCATCCCTCGCCGCCACCAGCATATGCGTCGAGGTCAGCACTGAGAGCATGCACAATCCCTTGTTGACTTCAATGAACCCCATGCCTCCCATGTCAGCGGCAAGATTGAAAATGTAATCGGCGCGGCGCGCGGCCACTTTGCAGGAGTCCAACGAGGCGAGGTCAAGATGAAGGTTCTCGACATCGTCGAGAGTCTGGTACCATTCATCGAACGGCTTTCGATCCACCGCGCGAATATGCCGGACGCCTTTGTCCCTAAGGGATCTCACCATGTGGCCGCCGATGAAACCTCCTGCTCCCGTTATTACGACGCGTGCCTCTTTATCGATGTGAATCTTCGTCATTGATTCAAAATCCCAAGCACACCAGACCCCTGGATTTTCCTCGATCAGATGGCAGATCTTCAATGCGCCGGCATAGCTTGGCAGCGAAAGATCATCACGGAGCCAATGCCGAAACCGATCAAACACCAGAACCATATTCCAAGCATTGGACCTTCCAACGCTACATCGAAACTTGCGTTGACGATCATCGCCATCACGTAGCAGGCGATGAACAAAAAAAGACCGGCCCATTCATTTTGACCTTGATGACGAGCGGACAAGGTCGCGCCCGTCAGCATCACGGTCCAGGAAGCAAGCAAAAGCCCCCACAGCACTGCCCCTGGCACGCCGGCCCGGGCCAGAACTGTCATGTGAACGTTGTGGGGGCTTCGCAAGGCTGGAGCGTCCGGATGATCTCCGTCGCGGAAACCATCAGCGTCGGCGAGATTCAGACCGAAGCCCCGCCCCGTCCAGAAGTTGGGCCCGAGCACCGTGTTCGCGATGATGATATTCCACCATTGAAGACGCCACTCTTTGGTGCCCTCCGTTTGCGCTCCCGAATGGCCGACGATGCTGGCGAGGTTGTCGACGATTTGCCGCGTGCTGATCGGGCGCTTATCGGATGATATCGGTTCGCGGTATTCGCCCGAAGACGTCTCAATCAGGTATGCGGCGCAAAAGAATGGGATCACGACGGCCATGATGGTGGCGAATGCGCGCATCTTGCCCAGCACGATCACCGCAAAAAACACCGGCACGGCAAAGGCGAGAAATGCTCCTCTGCCGGTCGAGAGCATGGCCAGCGCAGTGACAATGAAAGCGATCGAGGAGAGCGTCAGCCTGCCGAAACCGGCAAGGACGAACACCACAGCCCCGCTCAGATGCACCGCGGCCTCACCCGTCTTTATCTCGACAAGAGGGACGTTGTACCACGGGAGGGTCGGGATATATTCGACAAGGTATCTGTTCACAGCAAGTATGAATGGAATAGCGGGGATATAAAATTTCAGAAAGCGTCCATAATACGATAATGCCAAATTGATCCGCTGCGGGTCCTCCAATAATGCGCCGATGACAATGAACGCGAATCCGCCATACAGGATGACGACGCTGTCGCGCAGCGCGTCGAATCCATAAACGCCGATGAAAGGCAATGTGCGCAGGAGTACCCAAGCCATTGTGCAGGCTAGAAGGAAGCTGGGCATCGTCGCCAACGAGGCAAGCAGGCATCCGCTACGCAGGAGAAGGACGACGCCGACGGACAACGCGATCTCGCCGATGAACAGGGGCGGAACTCCGAGATATGCGAATCCCTTTCCAAAGAGGGCATACCCGGCGAGCACTAACGCGAGGAACGCGAGATACCGTTCGCTGAAAAAATGGGTTCTCGAGGCGCTTAAAACATATGTCATGGTTCTTCACGAAAAAGACCGGAAACACGCGGTCTTTGACTTGTTCAATGCTCCAGTTGGCTGGCAACGGCAGAGGCGACTGGCGTACCGTTCACTGCGGCTCCAAGCTTTTGGGCTCCAAGCTTTTGCGGGTTCGAATTGGACTGCCGCAGGAGAGCGTCGGGCTGTGAGATTTCGGGGGAGAGCAGTCTCTTGATCTCAACAACATCGCCGGGCTCCAGCATGCTGGTGTCGCTCGCCTCGAAGGTCGAGGCCTTGCCGTCTTGGGTCCGGGTGATGCTGATCGAGTGGCTGGGCTCGATCCCCCCAATACTGCTGGCTTGTTGCAGTTTGACCTCACGGATTTCGCGCGCGAGAGGCAGCGTCACCTCGAGTTCCTTGAGACGGCCGCGTACGTCGGCCAACTCTGTGAGAGTCTGCTTCTTGAATGCCGACTCGACTTCGTTGATCTTGAGATCGAGATCGCCAGAATCCATTTGAAGCCGCGAAAGCTGAGCCTCCAGCCTCCAGATGTCGCTTTCATAATTGGCCTCACTCAGCCGAAGCTGCATTTCTGCATTCGAGAGACCGAGGCCTTGTCTCACCAGCTTCCCGTATTGATCGGCATTTTGCCCGGCGAGAGCGAGTTCTTTCTTTTCGGTGGTGATCTGGCCATTGGTGGCTTCTATCTCCTTTTCGAGGCGCGGCTTTTGCGAATGCATGAGATCGACAAGGGTTTTTTGATTTGCGATCTGCGAAGCCAAGGTGTCCTTTTCGATCGCGACCAACTCCGCGATATCTTTGGCTTCGACGGAGTTGGACGATGCAGGCGGGGAGAAGGTGCTCAGGCCTTGGCTCTGCGCCTCCAAGCGCGCCTTGCGGACGAGCAATGCCTGCCTTTGGAGGTTCAGCTGTCGCAAGCGTTCATCGGCCTGGAGAAACTCGGCCAACGAGCTATTCTGCAAGGGCTCCGACGGCCCAAATCCACCAGCAAGAGCCACGGCACCCTTGGCATTCATGCCATATTGAAAGGGATGCGATCCCGGGACCCGCACGTCGCCGATGATGTACAACGGACGAGGCTCGCTGACGCGCACGCTCACCGAGGGTTGATTGAGGTAGCCGTCGACAAGTCGCGCGACAATGAGCTTTTGACATTCAGGAACAGTTAGCTCCTTTACGAGGAGAAGCCCGATGAAGGGGAGGGTGATGCGACCATCTCCATCGATCTGAAGGTCTCCCGATAGTTCCGGCTGACCGAAGACACTCACATTGATGCGATCTCCAGGTTCCAGCCGATAGCCATCCTCTTCTTTCACACCGTCGGCCAAGGCCGGCAGAAGAGGCCCGAATTGAAAGGCTAGCGCACCCAATAGAGTCGCCACGCGACTCCAACGTTGCGAACGCCTCGGCAGCGAGGAAAGACGCATCTGCCACATCCCTGACATGGCACTCTCCACTATGCGAACGCTGCTGCGCTCTCTCATGAAATGAGAGAAGCTTCGGTCTATCGTATGATGAGAAACGAGTAGCACGCCCCCTCACGAGAATTGTGGTTTCGCGCCCGCTCTTCGTGGGTACTCTCAAGGCTTGCCCTCTACCGACCCTCGCCGCGAGGGTACCCCCTTATCGGGAATACTTGCTCCCTATGAACAATTGTCTTTGTTGTTGGCGGCGCAAGTCTTTGTCGTTGGTTACATCGTCTATCGAGTACTTCCTGAAAGTGGTTTTCGATGCGGGCAAAGCTATCCTCTTCTCTCGGAGCCGACGTTTTCCACGCAAAAAAACGCGTGCTCGTCGCAGGCGGCGCGGGCTTCCTGGGCTCACATCTTTGCGAGCGCTTGGTGAAGCACGAACATGAGGTGATGTCACGCTTTGGCGAAGCGCGAACGAGACGGGGCGTCGCAGCATGAGTTCCGAGACTTTGCGAAACGACCGAGCCGACATTTTGGGTGTCGGCGTTAGTTCAATCAATCTGGACGATGCGGTTGCTCGCATAGAACACTGGATCAGCGAGCGCAGCCAGACCTATGTCTGCGTAACCGGCGTTCACGGCGTGATGGAAAGCAGGCTCGATGATCGCTTGCGCCGCATCCACAATGAAGCCGGCATGACCACGCCTGACGGCATGCCGCTCGTGTGGTTGTCTCACCTGGCCGGTAAGGATCACACCGAGCGCGTCTACGGACCTGATCTGATGAGGAGGATGATGGCGGTTTCCAGCGCGCGTGGATACCGTCAATTCTACTACGGGGGCGCTGAGGGTGTCGCCGACACTTTGCGAGAAAACTTGGTCAAGCGTCACCCGGAACTTCAAGTCGCGGGTACGTTTTGTCCGCCGTTCCGAGAATTGTCCTCCGAAGAAGATCGAGCGGTGGTGGACACAATCAACGCGGCACATCCTGACATCGTATGGGTCGGTCTCAGCACGCCCAAGCAAGAGTATTGGATGGCCAATCACCTCGGCCGAATTCAGGCGCCGGTCATGATCGGCGTTGGAGCAGCATTCGACTTCGTGGCCGGCACGAAACGTCAGGCGCCGCGCTGGATGCAGAGGAGTGGTCTCGAGTGGTTGTTCCGGCTTTGCTCGGAACCTCGACGCTTGTGGCGGCGCTATGGGTATATCGTGCCGGCTTTCATCGTGCTTGCCGCCGCGGAACTGACGCAAAACGCGTTCCTAGCGCTCCGCTCGGGCATGAAGCCGGCAAGAATGTTAACGCGTCGCGAGAACATCCGAGGCAAGCAGTGACGCCCCTCCTCCCGGCAACGAGACGGCCGAGATCTTGACCCCGCCCCGAACATTGATCTGCGGCTCTGATGCCTCAGGCAAGGCCCGGAGCAGCAGCAATGTTGGACCAGGATCTGAACAGGATTGTCGTTGCTCCCGAACAGCATCGATTGGCCGTCTTGGGGTATTTCTCGTGCACACAGCTTTGAGTTTCTCTCCGATGAGCAAGGCTTGGCGGGAAATAAGAACCCGTTGGGCGAGCCTACTGCGAGACGGTCCAGGAAGTCATTTTTTGGCTTTGGTGGATCAAGCCGTGGTGAGCGGCGCCAGCTTTCTGAGCACCGTCGTCGTCGGCCGCTACACGTCGCCCGATCAACTCGGAATGTATTCCATCGCAATTTCATTGCTGATAACTTCGACTAACATCCAGGATTCCTTGATTTCCCAGCCATTTACGATCCGCCTCAACCGCCCCCTGGGAACCCAGGCGGAGCATGGGGGCAGCTCGCTGGCACACTCTGCTTTGTTATCGGCGGCTACTTTCGTCGCTCTTGCTTTAGCGGTGCTGATCTTGCTCGCAGGCGACGCCGACCGGCAAATTCTGGCAATCACCTCAGCTTTGGCGTGCGTAGTTCCGTTTGCGCTTTTGCGCGAATTCGGAAGGCGATTCGCCTTTGCCCACATGCAATTCGCGCAAGCGCTTATGCTGGACGCGGGAGTTGCCGGAATTCAGCTTGCAATACTCGGCTGGCTCGGCTGGACGGGCCGGATGTCTGCCGCAGCTGCCTGCATCGGGCTCGGTGCGGCACGTGCCCTCTTCGGTATTCCGTGGTTGTTCATGGCGCGTCAAAATTTTTCGATTCGCCTCGATCAATTATGGGCGGCAATGAACCAGAGCTGGGGACTCGGCAAATGGCTCTTTGCGAGCCAACTGACCGTGTCGATCCAGGCTTACGCGACTTATTGGCTGCTGGCGCTTGTGGTGGGCACGACCGCGACGGGCATCTATTCCGCTTGCATGAGCATCGTCTTGTTCGCCAACCCCATGTTGCTCGGGTTCGGCAATATATTGACGCCCAAGGCAGTCAAAATTCTCAAAGAGCAAAGTGGGGCAGGGCTGTGCCGATATGCCGTCCGCAGCTCGTTCCTGCTTGGGGCGGGCATGGCCCTGTTCTGTGGCGTCGTAGCGTTCGCAGGAGAAGACATCCTGCACTTCCTCTATCACGGCAAAGAGTACGAGGGCCAAGGCGCTACCATCATGGTGCTCGCATTCGCGCTGATGATCACCGCGTTGGGGATGCCGGCCTCGAATGCCTTGGCATGCATGGAGCGTGCGGACGCGATCGTCTGGGCCGGACTTTTTGCAGCAATCGTGAACGTCGCCTTGGCGCTGTGCCTAATGGTCAAGTGGGGAATTCACGGGGCGGCATACGGTTTTCTCGCAGGCAGCGTCATTGGATCGGCCGGCCGATGGATCGCGCTTTTGAGGCTCGCGCCAAGTTACGATTCTGCGACGGAAGCCAGCCTGACGGGACCAGATAACGAGACGTCGATGATGGTCTGCGTGCTTCAGCGGGTTTTCCGAGACACCGATGCTGAAGACTGGGTCTTTGAACGGCTCGATCAGGGGGAACAAGCCAGCGTTTACCTCGTCCGATCACGAAATGGGAAACCGATATGGAGAACCCACCGCAGCCTTGCGGTGAAGTTGTACAAGCCCGCGATGGCGCCAAACTTCGGTGCGGTCAGGGCACAGTTTGAAGCAATGTCCAGGATACATGCGGCGCTGCATGGCAACAAAATCAGCGGCTGGAAAATCTCGACCCCCGCGCCGGTGTATTTGTCCGAGTGGCCGCTGGCGATCGTCATGACCGCCGTTCCCGGGCGAAAGCTCAATTTGTGCCTCGAAGCGGCGTCTGACGTGACGCCTGAAGTATTGGAGTCCGCTCCGCGGGCCGTCGTCGCGGCCATGCGGCAATATTGGTGGATCAATTCTCATATCCATGGCGATCTGGACTTCAACAATATCCTTTGCGACATCTCGGCGAGGAGACTGTCTCTGGTGGACCCGGGCGTTCCCGAAGAACAGCCTTTCCCCG
>Ga0213876_10002160_pt1 | contig 11623 bp, 11 predicted proteins | sample BarmaccomBMRX_R9_FD_160113 | JGI IMG/M metagenome (GOLD analysis project Ga0213876, IMG submission 160113) | Root-associated microbial communities from Barbacenia macrantha in rupestrian grasslands, the National Park of Serra do Cipo, Brazil - RX_R9 | ecosystem: Host-associated > Plants > Roots...
GGTTGAGCGTGCAGGAGCGATGACCCGGTCGCAAAAACTCATCGGCGTCGGCGGCGCCGTCGTCGGCGTTGGCGTCGGACTCTGGGGCGCGACGCGCCGGACCACGCGCGCGGTGGATTCAGCGGATTAGCGGGAGTCGCGGTCTACTCGCTGCGACGCTTCGATGAGGCGGTCGCGGACATCGCGCGGTAGCCCTCACGCACGCTCGGGTAACGGGGTGCCCAGCCGGTTTCCGCGCGGAACCGCGCGTTGCTGGCCCGAAGTGACCGGGTGATGGACGTGGTGCGGTCGCCGAGTAGCAGCGCGAGTCGGCCCGGGCCGCTGAGCCAGGTTTTTGCGCCGACGGCCTGGGCCATGGCCAACATGTTCGCACGTGTGGTGACGGGCGTGTCGTCGACGATGTTGTACGTGCCGCCCTGGCATTGAAGCGCCGCGACGACCGCGCTGGCGGCATCGGCGAGTTGGATCGAGGACACGAAGCTGTGCGGCTGGCCTGCCCGAAATCCGATGCGGTGCCGCGCCATTGCCATGATCTGCTCGCTATGGGCGGCGCCGAGACCGTAGAAAATCCCAAATCGCAACACCACCGCCGTGCGGCCGGCATCGGCGAATCGACGGGCGTTGGCTTCCGCGGCGTGGTTACCGGTGGCGATGGGGTAGCGGTCTACCGGCCAGTCCTCGTCGAGCCATCGATCGCCCCCGTCGCGATAGATCATCACCACCGATTCCTGCACCACGCGCGCAACTCCGGCGTCCAAGGCCGCGTCGACGACGGTCGCCGATCCCTGAGTGCGCACACGCTGACATTCGGCCCACGCCGACTTCAACATGAATCGCTGCGGCGCGGGCAGCGCCGATGCGAGGTTGACCACCGTGTCGTGTTCGGCGAAGGCAGCGGTGAGCGCGCGCCTGTCGAACAGTGATACCGACACGGGCGTTGCGCCCTGGGCGCGCAGCACGCGGGCCTTGACCTCGTTTCGTGCTAGCGCGGAGACCCTATGCCCGGCGCCGACGAGTGCGGGGACCGCGTAACTGCCGATGGCTCCGGTGCCGCCGGTGACGAATACGCGCACGCGCGGGCCTCCCTTCGTCGAATCAGCCTTACGAGCCAAATATCATGGGCACACTCTGCGGTCCCCGGACCGCCGGGGTATCGCGCCAGCGCACTGGACCCGCCAATACCGGTTGGCGGCTAAGGATTTTCGGCAACGCCACACTGAGCTCGAGTTGCGCGAGGGCGGCGCCCAGGCAGTAGTGCGCTCCGTGTCCGAACGACAGGGGAGCCGGTGCAGTGCGGTCGAGCCGAAACTCCGCGGGTTGGTCGAAGACCGCCGGGTCGCGGTTGGCGGCCGCGATGGCGACGAGAACGCTTTGACCGGAACGGATTTCGACACCACCGAGCGTATGGTCGACCGTGGCGGTGCGCGCGGTGGACTGCACGGGCGCATCGAGTCGCAGCAGTTCGGCCAACAGCGCCGGATCGGACGGGTCGATGCGGTCGGCGATGCGGCTGCCGTCCGGACCGGGGGTCAGCAGTGTAACAAGCCCCGCGCCTAGGAGATTGGCCGTCGTTTCGTGCCCGGCGACGGCGATGAGGATCGCCGAGATGACGACGTCCTCGAGCGACAACGCTGGATCGGCGGCAATGAAGCTGACCAAGTCGTCCGCCGGGTGGGTTCGTCGATCGGCGGCCATCGGGAGGAACTCGGCCGTGAGTGCGGCCGAGGCGGACGCGCCCGCGGCCAGCTCGTCAGGGTCGGCCAGCGTGCCGAGCATGCGGATGATCACCGGTGACAATTCACGCAGCAGCCGGGAGCTCGCGACGTCCAGATCGAGCCACGCGCTGATCACCGCGACGGGCAGTGGAAGGGCGATGTCGGACATGAAGTCGAATACCCTGTCTGCGGGCTGACGATCGATCAGCGTTGTGGCGATCGCTTCGACGCCCTCGGCCAGCCCGCTGACAAACGACCGGGTAAAGACGTCGCGTACGGCGCCGCGCAGGCGCTGGTGATTGGGCCCGTCGGTGAAAAGCATTGAGCTTGTGGTGAATTCCCGGCTGATGGCATCCATCGAGGCGCGGGCCAGCATGTTGGCCAACGGGTCGCTGGTCCATCCGGATTCACCCAACACTTGGCGAGCGGCGTCGTAGCTCAGGACCAGCCACGCTTGGGCGGTGTCGTCCCAGACGACTTCGCCCTCGCGACGCCGCGTCTCGTAGTACGGGTAGGGGTCCGCCGCATCCCACGGCAGTCGGGCGCCGGTGACTTCAGTTGTCGCCATGATGGTCCATTCCGCGCGGCAGGCCGCGTTCGCGGACCCAGGCATCGTGCTGGCGGCCCACCTCACTAATCGGGCCGGCCACGCCGTCCATGTCGTCGAGCAGGGCCCGGGCATGGAAAGTGGCCCGCAGGGCGGTAAAGATCGCGTTCATCGACAGATTGAGCCTGGAGAAGAACACGAAGTCGGCCGGCACTGACATTTTGCGCATCGGGTGGTCGGCCGAGCGCACATCGATCATCGACCGGATGGCGCGTTGAGACGCTTCGTCGGTGTATGTGGCCGGCTGCGGCCCCATCAGCTCGTACATGACTCCCGCCCACCATTCGAAGGCTTCGTCGGCGGTGAGGGCGTAACCCCTTGTGAAAAAGCCGCTTTGGATCATCAACTCGCGGAGATCGTCCCTGTTTCCCTGCACCGCCGCGCGGGCCATGCGGACGATGCGGCGGCGCTGATATTCGGGCAGAACCTTCACACAGCCAAAGTCGACGAATCCGACCGTGCCGTCTTCGTTGAAACGATAGTTGCCGGGGTGGGGATCGGCGTGGAACAGATTGGCGTGCCGGTAGGAGCCGGTGACAAAGCGCGCGATCACCTCGGCCCACGTGTTCTTCAGGTTCTGGTCGGCGTCTTGGGCTGCGGCCCAATCCAATCCGTCCAGATAGGTCATGGTCAGTACTCGACCGCTCGATGCTTGGGCAACCACATCGGGAACGCGGATAAATGGATGGCCTCGGTACAGCGTGCCGAACGCACGGATATTGGCGGCCTCGTGCCGGTAGTCGACTTCTTCGGAGATGCGCGCGGCGATCTCATTGGCGGCGTGTTCGATGTCGGGCATCGCCGTACCCAGCGCGCCGGCCGCTCCGGCGGCGAACCGGAACACAGTCGCGAGTAGTTCGGTGTTGGACAAGTCGTCCCGAATCGCTTGGGCCACACCGGGGTATTGGATCTTCACGGCCACTTGACGGCCGTCGTACAGCACGGCGCGATGCACCTGCCCGATCGAGGCCGCCGCCATCGGCTCCGCCGCGAACTCGGCGAACACCACATCTGCGGGTCGCCCGAGTTCTGCCTCCAAGACCCGTGTCGCCAGCACCGAGTCCATCGGCGGCGCGTCGGCCTGCAGCCGGGTCAGCGCCCTCTGATAGGGCGAAAGTTCGCCCGCACCAACGGCTTCCGCATCGACCATGGAGACCAGCTGTCCAGCCTTCATCAACACACCCTTGGAATGACCGAGCAACTCTGCGTACCGCTCGGCAGTGCGCTCGTGAAAGCGCTCGACCGCGCCCGCATCCCCGGCCTTCTGCCGCAACCCGGCGACCACGCGACCACCGGCGGCGCGAGCGGTGAAGCCGGCGACCGGCATCGTGCGGCGCATTCGGCCGCGAGCCACCGGCCGATCTTTGTTCGCCATCCCGGCCTCTCCTCGGGGCCCACTTGGTATAGTGCCCTTGTACAAAATATAAGTGAGTACTTATAGGCGGTCAAGGGTGGAGATCTCGACAAAAGAGCGACTGGTCGCCGAAGCCATGCGGCTGTTCAGCGCACAGGGCTATCGGGCGACAAGCATCAACCAGATCGAGAAGGCCGCCGGCCTGGTCCCCGGTTGCGGTGCGCTCTACAACCACTTCAAGTCCAAGGACGCACTGCTCACGGCCGGCATCGACCGCCAACTCGATCGCCGCCGTGCCATGCACGACATCAGTGCTCTGTTCGCCGGCCAAGGCGACCTGAGGACTGAACTCACCCTGCTGTGCCGCTACCTGATGGGCGTCCTCGACCGGGAAAGCGAATTCCTCCAAGTCGCGGCTCGTACGCCGGCTGACCAGTCGCCCCGACTCAACGACGCCTATGCCGCCCTGATCGACGGCCTCTACAGCGAACTCGCCGACTGGATCAAAGGCTGTGCGCCAAAACTCGAGGACCAGGACGCGAAAAGGATCGCCGTCGTCGGCATCAACGCCCTGCTGGGGAAGCGCGCCATCCGGGTCGTGTTCCACGCCTCGCAAGTGGACGCGCCCGACGAGGAATACGTCACTGACTGGACCGCCATGCTTGCCGACCGGATCGAGTCGGTTCGCTAGCCTGCTTCTGGTCCCGCGCACCCGCTGATTCCGGAGTTCCCGGCCGGGGTAACCGGTTAGCCATGCCGGTTCTCAACCATCACATCGTGGCAACTCGCGACAAGGAAGCGACAGCGCGCTACTTCAGTGAGATTCTCGGCCTGCCGGAAGCCACGAGGTTCGGACCGTTCGCGGCCCTGAAGGTCAGCCGCGATACCACGCTGGATTTTCGCGATTCTGAGACGGACGACTTCGATCGTCTGCACTACGCATTCCTGGTGACCGAGGCCGAATTCGACGACATCTTCGGACGCATCCAAGAGCGGGCTATCGACTACTGGTCGGATCCGGGGCACCGCGACCACGGCAATATCAACCGTCGGGATGGCGGGCGCGGGCTGTATTTCGACGATCCGAATGGCCACCGCCTCGAGATCCTTACCCGGCCGTACGGCAGCGGCGGCACTGGGCCTCCGCGTGCCAGCGACGCAAACACCAACGGGCCCAGCGAATAGCCGTACGGGGTAGCACACACCTGCGTCGACTACACGTTTTGTGATGTCGCTACGGTTAAGGACGTGTACGAACAGGTCAACGCCGCCCCGGCCGGTTCCGCCGACGTCGGCTCACGCATCGATCCGGTTCTCGCCCGGAGTTGGTTATTGGTCAACGGCGCCCATGGCGACCGGTTTGCGGCTGCGGCGAGTTCCCGCGCGGACATCGTCGTTCTCGACATAGAGGATGCCGTCGCGCCGAAGGGCAAGGAGGCCGCGCGCGACCACGTCGTGCGCTGGCTGGGCGCCGGCAACCCCGATTGGGTTCGGGTCAACGGGTTCGGCACCCCGTGGTGGGCGGCCGACTTGGACGCGCTGGCCGGTACGCCGGTCGGAGGGGTGATGCTCGCGATGGTCGAATCAGTCGACCACATCACCGAGACGGCCAAACGGCTGCCGAATGTGCCGATCGTGGCGCTGGTCGAGACGGCCCGGGGTCTGGAGCGCATCACCGAGATCGCCGCCGCCAAGGGCACCTTCCGGCTGGCGTTCGGCATCGGCGATTTCCGCCGGGACACGGGTTTGGGCGAAGACCCGGTCACCCTGGCCTACGCGCGGTCGCGGTTCACGATCGCCGCCAAGGCGGCCGGCTTGCCCAGCGCGATCGACGGACCGACCATCGGTTCGAATGCGCTGAAGCTCATCGAGGCCACGGCCGTGTCGGTCGAGTTCGGGATGACCGGCAAGATATGCCTCAGTCCGGACCAGTGTTCGGTGGTCAATGAGGGGCTGTCGCCCTCTCAGGACGAAATCGGTTGGGCAAAAGAGTTTTTCGCGGAGTTCGAACGCGATGGTGGAGAGATCCGCAACGGGTCGGACCTGCCGCGCATCGCCCGGGCCACCAAGATCTTGGAACTGGCCCGTTCGTACGGCATCGTGGTGTCCGACTTCGAGGACGAGCCGGTGCACATGCCCGCTCCGTCGGACACCTATCACTACTGAGCCGCAGGGGCACTGATGACCGACACCGTGGACTTTCACTTCGACCCGATGTGTCCGTTCGCCTATCAGACCTCGTTGTGGATACGCGACGTCCGCGAGCAGGTCGGGCTGACCATCAATTGGCGATTCTTCAGCCTCGAGGAGGTCAACCGCGTCGAGGAGAAGAAGCATCCGTGGGAGCGGGACTGGTCCTACGGCTGGTCGCTGATGCGGATAGGCGCGTTGTTGCGTCGGACGGACATGACATTGCTGGATCGCTGGTACGCCGCGGTCGGGCGGGAATTGCACGCGCTGGGCGGCAAGCCCCACGATCCCGCGATCGCGCGAAAGCTGTTGGGCGATATCGGTGTCGACGCAGCCATTTTGGCTGCGGCGCTTGAGGATCCGAGCACCCACGACGACGTTCGCGCCGACCATCAGCGAGTCGTCGACGCGGGCGGATACGGTGTGCCCACGTTGTTCATTGCTGGTCAGTGCTTGTTCGGTCCCGTTTTGGTCGACCCGCCCACCGGTCCGGAGGCCCTGACGCTGTGGAACGTCGTCAGTGGCATGGCCGAGTTGCCGCACGTCTACGAACTGCAGCGGCCCAAGACGCCGGCCGACGCCGAACTCATCGGCCGCAGCTTGCGTCCTTACCTCGATGGGCGGGACTGGGTCAGCATCAACCGCGGCGAGGTCATCGACGTCGAGCGCCTCACCGGCGGGTGGCGAGCAGACGCAAAAGCACCCTAAAACGTGCCGTTTTGGGTGCTTTTGCGTCTGCTCGGCCGAGGGCTGCTCAGCGCCATCCTCAACGACGTGTCCCGTCAATAGTCGTACTCCGCGAGCGGGGTTTCACCGGTCCGTCCAACCCCCGTGAGCGACACGGCAGCCGGAACCATCTCACTGGTCACCAGTCCGTGGCGGGCCGTCACTTCGTCGACGATGTCGAAACTGCGCGCAATGGACTCCGGTGTGTCGACGATGATCGTGGTCACCGGAACCCCGCGGGTGAGCTGAAAGAGCTTGTCTCCGTGAGGTTTATGGTTCCCGTTAAATCCCCAGATGCCGCGCAGTGCCGTTGCGCCTCGCGCTGTCTCAGACCGTAGCAACCGTTGAATAAGCGCGCGGTGGATTGGCAGCCCGTCGTAGAGCGTTCCTTCGGTGCTGTGCACCATCAGCTTCTGCCACAGGTTGCGCCCCTGATTGTCGGTGGCGGGCAGCTGCTGCGGGCGCGCGAACAGCTCGCCTTCGCGTTTGCACATCCGCACCCGTTCGATGGTCAGCAAGGGATTGGGCAGCACGGTGGCGAGTTCGCTTGCCGCCGCTGAAGCCTGGGCGGGCGTCGCGACGGCGATGATCATCAGCGGAACGTTGACGTTGCGGCCGAAGAAGCGGGCTCGATAGCGCTCACCATGTGCTGTGCCGTCAACGCCGAGAAGCACTGTGGCGCCGGCGAATCCGAGGCGGTGAAGTAACGCGCAGACGGTGTAGTACGCCGACTTGCCGGCCGCCCGCGCTTGGCGACCCACGTACACCGTGAGTTTGGCCGCATCCCAGGCGTCCAGGCCGTTGATTGCTTCGGCGCCGGAGTCGCGGGTGACCAACCGCGCCCGTTCGAGCGTCACCAGCCCGCGATCGGTGATCGCGGTGACATCGTCGACCAGGGCGCGGATCTTCGGCTCGACGTCGACGGCGGCGATCGTCACCGGCGGATCCTCGGACAGGCTCAGCGACGCGTCGCTGCGCAGCACGTGTTCGGGCCCGAAACTGGCGACGCCCCGTAGCATCACGCTGGTCGCGACGCCACGGGAGCCGAAGAGATCCAGCATCGCGTCCGCGAGAAAGCCGCTGGCAGCGCCGACCGCGCGCTGGCGTTCGCCGAAATAAGCCGTCAACTTCAAGCTCTGCGGGTTCATATCTGTCCAGCGATCCATTGCCCGAAAAGCGCTGCGGCCAAACCGAGCACGACACTGACGGCGATATTGGCAAAGGCCGAAAGCATCCGGCGCTCCTCGCCCAACCGCTGGGTTTCCAGCATCCAAGTGGAAAAGGTTGTGTACGCGCCCACGAACGCGGTGCCGGCCAGCAGGGCGGCCTCCGCGCTCAGGGCCAGGCCACCGAGAAACCCGAGCAGCGCGGCGCCAGTGATGTTGACCGTCAGCGTGCCGAATGGAAATGGCCGGGCCGCCCGGCGGGCGACCGCGCGATCGACCTGAAAGCGCAACACCGACCCGACACCGCCGATGAACATGACGGCGGTCCACACCAGGACCGTCATCCGCGCACCCGCACCCGGCGCACCAAGATCGTGGCCACGTGCACAGCCAGCAAGCCCAGCGCAATGCTGATGACGGTGTAACTCCCGGCCAGGAGCCAATGGCCGTGTTCGATCATCTTCAGCGTCTCGACTTGCATCGTCGAGAAAGTCGTTAGTCCGCCGCATAATCCGGTGCCGAGCAACGGTCGTCGATAACTCGACAGCGGCAACCGCTCGAGCAGTCGGGTGGTGAAGTACCCGACGAGAAAGGCGCCGACGATGTTCACGCTGAACGTCGGCCACGGCCAACGCGCCGGGTCGGGAGCGGCGAGGACGGCGAGCGCGGCGCGGGCAGCCGAGCCCAGCGCGCCACCGGCGAAAATCGCGGCCAACTCCCGATAGTCGGGCTTTGCCACTGGCTGTTTCCCTTCGGTGTGCCAACTGTGCGCTTACGCAGCCTAGGGGGGCACGACGACGTATGGGCACAATTGGTAACCATGGCCAACCCGCGAGCCGGTCAGCCGGCACTGCCCGAAGACCTCGTCGATCTGCCGCACCTGGTGACGGCGTACTACTCGATACGACCCGATCCCGACGACGTTGCTCAGCAGGTGGTGTTCGGCACCTCGGGCCATCGCGGCTCGGCGCTCAATGGAGCCTTCAACGAGGCGCACATTCTGGCGATCACCCAGGCCATCGTCGAGTACCGCGCCGCGCACGACACCACCGGGCCGTTATTCATCGGCCGTGACACGCATGGCCTTTCGGAGCCGGCGTGGGTGTCGGCGCTGGAGGTACTCGCCGCGAATGACGTTGTCGCCGTTATCGACTCGGCGGACCGGTACACGCCGACGCCGGCGGTCAGCCACGCGATTCTGACGTACAACCGCGGCCGCACCGCGGGCCTGGCGGACGGGATCGTCGTCACGCCGTCGCACAACCCGCCCCCCGACGGCGGTTTCAAGTACAACCCGCCCAACGGTGGTCCCGCGGACACCGACGCGACCAATGCAATCGCCAAGCGCGCCAACGAGATTCTGCGCAGTGGGCTATCACCGGTGAAGCGCGTCCCGTTCGCGCGGGCGCTGCAGAGCGCAAGGCGCCACGACTATTTGGATCGATACGTCGATGACCTGCCGAACGTCGTCGACGTCCACATGATCCGTAAGGCCGGCGTGCGGATCGGCGCCGACCCACTCGGCGGGGCCAGCGTGGACTACTGGGCCGCGATCGCCGAGCGGCATGGTCTGGATCTGACCGTGGTGAATCCGTTGGTCGACGCGACGTGGCGGTTCATGACGCTGGACCACGACGGCAAGATCCGGATGGACTGCAGCTCGCCGGATGCCATGGCTTCCTTGATCGCTAACCGGGACCACTACCAGATCGCAACCGGCAACGACGCCGACTCCGACCGTCACGGCATCGTGACCCCCGACGCCGGGCTGATGAATCCCAACCACTACCTGGCGGTGGCCATCGACTATCTCTACACGCACCGGCCGTCCTGGCCGGCCGGCATCGCCGTCGGCAAGACCGCGGTCAGCTCGTCGATCATCGACCGCGTGGTGGGGGGCATCGGCCGCAAGCTCGTCGAGGTGCCGGTCGGGTTTAAGTGGTTTGTCGACGGCCTCATCGGCGGCACGATCGGGTTCGGCGGCGAGGAGTCGGCGGGAGCGTCGTTTCTGCGCCGCGACGGTTCGGTGTGGACCACCGACAAGGACGGCATCATCCTCGCGCTGCTGGCCTCCGAGGTCCTGGCCGTTACCGGCGTCTCGCCGTCGCAGCGGTATCACGAGCTGACCCAGGAGTACGGCACGCCGTTCTATGCCCGGGTCGACGCGCCCGCCGACCGAGAGCAGAAGGCCCGGCTGGCCAAGCTGTCTCCCGAGCAGGTGACCGCGGTGGAGTTGGCCGGCGAGCCGATCACCGCGAAGCTCACCGCCGCGCCCGGCAACGGTGCGCCGCTTGGCGGGCTCAAGGTCACCACGGCCAACGCGTGGTTTGCCGCCCGGCCGTCGGGCACCGAGGACGTCTACAAGATCTACGCGGAGTCGTTTCTTGGGCCCGAGCATCTGGCCGAAGTGCAGCGCACCGCGCGGGACCTGGTTACTCAGGTGATCGCCTGAGCTGCGGCTTTGAAGGCGTCCTGACGGTGGTGTAGCTTCGATGGGCACAACATCTTGGGGCTATGGCGCAGCTGGTAGCGCACCACACTGGCAGTGTGGGGGTCAGGGGTTCGAGTCCCCTTAGCTCCACCAGGGAAATCTCGAATCTCAGTAAGTTCCTCAGAGCCGTTTGACGACACTTTTGACGACAGTTGTCGTCCTGATTCGTCGCTTGTGTGTGCGAACAGCGTGCCCATCGAGTCCAGCGCATCACGCTGTACCGCCTCGATGACCTCAACGTAGGTGCCGGTGGTCACGGTGATCGAACTGTGGCGCAGAATCCGCTGCACTGTCGCAGGCTGCACCCCCATCGTGAAGAGCAGTGTCGCGCACGAGTGGCGAAGATCGTGGACCCGCAGCTGCCGAACGTTCGCTTTCTGACAAAGACTGCGAAAGAGTCGATTTGCGTTCCGTGGTTCGATGAAGCCACCTAGCGGAGTTGTGAAGACCAGCCCCGTGTCGCGCCACCGCGCGCCGGCAGCGAAGCGCTCTTGGAGCTGTCGCGCGCGGTGCCCGCGAAGGATGTTGTTGGACTCACTCGCAGTGAGGACCTACAACAATCGATGTCGCCGCGATACCCAATGGTGGACACTCGACGATGCGGGTGTGCGCTGGCGACGAGCGGGCCTACGCCGATTACCGGAGGGTTCGGAGGAGAAAGGAAGCGCGATGGTGCAGCCGATCTTGGTGTTGGGAGCCACTGGCGGCCAGGGTGGCGCCGTTGCTACTGCGCTGCTTGAGCGTGGCGTATCGGTCCGTGCCTTCGTGCGCAATGCCGCGGAGGATTCCGCTCAACGGCTGTCGCGTCGTGGCGTAGAGCTGGTCGAGGGATCGTTAGATGACCAAGCATCTCTTGTTGCAGCGATGCACGGCGCAGCCGCGGTGTTTGCGATGACGACGCCTTTTGAGGCGGGGCCGGGCGCGGAGGTCGCGCAGGGCCGCACGGTGGTCGGTGCCGCCGTCGACACACAGGTACCGCATCTGGTGTTCAGCTCCGTGGCGGGCGCCGACCAAGACAGCGGCGTTCCACATTTCGAGAGCAAGAGGCAGATCGAACAGCTGCTGGCGACCACGGATCTTGCGCATACGGTCGTTGCTCCGACGTACTTCTTCGACAATGCGCTAGGCGGCGATGATGAGATCCGACGCGGAATCCTCGAGTTACCGCTTCCGAGCGATAGGGGATTGCAGCAGCTGGCTCGGAGCGATCTGGGTGAATTCGTCGCCCAGGTGCTCGTCGACCCCGCGCGGTATGTCGGGCAGCGTGTCGAGTTGGCCAGCGACGCCGTAACGCCCGAGCAGATGGCCGACACCCTCAGCGCTGCGCTCGGGCGGCCGGTACGGCATGAACAAAAACCTCTCGAATCGATCCAG
>Ga0213876_10002161_pt1 | contig 11622 bp, 13 predicted proteins | sample BarmaccomBMRX_R9_FD_160113 | JGI IMG/M metagenome (GOLD analysis project Ga0213876, IMG submission 160113) | Root-associated microbial communities from Barbacenia macrantha in rupestrian grasslands, the National Park of Serra do Cipo, Brazil - RX_R9 | ecosystem: Host-associated > Plants > Roots...
GGCGCCGCTTCGGCGCAGACCATGGACACCCACCGCCTTCCCCCCAAGAAGGAAGAGTTCTCGTTTGAAGGGCCGTTCGGGACCTATGACCGCGGTGCGTTGCAACGCGGCTTCCAGGTTTACAAGGAAGTCTGCGGCGCCTGTCATGTGCTCCAGCATGTGGCCTTTCACAACCTGTCTGAACCGGGTGGGCCCGGCTTCAGCGAGGCCCAGGCCAAGGGCATCGCCGCCGGCTACAAGGTCCCGGCCGAGCCCAATGACAAGGGTGAAACCACCGACGACAAGGGCGAGCGGCTCACCCGACCGGGCATTATTGCCGATTATTTCCCCAATCCCTTCCCCAACGAGAATGCCGCCCGCGCCAACAACAACGGCAACCTGCCCCCTGATCTCTCGATGATCGTCAAGGCGCGCCGGGGCGGCCCGCAATATGTCTATTCCATCCTCACCGGCTTCCATCAAACCCCGCCCAAGGGTTTCACGGTGACCAAGGACAAGTATTACAACCCCTATTACGAGGGCTGGAATATCGGCATGCCGCCGCCGTTGCAGGCCAACTCCGTCAGCTATACCGACGGCACAAGAGCGACGGTGGATCAGGAAGCCCGTGACGTGGCGACCTTCCTTGCCTGGGCATCGGAGCCCAAGATGGAAGAGCGCAAGCAGATGGGCTTTTCGGTGATCCTCTTCCTGCTGGCCTTTGCCGGCGTCCTGTTCGCCGCCAAGCGCAAGCTCTGGGCGGATGTTCACTGAAGTCTAACTGTGCACTCCGGTCGCGCTTCGCGCGCTGGAGCATAAACTCCTGCGAGCCACTCCGGTGACCCAAGGCCCGGTGCTTAATCCTCGCGCCTTCTTTGTTTTGTGTTAGAACGCCTCGCAACCTCCGGCATCCGACAAGACCATGACCCGCACCGTTCTCGGAGTGATTGGTGGCTCCGGTGTCTATGAGATTGACGGACTGGAAAATGCCCGCTGGCAGACGGTTGCCAGTCCATGGGGCCAGCCCTCCGACCAGCTTCTCACCGGCTCCCTGCACGGCGTGGACATGGTCTTTCTGCCCCGCCACGGGCGTGGCCATGTCCAGACCCCCAGCAGCATCAACTACTGCGCCAATATTGATGCCCTCAAACGCATCGGCGTCACCGACCTGATTTCGGTCTCGGCCTGCGGCTCGCTGAAGGAGGAATTGCCGCCCGGCACCTTCGTGATGGCCGACCAGTTCATTGACCGCACCTTTGCTCGCGAGAAGAGTTTTTTCGGCCCCGGTTTTGTCGCCCATGTGCCGATGGCCCATCCGGTCTGCCCGCGCCTCTCCAACACGCTGACGCTGGCGGCGCGGGAACAGAAGATCAGCCATGACCAAGGCGGAAGCTATATCTGCATCGAGGGGCCGCAATTCTCCACCATGGCGGAAAGCGAGCTTTACCGTTCCTGGGGTTGCTCGGTCATCGGCATGACGGCGATGCCGGAAGCCAAGCTGGCGCGCGAGGCCGAGCTGCCTTACGCCATTGTGGCCATGGTAACGGATTATGATTGCTGGCATCCTGGTCATGACTCGGTGACGGTGGACGCCGTCATCAAGGTGATGCACGGCAATGCCGCCAACGCCCGAAAGCTGATCACTGCCGTCGCGGGCAAGCTGGGGCCGCAGCGCTCAGCTTGCCCGCTGGGGGTCGAAACCGTGCTGGATACCGCCTTGATCACCGCGCCCGACAAGCGCGATGCTGCCCTGATGGCAAAGCTGGATGCAGTGGCGGGGAGAATTTTGAAAAAGTGATGCAGACCAACGCCGCTTATATTGGCCGGTCGGTTCTGGTTGGCATTCGCCACTTGGACGCCGATGGCAATGAAACGGCTTTCGTGGATTTTTTCGGCATTGTCGAGAAGTCAGACGACAGGGCAGGGGTTCTTCTCAGGCGAAGTGATGGCCAGACCTACAATTTGCCGCCGATCGATCTGGATGACTACCCGCCGAACCATTCTTCCTATGGGATACAATCACAGCCTGAGAGGGTAACGCCTGATTTCGTGGTGACCTTCGATGTGCATCCACCGAAAAAGAACTGAGGATCGTCATGGACTTTAAAGACGCCATCCGCACCATTCCGGACTATCCCAAGCCCGGCATTATGTTCCGCGATATCACCACCTTGCTGGGCAATCCCCGCGCCTTCCGCCGCGCGGTGGATGAGATGGTGCAGCCTTACGCCGGTGTGCGCGTTGACAAGGTGGCAGGGCTGGAGGCGCGGGGATTCATTTTGGGCGGCGCGGTGGCGCACCAGCTTTCCACTGGCTTCGTGCCCATCCGCAAGAAGGGCAAGCTGCCACACACCGTGCTCGGCGAGGATTACGCCCTGGAATATGGCCTGGACCGGGTGGAAATCCATACGGACGCCATCAACAAAGGCGACCATGTTCTGCTGGTAGATGATCTGATTGCCACCGGCGGCACGGCGCTGGCCGGCATCCGGTTGATGGAGCGGGCCGGCGCCAAGGTGATTGGCTGTTCTTTCGTTATTGATCTGCCAGAACTGGGCGGCGCCGACAAGGTGCGCGCCACCGGCCATGCCGTGCACTCTCTCGTGGCTTTTGAAGGTCATTGAGTTGAAGCTTTACACCAACGCCGCCACGCCGTTCGGCCGCAAGTGTGAGGTGATTGCGCATGAGCTGGGCCTGAAGCTGGAGATCATTAAGACCCTGCCGATGCAGCAGCCGGAGTTCCGCCGCATCAATCCCTTGGGAAAGATCCCGGCCCTGGTTCTGGAAGACGGCTCGGTGATCTTCGATTCGCCAGTGATCTGCGAATATCTCAACCATCGCGGCGGCGGGAAATTCTTTCCTGGCATGAATATCTTCCGTCACAATACCGGCCGCTGGAAATCACAGGTGCTGCAGGCGCTGGGCGACGGCATCGCCGAAGCGGCGGTCAACTATGTCATCCTGGGGCGTGAGCCCACCCCGCCCGAGGCTTGGCGGGCCCGCCAGTTGGAAGCAGTGAATGCCGGTCTTGACGTGGCGGAGCGGACCAAATTCGCCGAACCGCCCACTATCGGTGAAATCGCAATCGCCTGTGCCATCGGGTATGTCGCGTTCCGGTTGCCGGACCTCGATTGGAAAAGTTCCCGGCCCAAATTGGCTGCCTGGTATGCGCGGATGTGCGACTATCCGGCCATGAGGGCGACGGAACCGAAGGCGCCATGAACATCAAAGGCACGCACTACCGTTCTGTCTGGCCCGTCGGCGAAGATGGCTTCGGCATCATTGACCAAACCAAGCTGCCGCATGCGTTCGTCACTCTGACCATCAAATCGGCAGACGAAGCGGCGCATGCGATCAAATCCATGCAGACCCGCGGCGCTCCCCTGATCGGCGCGGTGGGCGCCTATGGCTTGGCGCTGGCCGTGCGCGAGGGCGCCAGCGACGATGCCATCAACACCGCACTAGAAATGCTGGCCGCGACCCGCCCAACCGCCATCAACCTGAAATGGGCGTTGTGGCGCATGCGCGGCGCCTTGTTGAATCAGCCCCATGGCAAGCGCGTGGCGCTGGCTTGGTCAGAAGCGGGAAAGATCGCCGACGAGGACGTGGCGATGAGCCAGGCCATCGGCTTTAACGGCCTTAAGATCATCGAGAAGCTCGCGGAAGGGAAAAAGGGCAACCCGGTAAACATCCTCACCCATTGCAACGCTGGCTGGCTGGCCACGGTTGATTACGGTACCGCCCTGGCGCCGATCTATATGGCCCATGATGCCGGCATCAAGCTGCATGTCTGGGTGGACGAGACCCGCCCCCGCAACCAGGGCGCCGCCCTCACCGCCTTCGAACTGGGCAGCCATGGCGTGCCCCATGCCATCCTGGTTGATAACGCCGGCGGCCATGTCATGCAGGCCGGGCAGGTGGATATGGTGATTGTCGGCACCGACCGCGTCACCGCGAATGGCGATGTTGCCAACAAGATCGGCACCTATCTCAAGGCGCTGGCGGCGAAGGACAACAATATCCCCTTCTATGTGGCGCTGCCGTCATCCACCATTGACTGGACGCTGGAATCGGGCCGCGACATTCCCATCGAGGAGCGCAGCCCCGATGAAGTATTGAAAATGTCGGGCCGGCTTCCTGACGGTTCGGTAACAATGGTGGAAATCGCCGCCCCCGGCAGCGGCGCCGCCAATCCCGGCTTTGATGTCACGCCGGCGCGGCTGGTAACCGGCTTCATCACCGAGCGCGGCACTTGCGCCGCCACACCCGAAGGTCTGCGCAGCCTGTTCCCGGAAGGGCGCTGACCGCTGGGCTTGTAAGCGTTTACGGATAGGCTAGGCTCTCCTCGCACCGTTCGGCACAGGGCGGGCTGGGAGGTCTTATGAAATCGCGGTTTTTCGGCGCCGTCGGCGCTCTCTTGCTGGCATCCGGCATGCTGGTGATGGCGCAAACCGCCGGCCCGCCACCACCCGCGATGCCGGCCGCCGATGCCGATCACAATGGTTTTCCCGACTTCGGCTACAAGGAAGTGCCGGGCTGGGGCAAACTCCCCAATGGCCGCAAATGGGGCGGCATTTCCGGCATTGACATTGACCGCGACGGCAAGAGTGTCTGGGTCTTTGATCGCTGCGAAAGCGCCGATGATGGCTGCGCCACCAATCCCAATCTGGATCCCATCCTGAAGTTCGACCAGAACGGCAATCTGGTGAAAAGCTTCGGCAAGGGCACCATTGTCTATCCCCACGGCATTTACGTGGATGCACAAAACAATATCTGGATTGCCGACGGCTTGGCCAAGAGCGGTAAGGCCGGCAATGTGGTGCGCAAATATGATCAGAACGGCAAGCTGCTGCTGACCATCGGCGAATTCGGCGTTGCCGGCACCGATCCCTATCACTTCAATGCCGTTTCCGACGTCATCGTGGGACCGGACGGCGCGATTTACATCGCCGACGGCCATGACCAGCGCACCAACGGCCGCATGTTGAAATATGACCGAAACGGCAAGTTCATCATGCAATGGGGCAAGGTGGGCGCCGATCCCGGCGATTTCAATCCGCCGCATGGCCTGGCCTTCGACAAGGAAGGCCGGCTCTATGTTGCCGACCGCTCCAATAACCGCATCCAGATTTTCGACCAGAACGGAAAACTGCTGGGCATCTGGAAGCAGTTCGGCCGCCCCAGCGGCATCTATATAGACAAGAACGACAATATCTACGTCGCCGATTCGCTATCGAACGAGATGACCAATCCCGGCTTCAAAAACGGCATCCGCTGGGGCAAGGTTTCCGACGGCAAGGTGGTCGGTTTCATCCCCTGGGGTGAATACAACGCCATCGAGGCGGTGGTTACGGACGATGCCGGCAACATCTTTGCCGGCTTCACCAACACCTTGAACTTCCGCAAATTCGCCAAGAGCTGAGGCCGCCATGCGCCTGAAGACTGTTCTTGCCGCCGCCGTCCTGCTGCTGGCGCTGCCGGCCTTTGCTCAGGATGACGGTGCGCCGGCACCCGGCCGCGGCGCCGGGCGCGGGCGCGGTCCCGCCGGACCGCCGCCGCCGCAGGTGGTGATGCCCGCCGCGCCCTATCATGTTGAGAATGACTGGGCTCAGCCGGAAGGCGCGCGCAAATGGGGCGCGGTCTCCGCCATTGACATTGACAAGGATGGCAAGAGCGTCTGGGTCTTTGAGCGCTGCAGCGGCACCCGTGACGATGACTGCGTGCAGAATCCCAAAATGAATCCGATCATGAAGTTCGACGAGCATGGCAAGCTGCTCAAGGCCTTCGGCGCCGGCATGTTCCACTATCCGCACGGCATCTTCATTGACCGCAACGACCATATCTGGGTGGTGGATGGCGTGACCAAGAATGCCGTGGTGGGCGACACCATCCGCATCTTCGACCAGGACGGCAAGCTGCTGGAGACGCACGGCACCAACGGCATGCGCGGTTCGGCCACCGATCCCTACAATTACAATGAAGTCTCAGACGTGTTGCAGGCGCCCAATGGCGACATTTTCGTTGCCGACGGCCACGACCCGGATGGCAACTTCCGCGTGCTGAAATACGACCGCAACTGGAAGTTCATCACCATGTGGGGCCAGAAGGGCAATGGCCCGACTGACTTCAACCCGCCGCATGGCCTCGCCATGGACAAGGAAGGCCGGCTCTATGTCGCCGACCGCGGCAACCGGGCGGTGAAACGCTTTGATCAGAACGGCAAGCTGCTGGATGTCTGGACCCAGTTCGGTCAGCCCAGCGGCGTCTTCGTGGACAAGAACGACACGCTCTATGTAGCCGATTCCACCTCCAACCCGGCCAGCACCGCCTTCTCGCCCGGCATCCGCATGGCCAAGGTTTCGGACGGCAAGATTTTTGGCAACATCCCTTGGCCGGAGCAGGGTACCGAAGAAGGCGTGGCCGTGGCCGATGACGGCACCATCTATGGCGGCTACACCAACATTCCCGGTGCACACCGGTTTGTGAAGAATTAACTCAATTGTCATGGCCCACTTTACCTGGGCCATCCAGGGCAACTGGCACTGTGCTTGTGGCTCTGATGGCGCGGTCAAGCCGGGCCATGACAGTAGGTTTACGTATTAAACCGAAAATGCATCACATCGCCGTCGGCGACGATGTAATCCTTGCCTTCCAGCCGGAATTTTCCTGCCTCGCGCGCACCCGCTTCGCCCTTGCCGGCGACATAATCGGCAAAGGCGATGGTTTCGGCGCGAATGAAGCCATGCTCAAAATCGGTATGGATTACACCGGCTGCCTGCGGCGCCTTTGAGCCCTTCGTCACCGTCCAGGCGCGGGCCTCCTTCGGCCCCACGGTGAAGAAAGTGATCAGGCCCAGCAGGTCATAGCCGGCGCGGATCAGCCGGTTCAGCCCCGGCTCTTCCAGTCCCAGCGAATCCAGAAAATCCTTGCGGTCCGCAGGCGCCATCTGGGCGATTTCTTCCTCGATCTTGGCGGAAATCACCACCGACTTGGCGCCCTGCATCCTGGCCATCTCCGCTGCTTTGGTGGAAATGCCATTGCCGCTAGCCGCCGAAACTTCCTCGACATTGAGCACATACAGCACCGGCTTGGCGGTCATCAGCCCCAATTGGGCGTAAGGCGCCCGCTCGTCCACTGACAGCTCGGCCAGCCGCGCCGGCTTGCCTTCGCGCAACAGCACCAGCGCCTTGTTCATCAACGCCAGCGCTTCCTTGGCTTCCTTCTCGCCGCTATTGGCTTTCTTCTCCAGCGGCTTGACGCGCTTTTCCAGCGAATCAAGATCGGCCAGCATCAGTTCGGTTTCAACCGTCTCGGCATCGGCGATGGGGTCTATGCGGTTTTCGACGTGGGTGATGTCGTCATCCTCAAAACAGCGCAGCACATGCACCACCGCGTCCACTTCGCGGATATTGGCCAGAAACTGGTTGCCCAGCCCTTCGCCCTTGCTGGCGCCCCGCACCAGGCCCGCGATATCAACGAAAGTGATGCGGGTGGGAATAATTTCTGCGCTGCCGGCAATCTGCGCCAGCGTTTCCAGCCGCGGGTCTGGTACCGCCACATCGCCGACATTGGGCTCGATGGTGCAGAAGGGATAATTGGCCGCTTGCGCCGCCGCCGTCTGGGTCAGGGCGTTGAACAGGGTGGACTTGCCGACATTGGGCAGACCCACGATTCCACACTTAAAGCCCATTATCTCTCTTCCTTCGGCGCTTTCGTGAGCAGTGCCACCTTGCTCATGAAACCGGTATCGTCGTCTTGCGCCAGAAGCGGCGCTGCTTCCACCATCGCCATCACCAGCGGCTTCAGCCAGGCGATGTCGTCCTTGTCAAAATTGGCCAGCACATGATGGGTCACTAGGTGCTTTTCTCCAGGATGGCCCACCCCCAGCCGCACCCGGCGGTAATCGGAACCCAGCGTGGCAGTGATGGAGCGCAGACCGTTCTGCCCGGCATCGCCGCCACCGGTCTTCACCTTCATCTTGCCTTCCGCTAGATCAATCTCGTCATGGATCACCACCAGCGCATTCAGCGGCAATTTGAAAAAGCGCAGCGCCGCACCCACACTGGCGCCGCTGTCATTCATGAAAGTCTGGGGCTTGAGCAGCCAGGTCTTGCGCCCGCCTAAGCGGCCTTCCGACAGCAAACCCTCGAACTTGGCTTTCCAGGGACCGAAGCGGTAATGCGCATGCAATTCGTCCGCGACGATGAAGCCGGCATTGTGCCGGTTCTTCGCATATTGCGAACCGGGGTTGCCCAGCCCTGCGATAAGTAAAGCCGTGTCGGCCATCGCGGCCGTCCCGGCTTATTTCTTCGCCGGGGCAGCGGCCTTGGCATCCTTGGCCGGCGCGGCCGCGGCGGCACCGGCAGCCGGCGCGGCGCCGGCAGCCGGAGCGGCAGCGCCTTCGGCGGGCGCGGCTTCGGCGACAGGTGCGGCGGCGGCAGCGGCGGCGGCCTTCTGCTCTTCGCGCACGGTGCTCGAGGCGACGATGGAGCAGACCGTGAAGTCGCGGCCGCGGATCACGGGCTTGGCACCTTCCGGCAGGGTGACGGCCGAGATGTGCAGGGACTCGGCAATGTCCAGCTTGGAGACATCCACCATGATCTCGCTGGGGATGTGATCGGCGGGGCAGATCATCTCAATCTCATGGCGCACCACATTCAAGACGCCGCCTTTCTTCAGGCCCAGCGATTCGCCCTGGCCCTTGAAGTGCACCGGAATGGCGATGCGCACGCTGGCGCCTTCGGCCAGGCGCAGGAAATCCACATGCACCGGGCGGTCGGAGACCGGGTCCAACTGCACTTGGCGGGGAATGACGCGGGTCTTTTTGCCGCCTTCGTTCAGCATCAGCAGCGAGGTGAGGAAGCCGCCTTTCTCGATGGCGCGCTCCAGGGTGCGATAGTCAATGCTGACGGTCTGGGGGGCGTCCGTGCCGCCATAGACAATGGCCGGCACCAGGCCCTTTTGGCGCGCCTGATAGGCCGGGCCCTTGCCCTTGTTGGCGCGTGATTCTATGGCAAGCTCTTGAATATGCGTCATTTTTCCGATCCTCTGGTTCCCAGACGCCGAAGGGCGCCCCGAAAAGACGGCCGGTGTGTAGCTGTTTGGCCCCCCAAAAACAACCGGCGTGCTAAGAGACCATGATGTGCCCAAATCTGCTGAAAATTCTCTGCTTGCTGGCCTTCGCGGCTTTGATGCCGCCGGCGGTGGCCCAGAATGCCCTGCCGCTGGGCCCGGGCAGGGACGAAACCATCAAGGCCTGTAGCGGCTGTCATGGCACCGACACCTTCCAGGGCATCCGGCGCAGCGAAGGCCAGTGGGAAACCACCATCCAGAACATGGTCAATTTCGGCATGACCATCAGCGATGCCGATTACGACACGGTTCTGGCGTATCTCAGCACTTATCTTGGCCGCACGCCGCCCCCCGCGGCATCTCCCTAGCCTCTTGCCCCTCTGCTAGGCTGCCGCCGAATTGGGGAGGCATTTCATGGAATATCTTGGGCTTGTGGCAGCCGCCGCCGCTGCGTGGATTTTCGGCGCCGTCTGGTACACCGCGCTGGGCAAACAGTATCAGCGGGCCTTGGGCAAGGATCCGGAACAGTGCAAGGGCCAGAAAATGCCCCTGATGCCGCTGTTGCTCTGCTTTGTCGGCGAACTGGTGATGGCGGCGGCACTATCATGGATTCTGGCGCGCATGAGCGTGGTCGGCTGGATGTGGGGCGCCCATATGGGTTTGTTGTTCGGCAGCGGTATCATTTTGCCCACGGTGGTGATCAACAATCTGTTCCCCGGACGGCCCACGGCGCTGATGGCGATTGACGGTGTACATTGGATTGCTCTCGCCGCCATCGAAGGCGCGGTGCTAGGGGCGTTTGCCTGAAACCTGGGGGCTACAAATTGTCGTTTCGGACCAATTTTGTACCGCGACATCAGACTTATTGACTTTCGTGCCTTCCCACAGCGTGGAAAAAGTGATGATAGGCAAGAAAAGTTTTCAATCCAATCAATGCGCCGCGTGGGGATAGCAAAGGGAAATCTTTCTGCCCCCTTTCGCTTCTGAAAAATCGTGCCTAGCTTTGTTTTGCTTGGCTCGTGCGGGGACGTTCTGGACGTCTGAAACGGGAGCCGGGCCGGCGTCGTGGCATGAACCGGAGGTGACGAATCCGGACGGGCCACGAGGCCGCTTCTGGCTCACTTCGGCCGGTGCAGAGCGGGACGGACGACACGCCGTCGAATGCAAGAGGTTGCAGGTGGGCGCCATTCTATGGCGCCGCGACAGGGCTGGCAGCGACCGAAAATCGCCGGGCGTGGGTGAGGGCCGTAAGGCAAATGCAGGTCCCCAAAAGGGACTGCCGCTTTGAAAAGGAGCGGCGAGAACAAACATGGCCGCCTTGGCGGCTCCCCACGCCGCCCCCGCGTTCGCGCGGACGCTTTCGCGCGTCTGTGATGGCACTGTTATTTCTTGCTTAGTCGAACAGACTCGACACGCTGGCTTCGTTGTTGATGCGCCGCATCGCTTCACCGATCAGGGGCGCAATGGAGATTGTACGGATATTGGGGCAGTGCCGCACCTCCTCGCCATGGGCGATGGAATCGGTCACCACCAGCGATTTGAGCTTGGAGTTTTTGATCCGCGCCACCGCGCCGCCTGACAAGACGCCATGCACGACATAGGCATAGACTTCGGTGGCGCCGTTCTTCATCAGCGCTTCGGCGGCGTTGCACAGCGTGCCGGCGGAATCGACGATATCATCCACCAGGATGCAGGCCTGGCCTTCGACATCGCCAATGATGTTCATCACTTCGGAATCGCCGGCCCGCTCGCGACGCTTGTCCACGATGGCAAGGTCAGTGCCAAGCCGCTTGGCCAGGGAGCGGGCGCGCAGCACACCGCCCACATCGGGCGAAACCACCATTAGCGGCTTGTCGCCCAGATAGTCCTGGATGTCCTTGTGGATCACCGGCAAGGCGAAGAGATTGTCGGTGGGAATATCGAAAAAGCCCTGGATTTGCCCGGCATGCAGGTCAACCGTCAGCACGCGGTTGGCGCCTGCCTCGGTAATCAGATTGGCCACCAGCTTGGCCGAAATCGGCGTGCGCGGGCCCACTTTGCGGTCCTGGCGGGCGTAACCGAAATAGGGGATCACGGCGGTGATGCGGCGGGCGCTAGCCCGGCGCAGCGCATCAATCATGATCAGCAATTCCATCAGATTGTCGTTGGCGGGATAGCTGGTGGACTGAATCACGAACATGTCCTCGCCGCGGACATTCTCCTGGACCTCGACAAACACTTCCATGTCCGAAAAGCGGCGCACCGCCGCCTTGACGAAAGGCAGGCCGAGATACTGGCCGATGGCGTCAGCCAGGTGCTGGTTGGAATTGCCGGTGATCAGGCGCATTCCCCGCGAACCGTTCTGATCGCCCATGCGCCAACCCCAAAGCCACGTGAAGTTTTGATGACGGGCTTTTAGCCTTTGCTCGGCCCAGCCGCCAGCCCTGATTTGTCGCAGCGTAGCGACTCAGTTTTTGAGCAGAATCGCGGAGATTTGCCGCCCATAATCGGGCTCGCCGGCATGGGTAGTGCGGCGAAAACTGAAGAAGCCGTTTTCAATCGGATAGGTGCAAACGCCCAGCCGTTCCACCT
>Ga0213876_10002162_pt1 | contig 11621 bp, 10 predicted proteins | sample BarmaccomBMRX_R9_FD_160113 | JGI IMG/M metagenome (GOLD analysis project Ga0213876, IMG submission 160113) | Root-associated microbial communities from Barbacenia macrantha in rupestrian grasslands, the National Park of Serra do Cipo, Brazil - RX_R9 | ecosystem: Host-associated > Plants > Roots...
GACTATAAAGGCTCCATCGTCGACCTGATCACGGATATCGAGCAGCTCGCGATCGAGCCCGACCAGATCGCCCGCGTCGTCATCGACGAGCGCTCCGGCGTCATCGTCATGGGCTCGGACGTGCGCGTCTCGACCATCGCCATCGCGCAAGGCAACCTGACCATCCGCGTGCAGGAGACGCCCGATGTCAGCCAGCCCGGGCCGTTCTCGAAGGGCGCGACCGCGACGGTGCCGCGCACCCAGATCCAGGTCGACGACAGCAAGGGCAACAAGATGGCCGTGCTGCACGAGGGCGTGAGCCTGCAGAACCTGGTCGACGGCTTGAACGCGCTGGGCGTGGGACCGCGCGACATCATCTCGATCCTGCAGGCGATCAAGGCGGCGGGCGCGCTGCAGGCCGACATCCAGGTGATCGGATGACGCCCGACTCCATCACGCAAACCCCCGTCCAGGCTTCGGTCATGGCGCCGCGCTCGACCAGCGATCCCGCGACGGCGAAAAAGGTCTCGCAGCAGTTCGAGGGCGTGCTGATCAGCCAGATGCTGAACGACATGTTCCAGGGCGTCGGCACCGGCGGCATGTTCGGCGGCGGCCCGGGCGAGGAGATGTTCCGTTCGCTGATGATCGACGAATACGGCAAGCAGATCGCGGCGCAAGGAGGCTTGGGCCTGTCCGACCACATCACGCGCGAGCTGTTGAAGCGCCAGGAGATGCCGCAATGAGCCCCCCTGCCGACATCGAGCAGGAGCGCATCGAGCGGCTGATCCAGATGGCCGAGCGGCTTGCATCGGCGCTGGAGACCGACATCGCCGCGCTCAAGGCCGGCAATCCGCGCGGGCTTCGCACCCTGGAGCCCGAGATGCTGAAGCTTTCGGCGCTCTATAGCCGCGAGGCGGCGGGGCTGAACGCGGCGGCGGCGAAAGCGGCGCCCGCGGATCTGCGCAAGCGGTTGAGCGAAGCGACGGCGCGGTTCCGCGACCTGCTTGCGGCGCAGACGCGCCTGCTGACGAGGCTGCGCGGCGCCAGCGAAGGCATGATCCGCGCCGTCGCCGAGGAGATCGAGCGCCAGGGCGCGCCGCTGCGCACCTATGGCGGGGGCCAAAGCCAGCGCGCGAGCGGCGCGATGCTCTACAACAGCGTGGTCTAACTCACGTCGAGAAGCTTCACGATCGCTTCCGCTTCCAGATGCGCGGCGCAGAGCGACCAGCGGTCGGCCAGCGAAAGATATTCGCTGCGGATCATGGTGTCGCCGGCCTCTCGCGCGCGGCCGCGCAGGACGTCGGCTTCGATGCGGAAGCCGGCCGCGCGGCTGACCAGGTCTTCGCTTCTCGAAGCGAGGCTCGAAGCCAGGCGGGCCGTGCATTTCGCGTCAAGGGAACTCATGCGCGCTTATCCCACGCGCAAGCGGAGAATGCATTGTCAAATGGATGTGAGGTGTGTCGCGAAACGTTGTGAGCGCCCGGTTAGAACAAGCTCGACGCAGAACTGGAAGATGAACTTCCCGACAGCATGTCGAGCGCCAGCGAATAGTTCGCGAGACGCGACGTCACCTGCGGCGACACGGTGCCCGAAGCGTTGCCGACCGACGGTATCGAGGCCGGCTTGTTTTCGCTCTGGTAGATTTTCTGGATCGCCGTCAGCACGCTGAGCAGCTGCGCGCGCGCCGCGCCGCCGCCCGACGACGTGGAGATGTCGGCGCTCTTGGGCAGGCCCAGCCCGTAGGCGGTGGAAGCATTCGTCGTATTTTTGTCGTCGGTGCTGGTCAGCGTCTGCGGCGAAAGGCCGAGCCGCGCCAGCGCGTCCGTCGTGTCGGGACCGGCGATCAAGCTGGCGGTGACGCCGGAATTGACCGCGATCTTCAAGGTCTCGTTGCCGGAGCCGTAGGAGACCGATGCCTTGCCCGCGTTCTGCATCTCGATATTGATCTTGCGCACCAGCGAGGTCAGCGTCTCGCCCTTCTCGATGGTGATCTTGGCGGTGCGCGTCGCGGCGCCGGCGAGCTTGATCTGGAAGCTGTCGCCCGCGCGCAGGGTGGTGGACTGGGTGAGATCGACCGTCTGGTTGAAGCTCATCTGGCCGCGCGGCAGGCCGAGCGCGTCGAGCACGCTGGACCCGCTGGCGTCGAACGCGATGCCCTGGCCGGTCGAGGTGCCGTCGGCGCCGCCATATTGGCGCGTCCACTGGATCGTGCCGTCGGTGTTGAGGGCGCTGACGAAGAGGTTGTCGACGTTGGGCACATTGCGCGACTGGCCGGCGAACGTGCCGCCGGTGGTGCCGGCGAGATAGACGGTGCCGTCGGAGCCGACGGTGACGGCGTTGCCTTTGTCGCCCGCGCCGGTGCCGACATAGGTGACGGTGCCCGGCGTGCCGTCGCCGCCGAGCGAGAACACATACGCGTCCATGCCGCCCGAGCCCGCATGCGCGACCGTGGCGGCGCCGCCCGCGGTGAGGCTCGGGTTCGTGGTCGTGCCCGTCAGATAGATCTTGCCGTTCGCGACCGTCATGCCGCCGATCGTGCCGCCGGCCTGCAGGGCGCCCAGGTCCTGGGACCACAGCGGCGGCTGCGTCGCGTCGCCGTTGGCATATTTGGAGACGATCGCATGTCCGTTCACGACGCTGGCCACGACAAGGCCGCCGTCGGATGTCGTCGCGGTCGCGGCCGCGCTGTCGGTGCCTGAGGTTCCGTATTGCTGCTCGTAGACGGTCTTGCCCTTGTTATCGAGCTTGGCGACATAGGCATCGAGCCCGCCATTGTTCGATTGGCCCTTGCCGATGACGCCCTTCACCTGGCCGCCGATATAGACGTTGCCCGTCGCATCGACGCTGACCGAGGCCGCCTGGTTGTTGGCGAGCGTCTGGATCTGCTTGGCCCAGGTCTGGTTGCCGGTCGCGTCGTATTTGGCGACGAAGCTGTCGGCATTGCCGTCGGCGACGGCGCCCTGCATCACGGTGCCCGTCGTCGAGCCCGCGACCACCACGCCGCCGGTCGGATCGAGCGCGAGCGAATACGCCGATGCGGTGCCGGCGCTGCCGAGGAGCTGCGTCCACTGCACATTGCCGGCGGAATCGTATTTGGTGAGATAGGTGTCTTGGCTGCCCTGGTTGATCTGGTTGCCGAAGTCGCCGGTGGCATTGCCGACGACATAGACGTTGCCGCTCGAATCCACGACGGTCGCCTGCGCGGTGGTGAGGCCGGAAGTCGGATTCGCGGTCGCGCTGAAGGCGCCGGTCTGCGAGCCGGCGAGGTCGGTGAGCTTGATCAGGCGGCCCTGCTGGTCGGCCTTGGTGTCGTCGGTCGCGGTGGTGACGCCGCTGTTGCCGGCGACGTAGAGCGCGGGCGCGGAGGCGTCGGACTTGAAGCTCAGGCTCTCGGTGCCGGCGGGCGCGACCTCGATGCCGTAGGACGCATTCTCAGGATCGTCGATCGAGCCCTTGGTGAGGGAGCGATGGAAGCGCGACGCGAAGCCCTGGGCCGAAAGCTGCTGGTTGACGTAAGCGATCACGTTGTCGAGCGTGAGCCCGCCGCCGACCTGCGACAGGTCGATCGCGACGTCGGTCGCGACACCGCCTTTCTTGACCGTGATGGCGAAGCTCTGGCTCGCGTTCAAGCCGGGCAGCGGGCTCGACGCCTTGTCGTCGCCGGCGAGCGTACGCGTCTTGTAGGTGAAGCTGCCGAAGGCGGTGCCGGCGGCGCTGGTCACCGACGAGGCCGGCGCCGAGGCCTGGAGCGTGAAATTGTTGAAGGTGGTGTTGGCGATATAGTCGCGCACCTGCCGCAGCCCGTCCTGGAAGCGCGTGTTGAAGCCGCCGAGCTGGCCCGCGGTCATGCCGTCGCGTTTCGACATGCTGGCGAGATAGGACAGGTTGTTCACCGCGGTGTAGAGCGCGAAGAGCTTCTGGTTGTCCTGCTCGGTCTCGGCGTCGACGGTCGAGCCCTTGCTGAGCGGCACCTTGCTGGTGTCGAGGAAGTTCGTCGTCGCCATGACGTCGGCATCGCGCGATTCCTTGGGCGCGGCTGTCGCTTCCCAGGGCGGCGCGTCGGCGGCGGTCGCGGACTTCCTGGCGCTCGCGTGCGACGAAGCGAGCGAAGGCGCCTGCGGCATCTTCGATTGGTAGTAGCTGAGCAGCGTCGACGGATCGAAGCTGGCGAAGGACACACCCGTGCTCATCGCCACGAATGTCGCAGCCGCGGCCTTAACGCGCCGCTAAGCAGCGCGGAATTTGTGCTTAACGCGACCTTAATCGGGTGCAGGCGAAAACGACCCATGAACGCTTACGAGCAAGGCCTGCGGCATGCCGCGGGCGGACGCCATGCCGACGCCATCGGCTGCTTCGAGCAGGCGCTGGGCACGGCGCCCAACGACACCCGCGTGCTCTTCGCGCTGGGCAATACCGCGCGCGCGCTGGGCATGGCGGGGCCGGCAGAAGCGTTCTTCCGCCAGGTGCTGAGCCTGGAGCCGCAGCGGATCGAGGCGCTGGTAAACCTCGCCAACCTGCTGCGGTCGCAGGGCCAATTCGATGCGGCGGAACAAGTTCTGACGCCCGCTTTGGCGCGTGCGCCCGACAGTGCGGAACTCTGGCTGACCATGGGCTCGGTCAAGCGCGAGACGGGCGACGTTGCGGGCGCCGTCGCGCATTATCACCGGGCATTGGCGCTTCGCCCCAACTATGCCGCGGCGCTCGGCAATCTTGCCGACCTCGCGGACGACACCGAGACGGCGCTTGCGCTCTACGACCGCGTGCTGCGGCTGGAGCCCGACGACGCCCAGGCGCGCATGAACCGCGCGGTGCTGCATCTGCTCAAGGGCGATCTCAAATCCGGCTGGCGCGACTACGAAGCGCGCAAGAAGCTCCCCGGCAAGGTGCCGGCGGCGACGCATGGCCTGCCCGCCTGGACCGGCGACAGTCGCAAGCGGCTGCTCGTCACCGCCGAGCAGGGCGTCGGCGACCAGATCATGTTCGCGAGCCTCGTCCCCGAACTGGGCGCGAACATCGTTTTGGAATGCGAACCGCGTTTGGTACCGCTGTTCCAGCGCTCATTTCCAAGCGCCAAGGTCCATGCCTGGGACGTCGAGACCCGCGGCGGCGTCGCCACGGCGCGTTACGGCTGGCTGAAGCATGCCGGTGGCGCGAACCAAGCCGTCGCGATGGGCACGCTGCCCAGGCACCTGCGTAAAGACATCGCAAGCTTTCCCAGCCCGCACGCCTATCTCGTCCCCGACGCCGACGAGGCCGCGCGCTGGCGCGCCGTCTTCGGACCCGCCATCGGCATCTGTTGGCGCAGCGGCAAGACCGGCGGTCACCGCGCGCTGCAATATGCGCCGCTCGAGGCGTGGGCTGCGTTCCTGCGCCGCTGGCCGGGCACGGCGGTGTCGGTGCAATACGACGCGACGCCGGACGAGATCGCGCAGCTCGAAACGATGAGCGGCCGCAGGATCGCCGTGCCGCAGGGCATCGACCAGAAGAACGAGCTCGACCGTGCCTGCGCGTTGCTCAAGGCGCTGGATGCGGTCGTCAGCGCGCCGACCGCCGTTTCGTGGCTGGCCGCGGGAGCGGGCGTCGCGACCTTCAAGATTCTCTACGACAACAGCTGGACCAGCTTCGGCGAGCGGCACGAACCGTTCGCGCCGTCCTGCGCTTGCGTCATGCCCGACAAGGCGGGCGACTGGGCGCAATGTTTCGATCAGGTTATCAGGATGCTGCCCGCACCGGCGTGAGCGCGCGGCGCTCGGCCAGCGCGGAGGCGATGTCGGACGCGATGCGCGCCGCACCCTGACCGTCGATCGTCATGAGGCCGGCCGCGCGCATCTCGCGCCGTCGCGTCGCGTCGCCGAGCAGCGCCCAGACCGATTTCGCGATGCGTTCCTCCTCTGCGTTTTCCGCCAGTCCGAGAGAGATTCCCATGCCGGCATATTCGAAGGCCGAAGCAGACTGCGCATGATCGTCCGTGAGACAGAGATAGAGCGCGGGCACGCCGAAGGAGGCGAGCTCGTGAGCGGTGACACCGAAGGCCGCGAGCGCGAGATCGGCCGAGGCGTATTCCGTCGCCAGATCGTCGGCACCCTCGACGGTCTCGAAATTGGCTTTGAGCTTGGCGATGGCCGCGGCGACCTTCTCGCGGTCCTCCATGCCCGGACCGATGACGAAGCGGGCGCGGAAGATGGGATCGAGCCGCGTCAGCGCGCGCGCCATGCGAAGCGTCAGTCCATAGGGATCGCTGCCGCCCATCGCCACCAGCAGGGTCGGGCGCGGCGTCACCGGCTTGGGCTTCAGCACCGATTGCGTCAAGCCGAGGAGCGACCATTGCCAGCCGATGCGCGGGACGCACAGCGAGCCTGTCCAGTCGAGCGTCTCGGCCTGCGGCACCGGCGGATAATAGGCGAGGTCGGCGGCGAGCCGCCGCTCGGAGCCGTCGTCGACGACCGCGACGAGCTCTATGCCCAGCGCCTCGACCTCTTCGCGCGACGGGCCTTCGCGGCAATCGAGGATGAGGACATCGGGGCGCCGCTTGGCGACGATCGCGCAGATATCGTCGGCCAGCACGGCCTCGAAGCCCGCATTGCGGATCGGCTCCAGCGCGTCTTCGCTGCCGTTCACCGCGAAGACCGCGCCGATGCCTTCGCGGTCGCGCAAGGCGCGGGCCAGCGCGACCATGCGCTTGACGTGACCATAGCCGAACCGCCCGCCGCCGTCGCAGCGGATCAGCGCCACGCCGCCGGCGACGCCCAGCTTCTTCTGCGTCACATGCGCGTTCAAGGCACGCAGCTGCGGCTCGCGCTCGAGCAGCAGCAGCAGGTCGCCGAGCGAGGCCTCGCCCGCCCTGGCGTCGAGCCTGGCATGCACCGCCTCGACGAAAGCGAGGTCGTCCGGCGTATCGATGGTGAGCCTGCCGCCGTCGCGCGCCAGCGGCGGGAAGGCCTTGGCGCGCGCGACGGGCACGAAATCGGGATGCAGCTTGAAATAGCCGGTGACGTGCTCGCGCGCGACCGGATCGTCATGCGCGTCCATCATCAGCTTGTCGAGCGCGCGGCGCGTGAGCGGATCGACGCCTTCATGCGCGGTGACCGCGCCGTCCTCGAGCAGCACGTAATCGCCGCCCTGCTCGATCATCGAGGCGACGAGATGGTCGACGAAGCTCGCGTCGATGAACGGCGCATCCGACGACACGCGCACCACGATGTCGGCATCGAGCACCTCGGCGGCGCGGGCGAACCGCGCCAGCACGTCGTCCTCGGGCCCGCGCACCACGGTCACGCCGTGCGCGCGCCCGAACTCGACGATGGCGTCGTCGCGCGGATTGGTGGTGGTGGCGACCGCGATGTCCTCGATCAGGCTGGACGCCTTCAGGCGATGCACGATGTGCCAGAGCAGCGGACGGCCGGCGACCGGTTTCAAGACCTTTCCCGGCAGGCGCGTCGAGCCCATGCGGGCCTGGATCACGGCGACGATGCGCAAGTGCTCGCGCGCGCTCATGCGGCACCTTCGAAGGCGGCGCGGATGTGCCTGAGCGGCCGCATGCCGTCGCGCGGGTCGGCGCGCCAGTCGCGGTCGGAGAGCTCGGACGGCTGCGGGCCCTTGAAGCCTTCGCCGTCGGCGGCGAGGCTTTCGCGGATGCGCGCGATGACCGGCGCGATCTCGTCCGGCAGCCAGCAATGGCCGGCGGCATATTCGGCGCCCTCGCCGTCGAGATCGAGATGGAACTCGACCGCGCGCGCGCCCCAGCGATGCACCGCGCGCTCGATCACCGCGGGGCGGCGCGTATGGTCGGACCAGCCGACGGGATATCCCGTCGCCTCGCGGATCGCGGCGATGGCCGCCAGGTTCGCTTCCGCCGCGGGCGTGGGATAGGCGGAGACGCAATGCAGCAAGGTCACGTCGCTCGCGCCCGCGTCGCGCAGGATGGAGGCGGCACGGACGATCTCGTCCATCGTCGCCATGCCCGTCGACAGCACGATGGGCTTGCCCGTCCGCGCGCAGGCGCGAAGCAGGTCGTCGACCAGAAGCTCGTAGGAGGCGATCTTGTAGAAGGCGACGAAGGGGCGGAGCTCTTCGACCGCTTCCAGGTAGAAGGGCGTGCAGGAGAACTGTATTCGCCGCGCCAAACAGCGTTCGGCAAGCGGCGCCAGATGCTCGCGCGGCAGCTCCCACGCCCGGCGGGCGCGGTGCTTGGCGCTGCGGGCCAGGATCTCGGGTGCGAACATGCGATCGATCTTGAAGAGCTGGAACTTGACCGCGTCGCACCCCGCCTGCGCCGCGGCATCGACGAAGTCGAGCGCGCGGCCCAAGTCGCGGCCGTGATTGCTCGAGGCTTCCGCGATGAAGATGGGGGCGCTGAAGCTGGGTCCGCGACGCATGAAGGACTCCTCGTCTCTTTAACCGTTTCTAAAGCGTGTTTGGCTAAGAGACGGTTAACGGGGAGAAACCATGGGCGCAGCCACCGTCGAGACCGAGAACGCCTGGCAAGGCGAGGTCGCCTGGCAAGGTCACAGCGGCGCGCGCATCGCCCATGCCAAGGGACACGACATTCTCGATTGCCGTTCCTGCGGCTTCCGCCATGCGGTGCCGCTGCCCGATCCGGCGGCGATGGAAAACGAATATCGCGAAACCTATTACGCGGACGAGAAGCCGACCTTCCTGGCGCATGCCGGCGAGGACCAGGCTTGGGCCGAGCTCGCCCAGACCGACCGGCTGGAGGTTTTCGAACACTGTCTGGCGCCGACGCGGCGCCGGCTGCTCGACATCGGTTCGGGGCCCGGCTTCTTCCTTGTGACCGCGCAGGCGCGCGGCTGGCAGGTCAAGGGCATAGAGCCGTCGCGCCAGGCATCGGCGCATGCGCGCAGCCTCGGCGTCGAGGTCGTCGAGGGGTTCTTCAATGCGCAGAGCGCTCCGACGCTGGGCCGCTTCGACGTGGTGCATCTGAACAACGTGCTGGAGCATATCCCCGACCCGATCCAGCTGCTGACGCTTGCGCGCGGCCTGCTCGAGCCGGATGGGCTGATCTGCGTCAACGTGCCGAACGACTTCTCGCCGTTGCAGCTGGCGGCGCGCGCGGCCGGCGCAACGGGCGACTGGTGGGTCGCGCCGCCGCATCACCTGAACTATTTCGATTTCGAGTCGCTGGGACGGCTGCTGGAGCGGCTGGGCTTCGCGGTCGTGGAGCGGATGACGAGCTTTCCCATGGAAGCCTTCGTGATGATGGGCGAGAACTATGTCGGCGACACAGCACTTGGCCGCGCCTGCCACGCCAAGCGCAAGACGTTCGACCTCGCCTTCGAAGCCGCGGGCCTGAGAAGCGTGCGCCGCGCCTTCTACCGCGCGCTGGCCAGCCAAGGCATCGGCCGCGAGGCGGTCGTGATCGCGCGCCTGCCGTGAGCGCGCCCTCGTCGAAAGCCAGGCCGTTCTTCGTCGTCTCCAGCGGCCGCTCGGGCACCGCGATGCTGCACAAGGCGCTGTCCGTGGCGGGCGGTGTCGAGATGCATCACGAATACATGGTGCAGATTGTCCAGCCGCTGGCGGTGAGGCGCTATCACGGGCTGATCGGTGCCCAGGAAACGTCGAAAATACTGGATCAGACGCATGCCGCCGCCGCACGCTGCAGCGCGGCCGCGGCGTGGGGCGATTCGTCCAACAAGCTCTCCTGGCTGATCCCGGATCTGGCGCAGGCGATGCCGCAAGCGAAGTTCGTCCACCTGGTGCGCGACGGCCGCAAGGTGTCGAGCTCGTATTTCCACAAGCTCGGCGACGAGTGCTATGACGACCGCTCGACGGCGATCCTGCGCGCGCATGTCGAGCACGGCGCGCCCGCGCCGCCGCCCGAAAAGAAGTATTGGTGGCCGTTGCCGCCCGGCGAGCTGGACCAGTTCGGCCGCATCGCCTGGCATTGGGCGGAGATCAACGGTGCGATCCTGAGGTCGCTGGCCCAGGTGGCGCCGGAGCGGCAGATGTTCGTGCGCCTGGAGGATCTGCTGGTGTCGCCGAGCCTCGGGCGATCGCTGTTCGGTTTCCTGGGGCTTACCTGGCGCAACGAGCAGTTCGCGATCTTCGCCCGGCCGCACAATGTGAACAGGCCGGAGGACAAGCCGCTCACATCCGAACAGCGTGCGGCCTTCGACCGGCTCGCGGCGCCGATGATGGCGCGGCTCGGCTATGCCGAACGTGCCGAGTATGTAGTGAATTATTAACGCTGAGCGGCGAAAGATGGTTACCGGCTTCTTGTTGTGGGGCGCGACCATGTCAGACACCTGCGATCTGTGCGGCGGCGACCGCCTGAAACCCGTCTACCGCCCCCAAGGCACGACGCGCGGCATCACCGTGCATCTGTGCGCGGCCTGCGGGCTGGTGCAGAGCCTGCCGCGCAGCGACCGCGAAAAGCGCAACCCGGCCGCGGTGTCGAGCGCCGCCGACTGGGGCAATGTCCGCTACGGCAAGGGCTTCCGCACCGGCCAAGCGATGGAAGCGCTGGCGCGTCACGCGGATCTTTCGGGCGGGATCGCGCTGCTCGACGTCGGCTCCAACCGCGGCAGCTTCGTGAAGGCGTTCCTGGCCGCGGCGCCGAACGCGCATGTCGTCGCCGTCGAGCCCGACGAGCGCGTGGCGCAGTCCTGCGCCGGCCTCGCCGAGCTCATCGAAGCGCGCATCGAGGATGCGGCGCTGGAGAGCGGCCGCTTCGACGTCGTGCACTCCTGTCACACCATCGAGCACCTGGCACATCCCGCGCGCACGCTGGCCGACCACCACCGCGTGCTGAAGGACGGCGGATTGCTGATCCTCGACGCGCCGAACATCGCGCTGCTGGCGAGCGACGACATCGTCGAGGAATGGTTCATCGACAAGCATCTCTATCACTTCTCGGCAGAGACCCTGGCCAGGATGATCGAGGCCGCCGGCTTCGAGATCGTCCAGCAGCCGGATCCGTCCGACCGCTCCAACCTGCTCTTCGTCGCGCGCAAGAGCGTGGCGGCCAGGCCGGCAGCCGATGCGCGACTCGCCGAAGAGGCCGAGGACCTGATCGCGCGCTACATCGCGACCCGCGCGCGCAACCTGTCGGCGCTGACCGCGGTCGCCGCCGAGATCGCGCGCTTGAGCCCACGCGGCGTGGCGCTGTGGGGCGCCGGCCGGCTGTTCGACAGCCTGGTCGTGCACGGCCGCTTCAATCCGCGCGCGCTGACGCTTTTGATCGACAAGCACCTGAAGCCGCTGGTCGGCGAGCGCCACGGCTGCATGGTCGCCGCGCCCGAGGCGCTGAGCGAAAGCCAAGCTGGCGTCGTCGTCGTGATGTCGCGCGACTTCGCCCGCGAGATCGCGGCCGAAGCCAAGAGCCTGGCCCCTCACGCCGAAATCCTCTTCTACAGCGATCTTCTTAGCCGCGCGCAGACGCGCCTGGCCGCGTAAGGACACCTCATGCCATTCACTCCCAAGATCATCCCGACCGCCGACCGCAAGGACGAACCGGTCCTCAGGCACAGCATCGAGACCGACATCGCGCTGGCCGCGCGCTTCGTGCGTCAGCACGTGGTGGCGTCGATCTATCACGCGGGCTCGGGCCATCCGGGCGGATCGCTGTCTTCAGCCGACATCCTGGCCGCGCTGTTCGGCGCCGAGCTGAACGTCTGGCCGACCGC
>Ga0213876_10002163_pt1 | contig 11619 bp, 12 predicted proteins | sample BarmaccomBMRX_R9_FD_160113 | JGI IMG/M metagenome (GOLD analysis project Ga0213876, IMG submission 160113) | Root-associated microbial communities from Barbacenia macrantha in rupestrian grasslands, the National Park of Serra do Cipo, Brazil - RX_R9 | ecosystem: Host-associated > Plants > Roots...
GCGGCATTCGGTTTACCTGGATGTGAAGCTGAAATAGAATTTCCTGTTAGCTTACACATACGAAAGCCACCAGTGCGGATGCGTTCTTTTATAGTTGCCGTACCATTTGCAGGGATAATACAAAAGCGCAACCACCAGTATCCAGAAAAGGTATACTTCCCATAAAGGCATCCCGAATCCATCGGCCTGCCAGACCAGCGGGTAGCCGTTGAATTTTATGGGGATGCCCTGTATCAGCACCAAAAGGATATTGATCGCCCTGATCAGACATAGATGCAGGATGAAATAGAAATAAGGAACATTGCCATACACCCTGCAGATATCGGCAAAACGCCCTTTGAAACCTTCGGCCAAAGCAAGCAGGATCAGGATGGGGCCCAGCGTTACGGCCGCAAACAGCAGGGATGGCGGTTGCTTGCTTACATTCAGGAATGATAAAAAAGTGTGGGCGCCGTTGCTTTGCCTGGTCCAGTGCGAGGGATCGCCATACTGGTTGATCATTCGCAGAACGATGAATAAAACGATGAGACCAAGCCCGGAGATCACCAGGACCTTTTTTCTTCTTACGGCGCCAAAGCCTGGCTGATACATACGGCCGAACACATATCCCAACAACAACAACGCCGACCAGGGCAGCACCGCATAGAGTTCGAATATCATCCTGTTTTTTCCCAGCGGGATGATGTTTATGAAGGGAGCCAGTAAAAACCTTACCACACCTCCGCCCGGCATATCCGCCGGCAGCGGTGCATAATCGAGCAGGTTATGGCCGAACAGGATGACGAGGCCGATGGCGGCGATGAGCTTCAGCGGAGCGTTGATCAGTAGCGCGAGCAGGATCATACCAAATCCGGTGGCGCATAACACTTCGAGCACCATGGTATGGTAGCCGGGATCGAAGGTGAAAATGAAGGAGATGATCAACAGGTCTGAAACAATCAGCCACGCGCCACGCTTCAGCAGAAAGGAACGCAATTCTTTTTTGGAACGTCGCAGCCCTGCAAAATAAGCCGAGACACCGCCGAGGAAAACAAAAGTGGGCGCGCAGAAATGGGTGACCCACCGGGTGAAGAAAAGGACCACGGTGGTTGTCTGCATATTCAGCGGGGGATTACCGGGGAAATGGAAAAAATCCCGGACATGATCCAGCGCCATGATGATCATGATCAGGCCCCGGACGATATCGATGGAGTGGATGCGTTCTTTCATGGCAATAGTTGAGCTGGAAGAATTGTTCCAACCAAATAAAGCAAAAAATCAACCCGGTCCAAACATCCATGATGAGTGGTTATCGCAGGATCATCGGAAGAAGGAATAAACACGGCGCTTGTCTGAAGATCCTTAACGGATACAAAGGCAGAGCGCTTTTGAAACGGTCAGTGATTGGGGGGGGGATTCTCGCTAAGGTTTTCCAGGTAGCAATGAAAGCTGCTGCCCTTGCCCGGGCTGCTCTCGGCACCGATAAAGCCGCCGTGCATCACCGTGATCTTTTTGCAGAGGGCCAGTCCGCAGCCCGTGCCGGGATAATCATTTCCATTCAGTCTGCAGAACATCCTGAAGATCGTTCTGGCATATTCAGGATCGAAGCCGATGCCATTGTCTGTAAAATGGAGAACGGTATAGTCGGATTTCGGATTTGCATGGCGGTGCCGGATACTGCTGCCGGGAAGATTTTCCGCGCTGATGGAGATCACCGGTTTTGTTCCGGGATCGCGGAACTTGAGTGCATTTTCCAATAAGTGTTTGAACAACTGTATCAGCATAGGCTGGTAGCCGCGATACATGGGGAGCGGTCCGCAGCTGATAACGGCGCAGGAGCGGCTGATCTGTTCCTGCAGTCTTTTCTCAGCAATAAGGAAAATGCTGTTCAGATCTATTTCGCTGAGCCGGTCTTTGCGGTTATCCAGATCGGACAAGGACAATATATCGTCGGCCAGCAGACTGATGCGCTGCACCGAGCCCTGTATCTGCCGGAAATAACGTTTACCTTCGTCGGACAGTCTTCTACCCTCTTCCCGCATCAATAGTTCGATAGCGGTGTAGATCTTCCGCATCGGGTCGCGCAGTTCGTTACTGGTAAGATGGGTAAATGCGCTCAGCTCCGCGCTGTATTTTTTCAGTTCCCGGTTTTTTTCGGCCAGCGATTTATTGAGCGCCCGAAGTTCATTCTCGGTTTTGACCCGGTGAGAAACATCGTGGAGTACGTGCAGTACTCCCATCACTTCTTCCCCTTCCATGATGGGCAGATAATGGCTTTCGTATACACCGCTTCCGCAGATATTCTGGTCGGCAGGCACGAAGGAAGAAAATCCTTTTGCAGCATTTGACAATGCACTGTGAACCGTAAGACTGGAATGGATAGCTGGCATTACTTCCCCGATGCTACGCCCCAAAGCCCTTTCTTCGGGAATACCCGTAAAAACAGCGGCCCGCGTATTCCAGGCCAGAACGATCTCCTCCTTGTCGAGCACGATAATGCCATCTATACTCGATTGGATCACTTTTTCAACCAGACACAAAGACAATTCGCTCACTGCATTATAGTTATCTGAAGACAGCAGGCTGTCTTCTTATTAGGAATATCTTATGTATGTCGCCGGAGGCAACCCAGTTTTGTGAAAGGGGGGGAAGAAGTATAACAAACCCTGAACAAAACTATCTAAAAAAGTTATACCCGTTCGGGGTATGCGGTCAAAAAAATCCGCGGCTCGGATGGAGTTGCCAGCAGTTTTTCCACCATATTACGCAATTTGGTAATCGCTGCTTTTCAGGTACCTGCATACTGCTGTACCGTCTATACCGGAAAGTTGTTTGTCAAGAACAATGAGATCGGGAATATCAACTGCCGCCATTATGATATTCGCATCGCCAAAGGTTGTTACGTTGTATTGTCCGGCATTGAATCCCAGGCCAATAGCGTCCTGCAGACCAGGATCGTCGTCTATGATCATGATCTTCTGCACAACCGGTGTTGAGAGTTGGGTCGATGTATAATAAGGGCTTGAATGCCTTGCCGATGTCACACAGAAACCGCACCAGCCGGAGCCCTACCCTGACTTAACTTCTGTAACTCGTACCTCGCATTTCGTGTCTGGTTTTTTTATGGGGCGAAATTTCTACACCGTGTTTTAACGAACGGTGCCGGCATTTCCACGGTAATTTAAAAATTACTGCCGAAAGCTTTGGGAACATCGAAGCTATCCCTACATTTGTTCTGTTCCTGTTCCGGAACAATTTCCCATACATTGAATTTATTGCTGCCAAATGCATGCTGCCCTGCGGGGGCGGTGCATCTGGTAATTAACACTCGTTTATGAAGAAACATATACTTCTGATCGACGATGATTTTGATGAGGTCCTGATCCTGTGCGCAGCGCTCGACGATGCGGGTATCGATCATACCTGTTACTGGGCCTCGGAAGTTGAAGCTGCCGTTCATCTGCTGCAGGATATCTCGCCCGATCTTATATTGATCGACCTGAATATGCCAAAAACGAATGGGATTATGGGCATACGACGGTTACGGTGCCTCGAACATTCTGCGCATGTACCTATTGCCCTGTATTCGACCTGCATCCTGGATGCCACAGTGGTGTGCGCGGCCCAGGCCGGCGCCACCTGCTGCATTCAGAAACCGGATAATCTTCCGGATCTCCGGAAAATGGTGTGCGGATTTTTCAGCACAACAGAAAGAAGCGCGCGGATCTGCTGAGGGTGCGTTCGGCTCATTAGAACTGTGCCGAACTGTATCGACTCCTGAAATATCCTAATCAAAAATAGAACGACCATGAAAAAGAAAAACACGACGCTCGGATCAGAGCCATCAAAAAGGGTTTTTGGGAATACGCCTGAACATCCGGACAATATCCGGCCCGGCGGCGAAGGCGACCATGCCGATCCTACCCCGGGGGGAGCCAAGCAGGGCAATATGAAGAAGCAGTATCCCACCAGGAAAAAGAACGGGGAATTAAAATAATGCGACCGGTACTGCAACTGCCGGCGGCGCAATAAATCGCTCACTGCAATACCAGATCATGAAACAGCATGTATTGCTTATCGACGATGACGAGGATGAGATGACCATATTGTTCGAGGCGCTCAGGGATGCCGGCATCGATCAGAAATGCACCTGGGCACACGATGTAGACCATGCCCTGAAAATGCTGCCCTACCTGCGGCCCGAGATCATTTTCATAGACCTGAACATGCCGGTAACGAATGGGCTGGAAGGGATTAGGCTTATCAGGGCATTGCCGGGTTTCAAAGAAACGCCGGTGATCCTGTATTCGACCCATATCGAGACAAAACGGGCCGAAGCCCTGCAGGCCGGGGCTGATTATTGCATCAAGAAACCATCCTCTATAGAGGAACTGACCGCTGTGGTGGCTGACTTGTTCCGGCATATCGGATCAGGAACTTAGGAACAAGGCTGCAGCGGCCTGAAGTCTGGAACAGGTTTTTATTGATGGCGTGCATGTACTGCGGAACATCCAATGTGGTTCTCCCTGTTGCCAACAAGACCCAGTTCCCGGATGCTTTTAAAACGGCGTCCAGGCTTGGTTATTACGCAACTATTTTCAACAGCGTGGAGATCAACAGTACTTTCTATAAACTGCCGATGGCAAGGACCCCAGGCAAATGGGCTGCCGAAACCCCTCCCGGCTTCCTGTTCACGGCAAAGCTGTGGAAACTGGTTACCCACCAGAAAGAACTGGTGTTCGACGAAAAGGATGTCCGCAGATTTTTTGAGGTGTGTGAAGGTTTCGGTGAAAAAAAAGGTTGCCTGCTTCTGCAATTACCGGCTGGTGCAAAAGCGATCTATTCCGACTGCTTCGAACCACTGCTCGATACCGTGGCGGCGCTGAACAGCGGCTGGAAGCTGGCCGTGGAGTTCCGCGACCGCGACTGGTACAGCGACCGCATCTATAACCTGCTGGAGAGTTACGACTGCTGCCTGGTAGAGCATGATATGCCCAAATCGGCTACGCCGGCAGAACTGCCTGCCAGCGATACCAGGTATATGCGGTTCCATGGCACCGATGGAAAATATCGGGGAAGTTATACGGATGAGTTTTTGCAGCAGAAGGCGCAGGAGATCCGTGCAACGGAGCAAGCTGGTAAAAAAGTTTTTGTGTACTTCAATAATACGATGGGGGCTGCGGTGTTTAATGCGATGAAACTTGAAAACTATTATTCTTCAATAGCATCTGGCAACTCATCTTCGAAGTAATACAATGTATTCTCTGCGTTCCCTGCGCTCCTTTGCGTTCTCTGTGTTACCGCTTTAGTATCGCAAAGAACGCAAAGGAACGCAAAGTTCGCAAGGTATCTGCAACCGCGGGAGTACCGCCATTCATTTGATGCTGTCGGCTTTATAGCCGAGCAACACCAGCATCCTTTCCGCATATCTTTTTCGCAGCATCTTGTAACCCGCAGCTGTGAAATGAAGATTATCAGCCGCATCCGGGCATCCTGCAGAAGAGATCACATATGCATTCGGTATGGTCTGGGGAAGCGTTGCGATGATCTTATTCATAGAAGCACAAACCCCGCCCTGATCGGCATTGACCGTTTCTCCGGCCAGCAGCGGAACTTCCGCAGCATTAAGATGCAGGTCCTGCAGCAGGTTATCGTATACCGTTTTTACTTTTCGCGGCCACAGACTGTCGCCGGTGTTCGATTCGCCCTGGTGCAGCAGTATACCTTTGATCACACCGTCCTGCTGCGCAATTTTTGCCAGCTCTACCAACCGGCCATACGGGTTGCCATCATACTGGTTGATCATTCCTGTCATCCATTGCGGGGCAGTAGCTGCATAAGACTGATAATTGTCTTTATCGAACAGCTCTATCTTGCATCCGCCAACCGAAACATTGATCACGCCAACCCTAATGTCTTCCGGAAGATTGGCAACCAGTGTTCTGCCGAAATAATCGGCGGGCGTAAGGCCTGTCCTGCACCTTGCCAAAGGCGGTACGGCGGGATACCAGTTTCCCTTTGCCCTGTTCAGGTTAGGGCAGTCCAATGCTTCCAGCACCTGGAAACGCGGATTAACATTCACAGTATCTTCTGCTTCGATACGCGCGTTCCCTTCCATATTGGACTGGCCGAAGCAAAGGAAAATATAGAATTTCTTATCCTGCGCAAATCCATGCAGCTGCATTGCCACCAGGCATGCAAGTGCGGTTATCCTCAGCGTTGTTTTCATGTTGATGTTTCAATTTTAAAAATATTATTTGCGGCTCGGTCATCAATAATCTTTTCACAAAGCAGTCTGCTATTTATTTTTTCTCACCAGTGTCAGCACTTCGCCGGCTTTTGTGGGAATATCATACAAATAAGTTTCTTTCAACACAACAGGCGGCAGTTCGTGCAGGGCGGCTGAGATAAGCGGCTTCCTGGTTTGCGCTGTGCGGTAAAACCTGTTGCTGTTTTCACCCGCCGCAGTTTTAAGCGGTGCACCACCGGCAAACTGCAGGGGGTCGGGTACCCGTAAACGAAGATTTCCGCCAAGTCCGGAGCGGATGATCGCTTTTACCACCCTGCCCTCTTTCCATTCCAGGTAAAGCAGTTCGAAACCGCCTCTTGCCCGCAGGCCGCTGACCGAGCCATGATCCGCCCACTCATTGGGGAGTGCGGGAAGCAGGTGCAGCGAACCGTCGGCGCTTTGCATCAGCATCTCGGTAATGCCCGAGGTACATCCAAAATTGCCGTCGATCTGGAAGGGCGGATGTGCATCGAAAAGATTATTATAAGTGCCGCCACCGCCAGGGTTGGTTCCAACAGGTGTCAGCTGGTTTTGGATCAGCTGAAAAGCATGGTTACCATCCAGCATTTTCGCCCACCAGTTCACTTTCCAGTCCATACTCCAGCCGGTAGAAACATCGCCGCGCTGCAGCAGGGTATTTTTAGCCGCAAGATAGAGTTCGGGCGTACGGTAAGGCGAGATCTGGTTGGATGGGAACAGTCCGTAGAGATGAGAAATATGGCGATGGTTGTCTTTGGGATCATCCACATCATCCAGCCATTCCTGCAGCTGCCCGTAGCGGCCGATCTGCATGGGAGGAAGCCGGTTTCGCAACTGCAGCAGGGTATCGGCAAACCGTTCGTCCTTATGCAACAGGCCTGCCGCATTGATCGCGTTGTTGAACACATCGAAGATGATCTGGTTGGTCATTGTTACGCCTGCATCGATAGAAGATCCATCGTGGGAACGGGGTGCATTTTCCGGAGACATATCTGGATTAACGATCAGCCAGTGATGCCTGGGATCTTCCACCAGGAAATCGGCATAAAACAATGCAGCACCTTTCAGCACCGGATAGATATCAGCCAGGAACGATCTGTCGCCGCTATAGAGATAATGTTCCCAGAGATGCTGGCTCGTCCAGCCGCCGCCATTGACCCAGCAACCCCAGAACGCGCCGTCAACCGCCCCTGTTGCCCGCCAGATATCCGTGTTGTGATGGGCCATCCATCCCCTGGCTCCATACATCTCCCGCGCGGTTTGCCGGCCGGTGACCGACAGTTCTTTCACCATTTGCAGAAAAGGCTGATGCAGCTCGGCGAGGTTCGTTTTCTCCGCCGGCCAGTAATTCATTTCCGTGTTGATATTGATGGTGTATTTGCTGTCCCAGGGCGGTCTGAGTTTATTATTCCAAATGCCTTGCAGGTTAGCAGGCTGACCGCCGGGTTGCGAGCAGGAGATCAGCAGGTATCTTCCGAACTGGTAATACAGAGCGGCAAACTGGGGATCTTTTGAGGAGCTGAAATTTTTTAGCCGCTCGTCGGTTGGAAAGGAGGCGGCAGGGCTTGTGGCTAACACCAGTTTTACCCGGTTGAAATATTTCTGGTAGGCAGCCACATGGCCGCTAAGGATCTGTGCATAGCTCCTCGCCATTGCTTTGCTTAAAGAGGATGCTGCGTTTTTATTTTCATCTCCGCTGAGATCGGAGTAATTGATAAAATTGGTAGCGATGGAAATAAAAATGGTAACAGCATCCGCATTCTTCACCGTTACAGCGGTGTCGGTTGCTGTGATCGTGCCTGCTTCGGTAACGAATGCCGCAATACCTTTGTATCTGACCCGTCCTTTTACGCCTTCATGGTCTGTTACCGTACCAGCGAACACCAGTTGTCCCGGACCGGTGCTCACCAAAACACCAGCCTGCGGTGTTGAATAGGATGCAGTAAAGGAAATGCTGCCCGGTTTGCTGGCAGTAAGGCGCATAACGATAACGCGATCGGGAAATGAAGCGATCGCTTCACGCAGGTACACCGTATTGCCCACCGAATAGGAAGTTCTGGCGATTGCTTTTGAGATATCCAGTTCCCGGTGGTAATCGCTGTAGTTCTCATGCCCGGGAAATACCAGATGCACTTCGCCTGCGGGTTCAAACATCTGGCCATGCGATCGTTTGCTGATGATCACTTTATTGGCGAGCTTTTCCGCGTCCTTCTGTTTACCGGCCAGCACCAGTTGGCGGATCACAGGAAGCGAATCGAGTGACAGTGGATTGTCGTTGCGGTTGGGGCCGCCGCTCCAGAGCGTATGTTCGTTAAGCTGTATCGTTTCGGTTGCGGGGTTCCCGTATATCATCGCTCCCAGCCTCCCGTTGCCGATGGGCAAAGCGTTCTCCCAGGTTTTACCCGATGGCATGTTGTACCACAGCTTCAGGTCGCCCGCTGATTGTGAAAATGCATCCGCGGCCGTCAGCAAAAGAATGATAAAAAGAATGGCTCTCATTCAGGTGAATAAACTGTTCGTGACGGCAGGCAACTCAATTGCGTCCGTCCTGTAGTCAGACCTAAAATACTGCATTTTATCCGATATGCAACCGATTGCAACAACGCCGCTTTTCTTAAATGGCTACCTGGCTTAGCGTACCGGAAAAAAGCCCCGCGAAGGATCATCGGGCTTGTCTTGAATTGGTCGTTGTCGAAACTTACTACTTAAAACTTATTGCTTAAAACGTATCACGTACTACTTCGCCTTGCAATATCCTGCGCAATCCACCCCCAAAAAGTCGCAAACCCACCTCCCCGCCTGTTGTACTGCTGGTATCTTTGTGTCGTTGTCGATGCGGCAAAAAAAAGGCAACCGGCCATATGAAAGTTAAAGAACAGATCAAAGAATACATTTCCACACAGCCGGAAGCGAAATGCAACGACATGCAGGTGTTGCATAGTCATATTCTGAAAACGTTACCAGGATGCAAACTATGGTTCCTCGATGGTACGGACAATGATGGCAAAACAGTCTCCAACCCCAATATCGGGTATGGATCCTACACCATAAAATATGCGAATGGGGAAACCAGGGAGTTTTACCAGATCGGCCTGAGTGCGAATACGAGCGGGATCTCGGTATATGTCCTAGGCATTAAAGACAAAGCGTATTTAGCCAACACCTATGGGAAAAAACTGGGCAAGGCAAAAGTGACCGGATATTGCATCAAATTCAGGGCGCTGAAAGATATCGATCTCGATGTGCTCACTGCAGCAATACAGGATGGGGTTAAAATTTCGCTTCGGGATTAAGACGCGTCCACTGATACGATCCTACTATCGTTCGATCCGTGGATACGGCTCTTTTCTTCTGTTCAATGTATAACTGAAATCCTGATTTCCTACAAGCATCCGTTCGTCGGCGCCGGTGAAAAACAGCGTATTATCATCGCCTTTCAGAAGCCGGAGCGGGCGGCTCCAGGTATCGCAGTATAACCGGTACACCGCTTTTCCGTTCGGCCCTGTTTCAACCTGCCAGCTTCCTCTGGTCATTGTTTCGATTTTGTATGCAATGCCACCCATCAGGAAATAAGAAGGTTTGCCGGTCAGCGAATCCTGGTACAGCAGGAAATACCATTTCATCTTATTACAAGCCGGGCCTTTGTTCAATCCCAGCAATGCAGATAATTCCTGGCAAGGTGTTCTTCCCTCAAACACCAGCGGGTTGCCTGCTGCGGTTTGTACGGATGGGATATTGAACGCATCCGTTCTTACAGGCTGCACATTGTTCAATGAATAACTGTAACCGCCGTTGCCGATCAACAAGTTATTGCCGGGACCGAGTAAATGCAGCACATTCGCATTCAGCTCGAGAATGGAAATGACTTTGCCTGCATGGCTGAGTGTATATCGGTTTCCGGAATGTGTTAACTGTCCATCGAAAGCCACCTGCTTCCTGTCAATAAACCCTGGCGAACCCGCACTTGCCCGTCCGTACTCCGCATCTAATCGATAACCATCCGTTCCGATTTCGAGTTTCCACCGGATGAAATCGATAGAATCGGTTGAAGATATTCCCAGAAAATCCCTCACAACGATGTTGGCCGGTGTGCTTCCTACATAGGTGTCTGTCTTTGCATAGGACGCACATGCGAAGAGCGAGAGCAGGATGGAGAAAAAGGCTTTCATATGCCGATTTAAGCGTAGACTTTAAAGCTGACTAACAGGTCAGCATGCACACTTAAATATACAAAATAAGTCACTGGCCGTTATCGCTTACTGACCAACATTTCTCGCCGTTGTTGGTCGCCCGAGCACAACAACGGCAAAAAACACCCTACTTCCTGAACAATCCTGCTTTCAACCCACTTCCGAACGAACCTTCCTTCAATTGCAGGTAATTATTCTTAGCCTGGTCTTTTTCTATTTCTATTGTGCCCGAAGTCTGCACGTTCTCCATGGACAGGAATACAAAGGGACTTGGCGATTTCGTACCTGTTACATCATTGCCATAGCCGGCGGGGTATTTGTTATCGGTAAAGATGCAGTTCTGCGCTCGGTAATGATGCGTATCTCCCTCCCGGATCCAGCCTGTGCTGCAGCCTGCTATGATATTATGATGGAATTCGAAATCGTCTGCCGTGCTCTTCGTGGTCCACATACCACTGTAAGAACAGCCGTATACAAGACAATGACGCATCGCGTTGCCTCTGCTCGAACCGCCCTCCGCATCCCAGAAAACGACTGGGTTCTGGCAATGATAGAAAACGCAGTGATCGAGCACCAGGCCATGACCATTGGCGATCACCGCCACACGCATCGGCTCCAGGTCCGTATCTCCGGCAAACAGGCATTGCGAAACCAGGAGATCCTCAAGTTTATTTCCATCGCGCCAGATGGCATAAGCGCGGCGGTTATGCCGGCCGTCGATATAATAGTAACCGGGCCCGCCGGTAAAACGAAGTCCTTCAATGGTAACATGGCTGGCTTCAACATCGATGCCTCTCGACTCTTCCCCATCGTTACCCGGGATCATCGGCGCCGTGTTCACGATCAGCGGCATGCGTTGGGGGTTCCAGCCTGGGTCATCCGGCATTACTTCGGCGCGGATCACCAGCCGGTTATTCTGTGAATATTTGTCATTGGAAAGCAGCACCGTCTCCGTAAGCGGGTATACGCCTTCAGCAACGATAACGGTAGTAGCTCCCAGCTGCGGGTTTGCATTGATACGGCGGGCAGCTTCATTCAGTGTTCTGAGCGGCTCTGCCTGCGTTCCGGGGTTGGCGTCGTTTCCTTTCCTGCCATTAATGTAGAGTTGTTCTCCAGAAGCCATCAGCGCCGACAGGGTAAGCGCCAAAGCCAGAAATGTTTTGATCACGATAATTGCTTTTT
>Ga0213876_10002164_pt1 | contig 11613 bp, 10 predicted proteins | sample BarmaccomBMRX_R9_FD_160113 | JGI IMG/M metagenome (GOLD analysis project Ga0213876, IMG submission 160113) | Root-associated microbial communities from Barbacenia macrantha in rupestrian grasslands, the National Park of Serra do Cipo, Brazil - RX_R9 | ecosystem: Host-associated > Plants > Roots...
GACAGGTACGCTCGCAGCAAGGGTTGGGCCGAATCCGCGACCGGCAGCATCGCCCATCCCGCAAACCAGCCCAGCAAACACCACCAAATCCAGTTCCAGCACTTCATTTTACCAATCTTTTGTTACGGCCCGGTCTCGCTTATGATGATTGAGGTCAACGCGATCCTCGTCACCTCGCAATGAATCCAGCAATCCGCGCGCCTCGTCGGCAGACATTCGTCCCGGTTTTTCTTCGCCCTGATTCGGGGTGGGGGGAGTTTGCTCATCCCCTTCTCCGCGCTCGCGCACATCGCCGTTTTTATCCGCGGGGGTGGAATCCGGTCCGGGCTTGTCACCCTGGGTATCCCCCGGATCGTCCGGCCCCGCGCCCTGGTCGGTATCCGAATCATCGGGAGAGGAGGGTGCGGAAGGCTCGAGAGATTGCCCGCCGTTAGGACTGGGACGGCTGCGCTGGCGGCCGTTTTGTCCTTTGCGCCCCGGACGCTGGGCCCCGTTTTTCTGGGCCTGTTCCTGCCGTTTCTTTTGCTCCTCGGTTTCCTTGATCCGGCGTTTGAGGATCTCGAGATTCTTTCTTGCCGCCGCGTCGCTCGGGTCCAGTTCAAGCGCCTGTTCGTACTGATATTGCGCGTCGTAATACCGGGTCAACCGGCCTTCGAGATCCTCCTGGGCATCGCCTTGTTTGAAAAGCGTGTTGCCGGCGTTGTAGTAGGCGTGCTGCCGGATGGTCGAATCCGGGCTGTTCATCGCCTTGGCATAGCTTTCGAAGGCTTGCTCGTATTTGCCGACCCGGTACCCCGCGTCGCCTGCATTGTAGTTAAGCAGGGGATCGTCAGGCCGGCGCTGAAGTTCGTCCTGGAACGCCTCGAAAGCCCGTTGGTAATCGCCGCGTTGGTACAATTCGAGCGGCGTTGCGGCCATGACCACCAACAACGTTGCCATCAGCAGGGCAAGGGCGGGAGCCGCCGCGGGCAGTTTTCTCCGACCCAGGGCGGCTGTGATTGATGAATCGGCCGGGGGGCGACGATTTGAAATCAGGAACGACGCCAGCAACAAAGCCAGCCCGACGGCAAGCGGGATCTGGAAACGTTCGACCGGTACCCGGAACGCACGTTCGTCGCCCCGGTGCTGGGTGATGCGGGCGAGGCCCTCATTGATCAGGCGCCGCACGGCGGTTGCTTCCAGGCGGGTGTAGAAGCCGCCGGTCGCCTCGGCGATCGCCCGGAGGCCCTCCTCATCGAGCCGGCTCAACACCACGCGTCCGGAACGGTCCCGAAGGGGGAGACCGGACGGCAGGACGATGTTGGCGCCTTCCGGCGTGCCGACGCCGACAGTGAAGATCCGGATGCCGAGCTTGGCCGCTTCACGAGCCGCGACCAGACCATCTCCCTCCAGTTCTTCGCCGTCCGTGATCAGGACCAGGGCGCGGTAACCGTGCTCGGTTTTGCCGAAGGCCTGCATGCCTGCGCGAATGGCGGCCTCGAAGTCGGTGCCCCCGCGCTCGACGGTATTGGTATCAAAGCGGGCCAGGGTCGATCGCAGGGTGGTGAGGTCGGCCGTAAGGGGCGCTTCCAGCTGCGCTTCCCCGGCAAACGCAATCAGCCCGATCCGGTCCGTCGGCGAACTGCGGATGATATCTTCAGCGGCCAGTTTGGCCCGGGTCAGCCGGTCAGGGCTGATGTCGGCGGAGAGCATGCTCCGCGAGGTGTCGACGGCAATCAGGATATCCCGGCCCTGGCGGGTAACCGGCCGTTCGGTGTAACTCCACTGCGGCCGTGCAAGGGCCACCACCGCTCCGGCCAAACCCATCAAAAGCAAAATGCGCTTCAGCCAGCGACGCGTCCGGGAGACCTCCTCAACCAGCCGGCTCCGCAGCCGCGGCGCAACCAGCCGTTCCAGGCGCCGGCGAACGGCGGCATCCCCGCGCGACATGCAGAAATACAGGAGCGGGATCAGCAGCAACGCTGTAAACCAGAGGGGCTGCGCAAACGTCATGGGATCTGTCTCCAGAGGGTTTCACCGCAAGCCGATCCACCGGCCACCAGGACGGCGCCCAGACCTGCGAACCAGGCAAACAGATCCCGATAAGTGCGGTACTCCTGGACGGCGATCTCATGCTTTTCCAGATGGTCGATGTCCGTGAAGATGTCGCTCAACCCGCGGGTGTCGGTTGCCCGGTAAAATTTACCGCTGCCGATCCGGGCAATCTGCCGGCAGGCATCTTCCTGGAACGGCATGTACTCCTGGGTGTAGAACTTGTTACCGAACTGGTCGGTAGTCGGAAACGGCACGAGGCCGTTGGTGCCGGTCCCGATCGTATAGATCTTTATGCCGATGGCGGCGGCCGCTTCGGCGGCGGTCAGGGGCGGCACCTTGCCTGCGTTATTGTCGCCGTCCGTCAGGAGGACGATCACGCGGCTTTTGACGTTGGGGTCGCGCAAGCGGTTGGCGCCCGCCACCAGCGCTGAGCCGATCGCGGTGCCATCCTCGGTCAGCCCGATCTGAAGCCGTTTCAGGTTCGCCAGCAGCCAATCATGATCCAACGTCAGCGGGCTCACCATGTACGGCCGGCCGGCAAACGCGATGATTCCGATGCGGTCGCTGGGCCGGCCCTGGATGAAGCGTTCGGTCACCTGCTTGACCACGTCGATCCGGCTCGCCCGTTCGCTGCCGATCTGGAAATCCTCAGACAACATCGATCGGGACACGTCGAGCAACAGCATGATATCGATGCCGCTGGCGTGCACGCTGGACGTTTCTTCGCCGGCCTGAGGCCGGGCCAGCGCCAGGATCAAAATGCAGCACCCCATCCCGATCAACGCGGTTTGGAACCAGAGGTGCGGCGAACGCAGGGCGGCGGCCACCTCCAGGTTGCGAACAGGGGCGAAGCTTACCCCGGCCGGCCGGTGAAAACGTCGGTGGTACAGCCACACGGTCGGTAAAACCAGCAGGAGCAAAAGAAACCACGGTTGCTCAAAGCGAAAATCCGAATTCACGAAACCTGATCGATAAAGGCACGAGCTTGTTCAAGCAGATTTTCGCTCGCTTCCACTCCCGGATCAACCCGGGCGTATTTGATTTGGTCGCAAGCGCCCAAAAAGTCCGCGAGCAACTCCCGCAGGGGCGGGGTGAAGCTTGGATGAGGCAGGATCGAAGCGAGAAATTCAGGGGTGGTTTGCTGGGTGGCGCGCAGGCCGTACCGGCGCATCACGTACTCGCGCAGGATATCGGAGGCTTCGATGCTGGTTCCATACGCCGACAACTTGGCGAGCCGCCCTTCCAAGTCGGCCAGTTTGGTCCGCGCCCAGGCGGTCGGCTCCGGAGGCGGGATGACCGCCGGCTTCGGATTCGGCCACAGCAGGTACGCGAGCAGAACGGCCAGGAGCAGGCCGGTCAGAATGGCAAGAATCACCCAAACCGGGTCAGAAACCACGGGAGGACGGATGTCTTCGATCTCCTCGCCGGCCCCCAGAAACAAGAAAACCGCAGCCGTCATGAGGTTTTCATGCGTTTCTCTCGACGGAGAAAGAAAGCACGTAACGCGGGAAAGTAATCCTGGTCCGTCCGCAAGGTAACCGTGTCGATGCTGTATTGCCGCAACAAATGATCCCGCTGCCGGCGCTGCGCCTCTGCTGCCTGCGAAAAAGCGGTGCGTACGCGCCGGTCCGCGGAATTGACCTGAAACCTGCGCCCGGTTTCAGGGTCGACGGCCGAGATGATGCCTACGTTCGGTAATTCGAGGTCGCCCGGATCTTCCATCGGTACGGCGATCAGGTCGTGACGGCGGCTGGTGATCGCCAGCGGGCGCTCGTAACCCTGATCCTGAAAATCGGAGAATAAAAAGACGACGGCCCGCCGCGTCGTTACACGATTCAAAAAGGTGAGCGCTCCATGCAGGCTGGTTCCGCGACCTTCCGGCTCGAAGTAGAGGATCTCCCGAATCAGCCGGAGCGTGTGGGTCCTGCCTTTGCGGGGCGGCACGAACAGTTCGATCCGGTCGGTAAACAGCAGCAAACCGACTTTATCGTTGTTGCGGATGGCGCAGAAAGCCAGCAGCGAAGCCGCTTCGGCGGCAATTTCCCGTTTGCTCGCCTGACGGCTCCCGAAACCTTCGGAGGCGCTCAAATCCACCAGCAGGATCACCGTCAGTTCACGTTCTTCCACGTATTTCCGAACGTAAGTTTCGCCGGTGCGCGCCGTGACGTTCCAGTCGATGGTGCGGATTTCGTCGCCGATCTGATACGGTCGGAATTCGTCGAAATTCATGCCCCGGCCTTTGAATACGCTGTGGTACTGGCCTGAGAATGCGTTCTCCACGAACCTCCGGGTGCGCAGCTCCAGGCGCCGGATTTTCTTAATTATATCTCGCGTGGACTGCATTGATTGATCCAAGGGTGCCGCCAGGAGATATCTCGGGTGGCCTGCATCGGTTCAGGGTACGGCCAGGCCGGCGAAGATTTTTTCGACGACCGTCTCGCTGGTGACTTCTTCGGCTTCAGCTTCGTAACTCACGACGATCCGGTGGCGCAGCACGTCAGGCCCGATGCTCTTGACGTCGTGCGGCGTCACGTAACCGCGTCCGTTCAGAAACGCATGCGCCCGTGCCGCCAGGGTCAGATAAATCGTCGCGCGCGGTGAGGCGCCGTACCGGATCAAACCTTCCATGCCCAGCTTGTATTGGGCCGGGTGCCGGGTCGCCCAGACCACATCCACGATGTAATCCTTGACCCGGTCGTCGATGTAGATCTGGTTCACCAGTTCGCGCGCCGCCAGGATCCGCTCGGCCGCGACCACCGTCTGGACGTCCAGTTTCGGCGAGGAGGTTCCCATGAGATCCAGGATCTTCCGTTCTTCGGCTTTCGTCGGGTAATCCACCTTGAGTTTGAGCATGAAACGGTCAAGCTGCGCCTCCGGCAACGGGTAGGTGCCCTCCTGTTCCAGTGGGTTTTGAGTCGCCATCACCAGGAACGGGTCCGGCAGCGGAAAACTGTTCTCACCGATGGTGACCTGGTGTTCCTGCATCGCTTCGAGCAGGGCGCTTTGCACCTTGGCCGGCGCACGGTTGATCTCGTCCGCGAGGATCAGGTTGGCGAAAATCGGGCCGAGTTTGGGGCGAAACTCGCCGTCCCGCGGATTATAAACCAGCGTGCCGATCAGGTCGGCCGGCAGCAGGTCCGGGGTAAACTGGAGACGCCGGAATTCGGTGCCGATGACCGCGGCCATTGTCTTGACCGTCAGCGTCTTGGCCAGACCGGGAACCCCTTCCAGCAGGATATGACCGTTTGAGAGCAGACCGATTAAAAGCCGTTCAATCAGATAATCCTGGCCGACGATGACGTGGCGAAGTTCGTTTTGTAACGGCTCGATCCATTCGCCGGCCTGTTGAATCTGCTTGGTGATCGTCTCAGTCGACATGGACATAGCTAAGCACGGATTTACAACTTGAGAAGGGTCGCACATGCCGGGCCGCACAACCCGCGTCCCGCCCTTCGATTTGGGTTGAAAGCTTATCAAAAGCGTTCATCCTGAGGTGGATTGTACCCTACGCCCTGGCAGAAGAAGACACTTTGGAACGCGATTACAGGGCTTTCTCTCCTCGTAATCGGTGGGCTCGTGGCCCTTGTCATCTATCTGACCACAAAAATCCTCGTTTTTTTGCAGCCGTTCCTGTTTCCGGTAGCCATCGCCGGGGTGCTCGCCTACCTGCTTGAGCCGCTCGTGAGCTGGCTGGCCCGCTGGCGGCTTCCCCGCGTGTTCGCGGTCGTCGTGGTTTTTGCCGGCTTTGTGACCGGCGGAGTCTCACTTCTGCTCGTGATCGGGCCGTCCATTTACTCGGAGAGCGTAAAATTCTCCGCGGCTTTGCCCGGCTACGTTGACCGGGGTTGGCACCTCATTGACGATCTGCTCGAGGAAAACCTGGCCCGCTTGCCGCAACTGACCTCGCATAACCATGGGCATTACGAAAATCCGGCGCCCCAACCCGAGCCGCCGGGGGCGAATTCCAGTCCGACGCCATCCGCGGGCCTGGAAAGTCTCCGGGATGATCCGTACGTGCAGCAGTCACTGCAGTACCTCAGAGAACAGTTGCCCAGCTTCGTCCAGCGACTCTGGGCCGTCGGCCAGTCGAGCCTGACCGGTGTCTTCGGCGTGTTCGGGATTCTGTTCGGAATGCTGGCCGTGCCGCTTTACCTGTTCTTCTTCCTGATGGAGAGCCCGCGGATCGCGCAGTCCTGGACCCACTACCTGCCGTTGCGCAAATCGGAGTTTCGAGACGAGGTTGTGATCGTCCTCTCGGACATCAACCGTTACCTCATTAACTTCTTCAGGGGCCAGTTGGTCGTCAGCATGATTGACGGTTGCCTGACGGCCACCGGGCTTTCGATCCTCGGCTTGCAGTTCGGCTTCCTGATCGGGTTGCTGCTGGCGTTTCTCGGCCTGATGCCGATCGTGGGGTTTGCCGTTTGTTACATCCCGGCTGTGCTGATCGCGCTGGTCCAATTCAACGACTGGATTCACCCGCTCTGGGTGAGCGCCATCTTTTTCATCGTGCAGCAGATCGACGGTATCGTCGTGGCGCCCCGCATCGTCGGCAACTCCGTCGGCCTCCACCCGATGACGGTGATCTTTTCCGTGTTTCTCTGGACCCTCGTGCTCGGCGGCCCCCTGGGCGCGATCCTGGCCGTGCCCCTCACCGCCACCCTCAAAGTCCTGCTGCAGCGGTACGTGTGGGAACGGCAACGCAAGCTGTTCTTCGACGATGTCGATAAGGCGGACGCCGAGATCGAAATCGCGACGTGATGGTAGCGCGTAACTGGTAACGGGTAACTGGTAGCTGGTGCGAGTTCGGAGCTTTTGCTGCGGCATTCCCAGTACCGGATGCCGCCGTCAAAGTCAGCGTTGATTCGTCTCCTCGCCGTCGCCGGGGAAAACCAGTTACCAGTTACGAGTTACCCGCAACCCGTTATCCCATGTGCTGGATGAGATTGTCGCCGAACTCCGAGCACTTGATTTCGGTCGCGCCTTCCATCAGGCGGGCAAAATCATACGTGACCCGTTTGCTGGCGATCGCGCCGTTGAGACCCTTGATGATGAGGTCGGCCGCTTCGGTCCAGCCCAGATGCCGAAACATCATCTCCCCTGAAAGCACGACGGATCCAGGGTTTACGCGGTCCTGGTTGGCGTACTTCGGCGCCGTTCCATGGGTGGCTTCGAAAATGGCGTGACCGCTATGGTAATTGATGTTGCCCCCGGGGGCGATCCCGATACCACCGACCTGGGCGGCCAAAGCGTCCGACAGGTAATCGCCATTCAGGTTAAGGGTGGCGATCACGTCGAAATCGTCCGGCCGGGTGAGCACTTGCTGCAGGGTAATGTCGGCGATGGCGTCCTTGATGATCACTTTGCCTTCGGCCTGCGCGCGTTTTTGCTCTTCGTTGGCGGCCGCCTCGCCCTTTTCCTTTTTCGTTCGCTCCCAGCGAGCCCAGGAATAGGTCTCGTCGGCGAACAGGGTGTCAGCCAGTTGGTAGCCCCAGTCGCGAAATGCGCCTTCCGTGAATTTCATGATGTTGCCTTTGTGCACGAGCGTGACCGACTTCCGCTTCTGCGCAATGGCATAACGGATGGCGGCCGCGATCAGCCGGTCGGACCCCAGGCGACTTACCGGTTTGATGCCGATCCCGACTTCGATCTTGGGCTCGCCAAGGCGCGATTCGTAGGCCAGGAACCCCTTTGTGGCGTCTTCCGTGCCGAACCGGATCTTGCCGAATTCTTTCGGAAACTCCGTTTGAAGAAATTTGAGGAAACGTTCCGCCTCCGGACTGCCGGCCGGAAACTCTATGCCGGCATAAATGTCCTCGGTGTTTTCCCGAAAGATGACCATGTTCACCTTCTCGGGACGGCGGACCGGCGAAGGCACACCCTCGAACCATTGGACGGGCCGGAGGCACACGTACAGGTCCAACAACTGGCGCAACGCCACGTTGAGCGAACGGATGCCGCCGCCCACGGGAGTGGTCAGCGGGCCCTTGATGCCCACGAGGTATTCCCTGAAGGCGTTAACGGTGTCATCCGGCAACCAGTTATCAAACCGCTGTTTTGCGGCCTCGCCGGCAAACACCTCAAACCACACAATTTTTTTCTGGCCCTTGTAGGCCTTTTCTACGGCCGCGTTGAAAATACGTTCGCTGGCCGCCCAAATGTCCGGGCCCGTGCCATCACCGCGAATGAACGGGATGACCGGGTTATCCGGGCAATGTAGTTTTCCGTCAACGATCGACACCTTACCGCCTTCCGGCGGCTGCACTTGTTGGTATGACATAATCGGCAGGAGAACAGGGGAACAGGGGCGGAGGCACCGGGAAGAACAATGGGTCACCCAAAAATCCGGGGTGTGCAAATGGAAATGGAAGCGGGACCCGGGAGGCGGCGGCGGGGTGGCTTGGTGCGGCCGGGCAGGAAGCCCCTGAGAGGGTGCTCAGGTTTGCAGCCGATTCGGCTGGCGGTTGAAAAATGCGCAGGCTATGTTTAACTCGGGCATCCAAAAGGTTAACGTCCTTAAATTTCGTCCTTTATGCTCGTGACTGAGGCTGGCGCTACCGATCGTCTCCATGCGGACGCGGAGGAATTGGCGGATCTCGCCATGAAGCTTCAGCGTCGGTTCCTCCTGCAACTTTCAGAGGAACTCGGACGCGGCAGCGTCTCGTTTCCGCAGTTTTTCCTGCTGACGTACCTGGTCCGGCATGAGTTCCTGACCATGTCCGGGATCGCAGCCAGGATGGGGCACACGACGGCGGCAGCCACCGGTCTGGTCGATCGGCTGGAAAAACTGGGCTACGTCCAGCGTTCCCATGCGCAGGATGACCGTCGTAAAGTGATCGTCAAGATCACCCGCAAAGGTTCGAATCTGGTGGCACGCATCCGCCAGGACATGATCAACAAGATCAGCCTGGTGATGCGCGACAGACTAACTCCGGAAGAAAGTAAGACCTGGATCGAAATTTATCGAAAGATTTCCGACTTTTGCGAAATATCCCCCACTAAAGCATGAGACCCGTTATCGCCGTTTTTGCCGCAGGAATTTTCTTTGCTTGGAATTGCGGTGCCGGAGAAGCCCCGGGGAGAATCACCTATCGGAGCCACCCGCTGGCCATCGATGAAGCGGTGCAGCTGGCCCTCCGGCAAAACCCTTCGATTCTGGAGCAGGTTCAGGAACTGAAACGGCAGCGCGGCATCGTGCTGGTGGCGCAATCAACGCTCCTGCCGCAGTTGACGATGACCGGCACCTATTCGAAGACCGATCCGGCATTGCTGCACACGAGCGGCGGGAATACTTCCTCGACCTCAAACCTCGACCTGGTTGCGGCGCCGGCCAATCTGCCGGCCGGTACCCCGCTGACCACTTCCAATACCGCGAGCGTACCCCTGAACCAGCTCTTCGGCGGCGTCACGAGCGCCATCAGCGGAACGACTGACAGCTGGGTGGTGCAGCTTTACGTTTCGCAGACCTTGTGGAACGGCGGAGCGGACATCGCCGCCCGGCGCCAGGCGCGCATCAGCGAGGATGCGGCGTACTACCAGTTGCGCGACACCATTGACCAGGTGGTCGCCAACGTTCGCACCCAGTTCGACCAGATCCTCCTCGACCGAGCGCTCATTCAGGTCCAGGAAGAATCGGTCAACCTCCTGCAAAGCCAGCTGGCTGACCAGCGCAGCCGATTCGAGGCTGGAACGGTCCCCCAGTTCAACGTGCTTCAGGCCGAGACCCAGCTCGAAAACCAGATCCCGTCCCTGATTACCGCGCGCAACAACTACCGCATCGCGCAGCTCACGCTCGCGCGCACGCTCGGCATCCCGGCAGACCAGCAGTACGCCTCGGATGAACCCTTGCCGGTAGCCGGGATGCTGACCTACACCCCGATCCAATTTGATCTGGCCTCGGCCCTGGCGATTGCGCGCGCCGACCGCCCGTTCCTCAAGGTACAGCGGTCCAACGTTCTGGCGGGGGTTGAAAACGTCACGGTCCAGGCGGCCGGCTTCCAGCCGACCATCACGGCCCAGGCGGGCCTCGAACAACGTAACGATCCGAGCTCAACGCAGCTGACCAAAACACGAGAAGGCTGGTTCCTCGGTCTGTCCGGGAGCTGGAACATTTTCGACGGCTTCAGAACTTACGGAAATGTGAAGGAGGCGCGCGCCAGCCTGGAACAGGCCAAAGCCACCTTTGATGACGCCGTGCGGCAGGTCGAGCTCGAAGTGGCCACGGCGGTCAGCAATCTGCGGAACGCCCAGGAAACCATCGTCAGCACCCAGAAGGCGATCGAGGAGGCCCGCGAAGCCCTGCGCCTCTCGAATGAACGCCTGGCGGCCGGTACCGGCACCCAGCTCGACGTGCTGAATGCCCAGACCCAGTTGACCACGGCCGAGACCAATTTCGTGCAGGCTGAGTTCAACTACATCTCAGCGGTCATCGAGTTCCAGCGTTCCACGGCCACGGAAATCAAGTACAATAATGAGTTTGACTCGGCGACAGCGCGTCCGTCCACGCTGACTACCGGCGAGGCGAGCAAGGCGGCCAAGTTCCGCCACGATTCGCCGTTGGACCCTGACAAGCCGGCGACGGCTAAAGCCAAGCGGATCTCTCTCACCCCGCCTGCCGGCAAGGTTGACTTGCGGAATAATGACTGAGCCGGTGGTGCTCGCGTTTCCGGCGCTGTCCGCCGTCCCTGGGGTGCAGCATGGATTTGTGTGCCGCGTGCCCGGCCTCGACGTGGCCGTCGACCGGGAAACGGCGCTGGCCCGCCTCGTCGAGATTCATCGGCGGGTGCTGCGCAGGGCAGGGGTGCCGCCGCTGCGCAGCGCCGAACAGGTGCACGGCGGAGACGTCGCGGTCATCGACTCGAGTTCTCCCGAGGTCGCGGCCCGGGCCGATGCGTTGCTGACGTGCGATCCAGGCGTGACTCTCGGAATTGTTGTGGCCGACTGTTGTGCGGTTTACCTGGTTGACCCTCGAAGCCAGGCGATCGGGCTGATCCATTCCGGGAAAAAAGGTACCGAAGCGAATATCGCCGGGCGCTGCGTCCGGACGATGTCGGAAGCGTTCGGCACAAACCCGCCGGACCTGGTTGCCCAACTCAGCCCTTGCATTCGCCCGCCGGAGTATGAAATCGACTTTGCCGCTGAAATCCGGCGACAGTTGGCCGCAGCCGGCGTGGGCCGGATCGCCGACGACGGGGAAAACACGGCCACCGACCTGACGCGCTTCTATTCGTACCGCAAGGAACGCGGCAGGACCGGCCGCATGCTTGCGTACCTGGCCACACGGCGGTCATGGTGAGGTGCCGGGCAAACGACAGAGTTCACACGGTCACACGGTGGCCGCAGCGGGTGTGGCGGGCACAACGTAAGAGTTCACACGGCGAACACGGCGAGCCACGGCGACCACGGCGGAAAGAGGAATTACAAGCTTGACAGGGGCAGCGCTCCCCCACGATTCACCCGACACCCGACACCCGACACCCGACACCCGACACCCGACACCCGACACGCTCTTCATTTGTGGCACTTGACGATGTCCAGTAACTGGCTGTTTCCGGAACGAAGCTTTGACGCCGCTGAACG
>Ga0213876_10002165_pt1 | contig 11612 bp, 8 predicted proteins | sample BarmaccomBMRX_R9_FD_160113 | JGI IMG/M metagenome (GOLD analysis project Ga0213876, IMG submission 160113) | Root-associated microbial communities from Barbacenia macrantha in rupestrian grasslands, the National Park of Serra do Cipo, Brazil - RX_R9 | ecosystem: Host-associated > Plants > Roots...
ACTCGTAACCTCAATAAATCCGCCGTGCTCACGGACGATCGTGTGCGTGACGGAAAGGCCCAAACCAGTGCCGGTATCTTTGGTGGTGAAAAACGGATCAAAAACGTGCGGCAGCATTTCGGCGGGAATGCCGGGCCCATCGTCGATAACCTCAGCCACCAGGACAGGCTCGGGAGTCTCGGAAACGTCGCCGGGAAAACCGCGTTCGACCCGCGTGCGCACCGTCACCTTACCGCCTTGGTCCGACAGCGCCTGCACCGCGTTCAGCAGCAAATTTAGAAAGACCTGCTGGAGCATGTTTTTATCGCCCAGCACATGATCGTTTTCCGCCTCCAGCTTGGCGTGCAGTTGCACCTGGCTCCGAGCGGCTTGTGGTTCCACGAAGCGGAGCACGTTTTCAATGGTTTCGTGCAGTTGCAAGCCCTGAAGGACCGGACGCACCGGGCGCGCGTAGTTGAGCAACTGGTTAACGATGTGTTCGATTCGTTGGATTTCGCCACCGACCAACTCCAGAAAGCTGGCGCGGAATTCGGGGTCGTCGTAACGTTTTGGCAGGAGTTGAGTAAAGACCCGCAAACTCACGAGCGGATTTTTGATCTCGTGCGCCGTGCCAGCCGCCAAGGTGCCGAGGCTGGCCAGCCGCTCACTTTGGCGAATTTGCTGCTCTAAACGCACGAGGGCAGAACGATCATTTAGCACGAGAATGGCACCCGGAGGCTGGCCTTCGATACCGGCCAAGGCATCTGCTTCCTCCGCCGCAAACGGCAGGCAGGTGAGTAATAGGTGCTTCTGTTGCTGCCCTCCGGAGTCCAAAATCACAATCTCGTCGCGGGTCGGCTTGTGATCCGTCAGGGTAGCGGTGATGGGACGGGAAATATCCGCTGGCAGGTCACTGGCGTGCAGAGCGTCACAGCGGGGCACTTGGAGAATACGCTCCGCCTCGCGGTTATACACGGTAATCCGCTGCGTATTATCCAGTGCCACCACGCCTACTGTGAGATTTTCAACTAGCGTCTGGATATATGCCGCGGTCCGGCGGGCCTCGGTATAGAGACGGCAATTATCCATCGCCACTGCCAGTTGGTCGGTCATCACGCGGAGCGCCGTCAAACCGGGTCCGCCATAGATGCGGCCGCCACGACGCGCACCAAGCAGGAGCAAGCCAGTCAACTCTCCCCGACGGCGGATGGCAACGATCACATCCAAGCCGTATGATTGAAGAAGGTCGCGCAAGCTGCGGCGGTAAGGATCAGTGAGATGTCGTTCCAAATCCTCCGTCGCCAGCTCGCCCAAGTTATTTTGAATGAGATGCCGGACAAGCGGATCATTAAGGGTCAACGTTAATCCGCTGATAGTCTTTGGGTAGGACGGAGTAAAACGGTCTTGGTCGCGGGTAACAATAGCGACCAGCGTAGTATCTGCCACCTCCGCGACAGCTTGCACAAATTGCTGGAGCAGAAGCGGCAAGGAAGAGACGGATTGAATGATTTCGTCCACACGAATCACCGCCGCCTGGAAGTTTAACCGCGGGGGAATGATGCGCGCCGCAAAACGTTGAACCAAGCTACTCCCTGGCGTGGCGAGCAGCACTACGGCGAAAGCGCTGAGCAGTGCTGGTCCTACTTCCGAAGAAAATCCGAGTTGCCCAAATAGCCATTTGGTGAGGAACCACACCGCAACAAACACCGTGCTTGCATAGGCAAATAGCACTAGATACGAAAGCCCGCGCTGCATGAACGCCCGAACATCCAGAATACGGTGTGAGGTGATCCCGTAGGCGATGACTAGGCTATAGGCCAGGGCGCAAAACGGAGTGAAAAGAGGTAATAAAGGAATGAGGCGCGGAGCACGTAAAATTTGCGGCAGCATGCTGAGGATCAAGCTGCTTACGATCAGGATGAAGTAACCCAGTTGGACAAACTGGAGCTCCACGCGTCGCAATCCTTGTTCCTGAACTCCGAAATAGTCTTTCCACATCCTTCGGGTTAGAAAGAAAATCGAGGCAATCAAGAATAGTAAGCCAGCGTAACTCCCGATCTGATTGTAATAGGGCCTGGGAAGCTGTATGTTGCCAGTGCTCGTATGGATGACTGGAAAATCCACATAAATAAGGAAAAATGGGCTGGCGCAGAGCGCGACGAAGAAGACCGTGGTAATCAGCCAATAACGGATACTTTTGAAAATTCGCGGCCAGCCTTGGTTTCCATAAGCGACCGCGGCTCGCAGCAATTCAAAGGCGAAGGGGAAAAGCGCGCCACAAACAGAACAAAGCCTGCCCCAAAAAATAGCGTTGCTGGCGGAGGTGGAAAGAAAGGCGTATTGCCTGGTCAGCAACCACGAGCCAATGATGACCGACTGAATTAGAAAGCAGGCATTGGCTGGCCGCCGCGGATTGGTGATAAAAATAACTATCCCCAGCAACAAATCGCAGGCCAGCGCGATAAAGAAGGATTCGGAATGCGAAAACATGGCAAGTGGCGCGTCCCGAACATGCTGCAGCATGTTACTGCGGGGGACTGGCAACGAGCAGGCTGCTGTTGCCGCCGCCAATCCCGTGTGCGTTAATCAATGAGTGGCGCAAATTGGCCCGCCGCGGCACGCCTCTCACGTAGTCCAAATCGCAAAAAACATCGCTGTGCTCCCAGTTGCAGGTGGGCGGGATGGTGCGATGGCGATGACAACAGGCGACGGTGACCATTTGGAGTGCACCCGCGGCGCCCAGCGCGTTGCCGACTACCCCTTTGATGGAACTGATGGCGATTTCGTAGGCCCGCCGGCCAAAAACATTTTTGATGGCGCTTGTTTCCCGCAGATCAAAAAGGGGATCGCCCGGCCCCCACGCGGAGATGTAATCCACCTTTTCGTGAGAGCAGGCACCATGTGCGAGAGCTGCTTGCATGGTAAACTCCAGACCAGTGGCCGATTGATCTTCTGTCGGGTCCATGCTGGTTTCGTATCCTTTTATTTCAACGTAAATTCGGGCACCGCGCGCGAGCGCAGAGTCCAGGCTTTCAAGAATAACAATTCCCGCGCCTTCTGCGATCACGCCGCCGCTGCGCTCGCGGTCGAATGGTCTCCCGCCGCGCAATGGCTCATGGTTATGGGTGGATAGCATCCCACATGCCGCGAACTCCGCCATCGGTGTCATGGAGATGGGCGCATCTGCCCCCCCGCAAATCGCCAAGTCGGCACGGCCATTGCGAATGTGGTTGAAAGCCTTGCCTATGGCGTCAAGACCGGCGGCGCACGCGGATGATACGCCGAGAGCGAGACTTTGTTTAGCCTCAAATAATTTATTCACTGAGGACGAGGTTGCCTGTGGAATGCAGGAACCGACCAACTGACGACTGGCATGTAACGGTCCATGCTTGTGAACCATCAACGCCGTTTCTGAAACGAGTTCGCACGAGCTGGTCGCTGACCCGATCACGGTGGCAACCACCGATTCCTTCAAAATTTCCGGACTGAGGCTGGCATCCTCCAATGCCTGCATCGCTGCGACCACTCCGAGCTGGGTCTGTCTCGACATCCGGCGTGGTTTCAAAGCTGGGTCGATGATCTTCAATGCCTCAAAACCTTTGACCTCACCGGCGATGCGCGAAGACATGCCCGTGCTGTCGAAATGTGTGACTGGTCCGATGCCGCTGCGACCGGCCAGCAGGCTTTCCCAAAGCGCCTCCTTCGTCAGGCCGGCGGCGGAGAGTGCGCCGAGACCTGTGACGACGACTCGACGACGGGGGGAATGACGTAGATTCATAAATTTGGTGGCGCGCGAAATAGCAAAAAACAGACCGCCCGACAACCCATATATTCGGCGGAAAATTTTTGCTGCCAGCAGGCTTTTCGCGTTATGATATACTGTTGGCTGTTTCTTACAGAAGCATGACGACTGTCTTCAACCATAACGGCGGCATCGTGCGGGTGCGCACCGCCGAAGGCACTGCCGCTCTCGGCGAAAAGGGGTTGGCCTTCTCGGCCCCTTCCCGAGTGCTCATCATTGACGATGATCGCGGACCGCGCGAGAGCGTCCGGTTCATCTTGAAATATGACTACGAGGTCCACACTGCGGCTAGCATGCGGGAGGGGATCGACCGGATGGCGGCCGCGGCGCCGACCGGCGGCTTCGACGCTATCGTGCTCGATGTGCGGATGCCCGAGCGCAGCGGCATCGAGGGGCTGGACGACATCCGTAAACTCGATCGTGACGTGTCGGTGATCATGTTCACCGGCTACGCCACGCTGGACGTGGCTTGCGAAGCATTCCGGCATCTGGCGAACGACTTTGTCGCCAAACCGCCCGATGCCGACGCGCTGCTCCACGCGGTGGCGCGCAACGTCGCGGCGACCCGCGCGCGTCGGCGTCAAAGCGGCATGGCCCGCGAACTTGAGGACATGAACAAGCGGCTCACGGCAGAAATCGACCAAAGCCGCACCCTCGCCGCCCTCGGCCTCGCCAGCGACGAGTTGATTCACGACATGAACAGCCCGCTGACCGTGCTGACCTGCTGCGTGGAAATGTTGCAAATGCAAATCTCCCGGCTGCCGCAGGCGCCCAACCGGCAATGGGACGAAATGCTGCAATATATTCAGACGATCAAGAATGCAGTCACCCAGTGCGTGCGTCTTGCGGATCACTGGCGAGAGAGCCGGCAGGACGCTTCGGTGCCGCGCAGCCCGCAATCGTTGCCGGCCTTTTTGCGGGAAAATGCCGATGTCCTGCGCCCGGTGGCCGCGGCCTCCCAGATTGCTTTGGAAATCGATCTCACCGCGCTCGACCCCGCGACCAAGGTGGAAATGGACGCCACGCAACTGGCGCGGGTCATCCACAATCTCGTCACCAATGCGATTCGCGCGTGCAACGGGATGCGGCAAGGCTGGGTGCTCCTGCGCGGCCGCTCCGTCGGAAATGGCGCGTGTGAAATCGACGTAGTGGACAATGGCTGCGGCATCGCGCCCGAGGATTTGGACGGGATTTTTCAACCTTACTACTCGACTCGCAGCGGCAACGGCAACGGCTTGGGCCTAGCGATTTGCAAACGCATTGTCGAAGACCACGGCGGCGGCATCGGCATCGAGACTGCGTTGGGACAAGGCTCGACGTTCACGGTGCGTCTGCCAAGTGGGGTCTAAGCGCATCAGAGCGGTCGGTGGCGGCTGCTTCGGTAGATTTTTTTGCCAAAGTTCCAGTCAGTTTTCTTGACGATCCGCCCAAAGCGCGGACGCTGCCTGGAATGAAGCCGTTTATCACACTTGATGAACTCGTAGCGCTCGCTCGCGAACGCAGTTCGTTTTATCGCGACCTTTATCGCGATCTGGGTCCAAAACCGCGGTTGCAAGAACTGCCGGTGATCACGCAGGAAACCTACTGGGCGGCGCACCAAAAGGATTATCACGCGGTGCTCACGGGTCCGTTGCGCGACGGGCTGGTGGTTACGAGTGGCGGCAGCACCGGCGCGCCGAAATTTTCGTATTACGCGATGGACGAGTGGCCCATCAATCACCACTTGTCCGGGCTGGCCTTTGCTACGGCCGGTTTGCAAGCGGGTGATCGCGTGGGCAATCTCTTTGGGGCGGGTGAGCTTTACGCTTCGTTCATTGGCTGCACGCTGTCGTTGAAATCGTATCCGGCGGGCGTGCTGCAATTTCCGCTGGCGACACACGCGCCGGACAAGCTGGTAATTGAGCTGATGCGTGAGTTTGGCATCGATACCTTCGCTGGTGTCACCTCGCGTTTGATGCGGCTGGTGGCGTCCATTGAAAGAGAAAATGCTGCCGTAAAAATCCGTCGTTTTCTTTATGCCGGCGAACCATTTTTCCCGGCGCAACGCGCCTATTGCCAGCGCCGTTTTCCGGGGATCGATTTTCGTTCGTTGGGTTATGCGAGCATCGATTCCGGGTTCATCGGGGCCGCGGAGACCGATGCGCAGCCGGGCGAGCACCGGGCGCTTGATCTCGGTGGCATCATGGAAATTCACGACGAAGAAACGGGCGAGCCGATCGAAGAATCGGGCGTGCCGGGAAAGGTGATTTTTACCAACCTCGCGCGCCGCTTGATGCCGATCATCCGTTATCCGGCGGGCGATGTTGCACAATGGCTGGAGCCAGCGGGCACGCCCAACCGCAAATTTATGCTCCTGGGCCGCAGCGAAGAAGCTGCGCGGATCGCCCATGAAAACATGCATGTAGCGGACGTGCGCGCCCTTCTCGAACCGTTCACCCCAGACCTCGATCTCGTCGGGTTCCAGCTCATCGTGACGACCGAACCGGACCGGCGCGACAAGCTAACGATCCGCCTAGCGGCGCGTGCTTCGCAGGAAATCCGTGTCCAGTTGGAGCCGAAAATTCACGCGGCCATCGAGACGCACAAGCCGCGCTACAACGCGATGGTGCGAGTTGGCACAGCTCACCCGATTTCCTTGGAATGGGTCAAGCCGGATGACCTCATCACCAATGTGCGCTCAGGCAAGGTGCGGATGGTCGTCGATCAGCGCGGGCAAGCCGTCTGAGCGCAGGATTCCCATCGGCTCCCATCGATTGCGATTACGTCGCAGTTGCGCCGAACAACTCATTCTCCACGATCAGGCAAAGCGCGTGATAGAGCGGCAAGTGGTATTCCTGCACAGTCCACGCGCCGACGGCTGGGACTTTGAGCAGCACGTCGCACCACGCGTCCATCGCGGCGGGGCGTTCGCCGGTGAAGCCAATGGTGACGAGACCGCGGGCGCGGGCGACTTGCAGAGCAGCCACGATGTTCGGAGAATTGCCCGACGTGCTGAGCGCGAGCAACACGTCGCCCGGCCGGCCAAGCACATAAACCGGCTGCGCAAAGATCATCCGGGCGTCGGTGTCATTGCAAATCGCAGTGAGCAACGCGCTGTGTGCGCCGAGCGCGATGGCCGGCACGCCGCGCTGCAACTGACTCAACACCCAGCGGCCATTGTCGTCGGGCATCGACTCGGCCATGCGCGTTTGTTCCGTGGCGGACAATTTGCGGTCGAGCACGAAGCTCTTCATTAACTCGCCCACGATGTGCTCGGCGTCCGCCGCGCTGCCGCCGTTGCCGCAGACAAGCAGCTTGCCGCCCTGGCGCACCGAGCGGCAAATGGCCGCCACGGCCTCGCTCAACACGCCGCGTAGAGACGCGAGCGCCGGATGGCGGCGGGCGAGTTGTTCCAGATGAGAAGTGGCGGTGTCCACGGCAATGCTTGCTGAGCCTCGCGCTCTTGTTCGTCCTACGCGAGAGGCTGTGATAAGTCAAAACGTGTCAGCGTTTTGCACCCGCGAAGAGCTGCCGTTCAACCTTCCTCCGGCGGAGCGGCATGCACCATTTCGCCACGCTTGACCGCGTCCAGTTTCTCCACTTGTTCCGACGTAGGCCGGTGCGGGCGCGCGGGCAGCGGCTCGATTTTTACCGGCTGGCCCGTGCGCGCGCTTTCCTCGATTGCTTTGATGACGCGCACGTCGGCCAAGCCCTCCCAGCCGTCCGGCTCGGGCTGCTGGTTGTCGAGCACGCAGTTGGAAAAATAGCGCGTTTCCCCGCCGAATTGATCGGTGTGCGGGAAGCTTTCCTCCGTCGTCTTCTCGCCCACGGTCATGCGGTAGCGCAGGCCGGTTTGGAAGGTGTAACCCGTGGTCACTTCCAAGTCGCCCTTGGTGCCGCAGATGCGGTATTCACTCACGGGATTGGCGCCGTAGCTGACGGTGAATTGCGCCAGCCGCTCCTCGGGAAAACGCAGCAGCACGCTGAGCATCTCTTCGACCTCGGTGAAGCGCGGCTCCCCTTTTTTCGCCGCGGCAAATGCGAAAGCCTCGGTCGGTTCCGCGCGAAAAAGCTGGCGCACGGCGTTGATAGGATACGGCCCCATGTCAGGCAGCGGACCAGCCCAGAGCTTGCCTTCGGTGCGCGAATTTTGCTCAGCCACTTGTTGCGCAAAGGTGCTGGAAAAAAAGCGCGGTTCGCCGATGGCGCCGTCCTTGATTTTTTCAATCACCGCGACGGTGCCTGCTTCAAAGTGCAGGCGATAGGCGATCATCAGTTTCGCGCCGGTTTTTTCGCACGCGTCGATCATCGCGCGACAATCCTCCTCGGTTGGCGCCATCGGTTTTTCGCAGAGCACATGGATACCGGCCTCCAATGCGCGCACGGCGTAATCGCGGTGCATGGAATTTGGCAGCGACAGGTAGATGGCGTCGATCAATCCCGACTTCAGCAGCGCGTCGTAGCCGGTGTAATCGGTGGCATGCTCGATGTCGTATTTCTTCGCCAGCTTCTCCGCCTTGACCGGGTCGCCGGTGACCAGCGCCGTCACCTCCGAGTTGCCGGTGTGCGCGACTCCGGGCAGGAAATCCTCCTGCGCGATCCAGCCGGCGCCAACCACGGCGTAGCGCACTTTGCGGCCATCGGGACGTTCGCGAAACGGGTGCAGCAAGCTCATGCCCGCTCAATCGTCGGCTTCCACGGAGCAGGGCTGCAAAAAGAAAACATCGCTACGCTGCTGCGTGGTTGCCTCGCACTCGGCCCACGGCAGAATAAGCGTCACCTTTCTCGCCACCGATGGACGCCAAGACCGCCGCGCAACGCTCGTTTCTTTTGATCTTGCAACTCAGCGTGACCGCCGCGGCGCTCTATTACATTTTGCACGACCCACAGAAACGCGCGCAGATGGCCGCCGCCTTCCGCAAATCGGACTGGCATTGGGTCGTAATGGCGTGGGGAATTTACGGCGTCGTGGAAGCGATGGCCGCGCTGCGCTGGTTGATCCTGTTAAAAATCCAGGGCTTCCGCGTGCCGAGGTTGCGGGCGATTGCGATTCTGTTCGTCGGCGAGTTTTTCACCATTTGCACGCCCGGTTTGATCGGCGGTGATGCGATGCGGATTTTCTATCTCGCCCGCGCCGCGCCGGAGCAAAAAATCGACGCCGGAATTTTGGTCCTCATGGATCGCCTGGTCGGCATGGCGGCGTTGATCTCGCTGGCGACCGGCGTGCTCGCCTTGCGTTACGACTGGCTCAACCACAGCACGGCTGCGGCGGCAAAGCTCGTGCATGGAATGATGGGGATTCTTGCCTTCGGTGCCGTCGCGCTTTTGCTCGCCTTGATGGTGGCAAGGACCGGCGCGCTGGCCGGCTGGGGACTGGTCAAAAAACTCGCTCCAGTGACGACTGCCTTGCACCAATACGGCAAATCCTGGCGGCTGGCTTTCAGCGCTTTTGTCACGACGTTCGTGGCGCACGGTTGTTACTACGCCACCTACTGTTGCGCCGCCCGCGCGCTGGCGCACGCCAGCCAGCCCGCGCCGTCGTTCGGCGACGTATTTTCCGTGATGCCGGTGGTCAACACACTCGTGGCCATGCCGGTCAGTCTCGGCGGACTCGGCATGCGCGAATCGCTCTTTCAAGTGCTGCTTCACGATCTCACCGGCACGCCCGAAGCCATCGGCGCGCTCATTGGAATGCTCGGTTATGCCATCCAGGCGTCGTGGGGAATCTTTGGCGCGGGCGCATTTCTCAGCCACCAATTTTTGTCGAAAAAACCGTTGTGACGGAATCGGCGCGCGGCTTCGTCAAAGGCGCTGTGGCGGCCCGACAGAACCTTTCCTTTTGCGTTTCGGCCGCAGCGTTTGAAATTGCGCTCCCTTGCAAAGTTCCACCTCGTCCGATTCCACCCGTCGGCTGCCCGAGCCAAATCCCGCGCCGCCGGTCGATCAAATCCAACCGCCCACCGGCTACGCCGAAATCGACGCCGACGTGCGCGCGCTCGTCGCCCGCTGGGGCGTCGATCATTCGCCGGAATTGGTGGAAGAAATGATCGGCACCGTGCTGCGCATGGCGCGCGACCGCCTGAGCGTGGCGGATTTGAAATTATATAATCGTTCGCTCAAGGAGCTGCGCTACGCCGCGCGCATGTGGCAGCCGTATTCCGCGGTGCGCAAGGTCACCATCTTCGGCAGCGCGCGCACCGCGCCAGACGCGCCGGCGGCACTGGCGGCGCGCGAGTTTGCCCACCGCATGCAGCAGGCCGGCTACATGATTATCACCGGCGGCGGTGACGGCATCATGGGCGCGGCGCAACTCGGCGCGGGGCGGGAACATTCGTTTGGCCTCAACATCCGGCTGCCCTTCGAGCAGCAGCCAAACGTGACCATCGACGGCGATCCGAAGCTGGTGAACTTCAACTATTTTTTCACCCGCAAGCTTAACTTCATGAAGGAAAGCCACGCCCTCGCGCTCTTCCCTGGCGGCATGGGCACGCTGGACGAAGGCTTCGAGGCGCTGACGCTGTTGCAAACAGGAAAAGCGAAGCTCATCCCGGTGGTGATGATCGACCAGCCGGGCGGGAGTTATTGGAAGACCTGGTGCGAGTTCATGCGCGGCCGGCTGCTGAAGGATGGCTTGGTTTCGGAAAATGATTTCGAGCTGTTTGAAATCACCGAAGACCTGGATGTTGCCGTCGCCGAGGTGCTCGATTTTTATAAAATCTACCAATCGAGCCGCTACGTCGGGCAGCAGATGGTCGTGCGCCTGGCACAGCGTCTCACGGCGGCGGCCATCGAGCAGCTCAACGCCGATTTTGCGGACCTATTGCGGGCGGGGAAATTCACACAGGGCGGCGCGTTGCGACAGGAGAAAAACGAGCCGGAACTCGCGCATCTGCCGCGCTTGATCTTTACGCCGCATCGCCGCGACTTCGGCCGGCTGCGTCAACTCATCAACGCGATCAATGCCGCGGAAACCGAGCCGGAACCTGCGGAACTCCAGCACCCCGCGACGCCGCCGACGCCGCGCTGAAAGCTCAACGACGCGCGGACCGCTTGCCAGCCTTGACGAGCTTGTGCGCGCGGGCCGGTCCAACGCGGGCGAGGGGACGAAATTTTTTGCCCTTGGCGGAATTGTAGGATTTGAAAAAGTGCTCGATTTCTTCGATCAAATTGCCGGGCACGTCGTCGAGCGTTTGCCAGTCGTGATAATTGCGTGACTCCGCCGCGACACCGATCAGCCGGTCGTTGCGCTCGGATTTGCCGTCTTTTTCAGTTTGCTCCGCTTCGATGGCACCGAGCAATCGTGCCGCCACCAGACAGCCGGAAAACGACCGTGCGCCGTCGTCGAGCAGCACCAAAATATCAAGCGGATCGCCGTCGTCGCCGAGGGTGCCGGGAATGAAGCCGAAGTCGAATGGAAACACCGCGCCGACCGGCAGCACGCCGCCGAGATAGAACAGTCCGCTGACAGGATCGAAGTCGAATTTGTTGCGGCTGCCCTTGGGCGTTTCGATCACGGCGCTGACCACGCCGGCGCGTTTGTCGGCAAATGGCTGGAGCCTCGAAAACGGATGCTGGGCTGCGGTTGATCTAGCACTCATGCGCAAGGTTGCTCGACGCACTCACTTGTCCCGCCCGTGGACCTGCGCCGGAGGCGATGTCGCTTCCACGGCGGTGAAGCCTTCCAAAATATGGTAGCGATGCTTCGCGCCTTTCGGCACCAGCCAACTGTCCCCGGCTCGGAGGATCAGCTTCTGGCCTTCGAGGTGCAATTCCGCGCTGCCCGCGATGACGTAGCCGACCGTCTCGTAGTCGCGCGCGGTCTCGTGCTCCGGTTGGCCCGGCGCTTCGTTTT
>Ga0213876_10002166_pt1 | contig 11609 bp, 8 predicted proteins | sample BarmaccomBMRX_R9_FD_160113 | JGI IMG/M metagenome (GOLD analysis project Ga0213876, IMG submission 160113) | Root-associated microbial communities from Barbacenia macrantha in rupestrian grasslands, the National Park of Serra do Cipo, Brazil - RX_R9 | ecosystem: Host-associated > Plants > Roots...
GGTACTCGGAGTCGAGGTTCGAGTAGTAGGTCGGGTCGAAGTAGCGTTCGGCGTTCGGGTCGGCGACGGGGACGGTACTGACCGCGATACGCATGTCGGTGCGGTACGCGGCCGCACCGCGCACACCGACGATGGTCGAGGCGACCAGCGCGGCCAGCCCGATGGCCACCGGCAGCCACCAGCGGCGGCGCACGATAGCCCAGTACTCGCGCAGCTCCATGGCAGGTCCAGCGAACTATATCCCAGCCAGCCGCCCCGCGGGACGCCCCTGCCGCGGCCCCCCGGACGCCCGGATGACGGGTGGCTCAAGACGTGGCGGGGTTGGGCCGATGCTTGTCTGTGGAGGCAATGGGACCGATCACCTTTCTGCGGCCGGCGCGGCGCGGCTGCCGTCTGCGCCGCTGGCGCTTGCGCACCGGCTTGCTCGCGCCGATCCTGCTGTTGGTCCCACTCGTCCTGGGCGGCATCGCCGTGTCCTGGGAGTCGGTCACCCGCCGCGAGACCGAGGCGCTGGTTGAACAGCGCCAGGCCGGGGTGCTGGCCGGGCTGACCGTGCGGCTGAACGAGCGCCGCCAGACCAACGAGACGATTGCCTACTTCCTGTCGCGCCGCGAGGGCTTGGGCACCGCGCTCGAGGCCGGCGACACGCTGCGCCTGGCGCGGACGCTGGTCGTCATGCAGGCGACGATGAACGTCGGCTACATCAACATGTACTCGGCCAACGGCGTGCGCGTCTTCCACGCCGGGGTCAGCCGCACCGAGTACCCGGACACGGCGCTGGTCGCGCGCGCGATGTACGGCATCGACAGCTCGGATGTGCTGGTGACCGACGAGGGCATCGTCGTCGCCGCGGCCATGGGCGTCTCGGGCAGCGTCGGCCACGCGGGTGTGCTGGTCGTCGGCTCGCCCATCGCGGCCAGCGACCTGCGCGATGGCAACTCGACCGAAGAGCTGGCCACCTTCCGCGACGGCCGTCTGCTCGACACGTCGGTCCGCGACCCGCAGCTCGTGGAGCAGCTCAGGCAAGCCATTGACGCCGCCGCGGCCAACGGCGAGCCGAACGACACCGACGCCCTCAACCCGATTCTGGCGCCGCTGCACCTCCGTGCGGCGGCGCGCGCCTTCGGCCGCGATGAGCTGCTGGTCGCGTTGATCCCGGTTGGCGATCTCGAGCAGGCAGCCCAGGAGCGCGCCCTGGTGGTCGTCGGCGGCACGCTGGCCCTGCTGGTCGCGCTGGTGCTGGTTGGCATCCTCCAGGCGCGCGCCATCGCCCGGCCGGTCGAATCGCTGCTGAGCGTCGCCGGCGCGCTGATGCGCGGCGAGTACGACCGCCGCGTCGCGCCGACCCGCAACATCGAGCTGGACGAGCTCGGCAGTGCGGTCAATCACCTGGCGGCCGAGCTCGAGCGCAAGGTGGCCGAGCTGGTCCACCAGGCGACCCACGATCCCCTGTCGGGCCTGCCCAATCGAGCGCTGTTCATCCAGCGCGTCGAGGAGGCGCTCGCGCGCGCCGCCGCCGACGAGCCGGTGGCCGTGCTGTTCATCGACCTCGACGCCTTCAAGGTTGTCAACGACAGCCTCGGCCACGCCGTTGGCGACCGTCTCATCGTGACCGTCGCCGAGCGGCTGCGCACCCGTCTGGCGGCGTCTTCAGCCGACGCGAGTCCAGCCGTCACGATCGCCCGGCTGGGCGGCGACGAGTTCACCATCCTGCTGCCCAAGGTTGCCGACGCCGAGGCGGCCCGCGGGGTGGCCGCGCGCGTGACGGCGGCGCTGGCCGAGCCGTTCGTCATCGACGACCACGAGCTGTTCGTCGGCGGCAGCATCGGCATCGCCCTGAGCGGCGCCGAGCCGGTCACCGGCGGCGACCTGCTGCGGGCGGCCGACGTGGCCATGTACCGCGCCAAGGCGGCCGGGGCGGGCAGCTGCGTCGTCTACGACCCGGGCATGGGCCGCCACGCGGCCGAGCGGCTGGTGCTGGAGACCGAGCTGCGGCGGGCCATCGAGCGCGGCGGCCTGAGCGTGCACTACCAGCCGATCGTCGATCTCGCCACGACGGGAGTGCGCGGCTTCGAGGCGCTGGTGCGCTGGACGCACCCCGAGCGCGGGCTGATGTCGCCAGCGGCGTTCATCCCGCTGGCCGAGGAGACCGGCCTGATCGTGCCGCTGGGCCAGTGGGTGCTCGACCAGGCCTGCCAGCAACTCCAGGCGTGGCGGCACGACGACCCCGCCCGGGCCGACCTGACGATCAGCGTCAACCTGTCGACGCGCCAGCTCCGCCAGCCGGACCTGGTCGAATCGGTGGCCAACATCCTGGCCCGCACCGGCCTGCCGGCCGCCAACCTGCAGCTCGAGATCACCGAGAGCGTGCTGATGCGCGACGCCGACGCGGGCACGCTGCGACGCCTGGCGGCGCTCGGCATCAAGCTGGCCATCGACGACTTCGGCACCGGCTACTCGAGCCTGGCCTACCTGAGCCGCTTGCCGATCGACACCCTCAAGATCGACCGCTCGTTCGTCTCGCGGCTGGGCCAGGACCACGAGAGCGGCCCCGTGGTGCGGACGATCATCGGCCTGGCCCACACGCTGAACCTGAACGTGACGGCCGAAGGCATCGAGCAGCCCCACCAGGCCGCCCACCTCCTGGCCCTCGGCTGCGGCCACGGCCAGGGCTACCTGTGGGCCAAGCCTCGCCCCGCCAGCGAGGTCGTCTTCGACTTCGAGGCCCCCAAGTCGCGCGCCGCCTGAACGCCGTCAGTCGACAGCGACGACGAGGTGGACGGAGCGGTAGCCGTGCTCGACGGCGCTGGCGCCGCGGGCGTCGAGGACCCAGACACTGACGCGCGGCTGCTCGCGCAGGAGCACTTCGTGCGCCCGGGCCGCGTCGGCTGGCGGGAGCGCGAGCGGCGCGTCCAAGACGATGATCTGCTCGGTGCCCGTCGGCAGCGGCGTCTGCGTCCGCGCGGCCATGAAGTCGGGTACGTACTCGCTATACAGCAGTTCGACGTGGTACCCCGGCAGGTAGAACTGGAGCTGGCGCAGGATGTCGTGGGCCAGCACCAGCGTCGAGTCGGCCGGCTGGTCGCGGAGGTAGGCGACCTGGGCGCTGGTCGTCGCGTCGTGCGCCCGCAGGTCGGGCAAGCGGCCGGGCCCGACGCCGCGGGCGAACGCCTGGCCGTTCCAGCCGACGATGCCGAGCGCGAGCAGGCCGGCCACACCCAGGCCGACCCAGCGCGGCGCCGGCAGCCACCGCCAGCCACGCCCGCGCAGCGTGGAGGCCAACTGCGCCGTCTCGACCTGCAGGTCACTGATCGCCAGGGCCACGAGGATGGCCGCCTGGGGCGCTAGTGACAGGACGTAGCCCGACTCGCCGAGATGGGCGAAGACGTACACCCCCAGCGGCGGCAGCACCCACACGGCCAGCAGCCGCGAGCGCCCGTCAGCGCCGAGGCGGGCCGGGCCGAAGCGGCGGCCGAGCAAGTAGAGCACCAGCAGCAGGCCGATGCCCAGCATCTGGCGCAGGTAGTTGACCAGGAAGTTGAGGTTGTAGCCGGCCTGGGTGTCGCCGCCCGAGGCGAAGTCGCCGATGACGTAGGCCGACTGCGGCGACCAGACGTTGAGATAACTCGCGACGGCCTGGCGGTAGACGTCCCAGCCGCCACTCAGCGCGATCATCGGCACCGCCCAGGCGACCACGCCGGCCGCGGCCACGGCGACTGCCCCAAGGCGAAGGCGCCAGCTCACCGTCCACAGGGCCCACAGGCCGAGCGGGACGCAGAAAACGGCCGCGTCCCAGCGCACCCCGGCGCAGATGGCCCACACCAGGCCGAGCAGGAGCGCCAGCCGCGGGCGGCCGGCAATGATGCTGTGGGCCAGCCAGGCCAGCGTGGCCGTCTCGCCGGCCAGGGCGACGTACGGATAGGCGACCTCGCCGTAGCCCCAGAAGCCGACCGTGCAGACCAACAGCAGCCCGGCCAGCAGGCCGCTCGCAGGGCCGAACAGCGCCCGCCCGAGGCCGATCGTGCAGCCGACGGCGAGCGCGCTCCAGCCGATGCCCTCGAGGACCAGTGCCCGGTTCGCGTCGTGGCTCAGCAGGTTGATCAGCCAGGCGATGGCGACGTACAGCGGATACCCCGGCGGGTGCGGCTGATGAAAGGCGACGTTGTAAAACCGCGCCACCCCGAGCGCGTAGTTGGCCGAGTCGAACGCGTACAGCGTCTGCGTCATGAACGCCAGCCGGCTGAGCACCGTCGCGCCGACCAGCACGCTCGCGGCCGTGGCGAACGCGTGGGGACGCAGGCGCACCACGAGCGGCGTCGCGATGGGCGGCACGCTCGACGGACCCACCCGCGACGTGGCGGTCGCCGCCCCGCGGAGTGGCGCAGGCGCTAGCGACATCGGGCTGCCCGCGGCGGCGTGGCCGACTGCACCGACGCGTGCGCTGCGCTAGGCGAAGCGGGTGCCGGTGGCATGGGCGGCGATGCTCTCGCGGACGAACTGCTGGAACTGGGCGCGGAAGACCTGGCGGTCGAAGCCGCGGGCGTGGGCACGCAGCGCGTCCGGCGCCCAGGCCGTGTCCTCGGCCCGTCGCACGGCGGCGATCAGGCACTCGACCTCCTGGCGCTCGAACAGCACGCCGGTCTGGCCGTCCTTGACCGTGTCCAGCGCGCCGCCACCGGCGAAGGCGATGACCGGCCGGCCGCTGGCGTTGGCCTCCAGTGGGGCGATGCCGAAGTCCTCTTCACCGGGGAAGACCAGTCCGCGGCAGTGGGCGTACAGCTCCTTCAGTTCGGCGTCCGAGACGCGCCCCACGAACTCGACGTTCCGCCCGGCCCGCGCCTTGAGGGCCGCCAAGTCGCGCCCGCCCGAGGCCACGATCTTGAGCTTGATGCCCAGCCGGCTGAAGGCATCGACGGCCAGGTCGATGCGCTTGTAGGGGATCAGCCGCCCGACGTACAGGTAGTAGTCCTCGACGCGGCCGGGCTCGAGCGTAAAGGCGTCGCAGTTGACCGGCGGGTAGATGACCGTCGCGTCACGGCGGTAGTACTTGCGGATACGCGCGGCGACCGTGCGCGAGATGGCCAGGAAGCGGTCGACGTTCTGGGCGGTGGCCACGTCCCAGGCCCGCAGCTGCGAGATGGCCGCCGGCAGCACCAGGCGGGCGGCCGTGCCCAGGCGCTCGCGCTCGACGTAGGCGTGGTAGTTCCAGACCCAGCGCATCGGCGTCAGGCAGTAGCAGATGTGGAGCGTGCCGGGCGGGGTGACCACGCCCTTGCAGAAGGCCGAGCTGTTCGAGATGACGACGTCGTAGCTGCTGAGGTCGAAGCTCTCGAAGGCCAGCGGGTACAGCAGCAGGAACGGCTGGTGGTTGCGGGTGACCAGCGGCAGACGCTGCATGAACGAGGTCCGCACGTCCAGGCTGCGGATGGTGGCCGACATCTTCTCGGGCCAGTACATCGAGGTGTAGACCGGCGCCTGGGGAAACAGCGCGTGCAACTCTTCGAGCACGCGTTCGGCGCCGCCGTACTGGTTCAAGTAGTCGTGCACCAGCGCCACCCGCGTCTCCGAGCCGCCGCTGGTCCCGTTCAGGGCCGGTGGGCCGGGCTGGGTGCGCAGGCCGAGCACTAGAACGCGCCCTTGCCCGAGATGACGGCGGGGATGGTGCGCAGCAGGATGCGCAGGTCCAGGCCGAGTGACCAGTTCTCGATGTACATGATGTCCATCAGCACCTGCTCGGAGAAGCCGAGCTCGCTGCGGCCACTGACCTGCCACAAGCCGGTGATGCCGGGCAGCGTCTCGAGCCGCTGCACCTGCCAACTCTCGTACTGGGCCACCTCGCGCGGCGTGGCCGGCCGCGGACCGACCAGGCTCATCTCGCCGCGCAGCACGTTCCACAACTGCGGCAGCTCGTCCAGGCTCCAGCGCCGGATGAGCGTCCCGACGCGTGTCCGCCGTGGGTCGTCGCGCATCTTGAAGATCGGACCCTCGGCCTCGTTGTGGTCGAGCACTTCGTGGAGGCGGGCCTCGGCATCGGGCAGCATCGAGCGGAACTTCCACACGGTGAAGCGCTCACCGCCGCGGCCGACGCGCGTCTGGCCGAAGAAGGGCGAGCAGCTGCGATCCTCGAGCCAGATCACCAGCGCCAGCAGCCCGAACAGCCACGACAGGCCGATCATCACCAGCGCGGCGATGGCCACGTCGATGAAGCGCTTGGTGATGAAGTTGAAGCCCAAAATGGCATGCTGCTTCATGCCCATCAGCGGGATGCCGCTGACGGTGTCGATGTCGAGACGGCCGAGGCTCATCTCGTACAGGTCCGGTACCAGGCGGAACTGGACGCCGTGGCGGCGGCAGTGGTCGACGATGCGCAGGATCGCCTGGTGCGAGGTGCTGGGCAGGGCGATGACGACCTGGGCGATATGCTCCTGGTGGATGACATCCTCGATGGCGTCGGGCGTGCCCAGGCGGCGGAAGCGGCCGAAGTTGGACTCGCCGTCCGTGGCCAGGAAGCCAGCCACCTCGTAGCCGAGGTGGGGCCGCGCCGCCAGGGCTTGCATGATCATGCGGCCGACGGTGCTGTCGCCGACGACCAGCGTCCGCGCGACGGCGACGCCGCGCTGGTGGAGCGCGCCCAGCAGCCACAGGTAGCAGGCGCGGCCGAGGACGACCAGGACGGTCATCAGCAGCCAGGCGAAGATCAGCGTCAGGCGCGACTCGGCCGGGTAGCGGACGAAGGTCGAGCCGGCGAACAGGGCCATGAGCGACAGCCCGGCGGCGGTGAAGATGGTCGACAGGTCGTCCAGGGCGCTGGCGGCGCGCGGCAGGCGGTACAGGCCGCGCAGGGCGACGATGAAGGCGAAGCACAGCGACAGGCTGATCTGGAGCGGCACGTAGACGCTGTGCTCGACATAATTACCGGGGTCGAGGTCGCGTACCAGACCCAGCCGGTAGCGGGCGAACCAGGCTACGTAGAAGGCGAGGTTGACTGCGCCGAGGTCGATGGCGAGCAGGACCAGCCGTTCGAGAGCGTGCGGCGGGGTGGCTGAGCCGGCCCGCTCACGCTCGCGGCGGCGGGCGGCGAACTCGGCGTGGGTCACCGTCAAGGGGTTCAGGCCGGCCGGGTCGGTGCCAGTGGGCGGAGCGGTCATGCGCCGAGCGCCCGGGCGTAGCTGGCGACCGTCTGATCGGCCAGCGCCCGCCAACTGAAGCGGCTGGCCTGAATCCGACCGGCAGCCCGCAATTCCATGTGTCGCTGTGGATCATCGAGCACGCGCTGCATCTCTCGCGCTAGTGTCTCGGTGTCCTGGGGGGCCACCAGGACGGCGGCCTTGCCACCGACCTCGGGCAGCGAGGCCGCGTCGGACGTGATCACCGGGGTGCCGCACGCCATCGCCTCGAGGACAGGCAGGCCGAAGCCTTCGTACAGGCTGGGGAATGCAAAGAGCCGGGCGGCATTGTACCAGAGGGGTAACTCATCTTCTGGGACGAAGCCGACGAAGTGCACGTGATCGGCCAGCCCCAGCCGCTGGACTGTGTCGAAGATGGGACTGAAGCGCCAGCCGGTGCCGCCCACGATGTACAGCGGCGGCCGCGGCGGCCGCAGACGCGCGTAGGCATCCACCAACCCAGTGATGTTCTTGCGCGGCTCGAGAGTCGCCACCGTCAGGATGAACGCATCTGGCAGTCCGCGGCTGGTGCGGAATGCGGCGACACGCTCGGCTCCGAGGACGGTGTAGCGGTCCTCGGCGGCGGGGTAGCTCACGTCCACGCGCTGCTCGGCCACACCTAGGAGGCGCACGATATCACGTCGGGCGTGCTCCGAAATCGTCAGCACCCGCCGCGCGCGGCGCACCGCCGCCCGCGTCGCCGCCGTCAGATACACGCGGTTGGCCATGTTGAAGGCGCGCGGAAAACGCAGGAAGCTGAGGTCGTAGACGGTTACCACGCTCGGGCCAGACCAGCCCATTGGCAGGGCGTAGGCCAGGCCGTGCAGCAGGTCCGGCTGGAGCCCTCTGAGGTGCCTGGGCAGGGCGGTCTGCTCCCAGGCGATGCGGCGCGCCGGGCGGACGGTAGCGGCCCCGCTGGGGTGGTAGCGCAGGGCTGGGCCGAGCAGACTGGCCTCGGTCGGCGCCTCGGGCACGAAGGCGTCGAAGGTGTGCCCGCGCCCGTCACGGGCGAGCTCGGCCAGCAGGTGGAAGATGACGCGACTGATGCCGCCGCTGCGGAACGACTGCTGCCGCGACAACAGCTGCGCGTTGAGCGCAAGACGCAATGTCCTCTGGATCTCTGGCGCCGAGGATACCGGCCCCGGCCTGGCGCGGCCGATTCCCCCCACGCCGCGGCGTCGCCAGGTGGTCCCGCACGGCGTCTGCGAGTTGCTACCCTGTCGCGGAAGTGGCGACGGCTGTGGTTCAGGCGCGGGCAGTGGAACGTGAAGGTGAAGCGGCGTGGCCGGCACTGCGCTCGACGGGCGGCGATGGCGCCGTGTGGCTCGGCGGTGGGGTGCTGGCCCTGGCGGCGGTCGCCCTCGGTCTGGCCGCCAGCCGTGAGGTCGGCCCGAGCATGCTGCTGTGGGCCGCCCTCGCCGTCGTGCTGGTCGGGCTGGGAGCGGCGATCCTGGTCTGGGCGCTGGCCTACCGGCGTCTGGTCTACGAGCTCGGCGACTGGGCGCTCCAGGTGCGCTGGCTGGGCGAGCTGCTGATCGTGCCGTATGTGGCCATCGACGGCATCTACACCGGCCAGCGACTCGTCGGCCACGCCGTGCCCCAGGTGCCGTGCTGGCCCGGCATCTACGTCGGCCCGGGCCGCGTGCGCGGCATCGGCCGCCTGCGCTTCTTCACCACCTCGCCGGACCCGGCCGCGCTGACCCTGCTGACCTTCGAGCACGGCGGCGTGGTGCTGTCCGCCCGCTACCCCCAGGACTTCCGGGCCGCCCTGATTCGGCGCGTCGAAGGCAGCAGCAGCGTCGAGGCCCGACCGGACAGGCCCACCACGGTCTGGAGCGCGCCGGCCGGCCGCGCGCCGTGGTCGGCCCTCGGCGACCGCTGGCTGCCGCTGAGCACGGCGGCCGGGCTGGTGCTTCTGCTGGGCGTGCTGGCCGTCGTCATCTACGGCCTGCCCGGGCTCACCGACCTCATCCCGCTCCACTTCGACGCCGCCGGCAACCCGTCGCAGATCGGGCCGAAGGTCGACCTGCTGCGCCTGCCGCTGTTGGGCCTGCTGCTGCTGGGGCTCAACGTCGGCCTGGGCATGTGGGCGCACGTGCGCGACCGGCTGCTCGCGCGCCTGCTGTGGGTCGGCGGGGCGGTCGTCCAGGCGACGGTGCTGGTGGCCGTCGTCCGCCTGCTGCAGTGACCGACGCCGAGGCCGAAACGGTCGTGCTGATCCGCACGGTCGACGCCCTCGAAGACGCCGCCGATGGGCCGCTCGTGCTGGCGGCTGTGGAGCACGCCGTCGGGCGGGGCCTGCAGGCCGAGATCGACGCGGCACTCCTCCTGGTCGACGTTCGCACGCGCGCCGACGGCCGCCCGGTGACGCTCTGCCGCCTCAACCGCCAGCACCCGCTGGTGCGCAGCCTGACCGCCTGGGCTTAGCCGTTGTTGGGAATGGGCACTCGAAAGTCTTGGCCCAAGACGATGCGGATGTCGGCGCCCGCGTTCGGCGTGGGCAGGGTGCTGATGGCCGTCTCGGGCACCTTCAGGGTCGAGGCGACGGCCTGGGCGGCCTCGGTGTTGTCGGTCAGCACCTGGACGGCCGACGAGCGGTAGTCGCTGCGTTCGGCGGCGGCGATGCGCACGACGTTGAAGCCCTGGGCCGTCAGATAGTCGGCTGCCTTCTGGCCCAGGCCAGCCGTGCCGCTGCCGTTGAGGACTTCGACCTTGGCCCGTAGCTCGGGATGGGCGGCCGCGCGCTCGGTTGTGTCGATGGCGCGGCGGATCGCGCCGACGTTCGGCCGCAGCAGGTCGGCCCCATCGGCGCCGACGAAGGGGGTCACGTAGTTGGTGTCGATGACCAGTTGCTGGATCTTGTCGCGGTCGATCTGCGACACCAGCTTGGCCAGCGCCAACAGTTGGACCGGCGACAGGTTGGTGGCCACCGACTGCTGGACGATGCCGATCATGTCCGGTGCCTTGGGCAGCATGTCGAGCTGCAAGACCCGATTGCGGACGGCGACGATCACCTTCTGCTGGCGGCCGGCGCGGGCGAAGTCGTTGGTGCCGTGGCGCGAGCGGGCGTACTGGAGGGCCGTCCGGCCGTCCATCCACTGCGGCCCGGGCGCGAAGTAGATGCGCATGTAGCCGTAGTCGTCGGTCGGGTACTCGTCGTCCTTGACCGGCGTGTCCACGTCGATGATGACCCCGCCCACCGCGTCGACCAGGCGCTCGAAGCCACGGAAGTCGACGCGGGCGTAGTAGTCGATCGGCACGCCGAAGTCGGCCTGCACGGTCTGGGCGGCGAGCTCCGGGCCGCCCACGGCGTGGGCGACGTTGATGCGCTGCTGGCCGCCGACGCAGCCTGCGCTGGCCGTGCAGCCCGGAATGGTGACCCACATGTCGCGCGGCAACGAGATGAGCGCCGCCGACTTGGTCTGCGGGTCGATGCTGGCCAGCATCATCGTGTCCGAGCGCGTGCCGGCAGCCGGCTCGTCGTCGCGCTTGTCGATGCCCAGCAGCAGGATGTTGACGCGGTCGGTGCCGCTCCAGTCAGGCAGAACCGTGCGCACGACATTGGCGAGGCCGCTGGTGATCTGGGCGCTGGCCGAGGTCGACGCCGCCGCACTGGCCGCCTCCGCCGGCTTGCCGGTGGGCAGGCTCAGGCTCATCGGCGGCGGGCTGATCTGGACGGGCACCTTGACCGAGACCGGACCGGCACTGACGACCACGTTTCGCGGCTGGGGGCGATTGCCGATGGCCTGCCAGTTGGCCAGGAACAGGCCGCCGAAGGCGATGCCGCCGAGCACGAAGGCCCAGAACGCGGCGACAGCGAACAGGGGCGGGCGCGTCGGCAGCCCGGCAGCGTCACGCATCGAAGACACAGGATGCCCCAACACAGGGGGCCTGAGCTCGATTATAGCGGTGCCCGGCTCGGCTTGTGACGCTCCAGCAACGAGCCGTCACCGCCCCGTGAGGCTGGCCGCCGGCCGATCCGTCAGTGGCTGGTGAGGCGCGTCACCGCCTGGCGCACGAGCGCCTCCGGCACGTCCTCCCGCACCCGCGCGGCGCCCACCCGTTCGGCCAGAATCCAGCGCTGGGTGCGACCGACGCGCTTCTTATCCACCACCAGGCGAGCCAGCACCTCGTCGGTCGGCGCCGGCCAGCGGCTTGGCAAGTGCAGGGCCGCCAGCAGCGCCTCCTGCCGACGCCGCTCGTGCGGCCCGAGCATGCCCAGCGCCGCGGCGATTTCGGCCGCGCCGTCCATGCCGACGGCCACGGCTTCGCCGTGCAGCAGCGTGCCGTAGCCGGCAACCGCTTCCAGGGCGTGGCCGATGGTGTGGCCGTAGTTGAGCAGCATGCGCTCGCCGTCCTCGCGCTCGTCGCGTTCGACGATGGCCGCCTTGAGCTCGATCGAGCGGGCCACGATCGGCGCAAGGTGCTCGGCCTGGCTCGGCT
>Ga0213876_10002167_pt1 | contig 11607 bp, 7 predicted proteins | sample BarmaccomBMRX_R9_FD_160113 | JGI IMG/M metagenome (GOLD analysis project Ga0213876, IMG submission 160113) | Root-associated microbial communities from Barbacenia macrantha in rupestrian grasslands, the National Park of Serra do Cipo, Brazil - RX_R9 | ecosystem: Host-associated > Plants > Roots...
CTGGGAGTTCCAGGCCCTGACCGCGGTCGTGCTCGGCGGCGTCTCGCTCGCCGGCGGCAAGGGCACGGTCTGGCGCGCGATGATCGGCGCCCTGATCGTCTTCCTCTTGATCAACGGCCTGGTGCGAATGGGCATCCCCGGCTACGTGACCTCGGCCGTCATCGGCATCATCCTCCTCGCCGCCGTCGGCATCGATGTCAAATGGGCCAAGAACCGTGGCAAGGCGATCCAGAAGATCTACGTCAATCCCGCCTTTGTCGCGCTCTCGCCGGCGCCCTCGGTGCAGGTAGGCGCGGCCTCGCCCTATGCGCAGAACGACCGCCTCATCAACGCCCAGGCGATCGGGCTCAACCAGGTCGAGGGGCCGGAGGACGTCATCCTCGACCGCCAGGACCGCCTCTACGGCTCGACCCGCGACGGCAACATCATCCGCTTCTCCGGCCCCAATTTCCAAAAGCGCGAAGTGTTCGCCCATATCGGCGGCCGGCCGCTCGGCATGCAGTTCGACCGCGACGAGAACTTGATCGTCGCCGTTGCGGGCATGGGCGTCTATGGTGTCAAGCCGGATGGCGAGGTGTTCAAGGTCACCGACGAGACCAACCGCACCTGGTATAAGCTGAACGACGATTCCCGCCTCCGCATGGCCGACGATCTCGACATCGGCCCCGACGGAAAAATCTATTTTTCCGATTGCACCACGCGCTACGAGATGACGACCAACACGCTCGACATTTTGGAGGCCCGTCCGAACGGCCGCATGGTCTGCTACGATCCCAAGACGAAGACCACGCGCACCATCATCAACCATTTCTATTTCCCGAACGGGGTCTGTGTCTCCCACGACGGAAAATCGCTGCTGATCGCCTCGACTTCGCTATGCAAGATCTTTCGCTACTGGCTTGCAGGCCCAAAGCGGGGCCAGACCGAGATCCTGATCGACGAGCTGCCGGGTAATCCCGACAACATCAACCGCGCCTCCGATGGCAATTACTGGCTGGCGCTGGTCGGCATTCGCACGCCGACCTTCGACCTCGCGGCGCGCAAGCCGGGTTTCCGCCTTCGCATGGTCAAGCAGGTGCCGACGGACGAGTGGCTGGCGCCGGCGCTCAATCACGGCTGCGTGCTGAAATTCAACGAGCAGGGCGAGGCCCTGGAGTCCTGGTGGGATCCGACCGGCATCTCGCATTCGACGCTGACCTCGATGCGCGAGCACAAGGGCTATCTCTATCTCGGCGGCCTCGAGAACAACCGGATCGGGCGCATCAAGCTCGATGGCGCCGACGAGAGCTGGTGCGGCTACGATGCCTATTGGGGCGCGAAAAGCAAGGTGACGGGGTAGGCCGTGGGACTGTTCGACCATTTTCTCCGCGACATCCGCAGCGTCATCAACCGCGACGGCGAAGACAACGCGATCCCGCCGCTCGACGGCGCGCTCAGCCCGAACGACCGGCTCGATGCCTGCACCGTCATCGGCGATCCCCTGCCCGGCCTCGACGATGTCGTTGCCGCGGCCGATGGCGCCCTGTTCGTTTCCGCGGGAAAATGCGTTCTCCGACTGTCGGGCGACGGTTTTGCATCACGCGCGGTCGTGGCCGAGTTCGAGGGCGACGCCGGGGGGCTTGCGGTTCATCCCGATGGGCGGCTGCTCGTCTGTGTCGCCGGACGCGGGCTGGTCGCGCTTGATCCTGCCCGACCAAACCCGCACTGGCTCAACGCGGTCGATGGTCAGATGCTGGCCGGGCTGACATCGGTCGCGGCGAGCGCAGACGGCCGCATCTTCGCCGTCGAGGGCTCAAGCGGCCGCCCGCCTGACGCCTGGCGCCGCGACCTGATGGAAAAGCGGCACCACGGCCGCCTGATCGCCTGCGACGCGTCGCTGGGATCGCCGGCGACGCTGCTGCAAGGCCTGCACTATCCCTATGGGATCGCGATTGCGCCCAATCGCACCGAACTCTGGTTCACCGAGAGCTGGGCCCACCGCATCAGCCGCATGGCGCTGTCTGGCAGCGGAGCAGGACACCCCATCGTCATCCAGCGCAACCTGCCCGGCTATCCAGCCCGGCTCAAATCGGACGGGCGCGGAGGGTTCTATCTCGGCCTGTTCGCGCGCCGCACCCATCTGATCGAGTTCGTGCTGAAAGAGGACGATTTCCGTCAGGAGATGATCGCCGGCATGCCGCCCGACTACTGGATCGCACCGGCCTATGCGGGCGGGGCCGATTGTCTCGAGCCGATGCAGATTGGGGGCGTCAAGGCGCTCGGCATTCAGAAGCCGTGGGCACCGCCGCGCTCCTATGGGTTGCTTGTCCATCTGGACGGCGATGGCGAGGCGACCGACAGCATTCATAGCCGCGCCGGCGGCCGCTTCCACGGCATCACCGGTGCCTGCGCAACACCGCAAGGCGCGGTGATTGCAAGCCGAGGCGCAGGCCGCCTCCTGCTCGCACCGGGAGAATTTTGATGAACGACACCGCCACGCTTGCCAACGCGACCGGTGCCGCCGATCAGACCCGCAAACCGGTGCTGCAGGTCACCGGCGGAGCCAAGATCTACGGCGGCGTCCACGCCATCGAGGGTATTGACTTCGATCTCTTCGCCGGCGAGGTCCATGCGCTGGTCGGCGAGAACGGCGCCGGAAAATCGACGCTGTGCAAGGCGATCGCCGGCGCGATCCAGCTCACGTCGGGCGACATCCATGTCGATGGCCGCCGCGTCGATTTCGGGCAGCCGCGCGATGCGCTCGCGGCCGGCATCTGCATGGTCTATCAGGAGACCAGCCTGGTCCCGACCATGACAGCGGCCCAGAACATCGAGCTCGGCAACGAAAAACTGCTGACGCGTTTTCGCACCCTGAACATCCAGGCGCAGCAGCTTTTGCAATCGCTCAATTTCCACGTCGACCCGGCGACGCCCGTCGCTCTGCTCGGCACCGCCAAGAAGCAGATGGTCGAGATCGCGCGCGCGATCTACAACAAGGCGCGCATCATCATCTTTGACGAGCCGACGGCAAGCCTGACGCCGGAAGAGATCGTGCACTTCTTCCATCTGGTCCGCGACCTGCGCGCGCGCGGCGTTGCCATCATCTACATCTCGCACGCGCTGGAAGAATCGCTGCAGATCGCCGACCGCATCACCGTGCTCCGCGACGGGCGGCTGGTGATCACGGCGCCGGCGAAATCGCTCAACCGCGACGCGCTGGTGCAGCACATGGTCGGCCGCCAGGTGGCGCAGGGGATCTATCAGCGCAGCAAGGCGGCCAACCAGCGCCGCGAGAAAGTGCTGACGGTCGAGAACGTCACCATGGGCATGGTGGTCAAGAACATGTCGTTCTCGGTCTATGCCGGCGAAGTGGTCGGCATCGCCGGCCTGATCGGGTCAGGCCGCACCGAGATCGCAAAAATCATCTTCGGGGCGCTCAAGCGCAATCTGGTCAATGGCGGCACGATCCGGCTGCGCGGCAAGCCGATCCGCTACCGCGTGCCGCGGCAGGCGATCGACGATGGCATCGCCTACATCACCGAGGACCGCAAGGCCAACGGCTTCTTCGAAACCATGATCGTCGACGACAACGTCTATATCGGCAAGCTCGCCACAAGATTAGGTTTCAGCTTCCTGCTGTCGCGCGCCCGCCGCTCGAAACTGGCCAACTACTGGGTCGAGCGGCTCAAGATCAACGCGCTGCAGCGCAAGGCGAAAATCGTCGAACTGTCCGGCGGCAACCAGCAGAAGGTGGTGCTGGCCAAATCGCTCGGCCAGGATCCCTCGATCGTCATTTTCGACGAGCCGACGCGCGGCGTCGACGTCGGCACCATTCCCCATATCCATGCCGAGATCCGCCGCCTCGCCGACGAGGGCAAGGCCGTGGTGGTGATCTCGTCCTATCTGCCCGAAATTCTCGCGGTCTCCGACCGTATCCTGGTGGCCCGCACGGGCCGCATTGTCGCCGAGTTCAACGCGGCCGAGGCCACCCAGGACAAGATTCTGTACGCCGCGGTGCATTAATCGCACCGCATTGACCGGTGCTGATTCGCGCATGCCGCCATCGCGGGACGCGCTCAGCGCAGCGGTGCGCGCGCCGAACTGGCTTTGCGAGCGCGATGAGATCCGAACGGACGATTCGCGGCCGCACGATGCCAGTTCCGCGCGGCCGTTGCGGGGTCGCAGTTTCGTCGATCCGGCTGCGGCACAGGCACATCTGCGACATGCCCGGCTCGCACCGGCAGTCATCGACGATACGTTCGGCCCGATTTCAGACGTCGGTATAATCGGACCGCCCGCTTCGCGTTGGCGCGCGACATTTACCGCGTTCACCGCAAATTAAGGAGTTGCGGAACACATACCGAACATATAGTGTTCGTTCATGATTTGTTTCGAGCGCTGGTTGCAGGTAGCCTCGGCAAACCTGCTCGATAAGCGATTTCGAACATTTTCAGGACGGCATCAACCGGGGGACTTGATCGCGATGCTCACGCGCAAACAGTACGAACTTCTGCGTTTCATCAATGAGCGGCTCAAAGAGGCCGGCGTCCCTCCCTCCTTCGACGAGATGAAGGACGCGCTTGATCTGCGCTCGAAGTCCGGCATTCACCGGCTGATCACCGCGCTCGAAGAACGCGGCTTCATCCGCCGCCTGCCGAACCGGGCGCGCGCCATCGAGGTGATCAAGCTGCCCGAGCTTTCGGCGGCTGGTGGCTCCAGCCGTCGCGGTTTTACGCCGAGCGTCATCGAGGGCAATCTCGGCAAGGTGCGCGCGGCCAGCGCCGGCGCGGATGACAGCGGCGAACGCCCGGTGGCCGTACCGGTGATGGGCCGCATCGCGGCGGGCACGCCGATCGAGGCCCTGCAGACGCGCAGCCACACCATCAGCGTGCCCCCGGACATGCTCGGCTCGGGTGAGCACTATGCGCTCGAAGTGCGCGGCGATTCGATGGTCGATGCGGGCATTCTCGATGGCGACATGGCGCTGATCCAGCGCAACGAGACCGCCGAGACCGGCGACATCGTGGTCGCGCTGATCGACGAGGAGGAAGCAACCCTAAAACGTTTCCGCCGCCGCGGCGCATCCATTGCGCTCGAGCCGGCGAACACGGCCTATGAGGTGCGCATCCTGCCGCCGAACCGGGTCAAAATTCAAGGCAAGCTGGTCGGCCTATATCGAAAGTATTGAGCGGGACTGCCGGGAGAATTCGTTTTCTGCGATGCGCCAGCCCTGCAGCTGGTGCAGCCGCGCTGCGTGATGCTGCCAGTACAGCGCGATGAGCCAAGGTTGAATTGAGTGCCGCATCGGTGAGGGCTCCCTCCCCGGCCTGCGACCCGCCTGCGGGGGAGGGCTGAGGTGGGGGCACTCGTCTCATCAAGTGAACCATGCGGTTACCGCGCTTGGCGTTCACCCGCCGCGCCGACGGATCTTCAAGCAGAACTCATAATCAGTCGGTCGCGATCGCGGCCAGCGCGTCGCAACGACTTTGAGTGATTGCCGGGCACGTTCGGTCCTGGCCGCGCCTCACCAAAGCGTGACTCATCGTCGCACGAATGAAAACAATCGCGGGATCCTGAGTTGTTGCTTGCGAGCAGCGCCGCGCTCATCTTGCGACGGGTGGTCGTGTGTGCTCTTCGCTCGCGAGACCGGCGCGACAAAGCTCCCATTTCATCGAAACGCCTTTCGAGCAAGAGGCGTATCGATTCCAGCGAGATCAGCCCTTAGCCACGCAAACAGCCTAGACCTTTGCGCTCACAGCCGCACGCAGGCACAAAGAACGTCCACGCATTTGTGATCGAACGGTTGCGCGCATTGATCGTAGAATTGCCCATAATGAAGCGAACAATAGCGCGCTTATTGTCCACTGATAGAGGCGGTGCCTCTCAGGGCGCTGGCTCTATCGAGAACGAGGAGCAGACCAATGTGTGACTATAGCTTACACGCCGTCGCGACGCGCCCGGCCAAAGTTGGAGAAACCTTGGTAACCACGACATTCCGCGGCACCGCGACACGCGGCTTTGCCTCCGAGACCGATCTCAATGTCGCGGTGTGCATGCTGCCCGGCACCGAACTCGCATTCGCCGACAACGTCCGGTACGATAACCGTTGGATCTGGACCAAGACGATCGATTCGCGCGTCGGGAAATTCAACCAGATCGATCGCGACATACCCTACCGGCATCATGACGCGGTGGAATTCGCCGATGGCAGCTATGTGCTGGTGACGCAACTCTGCGAAGGACAGCGGGTAACCGTGCTGCAGTTGCCCGTCACGCATGCGCCCGTCGAGCACAAGCATCAGACGCCGGCTGCTCCGGTTGTCGAACGGACACCGATCGGATAAGTTCGGCGGCTCAAGGCTTCGACAGCAATTTTCTGCCCTCGGCGATGTGTCGCTGTTCGCCGAGGGGTGATACCCCTCGGTCAACAGTTTCGTGGTCAACAAGATTACCTGGCAGAAGGCCGGTCGGGTCACCAAACCCGGGCGCTACATGTTCACGTTCGGCTGGCTCACCGTCACGTCCGACGATCTTGCGGTATGGGAGCGCTATCCGGACGCGTCGTTCACGCTCGTCGAGGTTGCGTCCGACGCCGACGCGCCGGATGAATTCCGGCTCGGCACGTTCGACATCGCGGAATCATCTGCGGATCACGCGGATCAACAGCCGTAATGGTCGCAACCGCTCTAGTCGTCCGCTTGAAGGTCGGCCTCGGAGGGTGTCGCGTCCGGCCCGCGCGGCGCCGAAGCTTTCGGAATAAACGACGTATCGGTCTCTGCGCCAGCGCCCGTCGCCGGCGACCAGGGCCGGTCCATGCCGCGCGGCCTGACCGCGTCCACGACAAAGCCATCGTCCCGCTGCCGCAGCGCCAGCGCGCCCTCCCGATGCACGCGCTCGCGGCCGATCACCGAGGCGGCGCAGGACGCGGGCGCTTGCCGCGCACTGACGACGAGGGCGGCCCGCGCGCAGTCGTCGGCCAGCGCGTCGGCACGCAGGCTGAGCGCGACCAGCGCGCCGTCGGCCTTCGGCACCACGCAACCCGCTTCGTCGCAGGAGACGCCGCTCGAGAGTGACGGATCGGTCACGCCGCGCGCGTCCGCATCCGCCGCCAGCCATTCCTTGAACAGGAAGGCGTCCTTGCTGGTCCGCATCAGATGCAATTGCCCATCCCGGCCCCGCACGGCGACGTTGTGCCCATCGCCGGAGATCAGGATATCCGGCCGGGGCGTAGCCGCGGCCCACACGACCGCCAGCGCGAGCAAGGCCGCGCCCGACCAGCGCAGCGGTGTGCGCAGCAAGCCGAGCAGGATGAGGCCAAGGCTCGCGAGGATGAGGGGACCGGCGCCGAACCCGGCGACGCGTCCGACCGCCCCGGGGAGCGCCGCAACCCACCGCGTCACCGCGATCATCCAGTCGATGCCGAGGCCCATCGCTTGCCAGCACACCCCGTCGAAGCCGAATGGCATGGCGAGCAGCCCGATGATTCCCGCAGGCATCACCACCGCCGAGACCACCGGCATTGCCGCGAGATTGGCGAGCACGCCGTAAGGCGTCACGCGGTGGAAATGAAAGGCCGCATAGGGCGTGGTCGCAAGCCCCGCCACCAGCGAGGCGAACAGCAGCATCATGAGTTCCCGCCCGCTCCACAGCGCCACCCGCGCCGTCGTGGAGCTGTCGGCGGAGGCAAGCAGCCGCGGCATGCCGAACTGCACCAGCGCGACCAGGCCGAGCGTCGCCGCGAACGACATCTGGAAACTCGGATGCACCAGCGCCTCCGGCGCGATCACGAGCACGATCATCGCGGCCAGCGCCAGCGTGCGGAAGGTGATGGCGCGGCGATCGACGATCACCGCGATCAGGACGACCGCCGTCATGTAGAATGATCTTTGCGTCGCGACCTCGGCGCCCGACAGCAGCAGATAGAAGGCGGATGCGGCGAGCGCCGCGGCGGCCGCCCACTTCTTGATCGGAAAACCGACGGTCAGCGCGGGAAACAGCGCGAGCAGCGCGCGCACGGCAAAGAAGACGACGCCGGCGACCACGGCCATGTGATAGCCGGAGATCGACAGCACGTGGCCGAGCCCCGAGATGAACATTGCATCATTGACGGGCTCGGTGATCGCATCGCGCCGCCCGGTCAGGAGCGCGGTCGCGATTGCCCGCTCGTCGCCATCGAGCCGGGTGCGGATGCGGGCGTCGATCGCATCGCGCAGGTTCTGCATGAGGGCCGCATAGCGCAGCGCGAGGCCGCCGCTCTCGGGCGGCGCGGCAGTCCTGATCGCACCCATCGCAAAGCCTGAGGCGCCGATGCCCTGAAAAAACAGGTCGCGGGCGAAGTCGTAGGACCCCGGGCGAAGCGGCGCGAGCGGCGGCATCAGCCGCGCCTTTAGCTCGACGAAACTGCCGACGTCGGGTGCGGTCCCCTTTTTAACCGATAGCCTGACGCGGTCGAGCGTCACATGCCCGCGCTGGCTTTCCATCGCCGTCACGCGCAGCACGAAACGGTCGGTCTTCTCGCGGATATCGCGCGTCTCGACAAAGCCCGACAGCGCGACCGAATAGAGCGGCCGCGCCAGCACGGTGTGGCCAACGTGGGCGGTCCGGAAGGTCGCGGTCGCAAAGCCCGATGCCACTGCCGCGAGCAGGACGGCGACCGCGAACAGCCGGTGCCGCCGCATCGGCCAGCAGACGCCGCACAGAACCAATGCGGGCAGCGCCGTGACCCACAGCACGGGCTCGCGGTCGGCCGTGAAATACAGCGCAATGCCGGCCCCGAAGGCGACCGGCACCCAGGGCAAAAGCCGGCCGGCGCCCGCTTCCGCGCGAATCCACGCCTTGAGCCTGGCGACGAACGACGACCAGGCCTCGAAGTCGACTGGCGCAAAACCGCCGGCCTGCGCCCGTCCACCGAGCGGCCAGGTCCCGGCAATTCCCTGCGTCCGCGGCCTTCTGCCCGGCTCCGCCATATGCCCCACGCCCCGGAGATCCAGAGAGCGTTAAGCTACCGGAGGTAGTCAGCTCCGGGATAGCGGAACAAACCGAGAAAGCGGAGGAAAGCTCGGCGCACTCACCCCTTGGCGACTTCCTTCGCAAAGCTGTCGCGCAGGCCGATGGTGCGGTTGAACACCAGCCCGTCCGCGGTGGAATCCGGATCGCGCACGAAATAACCCTGCCGCTCGAACTGCACGGCGGTGTCGAAATTGCTCTCGGCCAGCGATGGCTCGACACGGGCGTCCTTCAAGACCTCGAGCGACTGCGGATTGAGGTCGGCGGCAAAGTTGCCGGCATCGGGACTCGGGCTCGCGAAGAGCTGATTGTAGACGCGGATCTCGGCTACCTTCGACTGCGCCGCCGGCAGCCAGTGCAGCGTCGCCTTCACCTTCCGTCCATCGGGCGCGTTGCCGCCCCTCGTCGCCGGATCATAGGTACAGCGCAGTTCGACCACCTCGCCTGCTGCGTTCTTGACCGCTTCGCGGCACTTGATGAAATAGGCATAGCGCAGCCTGACCTCGCTGCCTGGCGAAAGCCGGAAGAACTTCTTCGGGGGATTCTCCATAAAATCATCCTGCTCGACGAAAAGCTCGCGGCCGAACGCGATCTTTCGCGTGCCGGCTGCGGGATCATCAGGATGATTGATCGCCTCGATCTCCTCGCTTTGCCTTTCCGGATAGTTCTCGATAACGACCTTCAGCGGCCGCAGCACCGCCATCCGCCGCGGCGCGGTGCGGTTCAACTCCTCGCGGATACAAAACTCCAGCATGCCGACATCGACCACGCTGTTGGCCTTGGCGACCCCAATGCGCCTCACGAATTCGCGGATCGCCGCTGGCGGCACGCCGCGCCGCTTCAGCCCTGCAATCGTCGGCATGCGCGGATCGTCCCAGCCGGAGACGTGACCGTCCTGGACGAGGCGGGTCAGCACGCGCTTGGAGAGCAGCGTGTAGGTCAAATTGAGGCGCGCGAACTCGTACTGATGCGGATGCGACGGCACCGGCAGCTTGTCCAGGAACCAGTCATAGAGCGGCCGGTGGTCCTCGAACTCCAGCGTGCAGATCGAGTGCGTGATGCCCTCGATCGCATCCGACTGGCCATGCGCATAATCGTAGCTCGGATAGATCGACCAGGTGTCGCCGGTGCGCGGATGATGCGCGTGCAGGATGCGGTAGAGCACGGGATCGCGCAGATTGATGTTGCCTGCGGACATGTCGATCTTCGCGCGCAGCACCCGCGCGCCGTTCGGAAATTCGCCGGCCTTCATGCGGCGGAAAAGGTCGAGATTTTCCTCCACGGACCGATCGCGGAACGGACTGTTCTGGCCGGGTTCCGTCAGCGTGCCGCGGCTTGCGCGGATTTCGTCCTGCGACTGGTCGTCGACATAGGCGAGGCCGTTCAGGATCAGCCCCTCGGCCCATTCGTAGAGGCGTTCGAAATAGTCGGAGGCAAAAAACAGGTTGTTGCCCCAATCGAAGCCGAGCCAGCGCACGTCGGCCTGGATCGAGTCGATATATTCCTGTTCCTCCCTGGTCGGATTGGTGTCGTCGAAGCGCAGATGGCAGCGGCCCGAAAATTCCTCTGCGATGCCGAAATTCAGGGCAATCGACTTGGCGTGGCCGATATGCAGGTAGCCGTTCGGCTCCGGCGGAAACCGCGTCACGATCGTCTTGTGCTGTCCGCTGTCGAGATCGGCCTGGACGATGTCACGAATGAAATCGCGTCCCGCTTCCCTCGCCACTGTCTCTGTCGTCATCAGTCTTTCCCTCAGGAATCAATCGACTATCTGCCAAATCCGCTTGTCTCAAGGAAGGCTTTAGTTATGCACGGTACCTGCTATACACCCGCCTTCCGAACACCTGCCCACGCTTGCCGTCAATGACCGATCCCATCGTCACGCGCTTTGCCCCCTCCCCGACCGGTTTCCTCCACATCGGAGGCGCCCGTACCGCGCTGTTCAACTGGCTCTATGCGCGGGGGCGCGGCGGCAAGATGCTGCTGCGCATCGAGGATACCGACCGCGAGCGGTCGACCAAGGCGGCCATCGACGCCATTTTGGACGGCCTCAAATGGCTCGAGCTCGATTGGGACGACGACGTCATCTACCAGTTCAGCCGCGCCGCGCGCCACCGCGAGGTGGCCGAGCAACTGCTGGCGGCCGGAAAAGCCTATCACTGTTACGCCACGCCAGAGGAACTGGCCGCCATGCGCGAAAAGGCCCGCCGCGAGGGGCGTACCCGCCTCTATGACGGGATGTGGCGCGATCGCGACCTTAAGGACGCGCCCGCCGGCATGAAGCCGACGATCCGCCTGCGCGCGCCGCTGACCGGCGAGACCGTGATCGAAGACCAGGTCCAAGGCCGCGTGGTCTGGCAGAACGAGAATCTCGACGATCTCGTGCTGCTGCGGGGCGACGGCACGCCGACCTACATGCTCGCCGTCGTCGTCGACGACCACGACATGGGCGTCACCCACATCATCCGCGGCGATGATCATCTGATCAATGCGGCCCGCCAGAAGCAGATCTACGACGCGCTGGACTGGACCGTCCCCAGCATGTCCCATATCCCGCTGATCCACGGCCCGGACGGCTCAAAACTGTCGAAACGCCACGGCGCGCTCGGTGTCGATGCCTAC
>Ga0213876_10002168_pt1 | contig 11588 bp, 11 predicted proteins | sample BarmaccomBMRX_R9_FD_160113 | JGI IMG/M metagenome (GOLD analysis project Ga0213876, IMG submission 160113) | Root-associated microbial communities from Barbacenia macrantha in rupestrian grasslands, the National Park of Serra do Cipo, Brazil - RX_R9 | ecosystem: Host-associated > Plants > Roots...
CAGACGGCCCGCGCCGAAGAGTCGCTCGCTCACGACGGCGGCCTCGGCGGCCTGCACGAGCGCGTGCTCAACCCCACCTGCGTCTGCGCCGCGCCGGCACAACGCGTGACCGATGGTCAGCTTGCCAACTTCCTGTGATAACGCGATGTGCCACTCGGCCACGGTCGCATTCCAGCGATCGACGGTCGAGTAGGGTAGCCACGCGCGAACGTCGTCCACGCCGATACGCACGGAGGCGGCGAGGTCCACCCGACGCCGCATGGCATCCATCAGCAACTCGAGGCTTGCGGCCGCGGGCCGCAGCACAATCGCCCCGATCGCTGTCCACGGACGAGGCGCCACCGACCCAAGCTACCGCGTCGCGCTGCGGAGGTCGTCGGGCAACACGCCCAAATTCAGCCAGCTACTGCGCTGGCACTTTGCACAAGTCAATCAATCAATCGATCAATCACGCGGCCTTCTTGCGGGGTGAGGGGCGGGCGGTCTTCAGAAATTGTTCCAGCCCGTCAGCCTCGTGCCGTACCCGCGCCGCGCGAGCGGCCAGATCGTCACGCCCTTGATCGCGCAGCCACGGCTCGAAATAGCCCGCGGCCAGATGGTTCCGAGCAACTTCCTTGTTCGTCCGACAGGCGGCCAGGAACTCCTGGACCGACTCGACCCGCTGATTCGGTGAGAAGTAGTACGCAGTTGCCATTCTTTCCGAGTATCCCCATCAGCCGCGAGGTTCTTCAAGCCGCGAGATGGCTCGGCGCAGCGACCGGCCGCGGCGCGGCAGGTCCTTCCAGAGATCGCCGACCTCGGCTAGCCGCTTGGCCATGGTGCGCAGGCCAAACGTGCGCGGTCCGACTTTTCCGCCTTCGATCTCTTCCCACGTGCACGGCGCCGATACTGGTGCACCCGGCTTGGCGCGTACCGCATAGGCTGCCGCGAAGGTCGCGCTATACCCGTTCCGCCCCGTGTCCACGTAGATGCGCCCGCCGCGGTCCACCTTGCTGAACTCTTGCGTCAGGCGGTCGGGGTCGCGTTGGGCCAGCACCTTGCCCACCGCCGCGGCAAACGCAGCCACCTCATCGAAGCCCAGGTCCGCATCCAGCGGCACGACGATATGAAAGCCCTTCGAACCCGACGTCTTCACCCAGCAGGGAAGGTCCAGCTCCGTGAGCACGTCGCGCACCTCGAGGGTTGCCGCAAGCAGCGCCTCGGGTTCATCCTCGGCTGAGGGATCCAGGTCGAAGACGCATACGTCGGGCTGATAGAGCTTCGGCGAGCGAGATGTCCAGACATGTGGCGTGACGCAGTTCTGGTTGGCGATCCATTCGAGCGAGCGTGCGTCGTTGACGAGGGGGTAGTGGACCACCCCTCCCCGTTTCGGCGCCTCAACGCGTTCGAGCCAATCCGGGAAGCCTTTTGAGACATCCTTCTGAAGGAACCCGCCGCTGCCGATGCCGCTTGGGTACCGCTCCATCGTGACGGGCCGCCGACGCAAATGCGGCAGCATAGCCTCGGCCACGCTGGCGTAGTACTCGGCCAGCTCGGCTTTGGTGATGCCGTCTTCCGGGAACAGGACTTTTTCGGGATGGGAGATCAATGCGTTTTTCATTGTGGCGGATCTGCTGTCGAGCGTACGCTAGCTCAGTGGTGTTTCGGTAAGAGCCGATGGATATCGCCCTCCTGGGTGGCCGCGTTATCGATGGCAACGGTGGACCACCGCTGGATGATGCGTGCCTCCTGGTGCGCGGCCGTGAGATTCTGACGGTCGGACCGCGGGCGACCACCGCGATTCCCGATGGCGCCATCACCTATGACGTCTCCGGCAGAACGGTCCTGCCGGGCCTGATCGACGGTCACGTTCACCTGCGCGCCTACGCTGGCGCGGACCGCTCCGACTTTTACCTGTGGAGTCAGGCCACGTTCTATGAGGAGCAGATCCTCCACGCCGCGCGCAATGCACGTCGTGCGCTGGAAGCCGGCGTCACCACGGTCAGAGACGCCGCCGGCGCGCGGCTGGAAGTTGCAATCAAGCACGCCACCGACCAGCAGCTGCTGGATGGAGCCCGCGTGGTGGTGTGCGGATTCGTCGGAATGACCGGTGGGCACGGCGATCTCTTCACGCCGCCGGCCGTCGATCGGCGTCCTTATCAGACCGCCGACGGACCGGACGAATGCCGCAAACTCGTGCGCTCGTATGCGCGCGATGGAGTCGACTGGATCAAGATCTGTACGAGCGGTGGCGTCCTCTCCATTGGAGATGAAAGTGACTGGCGCAACTACACGCTCGACGAGGTCCGCACCATCGTGGACGAAGCCCATGCGTTGGGCAAACGTGTGGCTGCGCACGCGCATACGCTGGACGGGGTTCGTCAGGCGTTGGATGGTGGCGTCGACTCCATCGAACACGGCTCGTCGCTCGATGCGGATCTCATCCGCCGCATGATCGACCAGGGCACCTGGCTATGCCCAACGTTGTCGGTCAGCGAGCAGATCCACTTGAGTGGCGCCGAACGCGGGTTGCCACCCGCGGCGCTGCACAAGAATGCGCTGGTGCGGGCTTCGCGGACCGAGGCGCACCGCGCCGCGGTGGCGGCTGGTGTGCGGATCTTCATGGGCACAGATACGAGCTCTATTCTGCCGTTCGGTCGTCATGCGTGGGAGCTGGAGCTGTTGAGCACCCTGCTCGGCGTGGAGCCGATGCGCGCTCTGCAAATCGCCACGCGCGATGCCGCCACCGCGCTGGGCCTCGGCGAAAGGACGGGTGTACTGGCGGCCGGGCGATGGGCTGACATCCTGGTGGTGGATGGAGATCCCCTGGCCGACATCCGCATCCTTCAGCGGCCGGAGTGTATCCAGGCAGTTTTCCGAGACGGCCGACTCCTGGTTGACCGCGGCCTGCGTTCAGCGCGGGCAACGCTATCTTGAACGGTTAGAGTCTGAACCTGGAGGTTCTCACAAACCCATGGTTGTACAAACCGCGCGGCCTCCCGAGTCGAGCACCCAGCCCCGCTATGACGTCGGTGGCGTTCTCCTGGAGCGCCCGTTCAAGATCCGACGCCTTGGTCACTTCGGCGTCAACGTGGATCGCATGGAGGAGGCCATGCACTTCTACAGTGACCTGCTCGGTTTCGAAATCTCCGATCAACTGGATGTCGGCGGCCGCCTGACGCCGGAGCAGCGCAGCCAGATAGGCTCTTTGCCGACGGCCGGGTACTTCACCCGACATGGCACGGATCATCACGCGTTTGTGGTCTTTCCTCGGACCGCGTTCCAGGTCATGCGCGGAGAAGAGCCATCGCAGATCACCATCAACCAGATCACCTGGCAGGTCGGCAGTCTGTCAGAGGTGGTGGAAGGGAGCCGCTTTTTCGAGGAACGCGGCATTTCGGTGAGTCGGTCCGGGCGCGATACTCCGGGGTCCAACTGGCATACCTATCCATTCGATCCGGACGGACATACCAACGAGCTGTATTACGGCATCGAGCAGGTCGGCTGGAACGGCTACAGCAAGCCACGCGCGATGTACAACCGCGGTTTCCGAGAGCGTCCGCCACTGCCGCAGATGTCGGAATTTGACGAGGTCCAGGCGGCGATTGCCGAGCGGATCGACCTGGAGTCCGGCTATCGCCACGTCGAAGCGAATCCGCGGACCTTCGATGTCGACGGCATTTTGCTGGCGCGACCGTTCAAGATCGTACGCATCGGACCCGTGCGGCTGTTTGTGCAGGACGTTGCGGCGGCATGCGCGTTCTACACATCCGTGATGGGTCTCACCGAAACCTCCACGGTGCAATATCGCGGACACGAATGTGTGTTCATGCGCGTGAACACAGAGCACCACTCGCTCGCACTCTACCCGGTTGCGTTGCGGAAGGAACTCGGCCTGAGTGAGCACACCACGTTGATGTCGTTTGGTGTGCAGGTTGCCAACTATCGCCAGTTGCGCGACGCAGTTGGATTCTTACGTGACCGCGGAGTTGAAGTGCGTACGCTTCCGCCGGAGCTGTCGCCGGGCATCGACTACAGCTTCCTAGCGCTGGACCCAGAGGGGCATGCCATTCAGCTGTACTACTACATGCAGCAGGTGCCCTTCAGCGGCTCCGTCACCGTGGCCGACTCCACCCGTCTGGACGCGTGGCCAGCAACGGTGGAAGCCCGCCAGGACACCTTTGGCGGCGAACCGTACCTCGGCCCCTGGGGCTAAGGAAAATCCGCGACGCTACTCGTCACTGGCCAGCCCAGCGGAGGACACGCATCGCGCGCAGCGTGTTCCACCGGCTGGGCCGGCCATCCCCGTCCTCGAGCGCAAAGTGAACCACTCCAGGATGCGTATTCTCCAGGAGCCAGGTGCCATCCGGCTGCCGCTTTGATCTGACAAGCGAAAGAGCCTCATCCATGCGTGGATCCGGCGGAACACCAACCGCGCGGAAATACTCGAGGCCGCGCAGCACATCGTAGTACCAGCGCGTCGGAAACGAAAATTGCAGCCATGCTGGATCGACGATTTCGCCGGTGCTCTTGCGCCGCATGAGCCGTCGTTCCAGTAAGTACTCCTGTGCGCGCCGCCGGGCGGCGCTGGAATCCGCCGAGCCACCAGCTGCGCGCTCATATTCCAGCAGCCCTTCGAGGACCCTGATCGTGGTGTGAAAAGAAGACCGAACCGATCCGTTCTCGGCTTCGCAGTTCCAGCCCCCGTCCTCCAGCTGCTCATCGACCAATCGTGCAACGATCGTGTCGACGTTCTGACCGTAATACGCACCGAGCACCACAGTCATACCGTTGATGCACGGCTCCACTTCGCCGCTGAAGAAGGGCTGGCCGGCGTGTTCCCAGCGGCAATGCTGTCGGACCTGCTCGACCGCCCGGCGCACCACCTCAGCATGCGGATCAACGCCGAAGTCGTAGAGGTGCACGAGGCAGTAGGCGGTGGCGGTCCATGGCTGGCCTGTTTTGCGATCCCATCCTTGCGCGGGAAAAAGCGCCCCGCCTTCCCACTGGCCGTCCTCGCCCTGCAGCGCCAGGATCCGCGCGCCCCAACCCTCGTTCGCGACCCGAGTCCGCTCCACGGCCACCATCTCCTCCGGCGCATCGACCAGGTCCCGCAGCACTTGCCAGCGAATGGCAGGGTCGGAGTCCAGCAGCCAATCAATCACGCCCACTAGCCGAGTCTACCCAACGCCGAACGTGCTCACGCCAGGTGTCACGACGCCACCAATGCAGCGCCTGCCAGCGCCATTGCTACGCCGGCTTTCTGAATGCCGGACATTCGCTCGTTGAGAAGAACGCGCGCGAGCAGCACCGTCACCATCGGATAGAGCGACACCAATACCGACGAAAGGCTCACCAGCCCAAGCGTGCTTGCAAGGGCGTACAGCACATTCGCGCCCACGTCCAGGCTGCCAACGAGCACCAGCCGCGGTGCATACATCCACCGCAGCTCGAACGTCGGTCGACGGATCAGCACGATCAGTGCAACGATGCAGACGCCAGTTGCACGCTGGATGGACACCGCCCACCACACGTCTTGCGTACTTGCCTGATGCAGCAGGATGAAGAAGCCACCGAATCCGAGCGCAGCGACCACCGAATATGCGATCCCAACGCGCGCGTCACGCCCAAGACTCTTCTGTTCCTCGTTGCTTCGCGAAGCAAGCACTACTCCCAGTAGAGCGCTGGCGATGCCAATCTCCTGCGCGATCGTGGTGGGCTCACCTCGCGCCAGCCCGAAGGCTACGGGCAGGACCGCCCCCGTCCCAGAGACTGGCGCCGCGATGCTCGCGACGCCCAGCGCAATGGCCCGGTACAACGACGCGACGCCAATCAGCCCAAATACGGCGCCGCCGATCGCAAACAGGACCGTGGAGGTCCCGAAGTTGGGTGCGCCGCGCGCTAGCGCAACTGGCAATACAACCGCTAACCCAACACTCTGCGTGCAGAGCAGCACCCAGACCAATGCCAGACGTTTGCTTGTGACTCCGCCAACAAAGTCGCTGATACCCCACGACAGAGCGGCGGTAAGGGCGAGACCGACTGAGAGCACGATTGCTCCTGTTGTACCTGAGGTACCATCAGAAGCGTTGCGGTTCGCCACCTACTACTTCCTCCAGGCGCCACCTGGCCGCGCCGACGCGGACATCATTCGCGAAGAGGTTGACCAGATGGTCCTGGCCGAGCACCTCGGCTTCGACTCGATATGGCTCACCGAACATCACTACGCTGATTACGGTTTGTCGTCCGCGCCAGGCGTGCTGCTCGCCACAGTGGCCGCGCGCACACAGCGCATCCGCCTGGCAATCGCGGTGTATGTGATCCCGTTCCATCATCCGCTGCGACTGGCCGAAGAGACTGCCAGCATCGATATCCTCAGCGGCGGGCGACTCACGGTTGGCCTCGGTCGCGGCAATCGGCCGATGGAGTTCTACGGTCACGGCGTACCGCAAGAGCAGAGCCGCGAGCGCATGGAGGAAGGTGTCGAAGTCCTGCTCCAGGCCTGGACTGAGGAGCGAGTCAATTTTCAAGGGAAGCACTGGAATATCCAGAATGTTCCGGTCTATCCGAAACCAATCCAGAAACCGCATCCCCCGCTGGCGTTTGCAGTCACCAGTCCGGAAACGATCGCCTGGACAGCGAAGCACGGCTTTGGCATGCTGAGCTCCGGACTGGGGACTCCGTTAGCCCAAACACTGAAGAACCGCGATGCCTATCTACTTGGACTTCGCGAAAGCAACTACCCCGAATCCGAGATCGAGAATCTTCTGGCGAGGTGGGTCGTTACCAAGCACGTGTATGTCGCACCCACGGATGCAGAAGCACGGGCGGAAGCGCACGGTCCAGAGATGTGGTACCGCGACGCGTTCATTCGGTCCCTTTCGGCCGACGGACTTGCCGGACTCCATCCGTCGGTGTATGACGGCGCCGCGGCCATGATCAATCGGCTCCGCTCGCAAACGTGGGAGGATCTGCTCGAGTCCGCGCTGCTGATCGGTTCTCCAGAAACGATCGCCACCCGGGTTGCGGAGCTCCAGCAGGCGGGTGTTGGTGAATTAGCATGCTGGATGAACTTTGGTGGTTTGCCACCGGACAAGGTCCGCCGCTCTATGCGACTGTTCGCCGAAGAGGTCATGCCCCATTTTCGCGAAGTGCGCGCGAAGGCGGCGGTCGCGTGAGCCTGGCCACCGTGCCATCCGAAGAACGCGTCACCGTCGGACAGACCCAACTGTATCTGCTCAAGGGTGGTAGCGGCCGGCCATGTCTGGTGCTCCACGGCATCGAAGGCCACGAAGGCTGGCTCACGTTCCACGAAATACTGGCAGGCAGACACACGGTCTGGGCGCCCTCCCATCCGGGTTACGGCCACACCCCCGCGCCTGACTGGCTGACCTCAGTGCAGCACCAGGCCATCTTCTATCACTGGTTCCTTCAGCAAGCCGGTCTCGACCAGGTGGATCTGGTGGGCACCGGCCTGGGTGGGTGGATCGCTGCCGAAATGGCGGTGATGGACTCCAGCCGACTGCGCCGCCTGGTCCTCGTCGACGCGGCCGGCATCCGCCCGCAACAATCCGACATGCTCGATGTCTTCCTGGTCCCCTGGCGACAGGTGATCGAACGGGGCTTTCTTACTGGGCAAGAATCGCCGGAGTACCAGCGGATCTACACGAACGCGCCAATCCAGGAATTCGGCGGAATTCGTGAAGCCGGCAGGATGATGACGATGCGCATGTGCTTCAAACCGTACATGCACGATCCCTCACTTCCAGGAATGTTGAGCAAGATCCGTACACCCACTCTGGTGGTGTGGGGTGACGCCGACCAAATGGTTCCTCTGGAATGTGGTCACGCGTTTGCGAATTCCATCCCGGGCGCGCGCCTGCACGTTCTGCCTGACTGCGGCCACTTCGCTCATCTCGATCAACCGCAACGCTTCGCGGAAGCGCTGCGCGAGTTCCTTTCGACGTGACGGGAGTCCTACGGTGAATACGCAGTACTACTACTTCAGCGAGCAGCCATACACGGCCTATGACCGTGGGGTGCAGGACGAGTATCCAGCGCTGCGTCTGACACTGCCGAACTGCAACTTCGATCCTCAAGTCGCAAGCGACCTCTACAACCGTTACCACGACGAGTACCAGGCTGCCGACGAGTGTGGCTTCGACGGCATCATGATCAACGAGCACCACACCGCGCCGTTTTGCATGCAGGCATCCATCACCGTTACTGGTGCGGTCCTCGCCAAGATCACGCGGAACGTCAAAATCTTGATGCTCGGCGCACCGTTACCAGTTGTCGACAATCCACTTCGCCTGGCCGAAGAGCTGGCCATGATCGACTGCATCTCGCGCGGTCGTCTTATCTCCGGCGTGGTGCGGGGTGGCGGCGTGGAGAGCCTCGCAAATAACGTGAATCCGGCCTACAACCGCGAGCGGTTCGAGGAGGCGCACGACCTGATCATCGCCGCCTGGACGCGCCAGGGTCCGTTTCGCTGGAATGGCAAGCACTACGAGTTCCGTGTGGTGAATCCGTGGGTGCTGCCGCTGCAGAAACCGCACCCGGCGATCATGGTGCCGGGTACCGCCAGCCCGGAGACGGTGGTGTGGGCGGCACAACATCGATATCCGTATGTTGTGCTCGGTTCCTCGATGGAACAAACCAAAGAACTGATCAGCCTCTATCGTGACACCGCCTCCGACTGCGGTTACGAAATGGGCCCAGAACACATTGGATATCTCATTCGCTGTTTCGTCGCCGATTCGGAGGAAAAGGCCCAGGAAGAAGGCCATAATTTCTTCTGGCAAAACGGCGCGTTGAACAAACAACCCAGAGAGTGGATGGCTCCGCCAGGCTACGCGTCCATCGACTTCGCCGGCATCCGCAGGTTGCGCGCGGTAAGCAAACCCTTTGACAGTCAGGCGTACCAGGAGGCACAGGACAACTACCAGGTGGTCCTCGGCACTCCCTCAACCGTTGTCGAAAAGCTGCGCTACATCCGCGACGAGCTGGGCATCGGCCACATGTGCCTCTGGGCCCAGGATGGCTACATGAGCCACGAAGACACCCTCCGCTGCATCCAACTCTTCGGCCAGGAAGTCCTCGCCGCGTTGCGCGCGACCTAGCCGCAGACGTTTCTTCCGTGCACGTGAAGAAACGTGCTATACCTTGCGGTGCTCGAGCTGGCTACCCGCTTGCGGCGAATTGGCGAAGTGGCTGAGGTCACTGGGCTCACCGCGCGGGCCATTCGGTATTACGAAGAGCTTGGGCTGCTCGAGCCCGCTGCACACGCAACCGGTGCAAACCGCCGCTACGACGATGACGATATCGAACGTCTCACGCTGATCAAGCAGCTCCGAGACGTGGTTGGCCTGAGCCTCGCCGAGATCCAGGAGTTCCTGGAGACCGAAACAGCGCGGCGCGACCTCAGACGCCAGTACGAGGCCACCACCGATCCGGTGCGCCGAGCTCAGCTGGTCGATCGTGTCGAACCAGTGTTGCGGCGCCGCGTGGACCTGCTCGAACGCAAGCTGACTGCCGTGCAGGCCCTGCTGGAGGAAGAGCGAACTCGCCTGCAGCGCGTGCATGACCTACAGCACGTCAATCTTGGGAGAACTATCGAACCGTGACTTCCGAGCACCACGAGACACAGAGTCGGGAAGCGGCCGAGAGCGCGTGAGCGTTGCAGAGAAGACCGAATCCCGCGAGGTTCTAAAAGAAGGCCTGCACGTCGAGGCGCCGCCCGAGCCTGGCTACGAATGGGTAGCCCTGTCCGTCACGACGGTCGGCGCGTTGCTGGCGGCGCTGCAGGGCTCGTCACTGATCATCGCCTTGCCCGACGTCCTGACCGGCCTGAATGCCGGCTTCCTGACCATCATGTGGGTGCTGCTCGGATACCTGCTGATCACCACTGCGCTGGTGCCGGTGGTCGGCAGACTGGCGGACATGTTCGGTCGCAAGCGCCTCTACGTCGCAGGCTTCGCCGTGTTCACGCTGGGCTCCCTGCTGGCCGGCGTCTCGCAGCCGCAGTTCCACGGCTGGGACCTGGTGGCGTACCGCGTCGTCCAGGGTGTCGGCGGCGCGCTCCTCATCACAAACAGCACGGCCATCGTCGCCGACGCGTTCCGTCACGGCCGCGTCGGCCTCGGCCTGGGCATCAACCAGGTCGCGGGCGCTGCCGGCTTCTTGCTCGGTCCGGTCGTCGGTGGGTTGCTCACCGCGCTGTCCTGGCGCTGGGTGTTCCTGATCAACGTGCCACTGGGGATCTTCGGCACCCTGTGGGGCATCTGGCGCTTGCGCGAGCCCGTGCGGCTGCCCGCCCACCAACGCTTCGACTGGCTCGGCAGCCTCACTTTCGTGGTCGGTCTCGGCAGCCTGCTGATGGCGTTGTCGCTGATGGCGTTCCCCATGCTGCCGATGCCAATTGTCTATGCCATGTTCGCGATCGCCGTCGTCGGCCTCGCCGCTTTCGTCGTCACCGAGATTAAGGCGCCCGAGCCGATGCTCGATCTGCGCCTGTTCAGCGACCGACTCTTCGGCTTCGCCACGCTTGCCGGCGGCCTCAACGGCCTGGCGCGTGGTGCCGTGCTGTTTGTGCTGATCTTTTTCTTGCAGGGCCCGTACGGCCAGGATCCGCTGATGGCTGGTCTGATGATGACGCCCTTTGGTGCGGCATTCCTGCTCGTTGGTCCGCTCAGCGGGTACCTGTCCGATCGGTACGGGTCGCGCACGCTGGCAACCGCCGGCTTGCTGGTTTCGGCTGTCGGCCTTTTCGGACTCAGCACCGTCGTCACGGCGACGCAATACTGGGTGCTCGCGGTTTATATGAGCTTGATGGGCGGCGGGTCCGGCCTGTTCACCTCACCTAACGTGAACGCGCTGATGAGTACGGTGCCGCCGCGCCAGCGCGGGACGGCCTCGGGCATCAACACCATGGTTGGCAACACGGGCCAGATGCTCAGCATCGCGATTGCCTTTCCGCTGGTGTTGTCGCGGATTCCGGAGGACGTGATGTTCCGCGTGTTCCTCTTCGGCGGCGGTATGGCCGACATGCCCGAGGTGCAGCGCACGTTTGAAGCAGGTCTGCATCAGGCGTTCCTGGTTTCCTTCGGGATCACGCTGATCGCCGCGCTCGCATCCGCGCTTCGCCCCGCGCACAGCCCGCGAGAAGCCGCCGCCGCCGCCCAAGCCGCCAGCGCCTGACGAACGAAGTCTGCTTCTCTTCAGAGAAGTTCTTCATCCGTCGGGCGTTTGAGTCGCCGCCCAGCACGTACACCTTCGCGCTACCCTGGAAACCTATGGCAGCGAAAATACGCGTAGGCACCGTCGGCGCCACCGTCACCAAGGGCGGCAGCGGCTGGGGTGCCAACGCTCACATTCCAGCCCTCCGTGCTCTCCCCGAGTTCGAGCTCAAGGCCGTCTGCACCGCGCACGCGGACACCGCGAAAGCCTCAGCTGAAGCCTTCGGCGCCGAGCTCGCCTTCGACAACTACGACCAGATGGTGGCCCATCCGGACGTCGACCTGGTGGTGGTGTGCGTCAGAGTTCCGGGCCATCACGCCCTCGTGATGAAAGCGCTCGAAGCCGGCAAACACGTCTTTTGCGAGTGGCCG
>Ga0213876_10002169_pt1 | contig 11588 bp, 8 predicted proteins | sample BarmaccomBMRX_R9_FD_160113 | JGI IMG/M metagenome (GOLD analysis project Ga0213876, IMG submission 160113) | Root-associated microbial communities from Barbacenia macrantha in rupestrian grasslands, the National Park of Serra do Cipo, Brazil - RX_R9 | ecosystem: Host-associated > Plants > Roots...
TAGTCGGGCCGCTTGGTGCCGGCCATGATCTGGCCGTCTGCGAACTGGTCGCGCACCTCCTGCACCACGACGCCGGCCGAGCGGCCGACCGCCCGGATGGCGAGCGACGAGAAGAGGAACGGCACCGCGCCGCCGATGAGCAGGCCGATGAAGACCTTCGGGTCGGCCACGTTGATCTGCGTGGAGATGTCCCGGAAGAGCCGCGTGCCGGTCTTGCCGATGTTCAGCTCCGAGCCGATCGTCTCGATGTAGGAGGCGAACAGCGCGACGGCGGCGATCACCGCGGAGCCGATGGCGAAGCCCTTGGTCACGGCCTTGGTGGTGTTGCCGACCGCGTCGAGGCTCACCATGATCCGCTCGGGCTCGCCCTCGAACTCGCCGGACATCTCGGCGATGCCCGCCGCGTTGTCGGCCACCGGGCCGAACGTGTCCTCGGAGACGACCACGCCGGTGGTGGCGAGCATGCCCATGCCGGTCAGGGCCACGAAGTAGAGCGAGACCTGCAGGTTGCCGCCGCCGAGGGCGATCGCGACGCCGAGGGCGATGGCGATGCCGATGATGGCGTACACCGAGGACTCGAGGCCCGACGACGTGCCCGAGAGCACGACGGTGGCCGGACCCGTGCGGGTCGACTCGGCGATCTCCCGCACCGGCCCGTACTCGGTGCCGGTGAAGTACTCGGTCAACCGGGACAGCGCCTGGGCGAGCACGAGCCCGACGACCACGGCGGCGAACATGCGCCAGCCGATGTTCGACATGGTGCCCTTGTCGTTGCCCACGTAGCCGAGGGCGAGGGCGGCGGTGCCGATGACGGTGAGGATGGTGGCGGTCAGGAACCCGCGGTTGATCGGCTTCAGGGCGTTGGTCTCGCCCTCGTTCGCCTTCACCGCGAACACGCCCACGATCGAGGCGAGCACACCGATGGCGCGGGCCGCCAGCGGGAACATGAGGCCCAGCACCCACTTGCTCGGGTCGTGCGGGTAGATCGACCGGAACGCAGCGACGCCGAGGATGATCGAGGCGACGAGGGTGACCTCGTAGGACTCGAACAGGTCGGCGGCCATGCCGGCGCAGTCGCCGACGTTGTCGCCCACGTTGTCGGCGATCGTCGCCGGGTTGCGGGGGTCGTCCTCGGGGATGCCGGCCTCGACCTTGCCGACGAGGTCGGCGCCAACGTCGGCCGCCTTGGTGAAGATGCCGCCGCCGACCCGGAGGAACAGGGCGAGCAGCGAGCCGCCGAAGCCGAAGCCGATCAGGATGGCCGAGCTCGTGTTCTGGAAGATGGCGATGATCAGCGTGGCGCCGAAGAGGCCGAGGCCGACGGTGAACATGCCGGCCACGCCGCCGGTGCGGAACGCGACGGTGAGCGCTCGAGGCATCGAGCCCTCACGGGCGGCTGCGGCGGTGCGGACGTTGCCCTGGGTCGCCAGCGTCATGCCGATGAACCCGGTGAGGCCCGACATGATGCAGCCGGCGATGAACGCCAGCGTGCGGAACGATCCGGACTGGACGAAGCTGAGCGCCGTCGACCCGTCCGGTCTCACCACCTTGACCGACGTGACGAACACGATGATGGCCAGGGGCACGAGCACGACGACGATCGTGCGGAACTGGCGCTTGAGGTAGGCCAGCGCCCCTTCCTGGATCGACTTCGCGATGTCGATCATCGTGGTCGTGCCCTGCTCGTACCGCAGGACCGACGCCCGTAGGAAGAACCCCACTCCGATCGCCAAGATCGCAGTGAGCGCGGAGAAGAGGATGATGGCCCACTCTCCTCCGTGCATGTGGAAGGCCTGGTAGCCGCCCTCGGCAGCGAGTACGTGCATCGACGCGTTCCCTCTTTCGTCTTCTCCCGACCGGCCCGCCCGCCGTGGTGGTCAGCCAGGTTTCGGGGGGCAAAAATCCATAGTTTGATACTACGAATCGAAAGGCCGACGCAAGACTCAGTGGCGGCGGGCCAGATGGAGCTGCGCGGCTTGTTCGCCCTTGCGGCCCTGCTCGATCTGGTAGCGGACCGGCCGGCCCTCGACCAGCTCGTCCGGGTCGATCCCACCCAGGGCCGAGGCGTGGAAGAACAGGTCGTCCCGGCCGGGCCGGATCACGAACCCGTAGCCCTTCCGCCGGTCGTAGAACCGGATGGATCCCTGCTGGCTCTTGACCTCGGGCGGTCGCTGGCGCTCCCTGCTCGGTCCCGCTTCGCGGATCCGGGTGTCACCTCGTGCGCTGCTCCGCCTGGCGGACTTCGCAGCCTTGCGGCTGCTGTCCGCGTGTCGCTCCGAATTGTGTGCGCGGACCGGCTTCTCGGTGCGGGCTCGATCTGCGTCGGGGAGGTGCTTGCGGAGGGCTCCGACGTCGGGGTCGACGAGGCCTCGGTCGAGGCCGACGGTCTTCTGGAGCTTCTTGGCTTCCTTCTCCTGGACGGGCGCGACCAGGGAGACGACGAGGCCGGCGGCGCCGGCTCGAGCGGTGCGGCCCGAGCGGTGGACGTAGTCCTTGGGGTCGGGCGGGAGGTCGAAGTGCACGACGGCGGCGACGTCGTCGACGTGGATGCCGCGGGCGGCGACGTCGGTCGCCACGAGCGCGGCGACCCGGCCGGTGGCGAAGTCCTTCAGGGCTCGCTCGCGCTGGACCTGGGAACGGCCGCCGTGGATCGCGGCGGCCTGCACGCCGTTGGTCCCGAGCCGCTTGGCCACCCGGTCGGCGCGGTGGCGGGTGCGGCAGAAGACGATGGTGGGGCCGGCGGCGTTCACGACCTCGGCGCAGCGCTCGAGCCGCTCCGCCTCGGCGATCCGCCAGAACAGGTGGGTGGCGTCGCTCGCCGCGTCTTCCGCTCCGGCGACCTCGTGACGGGCCGGGTCGCGCTGGTAGCGCTCCACGAGCACGTCGACCGCTCCGTCGAGGGTGGCCGAGAACAGCAGCGTCTGGCGATCGCGCGGGGTCTGGTCGAGCAGCCGGCGGACCTCGGGCAGGAAGCCCATGTCGGCCATGCGGTCGGCCTCGTCGACCACCGCGACGGTCACGGCGTCGAGGCGGACGTCGCCCTGACCGATCAGGTCGGCCAGCCGGCCCGGGCAGGCGACGAGGATGTCCACGCCGGTGCGCAGAGCCTTGCGCTGGGCGCCGAACCCGACACCGCCGTACACCGTCGCGACCCGGAGCTTGTGCGGTCGGGCGAGCAGCTTGAGCTCGTCGGCCACCTGGCCGGCCAGCTCACGGGTGGGGACGAGGACGAGCGCGGTCGGGCGTCCGGGCTGAGCACGCGTGCACCGGTCGACGATGGCGAGGCCGAAGGCGAGCGTCTTGCCCGAACCGGTCGGGGCCTTGCCGGCCACGTCGCGGCCGGCGAGCGCGTCGGGGAGCGTCGCAGCCTGGATGGGGAACGGCGCATCGATGCGACGCGCCGCGAGATCCGACACGGCGTCGGGCGCGACGCCGAGATCGGCGAATGATGGGGGCATTGAGCAACCTGCTTCGAGTCGTACGGGTGCCAGAGGCGTACGACGAAGCGGGCCTGTGGCGCGCACCCGGTCGGATGCGACCGGGACACGCTAGCGGCTGATCCGCTCGGTCCCTCGCTAGTCGGTCTGGTGGCCGGTGTCGCCCAACGGCTTGCGCCCGTCGTAGGACGCGATCGCGTCGCCGGTCGCGGCGACGAGGTATCGGTAGCCGAACTCGGTGTAGTGCAGACCGTCGCCCGATCGAGCGACCTCGGAGTGGCCGTCGATCGTGGTCAGCTGCGCGCTCCAGTGGCCACCCGAGGCGTTGAACCAGTCGACCAGCTGCACGCCGGGGAGGTCCTTGTAGAGCTGGTTGAACCGGGCCACGTTCGGCGCGAGGTACTTGAAGTAGCCGTCGGGATCGATGGGCGGCGCGAGCGCCCACAGCACGAGCGCACCCTTGGCGCGGGCCTCGCGCACGAGCAGCTGGCACTGCTCGTCCCAGACCTGGAACATCAGGTTGCTGCCGTCGGCCACCTCGGTGCCGTTCGCCAGCTTGAACGGCTTGCCGGTGCGGTGGGCCGTGTAGGACCCGGCGAACTCGACGAGCACCACGTCGGGATCGAAGTCGGCGATCGCCTGGTGCAGCATCGGCACGATCTTCCCCTGGTCGGTCAGCGGACCGATGCCGTCCTCGCCGACCCAGCGCACGTCGACGTGCGGGTAGCGCTCCGCGAAGTAGGGGGCGATCTGGTGGGGGATCGAGTCGCCCACGAGCAGCAGCCGGCGGACCGGGGCCCTCGGCGCGACCGTGGTGGTCGGCCCGTCCTTCGGTGCGGTCGTCGTCGGGGCCACCACCGGTCCGCCGTCGTCGGGCGCGACGACCCGCTGGCCCATCGCGACCTGCACCCCGGACGGACCGGTGTCGAGGGGCTTGGAGGGCACCGTCATCATGATCGCCAGCGCGCAGATGGCGACGACGCAGGCCGGCCCGACCGAGAAGCGGGGGATGATGTGCCGGGAGCGGATCGGCACCTCGATGATCGCGGCCGACATCGTGGCGATGGCGAGCGTCATCGCGACCCGCACACCGAAGAGCGGCACGCCCCCGAAGCCGATGCGATCCTCGGTGATCCAGAGGAAGAGCGGCCAGTGGTAGAGGTACGCGCCGTAGGAGATGCGTCCGAGCCACTGCAGCGGCCTCCGCTCGAGCGCCCACCGCACCGGCCCGCGCTGCAGCGACGCGATGATCACCGCGACCGAGCAGAACGTGTACGCGGTGATGCCGCCGCGGTAGAGCGACGGCGACGCCTGGTCGGCTCGCACCCACGCGAAGACGATGGCTCCGGCCGCGAGCACGCCGAGCGCCGGCACCGCGTAGGCCCGCCAGCGCCACTGCGCGAGGTGGTGGACGGTGCAGGCCAGGATGACGCCGGCCAGCAGCTCCGCGGCGCGGGTGTGGGTCGCGTAGTACGCCCACGACGTGCTGCCGTGGTCGGACACCGAGAGCACGAGCGCGGCGGTCGACGCGCAGGCGAGGACCGTCGCGACGAGCGCGAGCCGGCGTTGCGGTTGCGAGCTGGTGCGGGCCGCGAGGACCACCAGCAGCGGGAGCACCAGGTAGAACTGCTCCTCCACCGCGAGCGACCACACGTGCTGGATCGGCGACGAGGTCGTCAGGTAGGCGCCGTAGTCGCGACCCGAGAGCGCGAGTCGCCAGTTGGTGGCGACGCCGAACACGGAGAGCAGGTCACCGCGCAGCCCGGTCATCTGGGTCGGCGTCGCCGCGAACATCGCGAACGCCGCCACCAGCAGGAGAGCCACGAGCGCGGCGGGGACGAGCCGGCGGGCCCGGGCCGACCAGAAGCGTCGCAGCGAGATCTGGCCGTTCTGGTGGTTCTCGACCAGCAGGAGCGAGGTGATCAGGAAGCCCGACAGCGTGAAGAAGGTCGAGACCCCGAGGAACCCACCCTTCGCCCAGCCGAAGCCCCCGTGGTACAGCAGCACGGCGATCAACGACACGGCCCGCAGGCCGTCGAGCGCGCCGACGTGCGGCAGGCGGGCGCCACGTACCGGAGGTGCCCCAGCCTGACCCATCTGGGTGACCCTAGAACGCTGCGCGGTCGCGGTCATCTGCGAACGTCATCGCCCGGCGAGAGGCATTCCCACCCGTCCCCTTCGGGTCGTTGCGGGGGGAACTGAGGAGAACGCCCCTGTTCAGGGGGTGCGGCTGAGGTACCGGCGGTTCTTCAGCTTGGCCCGGAGGTAGTCCTTGTTCATCGTGGCGATGAAGTCGATCGGGATCTCCTTCGGGCATGCCTCCTGGCACTCTCCGTGGTTGGTGCAGGAGCCGAAGTACTGCTCCATGGTGTCGACCATGGCTTCGGTGCGGGCGTAGCGCTCGGATTGGCCCTGGGGCAGCAGGTTCAGGTGCGCCACCTTCGCGGAGGTGAAGAGCTGGGCCGCCGAGTTCGGGCAGGCGGCCACGCAGGCGCCGCAGCCGATGCAGGCGGCTGCGTCCATGGCCGCGTCGGCCACCGGCTTCGGGACCGGGATGAGGTTGGCGTCGGGCGCCGAACCGGCGGCCACCGTGATGTAGCCGCCCGCTTCGACGATGCGGTCGAAGGCCGACCGGTCGACCATCAGGTCCTTGATGATCGGGAAGGCGGTGGCCCGCCACGGCTCGATCACGATCGTGTCGCCGTCGTTGAACTTGCGCATGTGGAGCTGGCACGTGGCCGTGCCCCGCTCCGGCCCGTGCGCCTTGCCGTTGATCATCAGCGAGCACGTGCCGCAGATGCCCTCGCGGCAGTCGTGGTCGAAGGTGATCGGCTCCTTGCCGTCGGCCGCCAGCCGTTCGTTGACGACGTCGAGCATCTCGAGGAACGACATGTCCTCGCTGATGCCCGGGGCGGCGTAGGTCTCGAAGCGACCGGATGTGGTGGGCCCGTCCTGGCGCCAGACCTGCAGCGTCAGATCCATCACGCGTAGTTCCGCTGGGCGAGATGGACGTTGTCGAACACGAGCGGCTCCTTGTGGAGGGTCCCGGCCTGCATCTCCCCGGTGTGCTCCCACGCGCCGACGAACGCGAAGTCGTCGTCGTTGCGCTGGGCCTCGCCGTCGGGCGTCTGGTGCTCCGCCCGGAAGTGCCCACCGCAGGACTCCTCCCGCTGCAGCGCGTCCTCGCACATGAGCAGACCGAGCTGGAAGAAGTCGTCGAGCCGGCCGGCCCGCTCGAGCGACTGGTTGAGCGACGTGTCACCGCCGAGCACCCGCAGGTCCTTGCGGAACTCGTCGTAGAGGGCGGGGATCTCGCTGATCGCCTTCTCGAGGCCGGAGCGGGTGCGCTCCATGCCGCAGTAGTCCCACATGATCTTGCCGAGCTCGCGGTGGAAGTGGTCGACGGTGCGGGTGCCCTTGACCTCGAGGTAGCCGCGGTAGCGCTCCTGCACGCGGGCCTCGGCGGCGCGGAACGCCTCGTGCCCGGTGTCGACGAGCTTCTCGCCGAGGCGGGGGGCGAGGCCGTCGCCGATCGTGTACGGCAGCACGAAGTAGCCGTCGGCGAGCCCCTGCATGAGGGCCGACGCGCCCAGGCGGTTCGCGCCGTGGTCGGAGAAGTTCGCCTCGCCGATCGCGTACAGACCGGGGATGGAGGTCTCGAGATTGTAGTCCACCCAGAGCCCGCCCATCGTGTAGTGGGGCGCGGGGTAGATGCGCATCGGCACCTGGTACGGGTTCTCGCCGGTGATGCGCTCGTACATGTCGAAGAGGTTCCCGTAGCGCTCGCGCACGGTCTGCTCGCCGAGCCGCTCGATCGACGCCGCGAAGTCGAGGTACACGCCGTTGTGCAGCGGACCGACGCCCTTCTCCTCGTCGATCATGCCCTTGGCGTTGCGGGAGGCGACGTCGCGGGGGACGAGGTTGCCGAACGACGGGTACTTGCGCTCGAGGAAGTAGTCGCGCTCGCCCTCGGGGATCGCGTCGGGCGAGCGGTCGTCGTGGGCGGTCGACGGCACCCAGATGCGACCGTCGTTGCGCAGCGACTCGGACATCAGCGTGAGCTTCGACTGGAACTCGTCGCTCGACGGGATGCAGGTCGGGTGGATCTGCGTGTAGCAGGGGTTCGCGAACAGCGCCCCGCGACGATGCGCCCGCCATGCGGCGGTCACGTTGCAGGCCATCGCGTTCGTCGAGAGGAAGAAGACGTTCGAGTAGCCGCCGGTGGCGAGGACGACCGCGTGCGCGGAGTGCGACGCCACCTCACCGGTGAGCAGGTCGCGGACGACGATGCCGGCGGCCCGGTCGTCCACGACGACGATGTCGAGCAGCTCGGTGCGGTTGTAGAGCGTGCAGCTGCCGGCGTGGATCTGCTCGGCGAGGGCCTGGTAGGCGCCGAGGAGCAGCTGCTGGCCGGTCTGGCCGCGGGCGTAGAACGTGCGGCTCACCTGGGCGCCGCCGAAGGAACGGTTGTCGAGCAGGCCGCCGTACTCGCGGGCGAAGGGGACGCCCTGCGCGGTGCACTGGTCGATGATGTTGTTCGACACCTGCGCGAGCCGGTACACGTTCGCCTCGCGGCTGCGGTAGTCGCCGCCCTTCACCGTGTCGTAGAAGAGGCGGTAGATGCTGTCGCCGTCGCCGTGGTAGTTCTTCGCCGCGTTGATGCCGCCCTGCGCGGCGATCGAGTGCGCTCGGCGGGGCGAGTCGTGGAAGGTGAAGACCTTCACGTTGTACCCGAGGCCCCCGAGCGTGGCCGCCGCCGACGCGCCGGCGAGCCCGGTGCCGACGACGATGATGTCGAAGCGGCGCTTGTTGTTCGGGTTGACGAGCTTGATGGAGAACTTGTGGTTGTCCCACTTCTCCTGGATCGAGCCCTCGGGGATCTTCGAGTCGAACGTGATCGGCGGCATCAGCCCACCCCCACCACGCCGGCCATCACGGCAAGGGGGAACGACACGTTCCCGACCACGATGATGGCTGCGAAGATCGCGGCGAAGTCGCGTCGCCAGCGGTTGAACCGCGGGTTGTTCCACCCCATGGACTGGAAGAGGCTCCAGGCGCCGTGGAAGAGGTGGAAGCCCAGGGCGATGTTGGCGACGACGTAGAGGATGCCGACCGGGATGCGGCTCAGGCTGCCGTCGACGTTCTCGTAGACCGCTCCCCGCACGAACGTGTAGCCGGTGCCCGTCCAGGACAGGTCGAACAGGTGCCAGACGATGAAGAGGCCGACGATGATCCCGCTCCAGCGCATCGTGCGGCTGGCGTAGTTCGCGGCGACGTAGTCGCGGCGGCCCTGGTACTTGGTGTTGCGGGCCGCGTGGTTCATCCGCGTCAGCGAGTAGGCCGCGTGGATGTGGAGGGCGAACGCGACGATCAGCCCGATCCGCATCAGCCAGAGCGTGGTCGTGCGCGGGAGGAACGGGACCAGCAGCGTCCGGAGCCACTCGGCGTACTCGTTGAAGTGACCTGGGCCCAGGTACATCTTCAGGTTGCCGAGCATGTGGAAGAACACGAAGCCCATGAGTGCGATGCCGGTGATCGCCATCACGTACTTCTTGCCGACCGCCGATCGGTAGAGCTCGATCGGCAGCGGTGCTCGACGCTTCGGTTTCTGCGGGGCCGGCCTCGACGTGGCCGCACGGGCCACCGTGGTGCTCGCCATCGAACGGGAACCTATCGCCGTGACGTGGGTGTCACGAAGCTGGCGCGGTCCAGGTGAGCACCACCGCGTCGCCGATGCGGTCCCGCACCTCCGCCACCTCGTCGTCGGGGTGACGTCCCGCGGCGAGGTCGCGGTCGAGCGCGCGCACGCCGGCGGCGAGCTCGTCGGGGTGATCGGTCTCGGCGTGGTCGAAGTAGCTCGTCTGCCGGCGGATGTCCGGGTCGAGGAGCAGCTCGGGGTGCCGGCACAGCGCGGCCATCGACCCGTCGACGAGGTCCTCGTAGCGGACCGGCGTGGCCGAGGCGCCGGGCAGGGCGCGCGTGAGGTCGTCCATGGTCTGGTGCGCGTCGACGAAGTGGGCGGTCGTCTCGGGGAAGTACTCCATGATCCAGTGGACCTCGAGGTGCTCCCGGGTGAACGCCATGAGCACCACCCGTCCGCCCGGTCGCGCCACCCGGCAGGCCTCGGCGAGGGCCTGCGCCCAGTCGGGGACGTGGTGCAGCATCGAGCACAGCAGCACGGCGTCGACCGAGCGGTCGGCGAAGGGCAGCGCGGCCGCATCGGTCCGGACGACGGGAAGCTGCTTCGACGCAGCGACCGCGAGCATGCCCGGGTCGACGTCGGCCACGACCGGGCGCATGCCCAGCTCGCGCAGCGCCGCGCTGTAGTTGCCGGTCCCGCCGCCGACGTCGACCAGCGCCGGGCGCGCCCTCGAGTCCGACACGGAGCGGGCCGAGCACCGACGGGCTGGCCGCCCGCGTCGTGTCGTAGGTGCGGGCCTGGCGGGTGTAGTCGTGCCGGGTGGCCACTGGACCAGCCTGCTCCATAGCTTGACAGGCATATAACTGCAGAGGCATGCTGCGGCGGTGTTCGAGGTGATCGCCGAGCCGAACCGCCGCCAGATCCTCGACCTGCTGCGCGAGCGGGAGCGGCCGGTGGGCGAGCTGGTGGCCGAGCTGGGGCTGTCGCAGCCCGGCGTCTCCAAGCACCTGCGGGTGCTGCGGGAGGCCGGCCTGGTCGACGTCACGACCGATGCCCAGCGGCGGCTCTACCGCATCCGGCCCGAGCCGCTGCGGGAGATCGACGAGTGGCTCATGCCCTACCGGGCCGCGTGGCGCAGCCGGCTCGACGCGCTCGAGCAGCACCTCGACGAGATGCCCGACTGAGGAGAGAGAGATCCATGACCGAAGGAGACCTCGGCACGCTGGCCGAGCACGAGGGCGAGTGGCAGGTGCGCTTCGAGCGGCGGCTGCGCCACCCGCTCGAGAAGGTGTGGCGGGCTGTCACCGAGCGCGAGCACATGCAGGCGTGGTTCCCCGACGAGATGGACGGCGAGCGGCGAGCCGGGGCGCCACTGACGTTCCGCGACAAGGGCATGAACATGACCTTCGAGGGCGAGATGCTCGTGTTCGAGCCGATGTCGACCATGGAGCTGCAGTGGGGTCCGACCAACAAGCTCCGCATCGACCTGCGGGCCGACGGCGACGAGACCGTGCTCACCCTGGTCGAGACGCTCGGCGAGCTCGGTGAAGCGGCGCGTGACGCGGCCGGCTGGCACGAGTGCCTGGACCGCCTCGTCGCGGACCTGGCCGGCGAGGAACCTCCGTCCTTCGGCACCGTCTGGGCCCGCATCCACCCCGCCTACGTGGAGGCCTTCGGCCCCGAGGCCGCCACCATCGGCCCACCCGAGGGCTGGCAACCACCGAGCTGAGGCGGTTTCCGGGACTTGGGGCGTGCCAGGGCAGGCCTCAAGTCCCGGAAACGATGACCGCCTCGTAGTGGTTGGTGGCCGAGTGGTCGCCCGCGTCGAGGGTGAGCCGCAGCTCGAGCGGCCCGGACACGTCGGGGATGACGAACTGCAGGGTCCCGACCCGCAGGCACTCGTCTGCGCCGACGTCGCCTTGCCACGACCACCGGTGCGAGCCGCCGGTCCAGGTCAGCTCGGCTCGCACGGTCACCCCGTCGAGCGGGGTGCGCAGGTCGCTGACGACGTGGACGTCGAGCGCGAACGGGTCGCCGGGCGCGACGGTCGCCGGCAGCCGGTCGGCCACGACGATCACCGGCCGGCACGCGTCGCGCAGCACGCCGTAGGCCGCCTTCGGCACCCGCTCGTGGTCGAGCACCGACCACGTGATCGCCGGGTGGCCGTCGGCGAGGAGGAAGTGGGCGAAGCCGCCGGTCGGCCGGTACTTGAGCCGCCGCAGCGTCTCGACGTGGTGCTTGACGACGGTGGCCTGGTACGCCTGGGTCGCGGCCTGCCACGAGGCGAAGGTCGGGTGCTCGGCCGGTGGGACGTGCTCGTCGAAGCGCCGCTTCTGGAGCGAGTGGGTGTGCTCGAGCCCTTCCCAGTCGAGGTCCGGCCAGCGGGCGGGCTCGAGGAAGTCGTCGGTGGTGGGCACGGCCTGGGCACCGAACTCGCCGACCCACCGCACGAGCCGGGGGAGCCGGCGGGCGAGGTCGGGGAGGTCCCGCTCGTCGCCCCGGTACCAACC
>Ga0213876_10002170_pt1 | contig 11586 bp, 9 predicted proteins | sample BarmaccomBMRX_R9_FD_160113 | JGI IMG/M metagenome (GOLD analysis project Ga0213876, IMG submission 160113) | Root-associated microbial communities from Barbacenia macrantha in rupestrian grasslands, the National Park of Serra do Cipo, Brazil - RX_R9 | ecosystem: Host-associated > Plants > Roots...
GGTGAGCCACGCCCTGCTCGGCACCCGCTTCCCGGTCTCGCGCGAGGCGGTCGATCAGGCGCTGCTCGCCGGCGGCTACTGGGAGGGCCAGCTCGTCCACCGTCGCCGCGACGGCGGCCAGGTGGTGGTCGCCAGCCGCCAGGCGATCCAGCGCCACGCCGACGGGACGCCGCTGGCCATCCTCGAGATCAACACCGACATCACCCAGCGCACGGCCGGCGAGCAGGAGCGGCTGCAGTTGGCGGCCGAGCAGCGCGCCCGCCAGCTCGCCGAACGGACCCTCGACCGCCTGGCGCGCCTGCAGCGGGTCAGCGCCGCGCTGTCGCTGGCGCTGCGGCCGGCCGAGGTGGCCAGCCTGGTCGTCGAGCACGCCGTCGATGCCCTCGGCGCCCGAAGCGGCATCATCCGCATCTGGTCCGAGACGGGCGGACCGCCCGTGGTGCTGGCCGAGCGCGCGACGGCTGGGCCGGCGCCGGCGGGTGATGGCGGACGCTCGGTTGACGTGCCGTTGGTGGTCGATCGACGGACCATGGGCGAGCTCGTCCTCGACTTCGGGGCTGAGCGCACGCTGGCCGCCGACGAGCGCGAGCTGCTCGATGCGCTGGCCAGTCAGTGCGCCCAGGCGCTCGAGCGGGCGCGGCTGGACGAGCTGGCGCTAGGCACCGAGGCCGACCTGCGACGCTCGCGCGATCAGCTGGCGGCCATTCTGGGCGGCATCGCCGAAGGGGTGACCGTCCAGGACACGACGGGCCGGCTGGTGTACGCCAACGACGTGGCGGCCCAGTTGAGCGGGTATGCGACACCCGCGGCGCTGCTGGCGGCGGCCCCGGGCGAGGCGGTCGACCGCTTCAGCGTGTTCGACGAGGCGGGCGAGCCGTTTCCGGCCGAGGCGCTGCCGGGCCGGCGTCTGCTGCTCGGCCAGCCGGCCCACGAGGTCGTGCTCCAGTTCCGCCCGCGCCTGGGCGGCGACGCGCACTGGTCGCTGGTCGACGCGACGCCGGTCTACGACGCCAACGGCCACCTCCAACTGGTGGTCAACATCTTCCGCGACATCACCGAGCGCAAGCGCCAGACCGACGCGGCCGCGTTCCTGGCCGAAGCCAGCCGGCTGCTGAGCGAGAGCCTCGACCCGCTGGCCAGCTTGCAGGAACTGGCCGACCTGGCCGTGACCTGGGCCGCCGACTGGTGCGCGATCGATCTGCTGGCGGCCGCTGACGGCTCGGCCGGCGTGCCCGAGCGCATCGTGGCCGCCCGCCCGGGCGTGGTGCTCGAGGACGCGTTGGCCGAGCGCATCAGCGCCCCGATCGAGGCCCGTGGCCAGGCGTTCGGCACGCTCAGCCTGGCGGCGGTCGGCGGCCGCAGGCTGGGCCAGACCGAGCAGTCCGTGGTCCACGATCTGGCCGCCCGGGCGGCGCTGGCCCTCGACAACGCCCGCCTGTACCGCGACGCCCAGGAGCACGCCCAACACCAGGCGGTGCTCAACGCTGCCCTGCGCGAGACGATTGACGAGCGCGACCGGGCGCTCGACGACCTGCGCCAGGCGCTGCGCACCCGCGACGAGTTCCTGGCCTCGGCCTCGCATGACCTGAAGAATCCGCTGGCGTCCATCAAGGCGACGGCGCAACTGTTGCAGCGGCGGCTCGATCGGCCCGGCCCGCCAGACGTCGACCGCCTGCGCGAGGGCCTGCGGCGGGTGGACGCCATCGCCAGCCGGGCGGCCATGCTCGTCGAAGAGCTGCTCGACCTGGCGCGCATGCAGATGGGCCGGCCGCTCGACCTGGAGCGCGCGCCGACCGACCTGGTTGCGCTGCTGCGCGAGGTGGTCACCGACCAGCAGCAGAACACCGAGCGGCACACGCTCAGCCTCGAGGCCGGCCAGCCGTCGCTCGTCGGCATCTGGGACGCCCGCCGGCTCGGGCGGGTGGTGACCAACCTGGTCGACAACGCCGTCAAGTACAGTCCCGAGGGCGGGCGGGTGACGGTCGCGGTGCACCAGGAGCTGGACCCGGCCGGCCAGCCGTGGGCCTGTGTCGCGGTGCGCGACGAGGGCCTCGGCATCCCGGCCGACGAGCTCGAGCGGATCTTCGAGCGCTTCCACCGGGCGCGCAACGTCGAGACGCGGATCGGCGGCACCGGCATCGGTCTGGCGGCGGCCCGCCACATCGTCGACAATCACGGCGGCTCGCTCAGCGTGAGCAGTCAGGAAGGCGTGGGCTCGACCTTCACCCTCCGTCTGCCCGTCCAGGCGCCCGCCCCCGAAAGCGAAGGGTTCGTCAGCTAGATGCGAGCGCGGGTGCTGGTGGTCGACGACGACGCGGACATGCGCCTGACGATGCACGAGGTGCTGACCGACGAGGGCCTCGAGGTCGACCTGGCCGCCGACGGACGCGAGGCGCTCGAACGAGCGGCCAGCGAGCGCCCGGCGCTGGTCATTCTCGACCTCACCCTGCCGGTCCTCGACGGCTTCGAGGTCGCCGACCGCCTGCGCCAGCGGCACGGCCGGCTGCCGATCTTGGCCATTACCGCCGACGGCCGCGCGCCACAGAAAGCACGCCGCGTCGGCGCCTACGCGTATCTGCGCAAGCCGTTCGAGCTGGACACGCTGGTCAGCCTCGTCAGGCACGGCCTGGCTGACCCTGAGCCTTGAGCCTCCTGCTGGCCGAGGTCGTCGAGACCTCCACTGCTGTCGCCGCCAGCTCCGCACGCGGCGCCAAGATCGGCCGGCTGGCGGCCTGCCTGCGGCGGCTCGAGCCGGACGAGGCGGCCATCGGCGTCGCCTTCCTGTCTGGCCAGTTGCGGCAGCGTCAGGTCGGCGTCGGCTACGCCAGCCTGCGCGAACCACCGCCCCCGGCGAGCGAGGCCACGCTCGGACTGCGCGCGGTCGACGCCACGCTCGAGACCATCGCCGCGCAGACCGGCCCGGCCTCCCAAGCCAGCCGCCGCCGGCTGCTGCAGGACCTGTTTGGGCGCGCCACGGGCAGCGAGCAGCGCTTCCTGGAGCGGCTGCTGATCGGCGAACTCCGCCAGGGTGCGCTCGAAGGGGTGATGCAGGAGGCGCTGGCCCAGGCGCTCGGCGTGCCGCTGGCCGACGTGCGGCGGGCGGCCATGCTGCGCGGCGATCTCGGCGCCGTCGCCGAGGCCGGCCTGCGCGACGGCCTGGCCGGCGTACGGGCGTTTCAGCTGCGCGTCGGCCAGCCGGTGCTGCCGATGCTGGCCCAGACGGCGACCACCGTCGGCGGCGCGCTCGAACGGCTGGCGCCGGCCGCCGTCGAGTGGAAGCTGGACGGGGCGCGGGTCCAGATCCACATCCAGCAGCCACACGTGGCCGTCTTCACCCGCTCGCTCGACGACATCACCGATCGGGTGCCCGAACTGGTCGAGACGGCGCGCACGCTCCCCCTGCGGTCGGCCGTGCTGGACGGCGAGACGCTGGCCCTGCGCCCGGACGGCCGGCCCCACCCCTTCCAGGTCAGCGCCAGTCGCTTCGGCAGCCGCCTCGATGTCGAGCGCCTGCGCCAGACGCTACCGCTGTCGACGTTCGTCTTCGACCTGCTGCACCTCGACGGCGCTGACCTGCTCGACCGGCCGGCCGTCGAGCGCCACGCGCACCTGATGCAGGTGGTGCCAGAGGCGTGGCGCGTACCGCGCATCGTCACCTCCGAGCCGACTGAGGCGCAGGACGTCCTGGACGATGCGGTCGCCCGCGGCCACGAGGGGGTCGTGCTCAAGGCGCTCGACTCGGCCTACGAAGCCGGCCGACGCGGCAGCGGCTGGATCAAGGTCAAGCCGGTGCGCACGCTCGACCTGGTCATCCTGGCCGCCGAGTGGGGCCACGGTCGGCGTCAGGGCTGGCTGTCCAACCTGCACCTCGGGGCGCGCGAGCCGTCGAGCGGCGAGTTCATCATGCTCGGCAAGACCTTCAAGGGCCTCACCGACGAGATGCTCGCCTGGCAAACCGCGCGGCTGTTGGCGTTGGAGCGCGAGCGCACGAGCTGGACGGTCTACGTCCGCCCGGAGCTGGTCGTCGAGGTCGCCTTCGACGGCGTCCAGCGCAGCCCGCGCTATCCCGGCGGCGTCACCCTGCGCTTCGCCCGCGTGGTCCGCTACCGCGACGACAAACGCGCCGCCGAGGCCGACACCATCCAGATGGTCCAGGCTCTCGGCGGCCCCTAGCGCCTAGTGCAGGATCGCCTGAACGAGCGCAGGCACCGCGAGCGCGAGCAGCACCGCAAAAGGTGTTGCCACGCCCAGGGCCCAGCCGCGCAGCGTCGGCGTGGTGGCGGCGGTCGCGACGGGTGCCGGCGCTGTGGATGGGGTCAGTGGCGCGGTCGGCGCCTGTGGCGTAGTGTGCTGCTCTTCCATACCCTGCGGGTATCGGTCCGCGGGCGGCGGGCGTCAAGACGCAGGGCGGTGTGGCGCACCACAGTTCCCCAGTCCGGGGGCTCTTGAATCGTCCGGCCGGGGGATCCCGTCATGGTACAAGTCACGTATGCGCCTCGCCCCGCCGGCCCAGTGGCGCCGCGCCCGGTGCCCGCTGTGCACCGGCTCGCTGCTGGTGCGCGACGACGCCGAGCGGGTCGTGTGCGCCGACTGCGGCGGCCTGCTGGACGTGCTGCCGAGCGCCGAGGGGACCACCGTCCGCCACGCCGGCGAGGCGCTCGAAGCTGCCCGCGCCACGCTCGAGCTCGACGCCGTCGAGCGCGCCCTGACCCGCCTGCGCGAGCGGCAGTCGGAGCACGCCGTGGTCGCCCGCGACGTGCTGCGCAGCGCCCGCCTGCGCCAGACGCTGGCCTTGGCCTCGCTCGCCGTCGGCTGCCTGGGGCTGGGGCTGCTGTTGGTCGGCCACACTGGCCTGGGTGCCCTGCTGCTGCTGGGCGGCGCCTACGTGCTGGTCGGCGCGCTCGGCGTCCGGCGCGGCTTCGGCTCGAGCTTCGAGACCGACCAACGCTCGGTCGAACGGCAGGCCCAGCGGCAGGCCCAAGCGCTGGCCGCCGAGATCGGCCGCCGCGAACGCCTGCTCGGCGAGCTCCGCGCCCAGCGCCTGGGCCTGCGGCGCAGCTAGCCGGCTCCGGCCCGTTGGTGCGGGCGCGGCCCTCACCCACGCCGCCCCGCACTGCTCGTACGCCGCCCCTCACCCGCGCTGCCGCGCGGCCTCTCCCCGGTGGGGCGAGGCGGACCGGGCCGGCCGCCTGTCCATGACTCCGTACCGTTGCCGCCCACCGCGTCAGTGCTTCAGGCGCGTTGGGCGTCGTTCCGCCTCGCCCCTGCGGGGAGAGGCCGCGCGGCAGCGCGGGTGAGGGGGTGGCGCTACGACCCACCGCGTCGGTGCCTTGTGAGCGTGGACGGGCCGGGCCGCCTCGGCCGTCGGGCGCTACGCGGGCCAGGCGGCCGGGCCGTGCGGGGAGCGACGCTGAGCGGCCGCGGGCGGGCGGGGTGCGGTTAGCTCGCCGTGGGCAGAGCGAAGCAGAAGCGGCTGCCGCCGGTGGGGCGGTTCTCGGCCCAGATCTGGCCGTGGTGCTCGTCGACGATGCGTCGCGAGATGGCCAGGCCCAGCCCGACCTCGCCTGCGCCGCGCTCGCGCCGCTGGCCCTGCTCGAACGGCTCGAAGATCGCGGCCAGCTCGGCCTCGGGGATGCCGGGGCCGCTATCGGCCACGGTGAAGCGCGTCTGCTGGCCATCGGGCGCGGCCGAGACGACGACCTCCGAGCCGGCCGGCGCGTAGCGCAGCGCGTTCTGCAGGAAGTTGGCCAGCACCTGGAGAATGGCTTCTTCGTCGACGCGCACCGGCCTGGCGGCCGGGTCGACCTCCAGCTGGAGCTGCACGCCGCGGCGCAAGGCCTGGCCGCGATGGCGCTCGACGGCGGTGGCCGCCAGCTCGCCGGCCTGGACGGTCAGTTCGTGCTGCAACGGCGCCTGGGCGGCGCGGGCGCTCGTATCGACGAGCTCGGCCAGGCCACCCTTCAGCCGCTGGCACTCCTTGTGGGCGGTCTGGAGGAAGTCGCGCTGCTGGTCGTTGAGCGGGCCGGCCTGTTCGCTGGCGACCAGCTCGAGGAAGCCGGCGGCGGTGTGCAGCGGCGCCTTCAGCTCGTGCAGGCGCTCGGCCAGCCCCTCGCGGGCGTCGCGCTCCAGCCGCGTGAGCCGCTCATGCAGCTGTTGCTCGGTGGCGGCGCGGCGCAGCAGCAGGGCGGCTTGCTCGGCGAACGGGGCGAGCACGTCGGCGATGTCGGGGGCGAAGGCGGCGGGCTGCCAGGAGGCGAGACTGAGCACGCCCAGCAGTTGGCCGCCGGTCTGGAGCGGGACGCCGACGAAGGAGCGGACCTCGGGGTACGGCAGGGCCACGTAGCGCTTGTCGAGCCGGACGTCCTGGATGGCGGCGGCCTGGCCGGTGGCGGCCACCCAGCCGGCCACGCCGAAGCCGACCGGGAAGTGCGAGCCGACCGGCTGGCGGGGCGGGATCAGAGCGGCGATGGTGATGACTTCGCCGTCGCGCACCATGCCCAGGGTGCCCTGGTCGGCGCCCACCAGGGCACCGGCGATGCGCAGGACGGCGTCGGCCACGGCGGCCTGGCCCGAACCGAGGGCCGCCTCGCGGCTGGCGGCCAGGACGGCATTGAGGACTTCGGCCGCGCTCGGCAGGCGGCCCGGCTCGCGGTCCGGCGGCTGGCCGGGGTGGCGCTTAGGGGTCGAGGCGGTAGCCGACATTGCGGACAGTCACCAGGTAGCGAGGGTGTTTGGGGTCCTTCTCGAGGCGATCGCGCAGGCCCGAGACGTAGGCGTTGACGGTGCTGTAACTGGCGTCGGCGGCGGCGCTGCTCGGCCCCCACAACGCCTTCTGCAGCTCCTCGCGCGAGACGGCCGTGCCTGGGGTGCGGGCCAGCACCAGCAGCAGCTTGAACTCGGTCGGCGTGAGTGGGACGGTGCGGCGGCCGCCGCGCGGATCGCGGATCTCGACGCTGTGCTCGCCGAGGTCGAGCGTCAGGTCGCCGAGGCGCATGCGGCCGTCGGTGTCGGTGCGGGCGGCGCGGGCGGTGCGGCGCAGGACGGCCTCGACGCGGGCGGCCAGCTCGGACGGGTCGAACGGTTTGGGCAGGTAGTCGTCGGCGCCCAACTGCAGGCCGCGGACGCGCGACGGGATGTCGCCGCGGGCCGAGACGACCATGATCGGCATGTTGGAGGTGGCGCGGATGCGCTTGCACAGCTCGAGGCCGTCGATGCCGGGCATGACGACGTCGACCATGGCCAGGTCGAAGCAGGCATCGGCGAGCTGGGCCTCGGCCTCGGCGGCGTTCTGGGCCTCAGTGACCTGATGGCCGGCCTGCTGCTCGAGCACGAAGCGGAGCATTTTGCGCGTCGTCAGATCGTCGTCAACGACCAGGATGTCCACGGGTGAGCGGCCTCGGGAGGGGGAGCAAGGTTGGGAAACCCCAACAGTTGGCGCTGGGGCGGCCGAGTATGTAGCAATTTCCCAATCCGACCCAAGAATGGGGCCGCCCGGCGGCCGCGCTGTGACGCCGCCGTTATATAACGACGGCATCACGAACGACGGAGAAGTCACGAGAATGAGCAAGAACAGGATCCGCGCTGGGCTCCTCTGGTCGGCCATGGTGGCCGCCATGATCCTCAGCTCGGGCATCGCCGCCGCTGCTCCGTCGCTCGGCTAAGGCGCACCCGCGCGGTCCCACCGCGGACCGCCCGCCATCACCTCGCATCCACCTCGAGGAGACTGACATGCAGTTCAGCGCCGGCTGGGGCTGAGTCGGACGGGCACGGCCCGTCGCACATCTACACCCTTGGTATCCGCACGTCACCACCACATTCACCTTTGAGAGATGAGGACGACACGATGAACTTCAATGCAGGTTGGGGCTACAACGCCGGTTGGGGTTACAACGCCGGTTGGGGTTACAACGCCGGTTGGGGCTTCGACGGCAGCCGCTGGGGCTGAGCTGCCGGGGCGCACGCCCCACGAGGCGTGCCTTGTGATGGAGCCGCAACCTCTGTCCATCACGCGCGCGCTTGACACGCACTAGAATGCCGCCGCCCACCTGGGTGGCGGTTTTTCGTTGTGTTCGGACTCCCACGCCGCGCCTCGCTCCTCTGGCTGCTCGTCGTCGGCTGCGCCACGGCGACGCTGCTGGCGTGTGGCCTGACCGCCACCTGGAGCCCGTGGACCGCTGCCGTCGCCGCGCTGTTCGCCGTGGCGGGCGCCATCGCTGACCGCTTCATCGTGCCGGTGCCCACCTCGCGGCCGGGCCACAAGACCGACCTGAGCGTCGCGGCGGCCATCACCATCGCCGGCCTGCTCGTCCTGCCGCTGCCGTGGGCCGTCGGCGCGGCCAGCCTGGCGTGGGTCTTCGGCCGCCGCACGGTGTGGTTCAAGCGCGTCTACAACATCGCCCAGACCACCCTGAGTATCGGGCTGGGCGCGCTCATCTGGCACCTCGCCCCGTCCGGCGCCAGCCTGGTCGACCCGCGCAACGTTCCGTTCGTCGTGCTGGCCAGCGTGAGCGCCGCCGTCGTCCAAAGCCTGCTGGTGGCGGCCATCGTCGCCTTCGCCTCGGGCTTGCCGATCGTCCTCACCTGGCTGCGGACCTACCGTCACACCTGGCCGGCGGCGTTGGGCATCGTCTTCATCGGCGTGCTGCTGGCCGTGCTGTGGACCGTTTCGGCCTGGACGATCGCGCTGGCGGCGATCCCGCTGACGGCGCTGTACTACGCCCTGCGCAACACCGTCTCGCTGGAGACCAACACCGTCGACGCGCTGTTCCAGCTGGCCGACATCCTCGATGCGCGCGACGCCTACACGCACGGCCACTCGGTCCGCGTCGGCCAGTACGCCGAGCAGTTGGCGCTCGAGCTCGGGCTCTCCGGCGACGAGGCGCACATGATCCTGCTGGCCGGCCGCCTGCACGACATCGGCAAGTGCGCCATCAAGAACGAAGTCCTGCTCAAGCCGGGCGCCCTCGACGAGGAGGAGCGCGCCCACATGTGCATCCATCCGGCCGTCGGCGGCTCGATGCTCGAGAGCTTCGCCCTGTTCCGCGAGTGCGCCCGTTACGTCCGCGGCCACCACGAGCGCTGGGACGGCCAGGGCTACCCGGACAAGCTCCAGGGCGAGGCGATCCCGGTCGGCGCGCGCATCATCGCCGTGGCCGACGCCTTCGACGCCATGACCACCACCCGGCCGTACCGTAAGGCTCTCCCAGTGGCCGAGGCCCGGCGGCGCCTGGCCGATGGCGCCGCCAGCCAGTGGGACCCGCGCATCATCGACGCGTTCCTGCGCCTGCTCGAGACCACATCGCTCGGCCAGCCGGCACCCATGCCGCTGCCGCTGCCGATCGCCCTGCCGGAAGCCGACGCCAGCCGCGCCGCCTGAGCCGCCCGTCGCGCGTGCCGACGGGAGCGTCGGTGCGCTCGCCTCAGGTGGGCTCGGTCGGGCCGCCGGGCGGTGACGTCGCCTGGCGGGCGAAGGCCACGATCGCGGCGACCTGCTGCGGCGTCTCGATCGACCCGGGCCGTGCCGCGCGCACGCGGGCGATAGCCGCCTCGGGCGCCAGGCCGTCCCGCCGCACCAGGTAGCACGCCAGCAGCGTGCCGGTGCGGCCTAAGCCGGCGCCGCAGTGCACCGCCACCCGCTGGCCGGCCGCCTGAGCCTGCTCGATCGCGGCCAGCCCCGCCTCGAGCTGCTCGGGCGTGGGCGGGTGGAAATCGGGCACCGGCAGATGCACCTCGCGCAGCCCGTGGCGGTCAAGCACCTCGGCCGCATGGGGCCGCACGTGGAGGTTGATCAGCACGCCCACGCCCCGCTCGGCCAGCGCGTGCAGCGCGCGCTCGTCGCGCGGGTAGCGGCAGGCGGCCAGGCCGGCGGCCTCATCCAACCAGTTGAACGAGGCGAGACGGGCGTACACCCACAGGTGATGGGGCAGCCTGGCGAGCGCGCGCACCGGCAGCATGGCCCTGGGCCAGCGATTGTAATCGGCCGGCCGCGGCCAGCCCTACCGTTCGCTCCGACGGGCGCCTGGCTGGCACGCAGGTTGCAGTCACGCGTGGGCGCCGGACGGGATGGCGTGACAGACCAACAGCGGCCCGAGCAGCAGCAGCAGCAATCAACCGCGGGCAGGGCCCAGCAGCCGACGGTGGACGGCGCGCCGGCGTCGACGGCGGGCACCTCGCACCGCCTGGCCTGGCCGCTGGCGGCAGCGCTGCTGGGCGCACTCGTCGTGGTCGTCCTGGGCGGGCTGCTCGTGGTCCGCCAGATGCTGCCGCGGCCGGGGCTCGAAGCCGCCAGCGCCGCCCTGAGCGCCACCGCCCCCGCCACGCCCGGTGCCGCACTGGCCGCCGCCCCAGCCGCCGCACCCGCCGGCGGCGGCAGTGCGCCGACCGCGGCCGCCCTCCCAACCGCCACGCCGCTGCCGGCTGTCGCTGCGCCGACCGCGGCGCCCACCCTGGCGCCCACCCAGCCACCGGCCACCGCCACCCCGCTCCCGTCGCTGGCCGCGGCCGCGGCAGCAGCGACGACCGCGCCGACGGTCATCGCCACGGTGCCCATCGCCATCGTTCAGGGTACGCTGGTGGCTGGTGCGCTCCCGCCGCCGGCGACGCCCGAGGCGAGCGCCTGGTGGAACGTGCGCATGGCCGTCCCGCAGGACCAGGCCAACGCCATCCTGGCCGCCTACTTCGATCTCCAGCAGCAGTGGGCCCAGGCGATGTACGAGGCCGACCCGGCCAAGCTCCAACGTGTCGACGCGGGTGCCCAATTGCCATACGACCTCAACCTGATGCAGCAGTGGCTCGCCGACGGCCACACCCTCAAGATGGACGTCGATCACACCCGGACGCGGGTGCTGTGGCTCTCGGATGCCCAGGCGGCGGTCTTCGACGAGTTCGTCAATCGCTCGATCTACGTGGACGCCACGACCAAGGCCGAGGTGCCGACCGACGCGCCGCCCGACACCCAGGCGCACGTCTATCTCCTCCAGAAGGTTGACGGCCAGTGGAAGCTGGCCAACTCCGTCAAGGCCACCAATGTCCCGGCCGACTAGGCGCCCTCGCCGGCGGATCGTGTCTCGCACCGCCCTGACCCTCGTGGTCGTCGGCCTGCTGGCCATGCTGCCGCTCGGGGTGGCGCGTGCCCAGGGGCGGCCCGACCCGGGCGGCGGCGCGGGCGGCTCCCAGAAGGTCCAGACCCTGTCGCCCAACGGCACGGCCTCGACGCACGGCGACACCTCGGTCCAACAGACCACCTACGTCGATCCGTCGACCGGCCTGGTCGTGCACAAGGTGACGGTTGGCGTCCACAACAACGGCGGCAGCGCGTTCTCGGACGGCGGGTCGACCGCCGGCGGCGGCCCCGGTGGTGGCGGGTGCCCGGGGGCGCTGATCACCTACGGGCAGATCACGGAGGAGCGCTCGGTCACCTTGCCCGAGATCCACATCGGCGCGGCGCCCAACACCTTCGGCGTCACCGGCGCGCCGACGTGGTTCTGGGCCATCGGCTACAACGGCGGCCAGCCGCAGTTCGAGCCCATCCGCGCCCACCAGGACGTCTTCCTGTCGTGCGTTGATACCGTGACCGGTACGCGCTCG
>Ga0213876_10002171_pt1 | contig 11586 bp, 4 predicted proteins | sample BarmaccomBMRX_R9_FD_160113 | JGI IMG/M metagenome (GOLD analysis project Ga0213876, IMG submission 160113) | Root-associated microbial communities from Barbacenia macrantha in rupestrian grasslands, the National Park of Serra do Cipo, Brazil - RX_R9 | ecosystem: Host-associated > Plants > Roots...
TCGTCGGCGCGGTCGCAGTCGCGCGCGCTGCTCGGCGGCGACATCGCGCTGCAGGCGCGCGGGCCGTTCCCGAAACCGGCGGGCGCGTGGCTCGACTCGCTCGCCGCCACGGGGACCCCAGTCGCGCGCATGACGTCGTTCGCGTCGATGGCGTTGACGCCTCGCACCGGCGGCACGCGCCTGGTACAGGTGCGCGCGGTCACGAACGGCTACCCGCTCTACGGCACCGTCACGACGACGCCAGCCGATCGGTGGCGCACGCTGCACGACGGCGCGCACGCGCTCGTCGACCGCTCGCTGCTCGTGGCGCTGGACGCGGCCGTCGGCGACACGCTGGTGCTGGGCTACGGGCGCTTCGCCATCACGGGCACGCTCGACAACGTGCCGGGCGATCCCGGCATCGCGGCGGTGCTCGGGCCGCGCGTCTACATCCCGGCACGGTACCTGGCGGAGACGCAGCTCCTGGGCTTCGGCGCACGGGCGGACTACGAGGCGCTGCTGCGGCTGCCCGCGGCACGCGTCGGCCCAACGGTCGGCACGATCCGGCAGCGCTTCGACGCGGCGGGCGTGCGGGCGCGGACGGTCGCGGACACGGAGCGCGGGCTGACGCGCGCCGTCGACCGGCTCACCGACTTCCTGTCGATCGTCGGGCTGATCGCGCTGCTGTTAGGCGGCGTGGGCGTGGCGAGCGGGGTGAGCGCGTTCGTGGCGCGCAAGATCGACACGGTGGCGGTGCTGCGCTGCCTCGGCGCGACGAGCCGCCAGGTGCTCGCGATCTACGTGACGCAGTCGGCGATCATGGGGATCGTCGGCGCCTCGATCGGCGCGGCGTTAGGCGTCGCGCTCCAGCTGCTGCTTCCGCGCGCCCTCGGCGACTTCCTCCCGGTCGACGTGCAGGTGAGCCTCGATCCGGTCGCGATCGGAACGGGGATCCTCATCGGGCTGTGGGTGTCGCTCGTGTTCGCCCTGCGGCCACTGCTCGCGCTGCGGCGCGTGTCGCCGCTCCAGGCGATTCGCCGCGACGTGGACCCCGCCGGGCTGCGGCGCGCGGGGATCGATTGGCCGCGCCGGTTCGTGGAGCTCGCGGTCGTGGCGAGCGTGGTCGCGCTCACCGTGTCGCGCGCCGGGAGGTGGCGCGAGGGGCTGTGGCTCAGCGCCGGCATCGGCGGTGCGCTGCTCGTGCTCGCGATCGCGGCCACGGCCGTCGGCGCGGTCGCGCGACGGCTCATGCGCGCGGGGTGGCCCTACGTGGTGCGCCAGGGCGTGGCGAACCTCTACCGGCCGGGCAACCAGACCCGCGCGGTGACGCTGGCGTTAGGCTTCGGCGCGTTCCTCGTGTCGACCATCTATCTGGTGCAGAGCAACCTGCTGCGCGAGTTCGACGTCGGCGCGGCGTCGTCGCGCGCGAACGTGGTGCTCTTCGACATCCAGGACGACCAGTTCCCGTCGGTCTCGGGGCTCGTGCGCGCCAGCGGCACGCTGCTGCAGGCGACGCCGATCGTGACGATGCGCATCGCGTCGATCAACGGCCGCACGGTCGCGCAGATCATGGCCGACTCCGCGCGGCGGCGCGGTGGATGGGCGGTGCGCCGCGAGTTCCGCTCGACGTATCGCGACACGCTGACGGCCACCGAGCGGCTCGTCGCCGGCAAGTGGTTCGGAAAGCAGCCGGGGCCGGGCACGCGGTCACCCGTCTACGACGTGTCGCTAGATCAGGGCGTCGCGGCGGACCTGCGCGTGAAGCTCGGCGACACGATCACCTGGGACGTGCAGGGCGTGCCGGTCGCGACGCGCGTCACCAGCCTGCGCGAGATCTCGTGGCAGCGCTTCGAGCTGAACTTCTTCGCCGTCTTCCCGACGGCCGCGATCTCCGCCGCGCCGAAGCAGTACGCAGTGCTGGCGCGCGTACCCACGTCGATCCAGGTCGCGCGGCTGCAGCGCGACGTCGTGTCGCGGCACCCGAACGTGTCGAGCGTCGACCTGTCGCTCGTGCAGGCCACGGTCGGACGGATCGTCGAGCGCGTGAGCATGGCCGTGCGCTTCCTCGCGATCTTCTCGCTCGCCACGGGGCTGCCGGTGCTGTTCAGCGCCGTCGCCGCGACGCGCCGCGACCGGCTGCGCGAAGGCGTGCTGCTCAAGACGCTCGGCGCGACGCGCGCCCAGATCCTCCGCGTGCTGCTCGCCGAGTACGCGGTGCTCGGCGCGTTAGGCGCGGCGACGGGGATGGTGCTGGCGTTCGGCGGCGCGTGGGCTCTGGTGCACTACGTCTTCGAGGGACGCTTCGCGCCGGCGTGGCTCGCGGCGGGCGGGATCGCGCTGCTCATGATGGGGATCACGGTCGTGATCGGGCTCGCGACGGCGCGCGAGGTGTTCCGCGAGACGCCGGCCGCCGCGCTGCGCGAGGCCTAACGGGCGGAGCGGCCGCCGCTCACTGAACCCGCACGATCGCGATGCCGAGCGGCGGCGCGGCGGTCCCGGCGGGCGCGCGCAGCTCGAGCAGCTGGCGCGCCCACGCGGGCCCGGACAGCTCGACGAACGCGGCGCCGCCGCCGCGGATGCCGCTCGGGACGTCGGTGGTGAAGTCGCCGAACGACGCGGTGCGCGGCGCGAGCGGGAAGGCGCGGCCGAAGCGCGGATCGCCCGACGTCTGCGCGCCCGCGAACACGTCGCGCAGATTCCAGCTCGGCTCGGAGAGCGTCGCTCGCTGCGGCTCGAAGCCGGCCAGGTCGTCGACGGCGGTGGCGAGCCACCATTCGCCGAGCAGGTCGCCCCAGGGGCGTCCGGTGCGCGCCGCGAGGTTGTCGACGCCGGTCTGCGGGCCGATGACGAGGGCGCGGAAGAACGCGGCGTCCGACGTGCCGAAGCCGTCGGCCGACCAGCGGAGCAGCCACCACGCGCTGCCGTAGAACACCGCCGTCGGGTCGATCGAGAGGTCGGTGACGAAGGGCGACAGCGTGGCCGGGTCGCTGAGCGTCGTGTAGAGCCGGGCGAAGTGATCCGAGAACGCCACGGGGACGTCGGCGCAGCCGGGATCCATCGGGCGGAGCTCACAGGCCAGGCTCTCCCGGTACGTCGTGTTCGAGCGGATCGGCAGCGAGCGCACGGCGCGCGCGAAGAGCTCCTCGGCGACGAGGGCCGTGCCCTCCTCCAGCCACGGCTCCTCGAACGCCGCGGAGCGCGCCAGGCGCTCGGCGTACGAGATGACGTGCTTGGTCTCGTGCGCCGCCACGGCCCGGATGCGACGGCGCCACGCGTCGCGCGTGCCGGTCGGACGGCCGTCGCCGAGGCCCGCGGCGGCGGAGGTGGGCACGGCGAGGTACACGATCGCCTGCTCGTTGCTGGCGCGGGCGGCGGACGCGGGCACCAGGTCGCAGTTCAGGCTCACGCCGAGGATGCCGGGCCGGTCGTTGATCTGCCGCGTGAAGAGCAGCGCGACGCGCCCGGTGCGCGCGAGGCGCCCGTCGACGGCGAGCGCGCTCCCGAACGTCGACTCGAGCATCGGATACGTGACGTCGTCGAACTCCTGGCCGATGCGGCGGTAGTCGTCGTCCATCGTGCCGGCGAGAGGCGCGGCCACGTCCTCGAAGACCGCGACGCGACGCCCGACGTAGACGGTCCGCCCGCGAACGTCGGTGGTCGCGTCGCTGCAGCTGCGTGCAGTGGCGCCGAGCACGTGGAGCGTCACCGTGTCGCCCACGGCCTGCAGCTGGGCGGCCGGCGCCGCCGGGGCGGGGGCGAGCGCGTCCGACCGCGCGAGCGAGCGGACGAGCAGCGGACGGGCGTGCGCGCCGGCCGCGGTGGCGAGCGGCGGCAACGGCGCGGCGACCGCCGACGGCACGAGCGCCAGGGACGCATCGACCGCGAACGGCGGCGTCACGCTCTGCGCCCCGCGCAGCGTGACCGGTACCGCGGCGAGGACGGTCGAGGGGTTGAAGACGGCGACGAGATAGCGGCCCGTCGCGGGGACGATCTCGTTGCACCGGGCGAGCGCGGGGTCGGAGAGCACGAGCGACTGCCCGCGCGCGAACGCGTGCTGGGTCGCGACCTGCAGCGCCGCCGGGAGGGCGCCGCTCTCGCCGGCGACGGTGACGGTGACCGGCACGTCGCGCGTCGGCTCGCAGGCGTAGCCGGTGGTCGCGACCGTGGCGGTGATCTGCGTCGCGGTGGCCGTGCGCACGGTCGCCGCGACGCCGCCGACGGTGACGAGGTTCGAGGTGCGCGTGGTCGAGAACCCCGCGCCCGTGATCGTGATGGTCGCGCCGGGTGCGAGCTGCGTCGGCGCGACCGACGCCAGGCGCACGTTGGACGGCCGGGTCACGGAGACGACGGCGCGTCCGACGATCCCGTCGAGCGTCGCGGTGATCTCGGTGCGCCCCGGCACGAGCGCGGTGACGCGACCGGTGGGCCCCACCGACGCGACCTCTGGCGCCGACGACAGCCAAGTGGGTGCGATGCCGACGATCGGCTGTCCGCTGACGTCGCGCGCGACGGCGGTGAGATCGACCACCACCGACGCCGGGACCGCGACCGAGTCGGGCGTGATGGCGACCGACAGCGTCACCGGTCGCACGACCTGGAGGTCCATCGCGCCCCGGGCGCCGTCGACCACGGCGCTGATCGTCGCGACGCCGGGGCCCACGCCCACCACGACGCCCGCCGGCGAGACCGACGCGATGCCGGCGTCGCTCGTCTCCCAGCGCGTCGTGCGGACGCGCACCACGCGGCCGGCCGAATCGAAGGCGGCGACGGTGGCGCGGAGCGTGTCCCCGACGCGGAGCACGTCGGCCGGGAGGGACACGGAGACCGAAGCGGCGGGCGGCCCTTCGGGGCCCGTGCCGCCGTGCCCACAGGACGCCGTCACGGCCGCGCCGAGCGCGTACGCGATGCGCAGCGTCGCTCGAGCGGCGCGCCGCGCCGTGCGCCGGGACGTCGCCCGTGGCAGCCGCGCTGCGATCATGCCGAAAGCTGGACCGGGGGCCGGCCGGCGGCAAGGGTGACGGCCCCGGCCGCTCGGCGCGGCCGGGGCCGGTGCCAAAGCGACGGCGGCCCGCGATCTCCTCGATCGCGGGCCGCCTCGCTGGACCGTGCGTTCGTGCGGCTACCGGTTGGACGTGTTGTCGAGGACCGGCCGGTTCGCTGCCGTGGTCGACGTGATCGTGATGTCGCCGCGCGCGCTGATCGTGTACACGCGCCCCGGCGCGAACGGCACGCCGGTTCGGGTGATGATGTTCGCGGTCGACCCGGCGGCCCGGACGTTCAGGTCGTAGATGTCGCCGATGAGCGTGGTGAACGCGCCGGCGCTCTTGTAGGCGACGGCTCCGCCGACCGGGTACTCGACGCCGGTCGTGGCGCTCTTCGCGAACAGCGTCAACGCGCTCGAGTTCGAGATCGCGTTGACGAACCGCACGTAGCCCCTCGTCGGGTCGATCGTCGTCGGGATGGGGTCCTCGACGATGAAGCCGTCCGCCTTCTTGGTGGCCGCGTCGTAGACGCCGCTCACGTAGTACGAGTACCACTTCCCGGACTCGATGTTGGTCGACGTCGTGGCGATCGCGACGCCGTTGTCGGTCGGGGTGGCGATGCGGCCAGACACGGAGTACTGGCCTGGCGTGACGCCGACGTACAGGCCGCTCGCGCCCGCCGAACCGTAGGCGACGCCCGTCGTCGCCTCGATGCCGGTGGTGGTGCAGGCCGCCGGGGTCGGCGGGGTGCACGACGTGGAGCTGGTCGCGGTCAGCTTGGTGTCGTTCGCGAAGAAGTTCACCGACGGCGCGTTGAGGCCGAAGTTGAAGAACTTCACGGAGGCACCGGGCGCCGGCGCGGTGATGTCCTGGATGCCGCTATCGCCGCACGCGCTCAGCATCGCGAGGCCGAGGAGCGCCGCGAGGGATCGATGGATCGTCATGGGAGATTACGGTTGGGTGATCCAGAGCGGCTTCGTATGGTAGTCGACCGCGAGCCCGCCGATCGGCGTCAGCCCGGCCACGTTCCACACGTACTCGGAGTTGTAGCGAGGCCGGATGCGCTGGACGACCTTGCCGTTGTTGTCGCCGTAGAGAACCGTCGGCGGCGCGAAGCCCGGATAGATCTGCTGCCCCGTCACCGGATCGGCATCCGTGTAGTGATAGCGGCGCATGTCCATCCACAGCTCGTTGTGCCCCCAGCCCCACTGCGCGATGTACTTCTGCGACATGATCTGGGTGAGCGTCAGCTTGCCGGCCGGCGGGACGATGTTCGGGTTCGCGAGGAACGCCGCCTTCTCCGCCGCGGTGATCTGCGTCGGCGTCTGCCCGTTGTCCTGATTGCGGGCGTTCACGAAGTCGATGTGCGACGAGACGCCGTTGGTGTACGCAGCGAGCGCCGTCGCCTGATCGCCCTTCCGATACGCCGCCTCGGCCTTCACGAACTGCAGCTGCGAGTACGTGTTGATCGGGATCTTCGACTTGTCGTCGAAGATGTAGCGGCTCGGCAGGCCGACGCCGAGCGAGCCGGCGTAGCCGAAGAAGTTGTTGGGCGCCGTCTGCGCGGTGAACGCGCTCGGGTTGTTGATGTCGATGCCGCGGTACTGGCCGTCGGGCGACGGCGAGAGCATGCGGCTCATGCGCGGATCGACCGCGCCGCCGAAGTCCGTGCCGTCCATGAGACGCACCACGAACTGCGTCTGCCGATACAGCGTGACGTTGTTGCGGCGCTGCCCGAGGAAGTTGTAGTCCGCGAAGCTCGGGTCGATCGTCGAGTAGGTGAACAGCGCGTCGTCCGCGTTGCTCTGGAACGAGCTGTCGACGAGCGCGATGACGAGCGACGGGTTGTACCCGGCCTTGTTCGTGAAGTGGCCGCGGTTCATCGCCAGCATGGCGTACGCGAACTTGATCCACTTGGAGCGATCGCCGTTGTACAGGTGATCGCCCTTCGCGAGGTACGCCTGGTCGACGGCGCCGTCGGTGCGACGGAGGTTCTTGATGCCCTCGTGCAGCAGGCTGTCGACCGTCGCGTACGCGTACTCCTGCGTGTCGTAGTCGAACGTGAAGCGCGTGGGGTCGATCGCTTCCTTGATGATGATCTCGCCGTGCAGGTCGGTCAGCACCTGCCAGCCCCACGCCTTCATCACCTGCCCCACGCCGAGCAGGTCCCAGCGCTGCTCGGCCTGGGCCTTGGTCATCATGTCGACGAGGTTCTGGCCGAGCGACCAGTACACGTCGCGCCACTGCTCGGCGCCGTTGTCGCTGGCCGGGTCGTAGCCCATGCGGCCCCACGTGCCGGCCGGCGAGAGCGCGGTCGACGTCGAGATCCACTGCTGCGTGAAATGGCCGACGTAGCGGCCGTCGTAGATCGGCGCCGTCACCATCCAGTGCTCCATCGGCGGCAGGTACAGATTCGCCGAGACCGACTGGGGCGCGTTCGGATTGGTGTTGACGTCGAGGAAGTTCTGGCATCCCGCGGCCAGGCAGAGCCCGGCCAGGATGGCCTTCGGTAGGAGTTTCATCGGTTTGCTGAGCGGTGTAGGACGGAGACCGGCGTCAGAAGCCGAGTCGGAGGCCGAAGTTGAGACCACGCGGCGTCGGGAAGTTCGCCCAGTCGATGCCGACCGCACCCGAGCCGCCGACGGCGGCCGTGTTGCCGTTGGTCATCGCGTCCAGCCCCGTGTAGTTCGTGATGACGAAGACGTCGGTGACCGTCACGAACAGCGACGCGTTGCGCGCGACGCGCGTCGGGAGGCCGACGTTGAGCGTGATGTCCTTGAGCCACATCCAGTTGATGTTCTTCTCGATGAACAGCTCCTCGCTCATGTTCGTGTAGTACGAGGTCTGCACGGCCGGGATCACGACGATGCTGTTCGGCGTCGGGTTGGTCGAGTTCTCCTTGCCGTCGCGGAGCACGCCCGGGATGATGCGCGGCGTGTTGCGATCGAGCGTACCCATGCCGAGGCCGCGCGCCGTGAGGTACTGCTCGGTGGCGTTGAACACGTCGCCGCCGCGGCGGAAGTCGAGCAGGAAGTCGAGCGACAGCCGCTTGTAGCGCAGCGTGTTGCTCAGGCCGACCGTCCACTTCGGCGTGCGGTCGTAGCCCGCGTCGATGAACGTCGTCGAGCGCAGCGGCAGGCCGGTGGTCGGATCGATGAGGATCTGCCCCGCGTTGTTGCGCAGGTAGTAGAGCCCCGTGAGCGACTCCGTGGAGAGCCCCGGCTCGGTGCCGTTGCGCACGTTGCCGAAGAGCCACGTGTCGGAGACGTACGACTCGGGCAGTGCGTTAGGCAGGGAGAGGGTCTTGCCGTGGTGCTTGTCGAAGTTGGCGAGCACGTCCCACGAGAACTGGCGCGTCTGCACCGGCGTGCCGCGGAGCTCGATCTCGAGGCCCTGGTTGCGGGTCGAGGCGCCGTTCAGGTTGAAGAGGATGAAGCCCGTGCCGTAGCTGCCGCGAAGGTTCTGGACGATCTGATCCTTCGTCTGGCTGCGGTAGACGGTCGCGTCGACGCCGAGGCGGTCGTTGAAGAAGCCGAGCTGCGTGCCGAGCTCGTACTCCTTCTTGAACTCCGGCTTGAGCCCCGGGTTCGGGCCGGTGAAGCCGTAGCCGTAGGAACCGTACGACGTCGTCTTCGACTCGAGCGACGCGGCGTACGAGTACGGCTGCGCGTCGCGGCCGGCGTTGGCGTACGCGGCGCGCAGGCGGCCCGTCATGAAGCTCTTGAGCGACGGGAACGCGTCGCTGAAGACGAAGCTGCCGTTGACGCCCGGGTAGAAGAACGAGTTGCGCTCGCGCGGGATCGTCGACGTCCAGTCGTTGTGGCCGGTGACGTTGACGTACAGGTAGTGATTGAAGTCGAACGTCGCCTGGGCGGACACGCCGACGCGCGCGTAGCGCGTGAGCGTCGTGCGGCTCGACTTGTTCTGCGTGTTGTTGACCGAGACGAAGTTCGGATCGAGGAAGTTCTGCCCGACCAGCGCGTCGACGGTGCTCCGGTTGTCGTACACCGTGTTGCCGGCCAGCCCGCTGACCCACAGGTGGTTGAAGAAGCCGTGCGGGTTGATCGTGAGGATCGTCTGCGACGTCAGGTTACGCGTGATGTCCGCGGCCTGGTCGAGGATGCCGGTGTACGTGAAGCCGTATGCGCTCTCCGGATGGCGCATCAGCGTGATCTGGTTCGTGTAGCTGTCGCTGCCGAGCTGCGTCTTCAGGCTCCCCCACGAGAACGGCGTCACGTTCAGCGTGAGGTTCGCGATGACGCGGTTGTTCTTCGTCTGATTGATGTTCTTGTAGATGTTGAAGAACGGGTTGTCGAGCTCGGACGAGGCGGAGAGCGTGGTGAGGCGGCGGCGGGTGCCGGCCGCGGTCAGGTAGTCTTCCGCGTTGTCGGTCTGCGGCCAGAGCAGCAGGTCGACGAACGGCCCGTTGTCGCCCTTGTACGGCTGGGCGTTGTTCGCGTTCGAGTACTGCATCGACAGGTCCGCGTTCAGCCAGCGGGTCACCTGCCCGTTCGACGATCCGGTGAGGTTGACGCGGTTGTAGTGCGAGTTGCGGATCACGCCCTCGTTGCGCAGGAGCGCCGACGCGACGCGATAGTTGATGCGCCCGTCGGCCGCGCCACCGCTGAACGAGAGGTTGTGCGATTGCTGCAGCCCGGTCTGGAAGAAGTTCGCGATGTTGTCGTAGAACTTCGTCGTGTCCGCGTATGGGGCGCCGAAGTACAGGAACGAGGTGCTGCCGAGTGCGACCTGCGGTCCATAGGTCCGCTGGATCTCCGGCTCGGACCGCACCTGCGAGAGCGAGAAGCGGTTGCTGTACTGCAGCTGCTGCGTGCCCGCGCGGCCTCGCTTCGTCGTGATGACGATGGCGCCGTTCGAGGCGTCGATACCGTAGAGCGCCGCGGCCTCGGGGCCCTTGAGCACCGTGAGCGACTCGATGTCGTTCGGGTCGACGTCGGCGGCGCGGTTGGTGAAGTCGACGCCGCGGTTGTTGAACGCGGTGGCCGAGCCGGGCGCGTCGGAGCCGAGGACGTTGGTGTTCGTCGTCTTGTTGTCCATCGGCAGGCCGTCGATCACGAACAGCGGCTGGTTGCTGCTGCTGATCGAGCTGACGCCGCGGATGGTGATCGACGTCGACGCGCCGGGCACGCCCGACGAGGCGTTCACCACGACGCCGGCCACGCGGCCCTGCAGCGCGTTCACGAAGTTCTCGCGCTGCGTCTGCGCGATGGCGGCGCCGCTCACGGTCTGCTGCGCGGCGCCGAGCGTGCGCACCTCGGCGCTCTGGCCGAGCGCCGTGACGACCACCTGGTCGAGCTGCGCGGCCGCCTTCACGAGCGCAAAGTCGACGCGTGCGACCTCGCGCGCGGAGACGGTGACGGGCACGGTGCGCGGCTGGTAGCCGATGCGGCGGATGGTGACCTGGCGCGCACCGGCCGGCACGTTCACGATCGTGTAGTCGCCGGTCGCGTTGGTCACCGCGCCCAACGACGTGCCGACGATCGACACCTGCGCGTCGGAGATGCCGGCGGGGGTGCCGGACTCCGTGACGCGTCCGCGCACCGAACCAGTGGTCTGCGCGTGGACCACGCCAGGCGCCAGGAAGGCGAGCACCAGCGGGACGACCGGTAGCCCCGTGGCTCGCACGAGCTTCGGCGACATTGCTCTCTCCGGAGAGGGGGGAAACGTCGGCGGGCCAGCGACGACAGGGGCCGCGGCACGCGGGGAGCGCGCCACGACCCGACCGACCGGCCGACTGAGGATTCGTGCATGAGCGCGGGTCGTACAGGGCAGAGCCCGGGGGATCCCGCGCGGCAAAGTTAGGTTCGGTACGCGCCCGTTGCAAATTCGCCCAACGGCCGATGGGGTCTCGCAAAATGCGAGACCATCATCGCGCGAATTGTTCGTCGATCGCAGTGACCGACGCGCAGCTCATGGGGTCTCAGCGTGCCGAATGTCTCAGCACTCACCGATCTCGCGAGCGTCGCGGCAGGCGATCACTTGAAGCGCATGCCATTGGGCGCGACGGCGCCGGACTTCGGCACGAACGACGGCGCGGCCTTCGCGGGCGGCGCCTTGACCGGTGACGGCGCGCTCGCCTTTCCGGGCGCCGCGGCGGGCCGCGCGGCACGCGGCTCGTCGGGGCGCGTCTTCATCGTGAGCGCGATGCGGTTGCGCGCGAGGTCGACCGAGACCACGGTCACGCGCACCTTCTGCCCGACGCGCACGACCTGGTTGGCGTCGCTCACGAAGCGGTCGGCGAGCTGTGAGACGTGCACGAGGCCATCCTGGTGCACGCCGACGTCGACGAACGCGCCGAAGGCGACGACGTTAGTCACCACGCCCTCGAGCACCATGCCGACGGCGAGATCCTTCGGCTCCTTCACGTCGTCGCGGAACACTGGGAGCTCGAACGCGTCGCGCGGATCGCGGCCCGGCTTCTTGAGCTCCGCGAGGATGTCGCGCAGGGTCGGCAGCCCCACCTCGTCGCCGACGTAGCGCGCCGGCTCCACGCGCTCGACGAGCGTGTCGCTCCCCACGAGGTCCGCGAGGCCGACGCCCAGATCGGTCGCGATGCGCTGCACGAGCGCGTACCGCTCCGGATGCACCGCCGAGGCGTCGAGCG
>Ga0213876_10002173_pt1 | contig 11582 bp, 9 predicted proteins | sample BarmaccomBMRX_R9_FD_160113 | JGI IMG/M metagenome (GOLD analysis project Ga0213876, IMG submission 160113) | Root-associated microbial communities from Barbacenia macrantha in rupestrian grasslands, the National Park of Serra do Cipo, Brazil - RX_R9 | ecosystem: Host-associated > Plants > Roots...
TGGCGCCCAGATCGCGGGTGGGCGTGTTGCCGGTGGCGATAAGAATTTTCTCCGCCGTCACCAGCTTGCCGCAATTAAGCAGCCGCAAGGTGTGCGGGTCTTCAAAGACGGCGCGGTCACCTAGGACGGTGACGCCTGCCTTCTCGACCGCGCCGCGATAAAGTCCTTCCAGGCGGGCAATCTCACGGTCCTTGTTGGCTATCAAAGTGGGCCAGTCAAAACGACAAGCGCCAAAATCCCAGCCATAGCCCTTTGCGTCCTGGATGTTTTCGGCGAACTGGCTGGCATAGACCAAGAGCTTCTTGGGTATGCAACCGCGAATGACACAGGTGCCGCCCAGACGATCTTCTTCGGCCAGGGCGACGCGGGCGCCGGCGAGGGCCGCCATGCGCGCAGCGCGCACGCCGCCGCTTCCTCCACCGATGACAAAGAGGTCGTAATCGAACTTGCTCATGGCGGCCGCCGAAAATGAATCTCAAGTGTCATGGCCCACTTTACGTGGGCCATCCAGGGTTACCAGCACCGGTGTTTGGGGCCCTGGATAGCCCGTCGCCAGGCGCTGGCCGCGCTCGCGACCTCTTTTGATGGGAAGAAGGCCGGGCCATGACAAGCAGGAAATGATTGAATAGCCTCACCCTATGCCGCTCACAATGCGTCTCGCGCTGAGATTATTGTTGCAAAGCCTGACGCCGGCAGCGGCGGCACTGTTGCTGTCCGGCTGCGTGCTGTCGGATTCACTGCGCCAAAACAACATCTTTTCGGTCTGGAGCCGCCCGCTGCCGCCCCGCGGCGTCTTTTACGTCACCGACCGTGAACCGGACGGTGCCGGCTTCTCGCTCAGTTGGGGCGGCGGCGGCGCCCATTGCGGCCGCTCACTTGTTACCATCGCTAATGCGGGCAGCCCGGCGGCGCCTGATCCGACACTGAATCCCATCCCTTGCGACGGTGAGGCCGCCATGGCTGCCTTCGCCGCCGAGGTGGCAGCGGCGGCAAAACCATGCGGCCGCGTCCTCATCATTGTACACGGCTACAATTTGAGCTTCCGTACCGCTCTGCTGCATGGCGCCCAGGCGGCCGGCGACGCGCAATGGCGCTGTGCCACCATCCTGTTTAACTGGTCAAGCGAAGCGCTGTTCAACCGCTATGCCGCCGACATTGAGCGCAGCGGCTATGCCGTGCCGCTGATGCTGCAACTGATGCGGGCGCTGAACGCGGCCGGGCTGACGCCCGACCTTCTGGCTCACAGCATGGGGGCGCGCATCAGCCTCAGTGCTCTTTCGGCGCTGTGTGCCGCGCCGCACCCGGTCGCCGGTGAACTGATCCTGGCGGCGGCCGATGTCAGCGCCGATCCCGGCGATGACGATTTTGCCCGCCTCTTGACACGCAACGCGCGCTGCGCCCGGCGCACCACGCTCTATGCTTCCGACAACGATTTGGCGCTGATCGCCTCGCAAAGTGCCCATGGCGGCATCGCCCGCGCCGGCGCCAATCCGGAGCGGGCCCTGACTTATATCAGCAGCAATCCGCGTGTGGAGGTGGTGGATGCCAGCCTGGCCACCGGCGAGATTTCCGGCCACGCCTATTTTGTTTTCTCCTATGAGATGCTGGACGATCTGATGTGGCTGCTGGATGGCGCGTCGCAGGACAAGCGCGCCGGATTGGGAACGCTCACCTGTGCCGACTGGAGTGGTGGCACCTGCGCCGCCGGCAGCGGCCGCTATGCCCTGAAGGTGGACCCGGCGCGCCGGCCCGGCTTTGACCACAAGCTGCTGCGCGCCATCCTGCCGCTGCTGCTGCCGCTGCAGCCGAATTGAAGCCTTCATGTTCCAACTTCAATCACTAACTGTCATCCCATGCGCGGCGCAGCGTGAAACGGTGCGACGCAGACACGGGACCCATGGGCGCGGCACAATGGGTCCCGGATCAGCACCGCACCACTGCGTGCTGCGGTGCGTCCGGGATGACAGATGTGAATATGCCAGCAAACAAACGCTCTAACGCGTAATCACTTCCACTTCGCCCGGCCCCGCGATCAAGAGCGTGGTGGCGATGGCGATGAAAAGCCCATGCTCGACCACGCCGGGCACGGCCAGGATGGTGGTGGCAAGTTTGGGCGCATCTTTGATTTGCCCGAAAGCGCAGTCAAAGATGACGTTGCCGCTATCGGTCTTGAACACCGCGCCGTCCTTCTGGCGCAAAGTCATCGGCACGTTGGCATAGCCCAAGGCGGTGAATGCGGCGGCCAGGCGCAGGGCCGTGGCCTTGTGGCCGAACTCGATCACTTCCACCGGCAGGGGATATTTGCCCAGTCGCGGCACCAGTTTGGATTCATCGGCAATCACCACCATCGCCTTGGAAGATGCCGCGACGATCTTTTCCCTGAGCAGCATGCCGCCACCGCCCTTGATCAGGTCGAGGTTGCGGTCGGCCTCATCGGCGCCGTCAATGGTGAGGTCCAGCGGCGCCAGATCGTCAAGCTGGGCCAGCGTGATGCCCAGCTTCCTGGCATAGCTGGCGGTGCGCTCTGAGGTGGGCACACAGAGCAGCTTCAGCCCGCCCCGGATGCGGGGCGCCAGCAGATCGAGAAAGACTTCCGCCGTGGTGCCCGAGCCCAGCCCCAGCGTCATGCCGTCACTGACATAGTCCAATGCCTTAGCGGCAACGGCTTTCTTGAGGGCGTTCTGGTCGGTCATGGGGATTTATAAGAGGAACCACCCTCCCCTTGAGGGAGGGTCGAAAAATTCGAGCGAAGCGAGAGTTTTTCGGGGTGGGGTCGAACGCGCGGAGCGCGTTCGCCGGCAATCCGCAATATCGTTTCGACGACGGCGTGCGGGTCGCGAAAAACTTCGTGGTTCGGAACACGCAAAACGCGATAGCCGCGGCTGTTTAAGAACCGGGTACGGATTTCGTCGTAACACAGAATTGCGCTTTCACCGTGCTGATCTCCGTCAAGTTCAACAATAAGGCGGGCGGAGGCACAGAAGAAATCAGCGATGTATGGACCCACAGGCTGCTGCCGCCGAAAACGGATATTGGAGCGCCGGTCCCGCAAAAGCGACCACAGCAGACGCTCGGCGTCCGTCGCGTTTTGCCGCAAGGTGGTCGCAAAATCGCGCCTACATTCCTGGCGGCGGAGGCGCGTCACCGTGCGGACTACCGGCATAGCGACACTGGCGCGCTGCGCGCGCACCCCTCCCCGAATTGCTTCGCAATTCGATGTCGGTACGCTGTCGCTACCTCCGCCCTCAAGGGGAGGGTGAGCATGCGCTTAAGGCCGTTCTGGTCGGTCATGAGGAGACGATAGCGGCAGGCTTTGACTCAAACCACCCTCCCCTTGAGGGAGGGTCAAAATATTTCGAGCGCAGCGAGGAATATTTTGGGGAGGGGTCGAAATCCACAACGTGGATTTCGAGTTGGCGACCGCCCGCTGCTGCGCAGCGGACCCCTCCCCGAATTGCTTCGCAATTCGACCCTCCCCCAAGGGTAGGGTAAAAAGGCGCGCGCCAGTTACTCCACCGTCACGCTCTTCGCCAGATTGCGCGGCTGGTCCACGTCGGTGCCTTTCGCCAAAGCGGCGTAATAGGCCAGCAATTGCACCGGAATGGCATAGAGCAGCGGCGTGATGAAGGAATCCGTGGTCGGCACCGTGATCGAAGCCCACACCTTGCCCGCCTTGGCCACACCTTCGGCGTCGGAGATCAGCAGCACCTTGCCGCCCCGCGCCATCACTTCCTGCATGTTGGAAATGGTCTTTTCGAAATGAACATCGTGCGGGGCGATGACGATGATCGGCACGTCCTCGTCAATCAACGCGATGGGCCCGTGCTTCATTTCGCCGGCGGCATAGCCTTCGGCGTGGATATAGCTGATCTCCTTCAGCTTCAGTGCCCCTTCTAGCGCCAGCGGGTATGAGGCGCCGCGGCCCAGATAAAGCACGTCGCGGGCGCCTGCCACGTCCTCAGCCACCATCCTGATCTGTGCTTCCTGTTGCAGCAGTTCCGCAATATGGCGCGGCGTTTCCAGCAGCGAGGCGCAGAGCTTTCTTTCATCCTCGGCACTCAAATGCCCGCGCGCCACCCCGGCGGCGATGGCAAAGCTGGCAAGCGAGGCGAGCTGGCAGGTGAAGGCCTTGGTCGAGGCAACGCCGATTTCCGGTCCTGCATAGGTGGGCAGCACGATATCGGCTTCTCGCGCGATGGAGGATTCCGGAACATTGACGATGGCAATGATGGTCTGGCCCTTGGCCCTGGCGTCGCGCAGCGCCGCCAGCGTGTCGGCGGTCTCGCCCGACTGGGAGATAAAGAGCGCGGCGCCGTTTTCGGGATAGACCGGATCGCGGTAGCGCAGCTCGGACGCGACATCAATCTCCACCGGCAGCCGCGCCAGCTTCTCGAACCAGTATTTGCCCACCATGCCGGCATAAAATGAGGTGCCGCAGGCGCAGATGGTCAGCCGCGTCGCCTTGGTAAGAGCGGGACGCAAGCCCACACCCAGATGCCGCACCACCGGACCTGCCGGATCAAGATAATGCGCCAGCGTATGGCCGATCACTTCCGGCTGCTCATGGATTTCCTTGGCCATGAAATGGGCGTGGCCGGCCTTGTCCACGATGGCGGCGCTGGCAGAGGTGATGACGATCTGCCGGTTGGCGGGGCGGCCGGCCGCGTCAAAGATGGTAACATCGGTCCCCTGGATCACCGCGACATCGCCTTCTTCCAGATACGCGACGCGGTTGGTGAAGGGCGCCAGGGCAAAAGCGTCAGAACCGAGATAAGTTTCAGTTTCGCCATAGCCCACCGCCAGGGGCGAGCCCTTGCGGGCCCCCACTAGCATGCCTTCATGGTCCTTGAAGATCATGGCGATGGAATAGGCGCCGGTCAGCCGCGCCACCGCGGTCTTGGCAGCTTCGGCGGGGACGAGGCCCTGATCGAGATAATCAGAAACCAGATGGGCCGCCACCTCCGAGTCGGTCTGGGATTCAAACACATGCCCCTTGGCGGCCAGTTCGGCTTTCAGCTCGCGAAAATTCTCGATGATGCCGTTATGGACAATGGCGACGCGCGGCGTGGCATGAGGATGGGCATTGGCCTCGGTGGGCGCGCCATGGGTGGCCCATCTTGTGTGGCCGATGCCGGTCTGGCCCGGCAGCGGCTTTTCGTGCAGCACCGCATCCAGCCGGTTCAGCTTGCCGGGCGAGCGGCGGCGCTCGATCTTGCCCTCCACCAGGGTGGCAACGCCGGCACTATCATAGCCGCGATATTCCAGCCGGCGCAGGGCCTCGACCAGAATGGGCGCCACTTCGCGCGTGCCCGCGATGCCGACAATGCCGCACATATTCTAAACTCCCGTCCTCATGCTTCGACACGCTCAGCAAGAGGATAGAATAAAATCACCTCACCCTGAGCCTGTCGAAGGGTGAAAATCACTTCTTCTTCGACTCGCGGAACGCCGCCGCCCAGCCGGGTTTGACCACCTGTTGCCCGCGGGCAACCGCCAGCGCATCGGCTTCGACATCGCCGGTAATCACCGAACCGGCGGCGGTGATGGCGCCCGCGCCCACCGTCACCGGCGCCACCAGCGCGGTGTCCGAGCCGATAAAGGCGCCGGCGCCAATCTCGGTCTTGTATTTGCCAAAGCCATCATAATTGCAGGTGATCGTGCCGGCGCCGATATTGGCCTTCGCCCCCACCACTGCATCGCCCAGATAGGTGAGATGATTGGCCTTGGCGCCGGCGCCGATCTCGGCATTTTTCACTTCCACGAAATTGCCGATATGGGCGCCCTCGCCGATCACGGCGCCCGGGCGCAGGCGCGCATAAGGCCCGATGATGGCGCCGCCTGCCACCCTTGCCCCTTCCAGGTGCGAATAAGCGCGGATTGTGGCGCCGCCGGCCACATTGACGCCGGGGCCAAAGACCACGAAAGGTTCGATGGTGGCGTCGGCACCGACCTCAGTATCATGGGCCAGATACACGGTTTCGGGCGCCGGCATGCCCACGCCGGCTGCCAGCAGACGGCTGCGCAGGCGCTTCTGCATGGCGCTTTCCGCTTCCGCCAGTTCGGCGCGGCTGTTGACTCCCATCACGTCTTCTTCCGCGGCAAAGGCCAGGGCACATTTGACGCCGGCGCCCTTGGCCAGCTGTGGCACATCGGTGAGGTAATATTCCTTCTGGGCGTTGTCGTTGGAAAGCCGCGACGCCCAAAGAAAAAACTTCTGCGCATCGGCGGCATAGCAGCCGCCATTGCACAAGGTAATGGCCCGTTCGGACTCGGTCGCATCCTTGTATTCAACAATACGGTTCAGATACCCGTCCGGCGTCATCAGGATGCGGCCATATTGGGTGGGGCTGGCGAAATTGCAGGCCAGCAAAGCCAGCCCGGTGCGTTTTTGAGCTTTCAGCACGTCGGAAATCACGTCCGCGGTGATCATCGGCATGTCGCCATTGACGATCACCAGCGTGCCGTCAAACCCGGCCAGGGCAGTCCTGGCCGCGGCTGCGGCGTGGCCCGTACCCAGTTGCTGTTCCTGGATAGCGTTTTCGCAACCCAGCGACGCGCTATAGCTGCGCACCGCTTCGGCCGCCGGTGCCGTCACCACCACAATGCGTTCCACGCCGGCGCTGCGCAGCGCCTTTACCACATGGCCCAGCATGGGAAGGCCCGCCACCTTGTGCAGGACCTTCGGCAGAGCGGATTTCATCCTCGTTCCTTGCCCGGCAGCAAGGATGATGGCGGCAATCGTCATGCGGCCTCGGTAAAGTTATGGAGGAAAAAGGTGAAGTGACGAAATACGACGCTATATTGCCCTGATTCTAATCCCGGATTCCTTAACTCCGATGGCCTCCCCTGCCCTGATTTTCGACCTCGACGGCACCTTGGTGGATACTGCGCCCGATCTTCTGGGCGCCACCAATGCCGTGATGGCGGCAGAGGGCCTCCCCCTGATCCCGCCGCAAACCTTGCGTCACATGGTGGGGTTCGGCGCCCGCTCCCTGATCGAACAGGCGATGGACGCGGTGGGCCGGGTGGCGACGGCGGAAGAACTGCCGCGGCTGGTGGATATTTTCATGGCGCATTATCGCACCCATATCGCCGACGCCAGCATTCCCTTCCCCGGCGTGCGCGAAACCCTGAGCACCCTCAAACAGGACGGCGCCCGGCTGGCGGTGCTGACCAACAAGCCCCATGACTTGGTAGCGCCCCTGCTGACCCGGCTCGGCCTGCTGGATTTCTTTGCCGACATCTACGGCGCCGGGCGCATGAGCTATGTCAAGCCCGATGCCCGCATCTTTCATGACGTGGTGCGCGACATTGGTGGGCATGACGGCGGCGCAGTGATGATTGGCGATTCCATCACCGACCTGAAAACCGCGCAGGCGGCCGGCGCGCCCTGCATTCTTTTTTCCTATGGCTACACCCCGATCCCGGCCCGGGAATTGGGCGCCGATATCGTGCTGGATGAATTCGCGCAATTGCCTGGGGCTTTGCGGTCGCTGAAACTGCTCTGAGAGGGCATGACATCGTTTGATTCAAATCGCGCGCGGCAAGCTTTTTGTTATTTTCGCTGCTGCGCGCTGCTTTACCCTTGTCTTTTCCGGCAGGATGCCGTGAATCGCGTCTGAGGGGCATTGAGTCGGGGGAAAAGTGCCGTTCGGTCCAAACTCCGCGACGCGTCAAGTGTTGCTGGCCGCGATTGCCGGGTTGGGCTTTTTTCTGCTGGGCTGGGGCGGCATCGCGCTTTGGGGCGGCAATGGCCATACCGGAACCCCGATCTGGCCGGCCACCGCTTTCGGCCTTTGTCTGATCCTGCGCCAATCGCGCTCCCGTACCGACGATATCGTCATGCTGGCGGCCGTGCTGCTGGCCGGGCTTGCTGCCAATTGGCTGGGCGGCGCTGACCGCCCGCTGATCATCGGCTTCAGCCTGATCAATCTGGTGGACATTTCGGCGGGGCTTTTTGCCATCCGCCGGCTGAAGCTGCGCCGCATTACCACCTGGCGCAGCGTGGCACGTTTTGCCGCCGCTGCCGCCGTCAGCCCCGCCCTCTTGGGCGCCATCTGCGCCGGCCTTCTGGTGCGCTGGCATGGCGGTAATGGTGGCAAAGAAGTGCTGGAATGGTTCACCACCAATTTTCTTGCCGTCTGCCTGATTTTTCCCCTCGGCATGACGATTTCCCATCGGCAATTGGCCAAGCTGCGGCTGGGCAAACGCCTGCCGGAAGCCGCCTTGGTATTTGGTGGGGTCGCCGCGGCCACCCTGCTGACGTTCCAGTGGACCGCCTTTCACATGTCATTCCTGGCGCTGATGGCGGCTGCCATTGCCGGCGTTCGCTTTCGTCTGTTGGGCGCCGGCGCCGCCCTTCTTATTCTGACCGCCGGCGCTCTGTCGGCTCCCCTCCACAGCATGAGCGTGCTTCAGGTCGAGCTGATGCAGCTTTTCCTGGCGGTCTGCAGCATTGTTTCGGTGCGGGCGGCGCTGCTCTTGAACGAGCGTGACATGCACATCGCCATCATCGAACAGCGCCGGCGCCGCGCCGCCCGCGCCTCCCGCTTCAAGAGCCAGCTACTGGCCCATGTCAGCCATGAAGTGCGCACGCCGCTTTCAGCCGTGATCGGCTTTTCCGGCATGCTGGAAACAGGCGCCCTCTCGGCAGAACGGGCGCCGGAATTTGCCAGCATCATCGTGCACAATGGTGAGTTGCTGAAACGGCTGCATGACGATCTGCTTGATCTGTCGCGGGCTGAAGCCGGCGCCCTTTCCATCACGCCGGAGCGGGTCAAGGTGGCGGACACGGTGTTCGCCTGTGTCGGCGGCATCCGCCTTAATACGGCCCTGGGCGGCAAGAATCTGGTGGTGGATCCCATCGCCGACGAACTGGCGGTGGAGGCCGACCCGGTGCGGCTGGCGCAGATCATCAACAATCTGATCGCCAACGCCTACAAATATGGCGACAATTTCTCGCCCATCCGGGTGAGCGCTTCGGCCACCGGTGACGGCTTTGGCCGGATCGAAATCGTCAATGCCGGCCCCGGCATTCCGCCGGATGAGCGGAACAATGTCTTTCGCCCCTTCAGCCGGGCGCAGAATGTCGGCCGCTCGGTGCCGGGGGCCGGCCTGGGCCTTTCCATCGCCAAGCTCCTGGTGGAAATGCAGGGCGGGCGCATTGATTTCGAGAGCGCGCCCGGCCGCACGACCCGGTTCTGGGTGGATTTGCCCTTGGCCGCTTGACGGCGGCGGGGCTGGCTCCCAGGCGGGCGGCTTGACGGGGCGCTGGGCCTGACTTTATAGCCAGCCTCCCCCAAGTGGGGCGCGTAGCTCAGCGGGAGAGCACACCCTTCACACGGGTGGGGTCATAGGTTCAATCCCTATCGCGCCCACCATTCTTCGCGGCAAAGCCGCGAAGAATGCCCTCCGAAGCCTTGGCGAAGGAGGGCCGTCGCAGTTTCACCCTTCGAACCACACCAATGGCATCCGCCACCTTTCTCCCCTACCCTGCCGCGCATGGCCATCAGCGTCATCGAATACCAGCTTATCCGCAGCTTGCGCGAACAAGACCTGCTGCCCCTGGGCGGCGATCTGCTGGAGATCGGCGAGGCCAACTGGTACGGCGACATCAGCCTCGATCTGCTGCGGGCCGACATTGCCCGCTTGGTGCCGCCGCAGCGCCAGGGCGAATTGCTGGCGTCGTTGGAAAGGGCGGCGGCCCAAGGCGATGAACGGGCGCTGCTCGATCTGGGCAAGGTTTTCTGGCATGCCTTCCTGGCGCCGGCTTCCATCACCGCGATTGATCTGGGCGGCACCGAAAAGGCCCACAAGCTGGACCTCAACCTGCCGATTGATCTGGGCCAGCGTTTTGACATCGTCCACAACAGCGGCACCCTGGAGCATGTTTTCGACATCGCCCAGGCCTTCCGCAACATGCACAACCTCACCCGGCCGGGCGGCCTGATGATTCACCATGCCCCCTTTGTCGGCTGGGTGGATCACGGCTTCTACGCCTTGCAGCCCACCCTGTTCTGGGACCTGGCCGAGGCCAACAACTATCATGTGCATGTGATGCTCTATGCCGAACTCAAGCCGCCGCGGCTGGAAACTCTGGCCGGCCGCGACGCGGTGTTGGAGATGGCGCGCGATGGCCGCATCGGCCGCAACGCCAACCTGGCGGCAGTGCTGCGACGCCCGGCTACCGAAGCCGCCTTCCGCATTCCCTTCCAGGGTTATTATGCCGGCCGCGTCTCGCAAGCGGCCGTGGATGCCTGGAGCCGCCTGCGCTGAGGCCAATATTGTTTTAATATTCGCTTTCGATGGCGCGCCGCAGCGGCTCGGACGGAACCTCGTCGAAGCGGTAGCCGCGGATGAATTCCAGTCCCATTTCCGGCGGCCGCTGCCATACCACCCGCGCCTCATAGGCAAAGCGGTTGCTGAGATCAATGAAATAGGCGTGGCTGGCGATGAAGTGCTGGTTTTCGATCTTCACCCGCGCCCCGGCACAGGAAATATCGGTGGCCATGCAGTGCAGATAGCGCTCGCCATTGAGGCTGGCCAGACGCGCGCCCCACAGAACCTTGCGCCGCACCACCTTGCGGCGGCTCTTCTGCATGCCTGAAATGCCCAATCCGTAGCCCTTTTGACAACAGCCACACTTTAGAGGGCAAAACTTGCGGCCCCTTCACCCCTGTCGTTCAATTTTTATTAAACAGCAAAAACGAAAGCGGCTTTCGCGAAAATCGCAAAAGCCGCCTCGTCTTACGGGGCAAAACTACCGCTGATAGTAATAACCGTCATAACCGTAGCGGTAGGCCGGCGGCGGCGGCGGGGGCGGCGCATAGCGATAGCCATAGCCGCCGTCATAACGGTTCTGGCTGGAAGCGATGATGGCACCCAGCGCGAACAGGCCCAGCCCCAGGCCCAGCATGGCGCCGGTATTGTTGTGGTGATAGCCGCGGTCGTAACCGCCATAGCCATGACCGCGATAGGACTGCGCCATGGCGGCGCCGCCGGCGGTGACCAGCATGGTGCCGGCAAGAGCGGTGGCAATGAACTTTTTCATGAAGACCTCCTGGTGATGTGTGTTGGAAGCGAATATGCGCCCGCCTGCCTGAACCGGTTCTGGATGCAGGATTTATCTGCCGTTCATCGGAAAACGCGGCTTTTGCGCCGGTTTTGCCGCGTTGACGGGCCACGCGGCCTTGCGCCAGTGTCGGCCGTCATGGATGAAACCCGCAAAAACCGCGCCCGAAGCTGGTTCGAAACATTGCGGAACCGCATCGTCGCCGATTTCGAGGCGCTGGAAGACGAAGCCCCGGCTTCGCTTTATCCCGGCGCGGCGGGCCGCTTTGTCAAAACCCCCTGGAACCGCGCCAGGGGCGAAAACGGTGAAGACCAGGGCGGCGGCGTCATGGGCATGATGCGGGGGCGCCTGTTCGAGAAAGTGGGCGTGCATACCTCAACCGTCTTCGGCCGGCTTTCGCCGGAGTTCGCCAAACAGATCAAGGGCGCCGGCGAGGATCGGCTGTTCTGGGCCAGCGGCATCAGCCTGATCGCCCATATGAAGAACCCGCATGTGCCGGCGGTGCATATGA
>Ga0213876_10002174_pt1 | contig 11581 bp, 10 predicted proteins | sample BarmaccomBMRX_R9_FD_160113 | JGI IMG/M metagenome (GOLD analysis project Ga0213876, IMG submission 160113) | Root-associated microbial communities from Barbacenia macrantha in rupestrian grasslands, the National Park of Serra do Cipo, Brazil - RX_R9 | ecosystem: Host-associated > Plants > Roots...
CACACCGCCCTCGAACACATCCGCGACTTCGCCGGCGATGGCCTGTTCACCGCCTACACCCAGGAGGACAACTGGGCCAAAGCGCACCGCATCCTGATGCCCGTCTTCGGCCCGGCCGCGCTCAAGGGCATGTTCCCCAAGATGGTCGACATCGCCGAGCAGCTGGTGCTGAAGTGGGAGCGGCAGGGGCCCGAGCAGCGCATCGACATCGTCGACAACACCACCCGCCTGACGCTCGACACCATCGCCCTGTGCGCCTTCGACTACCGCTTCAACAGCTTCTACGAGCGCGACATGCACCCCTTCGTCGGGGCGATGATGCGGGCGCTGGTCGAGGCTGGCGACCGCGGCCGCCGGCTGCCCATCCAGAACCTGCTGCTGCTGAGGGCCCGCCGCCAGTACGAGGAAGACATCCGCTTCATGCACCAGATCGCCGATCAGCTCATCGCCGAGCGGCGGCGGCGCGGTGACCCGAAGGATGGCCAGGACATCCTGAGTGTGATGCTGCACGCCAAGGACCCGGTCACCGGCGAGGGGCTGAGCGACGAGAACATCCGCTATCAGATGGTGACGTTCCTCATCGCCGGCCATGAGACCACCAGTGGCCTGCTGTCGTTCGCCATCTACGAGCTCCTGCGCCATCCGGAGGCGCTGCGGCGCGCCCAGGCGGAGGCGGACCGCGTCCTCGGCGGCCAGGCGCCGCGCTTCGAGCATCTCCAGCAACTCACCTACATCGGTCGCCCATTCGCGCTGCAGGAGGCGACGCTGGTGCTGGCGATGATGCTCCACCGCTTCGACCTGCGCGCGGCCGACGCCGACGACGAGCTCGAGATCAAAGAGACGCTGACCATGAAGCCGCACGGGCTGTTCGTGCACGCCACGCGGCGCGCGACACCGCTCGTCGTAGCGGCGTCCAGCGTGTGCGTGACCCGTTGCTACGGATCAACAACCTGCAGCTCGGCACGCTCGTCGCCAACCGCGAGCTGGTGGCCATGGACGCGCCGCACGCGCGCTCGAAGCGGCACGTCGAGATCGCCCTGCCCGAGGGCATGACCTACCGCACCGGCGACTACCTGGCCGTCCTGCCGCTGAACCCGCCCGCCAACGTCGACCGCGCCCTGCGCCGCTTCGGGCTGGCCTACGATGCCCAGCTGCAGATTCACGCCGGGCCGGGCGTCGAGACGTTCTTCCCGACCGGCCAGCCGGTCACGGCCGGCGAGCTGTTGGCCAGCTACGTCGAGCTCGGCCAGCCGGCGACCCGCAAGCAGATCGACGCGCTGGCCGGCTCCTCGCCGTGTCCGCCCGAGCGGCAGGCGCTTGAGGCGCTGATCGCCGACGACGCCACCTACCAGCAGGCCGTCCTGGACGCCCGCCGCGGCGTGCTCGACCTGCTCGAGCAGTACCCCGCCTGCAGCCTGTCGTTCGCCGCGTTCCTGCAGATGCTGCCGGCCCTCAAGCCGCGCCAATACTCCATCTCATCGTCGCCCCTGTGGAGCGCCGACCACTGCAGCCTGACGGTGGCCATCGTCGATGCGCCCGCCGCCTCCGGCCACGGCCGCTACTACGGCGTCGCCTCGACCTACCTGGCCCAGGCGCGGCCCGGCACGCGGGTAGCAGTGACCGTCCGCCCCTCCCAGGCGGCCTTCCACCCGCCGGAGTCGCTGGACAAGCCGATCATCATGGTCTGCGCCGGCAGCGGGCTGGCCCCGTTCCGCGGTTTTCTGCAGGACCGCGCCCTGCGCGTCGCCGCCGCTGCCGACGGCGTCAAGCCGGCACCCGCGTTGCTCTTCTTCGGCTGCAGCCATCCGGACGTCGACTTCCTCTACAGAGACGAGCTCACCGCCTGGGAGCAGCAGGGCCTGGTCAGCGTCCGGCCGGCCTTCACCCAGGCGCCGGAGGGCGGCGGCCAGTACGTCCAGGATCGGCTGTGGCGGGACCGCGCCGACGTCGTCGACCTCGTCCGGCGCGGTGCCACCTTCTACGTCTGCGGCGACGGCCGCCACATGGCGCCCGCGGTGCACGAGACGTGCGTCCGCATCTACCAGGAAGCCACCGGCGCCACCGCCGAGGCCGCCGAGCAGTGGATGACCAGCATGGAACGCGACCACGCCCGCTACGTCGCCGACGCGTTCGCCTAGAACGGGCCTCCTCATGTGAGGCTCATGTTGTCTCGGAACCGCGTTGGGTACGATCCTGGCCGGATGAGCTTGGCGGACGAGGTCGAGCGGGGGCGGGCGGCGACGGCGCGGCAGGCGTGGGCCGAGGCGTACGCGGCGCTCTCGGCGGCGGCCGAGCAGGGGCCGCTGGAGCCGTGGGACCTGCTACGGCTGGCCCAGGCGGCCTCACTGAGCGGTCGCGACGAGGGCACCGATTTGCTTGCCCGGGCCTACCAGGCCTTTATTGACCATGACGACCTGGCCAGCGCGGCCCGCTGCGCGGTCTGGCTGGGCATGCAGCTGCAGTACCTGGGCGAGCCGATCCGTGGTCGCGGCTGGATTGCGCGCGCGCGGCGGCTCGCCGACGAGGTCCAGCGGGCGGCTGACGAGCGCGGCGAGGGGCAGCCGGCAGGCGCCGAGCAGGGGTACGTGCTCGTGCCGCTGGCGCGCCAGATGGCCGACGACGGTGACCTGGCCTCGGCCCAGGCCACCTTCGAGCAGGCCCAGCAGATCGGCCAGCGCTGCCGGGACGCGGACCTGCTCGCCCTGGCCCAGCTTGGCCTGGGCAGCTGCCGCGTCCGCCAGGGCCAGGCGGCCAACGGGCTGGCCGAGCTCGACGAGGTGATGATCGCCCTCGAGGCGCGCGAGGTCTCGCCGATCGTGACCGGCATCCTGTACTGCGCGGTCATCAACCTGTGCCACGAGGTGTACGACCTGCGGCGGGCGCAGGAGTGGACCGTCGCCCTGACCCGTTGGTGCGCCGCGCACCCCGACATGGTGCCCTTCCGTGGCCAGTGCCAGGTCCACCGCGCTCAGGTGTTGCAGCTCCACGGCGACTGGCCGGCGGCCATGGACATCGCCGAGCGCGTGGCCGACGAACACGCCCCGCGCGCCGCGGTGCCGGCCATCGGTCCAGCCTGGTACCAGAAAGCCGAGCTGCACCGCCTGCGGGGTGAGCTCGAGCGCGCCGAAGCCGCCTACCGCGAGGCCAGCCGCTGGGGCGCCGTGCCGGAGCCCGGTCTGGCCCTGCTGCGACTGGCCCAGGGCCAGACGGACGCCGCCCGCGTGACCATCGCCCGCGCGCTCGACGAGGCGCTGCCCGGTCCACTGCGGGCGCGGCTGCTGCCGACCGGCGTCGAGATCATGCTGACCGCGGGCGAGGTGGCCGCGGCCCAGCAGGCGGCCGATGAGCTGGCGGCGCTGGCCGAGGCGAGCGCGACGCCGTTCTTGCAGGCCTGCGCGGCGCACGCGGTGGGTGCTGTCCGTCTGGCCGAGGGTGAGGCCCGCGCCGCGCTGCTCGCCCTGCGCCAGGCGTGCGACGCGTGGCAGCAGCTGGATGCGCCCTACGAGGCGGCCCGTACCCGTGAACTGCTCGGCCTGGCCTGCCGCGCCCTGGGCGACGAGGACGGCGCCCGGCTGGAGCTGGACGCTGCCGCCTGGACCTTCCGCCAGCTCGGCGCGGCGCCTGATCTGGCCCGTGTCGAGGGCTTGGCCCGACTGCCGGCGGCGGCACCTGAGAAGACCGCCGGTGGGCTGACCGGTCGTGAGCTCGAGGTGCTGCGCCTGCTAGCGGCCGGCAAGAGCAATCGGGCCATCGCCACCGAGCTCGTGCTCAGCGAGAAGACGGTCGCCAGACACGTCAGCAACATCTTCACCAAGCTCGGGCTCGGGTCGCGCTCGGCGGCGACCGCCTACGCCTACGAGCACCAGCTCGTCTGAGCACCTACACAGAACTACCCATCTGCGGCGCGGACGAAATTGCTTGGTTCGGCCGATGCCGTGCAGCCGGCCCGCACCTAGGGTGAGGGGCATGCACAACGGACAGGCCCCCGAGTTCATCGAAACCATCGTCGTCGGCGGCGGCCAGGCCGGCCTGGCGAGCGGCTATCAGCTCAGCCGCCAGCAGCTGCCGTTCGTCATCCTGGATGCCAGCGCGCGCATCGGCGACGCCTGGCGCAACCGCTGGGACTCGCTGCGGCTGTTCAGTCCGGCCGGCTTCGACGGCCTGGCCGGGCTGCCGTTTCCCGGGCGCAGCGACGCATTTCCGACCAAGGACGCGATGGCCGACTACCTCGCCGGCTACGCCGCCCACTTCAACCTGCCGGTCCGCAGCGGGGTGCGCGTCGACCGCCTGTGGCGCGCGGGTGACCGCTTCCGGTTGAGCGCCGGGCGCCAACAGTTCGAGGCCGACAACGTCATCGTGGCCATGGCCAACTACCAGCAGCCGCGCACGCCGGCCTTTGCTAGCCGGCTGGCGCCGCACATTCGTCAGCTGCACTCGAGCCAGTACCGCAACCCGGGCCAGCTGCACGAAGGCGACGTGCTGGTCGTCGGCGCCGGCAACTCGGGCGCCGAGATCGCCGTCGAGGTCGTCGGTAGCCATCGCACCTGGCTATCTGGCCGCGAGCCGGGCGCCGTCCCGTTCCGTCTCGATAGCCGGCCGGCGCGCCTGCTCCTAACCCGGCTGATCCTAGGCGGCCTCTTTCACCACGTGCTGACCGTGGACACGCCCATCGGCCGTCGGGCGCGGGCCACCGGCCTCAACCGCGCCACGCCGCTCATCAGGGTCAAGGCCGGCGAGTTGCGCGCGGCCGGCGTCGGGCGGCTCGGGCGCACCGTGGGCGTGCGCAATGGGCTGCCACTGCTCGACGACGGCCGCACGCTCGAGGTGGCCAACGTCATCTGGTGCACCGGCTACGAGCCTGGCTTCGCCTGGATCGACCTGCCGGTCTTCGGCGACCACGAGCCGCTGCACGAGCGCGGCGTCGTGCCCAGCCAGCCCGGGCTGTACTTCGTCGGCCTGCACTTCGAGTACGCGCTGTCGTCGAGCATGATCCAGGGCGTCAGCCGTGACGCCCAGCGTGTCGTGCGGACGATCGCGAGCTTACGTGCTGCTGGCCAGCGCCATGGCCGTGACGTACGCCAGCACGGCGGCGAAGGGGTGCACTTCGAGGGCGCCGAACAGCGGGTGGGCACTCAGGCGCGCGTGTGAGATGGCCGGGCTGGCCAGGCCGCACAGGAAGCGGGCCCGCTGGCGGGCCGAGCCGAGGGCGGCCGGCTGGGCCTGGCACACGGCGGCGAAGGCGGCCGTGTCGAGCAGTGCCGGGATGGGCGGCGGTGGCGGCTCGGCCAGGAGCTGCCCAGGCTGGCCCGTCTCGCACACCGTGCAGTGGCCGCAGGGCGCGGCCAGGCGCTCGCCGAAGTAGCCGACGAGCGCCGCCGTCTGGCAGGTGGGGCTCGTCACCAGGCCCAGGACGTCCTGGATGCGGGCCACGTCCTGGCGCTCGCGGCGCTCGAAGCGCTCGACGAGCGACGGCACCAGGCTCTCAAAGTCGAGTGGGCGCTCGTCGAGACGGACGAAGCGCAGGCGGGGCTCGGCCGTGCGCAACTCGATCAGCTGCTGTTCATCCAAGTAGTGCAGGGCGCGGACGATGCGCTCGCGCTCGGCGCCCAGTTGGGCGGCGACCTGAGCCGGGTCGAGGCGGTACCACAGGCGGCCTTTGGTGGCCGCGCCGAAGACGTCGGCCAGAAACTGGCGGCGCTCGCCGCTGAACTGCTCGAGCAGCGTGTCCAGCTGGAGGCGCGGCTTGGCCTCGTAGCTGGCGTAGAACGGCGTCAGCTGGCGGAGGACGTTCAGCAGCTCCAGATAGGTGAGGATGGTGCGCACGACCAGCGGGCGGACGTCGAAACGCGCCGCAAGCTCGGCCACGCTCACGTCGAAGGTCGGCCCGGCCGCTTGCAGCTCGGCCAGCAGGGCCCGCAGCGCCTCGGGCGTGGGCGTGTCGCCGTAGGCGAAGTTCTCCAGGGCGGGCACGTCGGCCAGGCAGGCCAGCAACTCGACGATCGACGGCTGGCCGTCGCGGCCGGCGCGGCCGATCTCCTGGCTGTAGCTCTCGAGGCTCTTGGGCAGGTTGTAGTGGTAGACGTAGCGCACGTCGGCCTTGTCGATGCCCATGCCGAAGGCGATGGTGGCGACGACGATGGCCGCCTCGGACGCCGTCCACCACTCCTGGACGGCGGTGCGCGTCTCGGTGGCCAGGCCGGCGTGGTAGGCGCGGGCCGGCAGGCCGTGGGCGGCCAGAAACTCGGCCACCTGCTCGGCGGTCCGTTGCAGTGTGACGTAGACGATCGTCGGCCCGGCTGGCCGCTCGCGCAGCCGCGCCAGCAGGCGCGCGTCTCGTTCGGCGCGGGCGACCGGCGTGGTCAGCAGCCGCAGGTTCGGGCGGTGGAAGCCGGTGACCACGGCGCACTCTGTGGGGATGCCGAAGCCGCGGCAGATGTCCTCGACGACGGCCGGGGTGGCCGTCGCCGTCAGGGTTAGTACCCGCTCGGCGCCCAGGGCACGGGCCGTCTCGGCCAGCTTGAGGTAGTCGGGCCGGAAGTTGTGGCCCCACTCGGAGATGCAGTGGGCCTCATCGACGGCGAACAGGGCGATGCGCGCCCGCGCCAGATCGCTCAGGAAGCGCTCGTTGGTGAAGCGCTCGGGGGCCACGTACAGCAGCCGCAACTGGCCCGAACGCAGGTCGGCAGCGACCTGGCGCAGCTCGTCGGCGCCGAGCGAGGAGTCCAGGCGGGCGGCGGCGATGCCCAACGTCTGCAGGTAGGCGATCTGGTCCCGCATCAGGGCGATCAGCGGCGAGACGACCACCGTCAGGCCATCGAGGACCAGCGCCGGCAGTTGGTAGCACAGCGATTTGCCGCCGCCGGTCGGGAAGACCGCCAGCGCCGCCCCGCGCCCGAGGACGGCCTCGATCACCTCCCGCTGGCCGGGCCGGAAGCTGGCCAGCCCGAAGCGGTCGCGCAGCAGGGCAGCGAGATCAACAGCCGGCGGCGACGAGCCAGATGGCATTAGAACACTCGTTCTGAAGGGTAGCACGGGCCGGCAGGTCCGGGCCGGCATTGGAGACGGCCGGCGGGCGGTGAAACAATCGACGCTGTGAGCGTACGACTGTGGTACCCCATTCTGTGGCGCGCGGCGGCGGTGTGGCTGCCGATCGCGGTGGCCAGCACCGGGCTGGCCGGGCTGGTCTACGGCGCGGTCCAGCAGGACCTGCGGCAGAGCGCCAACGACCCGCAGATTCAGTTGGCCGAGGATGCCGCGACGCGGCTGGACGGCGGCGCGGCGCCGCTCACCGTCGTGCCGGCCGACGCGGTCCCGCTCGAACGCTCGTTGGCGCCGTACCTAATGGTCTTCGACGCCAGCGGCCGGCCGCTGGCGTCCTCGGCCAGCCTGGGTGGCGCCATGCCGCCGTTTCCGTCCACCGTCTTCGAGGCCGTCCAACGGGCCGGCCAGGATCGCATCACCTGGCAGCCGGCGCCAGGGGTGCGCAGCGCGGTCGTCGTCCAGTCGTGGCAGGGCGGCTTCGTCGTCGCCGGCCGGTCGTTGCGGCTGGTCGAAGAGCGCGAACATCAGATCCTGCTGCTGGTGATCGCCGGCTGGCTGGCCACCCTCGGTGGCAGCGGCCTGGCGGCGCTGCTGGGCGGTGCGCTGCTCTCATCGCCCATGCGACCGGTACCGTGGCGGGCGCTGCTGCTGACCTGCCACGGCCGCCTGCCCGGCCCGGCCATGCGGGCGCCCAACTCGGCCGCCTGATCAGACGGCCCGAGCGCGTGGCGTGGCCGCTGCCCGAGCCGTTCATCGAGCGCAATCGGGCCGCGCCGGCCTGGCTCGATGGGCTGCCGGCGCTGGTCGCCCGGCTGGCGGACCTCTGGTCGCTGCACGTCGAGGCCGCGGCGTGGCTGCCGACGCTGATTCTCAACTTCGTCGCGCCGGCCACGCGGGCCGACGGCACCCGCTGCGTGTTGAAGGTCAGCCGCCACCTCGACGACACGCGGACCGAGATCGTTGCCTTGCGCCTGTGGGCTGGGCGGGGCGCGGCGCGCGTGTTGGAGGCCGAGCCGGCGCTCGGCGCGCTGCTGCTGGAACGGCTCGAACCGGGCACCAACCTGGTCAGTCTGGCGGCGGCCGACGACGACGCGGCCACGCGCATCGCGGCGGCGAGCCTGCGCCAGCTGTGGCAGGTTGCGCCGGTCGAGCACCAGCTGCATCCGCTGGCCAGTTGGTGCGCCGCCTACGATCGCACGCGCGCGGCGCTCGAAGCCGGCCGCGACGGCTTCCCGGCGGCGCTGTTCCGCCGCGCCGATGCCTTACGGGCCGACCTGCTGGCCTCGACGCCGGTCGCCTACGTGCTGCACGGCGACCTGCACCACTACAACCTGCTGCGCGCCCAGCGCGCCGACTGGCTGGCCATCGACCCCAAGGGGCTGGCCGGCGACCGCTGCTTCGACGTCTGCCAGTTCTTCCGCAACCCGCTGCCGTGGCGGCCGCTGGCGGTGGCCACGAACCGGCGGCGGCTGGACATCTTCGCCGACGAGTTGGGCCTCGACCGGGGGCGGATCAAGAGCTGGGCGCTGGTGCACGCGGTGCTGGACGCGTGCTGGGACGTCGAGGACGGGACGTCCTGGCGGGCGGCGGTGGCCTACGCCGAGGACACACTGCGGCTCTGAGGTGAGCGACCACCAGACCGAGGACGGGCGGCGGTTGTGAAACCGTTGGCCACGCTACACTACGCGACAGGCCCCATGCGCGCGCACCTGTACGCCCAGTGGCGGGACGCCATCCCACCACTGCATATCAGTCTGGAGCAGACGTCGGTGGCCAACGGCGTCGTGCGCATCGGCGATTGGGTCCGCGAGCTACCGGCGCCGCACCACATCCAGCCGTGCGCCTGCGTCCTGTGCCGCGATATGCCGGACGCCGAGCGGGCGCAGCCGGTGCTGGCCATCGGCGAGCGGGGCGGGACGGCGTACGTGGTGCTGCCCAACGGCTACGAGTGCCCGGCCACCGAGGTGGAGCTCATCTCAAGTCCTACTTGACGAATCTCAAGGTATGCCTTAATTTTCCTAAGGCATATGAGTGGTGACTTCAACGGCTGGGCCGCGGCGCGTGGGGCGCGGGACGTCGCGGCGCATCAAGTCCTGACCCGCTGCCCGGTCTGCGGCGACGATCTGCGCATCGTCCGTCTCGAGTGCCCGGCGTGCGGCTCGGCCCTCCACGGCAACTTCACGCTCGGCCGCCTGGCGCGGCTCTCGCGCGAGCAGCTGCAGTTCGTCGAGATCTTCATCCGCTGCCGCGGCAAGATCAAGGACGTCGAAGAGGAGCTCGGGATTTCGTATCCGACCGTGGTCGCCCGCCTCAACGAGGTGGTCGCGGCGATGGGCTTCGAGGTCCGCCAGGACGACGCCGACCTGGCCCAGCGCCGCCAGCAGATCCTCGACGAACTGGCCGCCGGCAAGGTCAACGCCGCCGAGGCCGCCGCCCGCCTGCGGGCGCTGTGAGCGAGAGGTGCAGACGATGGCCCACTTCACCAATTCCGCGACCTGGGAGCTGCCCTTCGGCCCGACCCCCCAGCTGGAGCTGCACGCCGAGTTCGGCCAGCTGACGATCGTGCCCGTCGAGCCCGGCGGCACCCCGCGCCTGGAGCTGAGCCGCGGTTCGGCCGACACCGTGCAGGTCCACCTCGAGACGGACGAGCAGCGGGTGCGCGTGTCGCTCGAGCCGTTCCACGGCTTCCACCTGTTCGGCGGCTGGGAGTGCCGGGCGACGGTGTTCGTGCCACGCGACGTCCGCGCCCACGTCCAGACCAACGCCGGCACCGTCAGCGTGCGCGAGCTCGAAGGCTGCGAACTGGGCATTAAGGCCAACGCCGGCAAGATCGACCTGGCCGCGGTGCACGGTGTTCTGCATCTGGGTGCCGACGCCGGCAGCGTCGTTGGCCACGACGTCGGCGGCTACCTGAACGTCGAGACCCAGGCCGGCTCGGTGCGGCTGGGCATCTCCGACCTGCAGCCGTGCGAGCACCGCATCCGGGCCACGATGGGCTCGGTCCGCCTGGAGCTGGCCCATGGCCTGGACGTGTGCATCGAGACCCACGCCAGCATGGGCTCGGTCCGCACGAGCTTTCCGTCGCGCCAGGCGGCCCCAGCCCGGCTGGTGCTCAAGACCGACATGGGCGAGCTGCGGATCGACGAGTCGGGCAACCTGGCCGCCCGACCGCAGCGGCCGCCGACGCCAGTGCCGCCGCCCTCGCCGACGCCGCCGTCGCCGCCCCCCTCGCCGTCGCAGGCGCCGGCGCCCTCCTCAGAGCCGTCCTCGGCGGCGCCGGGGCGCGAGGCGGCGGCCGTCGAGACGGCCGGCGATCCCGAGGTGGAGCGTATCCTGAGGATGGTCGAAGCCGGCGAGCTCTCGGCCCAGGACGCCGACGAGCTGCTGCAGGCGATGGGCCAGGGCTGAGCACATGCCGGGCGAGACGGAGGCCCAGACGACGAGCGAGGCGGCGGCCGAAGCCGAGCGGCTGCAGGTGCTCGAGCTCCTCGAGCAGCACAAGATCACGGCCGCCGAGGCCGCCGAACTGCTGGCGGCGATCGACGCGCGTGGCCAGCAACTCGGCCGCCGCCGCGAGCGCGGCCGCTGGCTGGCCGAAGAGCTGGCGCCGCCCACCGACCGGGCGCGCTGGTTCCGGGTGCGGGTCACTGACGCGCGGACCGGGCGGCTGCGCTCCAACGTGTCGGTGCCGATCGGCATGATCGGCTTCGGCCTGGGCTTCGCCCGGCGCTTCCGCCATCTGCCGGGCATGGAGAACGTCGACGACCTATTCGAGGCGGTCCGCAGCGGTCGCCGCGGCATCATCTTCGACGTGGCCAGCGACGACGGCGAACGGGTCGAGATCCTGATCGACTGAGCGGCCGGCTCGGGACCGGTGTGTCCCGGGCCGGCCGCGGCCGGTCAGGCGGCCCGCCGCAGCGGGACGATCGTGCGGGGCGTCGTCGACTGGTCGGCCAGGTCGAGCTTGAAGCGGGCGACCAGCAGCTTCAGCTGATCGGCCGTCGCCGCCAGTTCCTGGGCCTGGGCACCCATCTCCTCGATCTGGGCGCTCATCTCCTCGGCCGAGGCGGTCACCTCCTCGGTCGAGGCGCTGTTCTCCTCGGCCACGGCGGCGATACTGCCGATGGCGCCCGAGACGTGGGCGCTCTGGGCGGCCATCTCCTCGGTCGAGGCCGTGTTCTCCTCGACCACGGCGCTGATCGAGGTCATCGCCTCGGTCACACTGCGCGCCCCGGCGGCCATCTGCTGGGCGCTGGTGGCGATCTCGTTCACCTGGCGGGCGGTGCCCTCGACGGCGTCGAGGATCGCCTCGAGCGCGCGGCCGGCCTCCTCGGCGCGGGCGGTGCCCTCGGCGACGCGGGCGGTGCCGGTCTGGGTGGCGCTGACCGCCTCCTGGGTGGCGCTCTGGACCTCGGCGATGAGCCCGGCGATCTGCTTGGTCTCGCGACCGCTGCGCTCGGCCAGTTTTCGCACTTCATCAGCGACCACGGCGAAGCCCTTGCCGTGCTCGCCCGCGCGCGCGGCTTCGATGGCGGCGTTG
>Ga0213876_10002175_pt1 | contig 11579 bp, 12 predicted proteins | sample BarmaccomBMRX_R9_FD_160113 | JGI IMG/M metagenome (GOLD analysis project Ga0213876, IMG submission 160113) | Root-associated microbial communities from Barbacenia macrantha in rupestrian grasslands, the National Park of Serra do Cipo, Brazil - RX_R9 | ecosystem: Host-associated > Plants > Roots...
CGGGCGGGTATGGGGCGCGGGCGATTGCGACGAGCCCTTCTCGATCCAGTCCATTTCAAAGGTGTTCACGCTCGCGCTGGCGCTCGACCGGGTCGGGGCGAAGCTCTGGGAGCGGGTCGGGCGGGAGCCTTCCGGGAGCGCGTTCAACTCGATCGTCCAGCTCGAGAGCGAGCGGGGCAAGCCGCGCAATCCTTTGATCAACCCGGGCGCGATGGTGGTCACCGACCAGCTGATCGGCGACCGGCCGGGCGAGGCAGCGATCGCCGACCTGCTGGCGCTCCTGCGCGCGCAGGCGCGCGACGAGAGCGTCACCGTCGACGAGGAGGTCGCGCATTCGGAGGCCGCGACCGGGGCGCGCAACCGGGCGCTGGCCTGGTTCATGAAGAGCTTCGGGATGCTTTCGAACGACGTCGAGACGGTGGTCGAAGCCTATTTCCGGCAATGCTCGGTGGCGATGTCGTGCCGCCAGCTCGCCCGCGCCGGCCTCTTCCTCGCCTTCGACGGCCGCGATCCGGAGAGTGGCGTCGAGGTCACGGCCTGGCATCGGGCGCGGCGGATCAACAGCGTGATGATGCTCTGCGGCCATTACGACAATAGCGGCGAGTTCGCCTTCCGGGTCGGCCTGCCCGGCAAGAGCGGCGTCGGCGGCGGCATCCTCGCGATCGCGCCCGGCCATGGCAGCATCGCCGTCTGGTCGCCGGCGCTCAACGCCTCGGGCACCAGCGCGGCCGGCGCGGCGGCGCTGGAGGCCCTGGTCGAGCGGACTGGGTGGTCGGTGTTCTTCTAGATCCTTGCCCTGCCACCATTTTACGTCGTCGGACGATTCCCCCGGACTGGAAATCGCTTTAGGGAGAACGGCATGGCGTTGAGGCGGCCCAGGCTCGGCAAATCGGGACGCGATTTCCTCCGCGAGGTGATCATCGTCATCATTGGCGTAGTCATCGCCCTCGCCCTGGAAGAGGTTGCGGCGAGCTGGCGCGACCGGACGCGAGCGCACGAAATTCGGGCCTCGATGGACGAAGAGCTCAGCGACATGGTCACCGTGTTCGATCTGCGCGTCGCCGCCTCGCGCTGCATCATCGCCAAACTCGACGCGATCGACCGCGTGCTCGCCGGCCGGCCGACGCCGCCGTTCCGCAACGTGGGGCGGCCGCCTTTCTTCTTCTCCAGCCATGGCGCCTGGAGCAGCGACGCGGCCGACCTTCTCGCCCGCTTCATCGGTCCGGCGACCTTGCGGACCTATGGCGAGGCCTACCAGGGCATGGCTGAGTTCGCGGCGCTGGCCCAGCACGAGCAGGACGAATGGATCATCCTGCAGACGCTCGAGCGGACCGGCGAGCCAATCGCCGGCGATCGGCGCTGGCGCCTGATCGAGGCGGCCGCCGGTGCGCGCAACAGCAATGCGCTGCTGACCGCCATCGCCGAGCAGATGAACCAGAGGATCGCATCGCTCGGCGTCCATGCGGCCGGCGGGGCGCCCGACGTGCGGTCGCGGCCGCTCTGCCGGCCGCTGGAGCCCGGAACGTCGCCGCAACCCTGACTTTTCGTCGCCGCGGGCGGCAATTTCGTCGATTTCCGCAGCCTTCGTCGAAGCTTGCGACACCGCCGTCGCTCTCTCGCTGCGCCCCGGCGAGCCTCCGCCTAGAGGGCTGGCCGACGGCAATCACGCCGTCGCGAATGAAGGATGAAGACAATGAACGCGGAGACTTTTCGGACCCTGTCCTCCTGGGTCGCCGCGGCGTTCCTCAGCGTGCTGATGCTGACCGCCGCCGCCACCTCCCACCCGATCCTCATCTGAGGCGAGGTGCGAGGCCAAAGGACGCCGGGGCCGGGCGCCGGGATCGAATGAACGATCCGCAGCCCCGCCCCGGTCGTCCATGACTATTCCTGATCAGAAGACCTAATCGAAGCCGATCGCGGCCCTTGCCGCCGCCACGTAGGACGGGCCGACCTGCACCTCCGCACCGTCGGTGAGCACCAGGGTCAGACTCCGCCCTTCCCTTTTCACCTCGGTCACCCGGTCCGGCCGCACGAAGGCCGAGCGGTGCACCCTGAGCAGCGGCGAGTTCGCCAGCCTTTCCTCCAGCGCCGACATCGTGATCCTGAGCAGATGGCTCCTGAGCGCCGTGTGCAGCAGCACATAGTCGCGGGCCGCCTCGATCCAGTCGATCGTCTCGATCGGCACGCGGCGCTGACCGTGGCGTTCCGGCACCCAGAAGCCGTCATGATCGGTGGTCGAGGCGGCGCCGCCGGCCTTGAGCGCGGCGACCTCCGCCTCCAGTTGCTCGGCGCGGCTCATCGAGGCGCGCTGGCTGCGGCGGCGGCGGGCACGGTCGACCGCCTGGCGCAGCCGATCGAAGCGGACCGGCTTCAGCAGATAATCGGCGGCGTCGACCTCGAACGCATCCGGGGCATAATGTTCGTGGGCGGTGACGAAGACCAGCTCCGGCTTGGGCTCGACGTCGATCTCCTGCGCGGCGCGCAGGCCGGTGCGGCCCGGCATCTGGATGTCCATGATGACCAGATCGGGGGTGAGCTCGCGGACCCGCTCCACCGCCTCGTTGCCGTCGCGCGCCTCGCCGACCACTTCCACCCCTTCGATGTCGCCGAAGAAGGTGCGCAGCCGGTCGATCGCAAGCGCCTCGTCGTCCACCAATAATACGCGCATAAGCTTCGAGATTCTCCCCGCGCACAGTTTTCCGCGACGCGCGCGCCCGAGTCAATTCGCGCCCTGCGCTGGGGCGCGTCAATTCGCAGTCTGCGCGTCCGGGATTCGGATCGTGGCGACGAAGCGGCCGCCGACGGTGCCCGAGGTCAGGGTCGCGCGCTTGCCGAACACCGCCTCCAGCCGGCGGCGCACATTGTCGATGCCGACGCCCGCGCCGGCGCCTTCGAGATGGTCGTCCTCGTCGTCCGCGGGCAGATCGTTGGCGACGTCGATCCGCAAGGTCCGGCCCTCCATTGCCGCCTGGATGCGGATCTCGACCGGCGCGCGCGAGCGGGCGACCGCATGCTTCACCGCATTCTCGACCAGAGGCTGGACCAGGAAGCCGGGCACCAAAGCGTCGCAGGCGGCGTCGGCGCAGTCGACCGCGATGCTGAGCCGCTCGCCGAAGCGCACGCTCTCGATGTCCAGATATTCCTCGGTCAGCGCCAGCTCCTCGTCGAGCGGGATGAGCTCGGTCGGGGTTGCGTTCAGCGAGGCGCGCAGGAAGGCGGAGAGCCGGTTCGTCATCGATTCCGCATCCTTGTTGCGGCCGGTGACGATCAGGGCCGAGATCGAGTTCAGCGAGTTGAACAGGAAGTGCGGATTGAGCTGGTAGCGAAGCGCGGCGAGCTGCGCCTGCTGGGCGGCGACATTGGCCTCGGAGAGCTGGCGCTCCTGCTGGATCGCGGCGCGCCGGGCATAATTGACGTGGAACAGGATCATGTTCACGCCGAACACCAAAGTGTAGTTGCGCATCGAGGAATAAGCGCGGGTGAGATCCGACGGCAGCGAATGCCAGGCGTCGACGAAATGGTTGGCGATCCAGCCCTGGAACATCAGGTCGAAGATCGTGTTGGCGCCGGCCGCGGCAAGCACCGCCAGCGCCCGTACCGGCAGCCTGAGGTAAGGCGGCCAATCGATCGTCGCGCGCGAGACCAGGAAGATGGCCATGGCGAAGGCCATCGAGACCAGGATCGTCGAGCAGTCGATCGCGACCCCGGTCCACGGCTCGCCCTGATGCCGGCCGATGATCCCGGGCAGGAAGATGAAGAGGACGAACAGCCAGAGCGCCAGCGTCGTGCGCAGGGCCTCGGTCCAGCGCGCATGGCTCTTCAACGACGGCATGAAACAGGCAATCCCCCCGGGAGACGGGAGCGGAGTCTGCCGCAAGAAGGGCAGCCTGTCACGGGCCATCAGCATGTACATCGGAGTCTCGATCGCATGAGCGGCCAGTGCCCACGCCGGCGCCCGCGGCCAAGCGCGGCGTGACCAAGCAGCCGGATGGCGCGACGAAGAATCGGGTCTGGACCCCCGACCGTTCGGGCTGAGCCTGTCGAAGCCCCCCTCTCTTCTTGCTCAACCTAAGAAAAGCCCTTCGTCAGGCTCAGGGCGAACGGTGCGTGGGGCTAGCTCAGTGTTTTTCTGGCCGCCTCCAGCACGCCCGGCACCGCCTTCTCGTTGAGCGGCGCCATCACATGGGCGCCCGCGACGCCCGGGATCTCGGCGAGCGCGGCGATCGTCTCGACGCAGATCGCGGCGCCCTCGGCCTTCGGATCGGCCGCCGCTTCGAGCCGGGCGACGATCGCGTCGGGGATGATCGCGCCGAACAGGTTCGCGCGGATCCAGGCGGCGGAGCGGGCCGAGGCGAGCGGGGCGACGCCGACGATCAGCCGGAAATCCTCGGGCAGGCCGCTCTCCCGGAGCCGCGCGGCGTAGCGGCGGGCGATTCCGACATCCATGCAGAACTGGGTCTGCGCGAAGCGGGCGCCTGCCTCGATCTTGGCACGGAGCCCGGCCGGCCGCCAATCGTCCGGCGGGTCGATCGGGCAATCGGCGACGCCGGGGAGCAGGGGAACGGCATCGGCGACGGCGCGGCCGCCAGGCAGGAGGCCGGCGCCGATCCCGGCCGCGGTGCGGACGAGATCGGCGGAGCCGATTTCGAACACGCCCTTCGCCTCGGGCTGGTCGCCCACCTCCGGCTTGTCGCCGGTGAGGAAGAGGAAGGCGCGCACGCCGAGCGCGGCGGCGCCGACGATCGCGCCCTGCAGCGCAATCCGGTTGCGGTCGCGGCAGGTCAGCTGGACGATCGGCTCGACCCCGGCGCCGAGCATGAGCGCGGCCGCGGCCACCGGATCCATCGCCGCCCGGGCGGAGGCGCTGTCGGTGACGTTCACCGCATCGGCCAGGCCGGCGAGCGGGCGCACCTTCTCGAGCAAGGGCTCGGGCGACAGCGACAGCGGCGGGGTCACTTCGGCGGTCAGGACGAAGCGGCCGGAGGCGAGCGCGGAGGCGAACTGGGTCATGGGCTGGGCTTAGATCCTTCCCGTCATCCCGGCCCTCTCGTCATTCGTCATCCCAGCCAAGGCCGGGATCTGGCGACGAGATGTCACGGCGGGGCGCCACGAGACCCCGCCCTTCGCCGGGGTGACGTATAGTGGCGCCGGGGTGACGCGGGCGCCTCAAGCCGCCACCGCTTCGACCACGGAGAGCAAGGTCGGCGTCGGCACGACGCGCTCCAGCCGGAACCCCGTTCGCTCGAGAATCGTGCCATATTCCGACGCCTTGCGCTCGCGACCGCCGGTCATGACCATCATGTTGAGGTCCATGAAATAGCCGGGATGCGGCTGGACCGTCTCGGGGAGGATCGATTCGATGATCACGACATGGCCGCCCGGACGGATCGCCTTGCGGATGTTGGCGAGAATCGCCGCGCTCTGTTCGTCGGTCCAGTCGTGGAGGATCAGCTTCAGCAGATAAAGGTCGGCCTCGGGCACGCTCTTGAAGAAATCGCCGCCGACCGCCTGGATCCGGTCGTTGCCGAGATTCGGGCGGACCCGCTCGATCAAATCGGGCAGGTCGAAGAGGATGCCGCGCGCCTCGGGCCGGCTGCCGAGCAGGCCGGCGATCAACGTGCCCTGGCTGCCGCCGACGTCGACCGCGAGCGTGAAATCGGGTGGCGAATAGGTGGCGAGCAGCACCGCCTCCATCAGCCGCGTCGTCGCGGTCATCGCCTCGCTGAACAGCTGGCCGATCTCGGGATTGGCGGTGAAATAAGCGAAGACGTCGGTGCCGTAATGCCGGCTGAAGCCGGTCTCGCCGGTGCGCACGCTCGCCTCGATCTCGCCCCAGCTTTCGTAATGCTCGCCGCCGAACACCGATTCGACGAAGGAACGCTGCGACATCGGATGGCCGGCGGCGAGGAAGCGGGAGAGCTCGCTATGGCCGTAGCTTCCGTCCCCGGCGCGGACGAAGATGCCGATCGCGACCAGCGCGTTGAGCAGCCGCTCAAGCATGTCCGGCCGCGCACCGATCTCGGCGGCGATCTCGGCGACGGGCCGCGGCGCGTCGCCGATCACGTCGGCGATGCGCAGCCGGGCCGCGGCCCAGAGCGCGCGCGACTGCCAGAGGCCGGCGCCGATCCTGAGCAAGGCCTCGATCGGGTTTTCGGGCGGTGCGATATCAGCCATGTCGATGCTCCCTGGGTTCGAAAGGACGGCTCACCACCACGGCCATGACGCGATCAGCATCGCGACCCCGACGCAGGCCGCGGCAATCGAGGTGAGCAGGACCCCGCCGGCTGCGGCGTCCTTGGCATATTTGATCTCGTCGTGGATCTCCGGATGGACGCGGTCGATCAGATATTCGAGCGCGCCGTTGCAGAGCTCGGCGGCGAGGACGAGGCCGATCGAGAGGGTCACCAAGGCCGCCCAGATCCAGCCGGGGCGGAGCAAAGCCAGCACAAGGATTGCAATCAGGCAGATCAGGCACTGGATGCGGAAGGTCTGCTCGCGGCGGAAGACGATGCGGATGCCCGCCAGCGCGAACCCCATGCGGCGGTGAAAGGGCTGGCCCTTCACCGCCCCTCCCCATGCGCGCCGTCGTCCCGCACGATCGCCCCGCCTTTCATCACCAGCCGAACCGCGCGGACCGCGTGGATGTCGCGGGTCGGATCGCCGTCGACCGCGACCAAATCGGCGAGCAGGCCAGGGCGGATTGCGCCGAGCCGGTCGGCGATGTGGAAGATCCGCGCATTGCCCGAGGTGGCGGCGATCAGCACGTCGGCCGGACGCATCCCCCAGGCGGCCATCAGCTCCATCTCGCGGGCATTGTCGCCATGGGCGAAGACGCCGACGTCGCCGCCCATGCACATGGCGACGCCGGCCGCCAGAGCAGCGGCGAAGCTGGCGCGCTTGATCCGGATCGATTCGGGCTCGGGCGCCTGGCCGTTCCAGCCGCCATAGCGGGCGATCGCGTCGCTTGCGGCGATAGTCGGGCAATAGCCGACCCCGTGCGCGCGCATCAGCTGGAAGACCTCGGGCGTGCCCTCATTGCCATGCTCGATCGTGTCGACGCCGGCGAGGATCGCGCGGCGCATGCCCTCGGCGGTCGAGGCATGCGCGGCGGCGATGCGACCGGCGCTGTGGGCGACCTCGACCGCGCCCTGCATCTCCTCGATCGTGAAGGTGGCGCGGCTCGGCTCGCCGGGGCGCCAGCGATAATCGGCATAGAGCTTCACGATGTCGGCGCCGCCGCCGATCTGGCGGCGGGCGGCAAGCGCGAGGCCGGCGCCGTCCGCCTCCTCCGCGCCCAAAGCGGCGAAGGTGGGATCGGCGAGCTTCGGCCCGTAGGCGCCGGTGGCGACGATCGCCCGGGTCGCGACCAGCATGCGCGGCCCGGGCACGATGCCGCGGGCGATCGCGTCGCGCAGGCCGACATCGGCATAGCCGGCGCCCTCGGTGCCGAGATCGCGGACGGTGGTGAAGCCGGCCATCAGGGTGGCGCGGGCGGCGGCGACGGCGCGGGCGGTGCGCAGCGACAGCGGCTCGCGCAGCACCTGATCGTCCCAGCTCGTCTCGTTATAGGGATGGAGGAAGAGGTGCGAATGGCCCTCGATCATCCCCGGCATCAGGGTCGCGCCGGGCAGGTCGACGATCCGCGCGCCGGCTGGCGCCGCGAGGTTCGGCCCCGCCGCCTCGATCCGCTCGCCGCGGACCAGCACCAGCCAGCCTTCGTGCGGCGCCGGATCGACGCCGTCGAAGACGCGCGCCGGGCGGAGGAGGATGAGGGTGTCGGGCTGGGGCTGGGCGACAGCGGCCGGGGCGCCGAGCAGGAAAGCGAGCAGAATCAGGAACCAGCGCCGGCCGAGCATGAATCTGAGCCCTCCTCGAACTCGAGGACGGTAAAGCTCAGCCCAAATACGTGCAACATCTCCCCTCCCGGAAAGGGAGGGGCCGGGGGTGGGTGCGCGAAGCGCGTCCGTGAGGCGGCCGACGGCGTCTTCGGCAGGATCGACCTGCCTCAGCCGCACCCACCCCTTATCCCCTCCCTTTCCGGGAGGGGAGGATGGTCAGCCGTGCGCCTTGCGGCGGCGGGTTTCCCAGCCCTTCTTGGCGGCGGCGCTGCGGCTTGAAGAGGATTGCGACGCGCCGCCCTTGCGGCCGCCCTTGCGCGAGCTTTCGTGGCTTTCCTTCTTGCCGCGGCCGGAGCCGGACTTCTTGCCGCCGCCCGATTCCTTGTTCACCGTCGCCCAGGCGCGGCTTTCGGCCTCTTTCTTGGAGACGCCGCGCTTCTCATAGCCTTCCTCGATATGCTCGGCCTTGCGCTTCTGCTTGTCGGTATATTTGCCTTTGTCGCCCTGCGGCATGGCTCGATCTCCTTTCCGCGCCGCTCAACGCACGGAGCGGAATGGAGTTCTCAGGCTGCCATCCACTCCCGGACCCGCCGCTGCAGCACGGTCAGCGGCAGCGCGCCGCCGCCGAGCACGGCGTCGTGGAAGGCCTTGATGTCGAAGCGGCTGCCGAGCCGGCGCTCCGCCTCGTCGCGCAGGCCCGCGATCACCGTCTGGCCGCTCTTGTAGGCGCAGGCCTGGCCCGGCCAGACGCAATAGCGCTCGATCTCGCGCACCGCCGAGCCTTCCGGCTCCGCGGCATTGTCGATCATGTAGCGGATCGCAGCCTCGCGGCTCCAGCCCTTGGCGTGGAGGCCGCTGTCGACGACGAGCCGGACCGCGCGGAACAGATAGGATTGGAGATAGCCGATCCGGCCGAGCGGATCGCCTTCGTAGCAGCCGAGCTCGTCGCCGAGCCGCTCGGCATAGAGCGCCCAACCCTCGCTATAAGCAGAGAAGCCGCCGGCGCGGCGGTAGATCGGGAGCAACCCGGATTCGCGGGCGAGGCTGATCTGGAAATGGTGGCCCGGAATGCCCTCATGATAGGTCAGGGTCTTCAGGCCCATGCGCGGCCATTCGGCGGTGTCCTTGAGGTTGATGTAATAGATTCCGGGCCGCGAGCCATCGAGCGGCCCGCCCTGATAATAGCCGCCCGGCGCGCCGGCCTCGATCGCCGGCGGCACCCGGTTGATGCGCAAATCGGCGTGCGGGATGTGGTTGAACATCCGCGGCAGGCGCGGGCGGATGTCGGCGAGCACGCCGTTCAGATAAGTGAGCAACGCGGCGCGGCCTTCATCGGTGTTCGGATAGAGCTGGCGCGGGTCGACGTTCAGCGCGTTGATCCGCGCGCCGACCGTCCCCTGGGTGAAGCCCTGGGCGCGCAGCAGCGGATCGAGCCGGCCCTGCAGCTCGGCGACCTGGGCGAGGCCGAGCCGGTGGATCTCGTCGCCGGTCATGGTCGTAGTGGTGTTGGCGCGCAGGCCCCAGGCATAATAAGCGGCGCCGTCGCGCAGCCGGCCCACACCCGCCACATGCGTCGCGTGCGGACGAAGCGCGCGGAGCGCAGCGAGCTGGCGGTCGAGCGCGGCGGCGATCGGGCCGGAGACCAAAGCGGCGGCGCGTCCCGCATAATCGCCCTCGACATGGGCCTCGGCGGCGCGGCGGGCGAGCGAGCGGACCAGGGTCGTCTCGGCCGCGGGCGTGCCGCGCAGCCGCTCCAGATTGCCGATCGTCTTGTCGAGGATGAAGTCGGGCGGGGTGACGCCGAGGCCGGCATCGTGGCGGATCCGGTCGGTCTCCTGGTCGAGGTTCGTCGCGAAGGCCTCGAGCCGCGCCAGATAATAGTCCGCGTCCTGCGCATTGTGGATCGGATGCTGCGTGTCGAGGAAATCGGGGACCTGGTAATAGGAGCCGCCGAGCTGGCTCACCACATAGGGCGCCGGCCGGCCGCCGCCATTGCCGTAATGGAAGCGCGCGCCCATCGTCGCGACCTCGGCGCGGAAGGCGGCGATGTCGTAATTGAGCCGGCCGGCCGGGCTCAGGCCCTGCCGGCCGAACGCCCGCAGCTCGCGGCCGCGGCGCACCGCCTTAATGCGGTCGGCATCGGCCTTGGCCTGGCTGTTGTCGCCGAGCCGGCCGCGCAGCGGCGCGAGCGCACCGGTGTCGAGGCCGAGGCCGGTCGCGAAGGTGGGATTCTCGGCGAGATCCTCGTTGAACCAGCGGGTGAGCAGTGCGTCGAGCGCCTGGTCGCGGACATTGCCTTGCTGCGCGAAAACGGGCGGCGCGATGCCGGCGAGACCGAGCAAGGAGAAGGCGGTGGAGCTGGCGAGAAAAGAGCGGCGGTCGAGCAATGCATCCTCCATCCGGGCGGGCAGGAGGACGGAGTAGAATCGCGGCGCGGCGGACGCAACCGGCCCGCCGCAAGCGGCTTCAGGCCGCCGCTTCCTCGCTCATCAGGCCGAGCAGATTGCCCTCGCCGTCCGGCGCGACCGCGAGCCAGATGTCCTTGCCGCCGACCCGGGCGATGCAGCGGGCCTCCTCGACCAGCGCGACGCCGTCCGCCGCCAGCGCGGCGGCGGCCGCGCGCGCATCGGGCACGCCATAATAGAGGATGGAGCTCCCGGTCGCCTCGCGTTCCGGCCGGCTCAGCATCAGCCTTGTCTGGCCGCACTGGAAGAAGGAGAGGCCCGGCGGCGCGTCGAACAGATGGGCGAGGCCGAGAGTCCCGCCATAGAAAGTTTTCGCGCGCTCCAGGTCCTGCACCGTCACCGCGATCTGCACGATATGAGAAGGGCTTAGGGGCATGGCTTTATCCTCCCTTTCATGCTAATTGTTGGCTAGAGTAAATCGTTAGCTTAGCTAATTATCGGAGTCAAGATGCGCGACGGCGAGACCAGGGATATTGCGGCGCGGCTCCATTCGAGCGCGATCCGCCTGCTCAGGACCTTGCGGCGCGAGGATGACGGCTCGGGCCTCTCCGCGCCGCGGCTCTCGGCTTTGTCGGTGGTCGTGTTCGGCGGGCCGCTGTCGCTCGCCGAGCTCGCCGCGGCCGAGCAGGTCAAGCCGCCGACCATGAGCCGGATCGTCGACGCTTTGGTCGAGCGCGGCCTCGTCACCCGCATCGCCAAGCCCGGCGACCGCCGCAGCGTCGAGATCGAGGCGACCGCGGAAGGCGTGCAATTGCTCGAAGCCGGCCGCGAGCGCCGGGTGAGCGCCTTGGTCGAACGGCTGCACCGGCTTGCCGATTCCGAGCGGCGGGCGCTGGCGCGCGGGGTGGAGATATTGGAGCGGGTGACGCGCTGACCAGATGTCATCCTGACGAAAGTCAGGATCATGAACACGGCCTCTGCAGGTCCGCCCAATCCGTGTTCATGGATCCCGGATCAAGTCCGGGATGACGGTCAGGTAAGCGGCCCCGGCGCGAGCGGTTTGGACAAGCCGAGCGGCGACACGCGAGGTGCACCTTGTTGCAATGCAGCAAAATGGCTATATCGCCGGCCGAACATTTCTCCCAATCGAGAGTTACCCTGAGATGAGCCTGCGCAACGTGGCGATCATCGCCCACGTCGATCACGGCAAGACGACCCTTGTCGACCAGCTGTTCCGCCAGTCCGGCACCTTCCGCGAGAACCAGCGCGTGGAGGAGCGGGCGATGGATTCGAACGACCTCGAGAAGGAGCGCGGGATCACCATCCTCGCCAAATG
>Ga0213876_10002176_pt1 | contig 11577 bp, 10 predicted proteins | sample BarmaccomBMRX_R9_FD_160113 | JGI IMG/M metagenome (GOLD analysis project Ga0213876, IMG submission 160113) | Root-associated microbial communities from Barbacenia macrantha in rupestrian grasslands, the National Park of Serra do Cipo, Brazil - RX_R9 | ecosystem: Host-associated > Plants > Roots...
GACGGATCGCTCAGACAGCCACGTGTGGATATGGAGCTCAAGATGAAGAACCTCTTCGTGCGTTTCGTGAAGGACGACTCGGGCGCCACCGCCATCGAGTACGGCCTGATCGCCGCGGGCATCTCGGTCGCGATCATCGCGGTCGTCAACGGCCTCGGCACCAAGCTGAACACGGCCTTCTCCTCGATCTCGACCCAGCTGAAATAAGCTGACCGGTCGCGAATGTTGCAGGGGCTCCGGCCGGTCGCCGGAGCCTTTTGCATTTTGCGCCTCCCCGCGCGGGGCCGGTTTACGAAAGGTTAAAGGCCGGCGCGGTATGACTGGCGCATGATCGCCGACGCCCTCCTCCTGCTGCTCTTCCCGGCCTTGATGGCCTTCGCGGCGGCGAGCGATCTCCTCACCATGACGATCTCGAACCGCCTGTCGCTGGCGCTCGCCGGCGGCTTTGTGTTGCTGGCGATCGTGACCGGCATGGACTGGAGCGCGATCGGGCTGCATGTCGGTGCGGCATTCGTCGTCCTGACGATCGCTTTCATCTGCTTTGCCCAGGGCTGGATCGGCGGCGGCGACGCCAAGCTCGCCGCGGCGACCGCGTTGTGGTTCGGCTTCGATTACCTGCTCGACTATCTGCTGTATGCCTCGATCTTCGGCGGCGCCCTGACGTTGCTGCTGATTCAGTTCAGGTTGCTTCCGCTTCCGGCTGCACTCGCGCGCCAGCCCTGGATCATGCGGCTGCATGAGAAAGGCGGCGGCGTGCCTTACGGCATCGCCCTCGCGGCGGCGGCACTCGCGGTCTATCCGCACACCGGATGGCTCAGCCACGGCGCGTGAGCGCGGTGTGCGTGCCGCAACCGATTATTAACTCGATTTAGTCACCGACACTTAACCATACCTTGACCATTAGCTGGTCAAATCCATGCGTGCGATCCGTTCGATCGCCAACTGGGTTTGCCTAGTGCTTCGTGGGTTTGTTGGGTCTGTCACGGTGAGAGTATGAAAGCCGCGCGTCTTGTAGTTCTGACCGTCGCGATCGCTGCGGGTGGCGTTGCCGCCATGCTGGCCGGCCGCTCCGAAAAGCCGCCGGAGCCGAAGCCCGAGCAGCCGACCGTCAAGATCGAATCCGTCGACATTCTCGTCGCCAAGAGCGACGTCGCGCTGGGCCAGACGATCGGACCGGGCGATCTGGAATGGCAGGCCTGGCCGATGAGCGCGGCCAGCGGCAACTTCATCCGCAAGAACGAACGCCCCGACGCGCTCGAATCGGTCGCCGGATCGATCGCGCGTGCGCCATTCGTTGGCGGCGAGCCAATCCGCGAACAGAAGCTCGTGAAGGCGAAGGGCTCCGGGTTCATGGCCGCGATCCTGCCGCAGGGCATGCGCGCGGTCTCCACGCAGATTTCCGCGGAGACCGGTGCGGGCGGCTTCATCCTGCCAAACGACCGCGTCGACGTGATGCTGACGCGCCGCCAAGGCGAGGTCGACAAATCCGCGCCGCAAACTTCCGAAACAATTTTGAAGAATGTCCGCGTTCTCGCCATCGATCAGGCGGTCGAGGAAAAGAACGGCCAGAAGAACGTCATCGGCAAGACCGCGACGCTCGAGCTCACGCCCGGCCAGGCGGAAACGCTCGCGCTGTCGCAGCAGCTTGGCGTCATCTCGCTTGCCTTGCGCAGCATCACCGATGCAACGAGCGACGGCACCAAAGACGATGACAGCAACGGCGGACGCTCCACCGTCAACATCATCCGCTTCGGCGTCGGCACGTCGACGACCTCGAAATGAGCTCCATGAAGGGAACACGCGACATGCAGAAACGGGCTCTCGGGAACGCGCTGAAGGGCGCTTCCATCGCCGCGCTGATCGCCGCCGCGAGCCTCATGCCGCCCGCGCCGCTCAATGCCGCCGATAGCCGCGGCACGCCCGTCATCCAGGTGGCGGCCAGCGAAGCGACCTCCCGCTTCGTTCCGCTCGGCATCGGCAAGTCGGTCGCGATCGATCTGCCGGCCGACATCAAGGACGTGCTGGTCGCGGACCCGAAGATCGCCAACGCTGTGATCCGCTCGTCGCGCCGCGTCTACATCATTGGCGTCGCAGTAGGTCAGACCAACCTGTTTTTCTTCGACGCCGAAGGCAAGCAGATCGCCGGCTTCGACGTTGCGGTGACGCGCGACCTCAACGGCATTCGCGGTGCGTTGCGCGCCCTGCTCCCGAACGCCGACATCCGCGTCGAGGGTTTGGGCGATGGCGTGATCCTCACGGGCCAAGCGGCCAATCCGGGCGAGGCCCAGCAGGCTTTCGACCTGGCGCAGCGCCTCGCGGGCGACAACAAGGTGACCAACGCCATCTCGGTGCGCAGCCGCGACCAGGTCATGCTGAAAGTGACGGTCGCCGAAGTGCAGCGCGACATCATCAAGCAGCTCGGCATCGACCTCTCGGGCAGCGCCAATTTCGGCTCCGCCGTCATCAATTACGCGACCTCGAATCCGTTCTCCGCCGTCGGCCAGTCGCTGACCACCGCGTCGAACAGCGTGCAGATGCGCAACATCACGACAACGCTGCGCGCGATGGAGCGTGCCGGCGTCATCCGCACCTTGGCCGAGCCGAACCTCACCGCGATCTCCGGCGAAACCGCGACCTTCGTCGCCGGCGGCGAATTCCCGATCCCGGCCGGCCTGTCCTGCGACACCACCAAATCGCCGCCGGTCTGTCAGGCACAGATCGATTTCAAGAAATTCGGCGTCAGCCTCGTGTTCACGCCCGTCGTCCTGTCGGAAGGCCGCATCAGCCTCAAGGTGTTGACCGAAGTCTCCGATCTGTCGTCGGAGAACGCGATCACCTTGCAGGTCCCTGGCTCGAATCAATCGCTGACCATTCCCTCGATCCGCACCCGCCGGGCCGACACGGTCGTCGAAATTCCGTCGGGCGGTTCGCTGGCAATGGCCGGCATGATCCAGGAGCAGACCAAGCAGCAGATCAACGGCACGCCGGGCCTGATGCAGGTGCCGATCCTCGGCGCGCTGTTCCGCAGCCGCGATTACATCAACCACCAGACCGAGCTGATGGTGCTGGTGACGCCTTACGTCGTGCGCGCGGTCGCGCAGAAAGAATTGTCGCGCCCGGATGACGGCTATGCCGATCCGATCGACCCGCAAACCGTCCTGCTCGGCCGCCTCAATCAGGTCTATGGCGGCACCAAACAGGCCGAAGTGAAGAAATCTTACCGTGGCAATTATGGCTTCGTGCTCGATTGAGCGCCCGCAGGAGAGACAATATGAAAACTGAGATCTCCGCATTCAGCGGGCGCCGACTGACGGCGCTTCGCGCCATGCTTGCCGCGAGCTTGGCGCTGATGCTGGCGGGTTGCTACACCCAGCGCGACGCCGACTACGCCAAGGTCTATCCGCGCGACTACCGCGAGCGCCATCCCATCACCTTGCGTGAGGGCGAGCGTACCGTCGAAATCTTCCTCGGCCGCAACCGCGGCGGGCTGTCGCCGGCGCAACGCGCCGACGTCCTGGCTTTCGCTCAAAGCTGGCGCCGTGAATCGACCGGCGGGATCGTCATCGAGGTGCCGCGCTCGAAGCCGACCGATCAGGCGGCACGCGATTCACTGCGCGAGATCCATTCGATCTTCGCCGCAAGCGGCGTGCCGACGCACGGCGTGCGCACCCGGCCGTATCAGCCGGCGAGCGTCACCCTCGCCACCATCAAGCTCAATTACTCGAAGTTGACCGCGACCGCGGGGCCGTGCGGCCGCTGGCCGAACGATCTCGGCCCCGCGGACGATCCGGCCTATATGGAAAACCGGCCCTACTGGAATCTCGGCTGCGCGCATCAGCGCAACCTCGCGGCCATGATCGACGATCCGACCGATCTCGTGCAGCCGCGCGGCGAGACGCCGGCCAATTCCAACCGCCGGTCCGTCGCGATCGAGAAACATCGCAAGGGCGAAAACCCCAGCGGCACGTATACCGGTTACGACGCCGGCAAAATCAGCGATCTCGGAAAATGATCAAGCACGCCCAACAAGTAGCCGTCACGGACCACGACTCGCCGCCGCTCGCCCCGGCCGAGCCGGCCGCCGCCGAGGAGCATATTGCTCCCGCGCCGCGCGTTTCGGTGCAGGCCTTCTGCGAGACCGTGGAAACGGCCGCCGCCGTGCAATCGGCTGGCGAGGATCGCCGCATGGCGAAGACCCACCTCAAGATTCAGATGGGCGGGGCCGCCGCGGCGAACGAAGCCTATCGCGCCGCGCCGACGCCGAACGTCATCATCCTCGAGTTCGAGCATCGCTCCGGCGACATTCTCACCCAGCTCGACCAGCTCGCCGAGGTCTGCGATCCCGGCACCCGCGTCGTCGTCGTCGGCCGCGTCAACGACGTCACGCTCTATCGCGAACTGACCAAGCGCGGTGTCAGCGACTACTTGATCGCTCCTGTCGGCACGCTCGATATCGTGCGCGCCGTCTGCGGCCTGTTCTCGCAGCCCGACGCTAAGCCGGTCGGCCGTGTCATCGCGGTTGTTGGCGCCAAAGGCGGCGTCGGCGCTTCGACGGTCGCGCACAACGTCGCCTGGGCCATCGCCCGCGATCTTGCGCTCGATACCGTCGTCACGGATCTCGATCTCGCCTTCGGCACGGCCGGCCTCGATTACAATCAGGACCCGGCGCAAGGCATTGCCGACGCGGTATTTTCGCCGGACCGGATCGACAGCAATTATGTCGACCGCCTGCTGTCGAAATGCGCCGACCACCTGACTTTGCTCGCGGCGCCGGCGACGCTCGACCGGGTCTATGACTTCGGGCCGGAAGCCTTCGATTCCGTCATCGACGCGCTACGCACCAACATTCCGTGCATCATGCTGGACGTGCCGCATGTGTGGACCGCCTGGTCGCGGCGGCTCCTCATCAGCGCCGACGATATCCTGATCGTAGCCGCGCCCGATCTCGCCAATCTGCGCAATGCCAAGAACATGGTCGACCTGCTCAAGACTTCGCGGCCCAACGACCACAGGCCATTCTACTGCCTCAACCAGATCGGCGTGCCGAAGCGTCCGGAAATCGCGCCCGGCGATTTCGCCAAGGCGCTGGAGGACCAGCCGGCCGCGGTCATTCCCTTCGAGCCGCAATTGTTCGGCACCGCCGCCAATAACGGTCAGATGATCGCCGAGGTGTCGGCAAGCCATAAGACCGCGGAGATGTTCCGCACGCTGGGCCAGGTGCTCACCGGCCGCGCCGAGGTCAAGCGCGCTCGTGGAGGGTTGTCGCTGCCGTTCCTCGGCAAACTGATGAAGAAGAAGGCCTAAGGGTTCGGGAGTTCGTTCGTGTTCGGCAAGCGTGGCAATTCGACAGCTGAAGCCCGGCTTCCGCCGCAAGGCGCACCGCCGCTCGCGCCGAGCGCACCCGCCGCGGCGCCTGCCCCGGCGCCGGCCGCGCCGGTCGAGACCGGCCGCACACCGCTTGTTTCGCAAGGCCTGGGCGCGCCGCTCGTTACCGCGCCGGCTAAAGCCACGAAGACCCCACAGCAGGTCAACATGCCGGCGGTCGATTCCCGCCGGTCTGACAGCTATTACGAGACCAAGGGCACGATCTTCGGCGCGCTGATCGAGGCGATCGATCTGGCGCAGCTCGCCCGCCTCGACGCCGACAGCGCGCGCGAGGAAATCCGCGACATCGTCAACGAGATCATCGCGATCAAGAACATCGTGATGTCGATCTCCGAGCAGGAAGAGCTGCTCGACGACATCTGCAACGATGTTCTCGGCTTCGGCCCGCTCGAGCCGCTGCTCGCGCGCGACGACATCGCCGACATCATGGTGAACGGCTCGGGCACCGTCTACATCGAAGTCGCGGGCAAGATCCAGAAGACCGGCATCCGCTTCCGCGACAATCAGCAGCTGCTGAACATCTGTCAGCGCATCGTCAGTCAGGTCGGCCGCCGCGTCGACGAAGCCTCGCCGATCTGCGACGCGCGCTTGCCGGATGGCTCCCGCGTCAACGCCATCGTGCCGCCGCTCGCGATCGACGGCCCGGCCCTCACCATCCGCAAGTTTAAAAAAGACAAGCTGACGCTCGACCAGCTCGTCAAATTCGGCACCATCACTCCGCAGGGCGCCGAGATCCTGCGCATCGTCGGCAAGAGTCGCGTCAACACCCTGATCTCCGGCGGCACCGGCTCCGGTAAGACGACGCTCCTCAACTGTCTCACGCAGTTCATCGAACCCGGCGAGCGCATCATTACCTGCGAAGACGCGGCCGAATTGCAGCTCCAGCAGCCGCACGTCGTGCGTCTCGAAACCCGCCCGCCAAATCTCGAGGGCGAAGGCCAGGTGACGATGCGCGACCTCGTCAAGAACTGCCTGCGTATGCGTCCGGAACGCATTATCGTTGGCGAAGTCCGCGGACCCGAGGCATTCGACCTTCTGCAGGCGATGAACACCGGCCACGACGGCTCGATGGGCACGCTGCATGCGAACAATCCCCGCGAGGCGCTGTCGCGCTGCGAATCCATGATCACGATGGGCGGCTACTCGCTGCCCTCGCGAACCATTCGCGAGATGATCTGCGCCTCGGTCGACGTCGTGGTCCAAGCCTCGCGCCTGCGCGACGGCTCGCGCCGCATCACGCACATCACCGAAGTGATGGGGATGGAGGGTGACGTCATCATCACCCAGGATCTGTTCGTCTACGAGATGGTCGGCGAAGACGCGAACGGCAACATCATCGGCCGCCACAAATCCACGGGTATCGGCCGGCCGAAATTCTGGGACCGCGCCCGCTATTACGGCGAAGAACAGAACCTGGCCGCCGCGCTCGACGCCGCCGAAGCCGCAAGCCAGTAAGGAGGCCGCCGTGCAGACGATTGCGGTGTTTGTCCTGGCCTCGCTGGCGATGGGCGGCGTGGTCTATGTCTTTCTCTATCCGATCCTGTCCGGCGAAAAGAAAGCCGAGCAGCGCATGGCGAGCGTGGCCAAGGCGGAGCCAGTTGCTGCGCGCACGACGCGTGGCGCTCAGAAGTCGCGCCGCGACACCGTTGAAAGCACGCTCAAAGAAATCGAAGAGCGGCACAAGAAGAACAAGAAGCTCTCGATCAACCAGCGCATCAAATATGCCGGGCTGGAGTGGTCGTACCGCAAGTTCATCGTGATTTCGGGCGTGGTCGGTTTTGCAATGTTCATGGCCGTGCTGATGTCCGGGGTTGGCCTCCTTGCCGCGCTTGCGGCCGGATTTGCCGGCGGCTTCGGCCTGCCGCGCTGGTATCTGTCGTTCATGAAGAAGCGGCGCGAGAAGAAGTTTCTGGAATCCTTTGTCGATGCCGTCGACATCATCGTGCGCGGCATCAAGGCCGGCCTGCCGCTGCTCGACTGCCTCAAGATGATCGTGTCGGAAGCGCGCGAGCCGGTGAAGACCGAGTTCAAGACCATCGTCGAGACGCAGGCGGTCGGTATGCCGCTCGGGGAGGCCTGCGGCAAATTGTACGAGAACGTGCCGGTGCCCGAAGCGAACTTCTTCGGCATCGTCATCTCAATTCAACAGAAAGCCGGCGGTAACCTCTCAGAAGCGCTTGGCAATTTGTCGCGTGTGCTGCGCGACCGCAAGAAGATGAAAGCCAAGATCCAGGCAATGTCCCAGGAAGCCAAGGCTTCCGCGGGCATCATCGGCTGTCTGCCACTCGCCGTCATGATTCTCGTCTGGGTTACGTCGCCGCAATACATCGAACTGCTGTGGACTGAGCCGCTGGGTCGCCTGATGCTCGCGGGCTCCGCGTTTTGGATGTTCTGCGGCGTGATGGTTATGAAAAAAATGATCAATTTCGACTTCTGAACCATGCTCGATCTTCTCGTCGACGCGATCAATGTCCAGACGCTGACGATGGTGTTCGCCGCCATTGCGGCAGGCGCGACCGTTTTGACCTTGGCGATGCCCCTGATTGCCGGGGGCACGCTCGACAAACGCATGAAGGCGGTCGCGCTGGAGCGCGAAAAGATGCGTATTCGCGAGCGCGAACGCATGGCGCGCCAGGCTGAGAAAGTCTCGCTGCGTTCCTCGCCAAAGCAGTACGTCCAGAAAATCGTCGACAGCTTCAACCTGAGCAAATGGGTCGGTCAGGAAGAGGCGCGGCTCAAGCTCATTCAGGCCGGTTATCGCGGGCAGGCGCCCTACGTCACCTACCTGTTCTTCCGCATGGTGACCCCGATTGCGACATTTTTCGCCGCGCTCTTTTATCTGTTCGTCGTGCTGGAATGGGAGCAGCCGTTCTTCGTCAAGATCGGCGTGTGTATCGGCGCCGCCTATCTCGGCATGCATCTGCCGCTGATGTTCCTCAAAAACCGCATCGCGCGGCGCCAACTCACGATCAAGCGGGCCTTCCCGGACTCCCTCGACCTGCTGCTGATCTGCGTCGAATCTGGCATGTCGATCGAGGCGGCCTTCAGAAAGGTCTCGGAGGAAATCGGCTCGCAGTCGGTGCCGCTCGCCGAAGAGCTCACGCTCACCACGGCCGAACTCTCCTATCTGCCGGACCGCCGGCAGGCTTACGAAAACCTTGCCAAGCGCACGGACCTCGACGGCGTCAAATCGGTGTCGATGGCGCTGCAGCAGGCGGAGCGTTACGGCACGCCGCTCGGCAACGCGCTGCGCGTCATGGCGCAGGAAAATCGCGACATGCGCATGTCGGAGGCGGAAAAGAAGGCAGCCGGCCTGCCCCCCAAGCTCACCGTCCCGATGATCCTGTTCTTCCTGCCGGTGCTGTTCGTGGTGATCCTGGGCCCCGCCGTCATCAAGGTGATGGGGATCCAGTAAGCTTAGCCGTTGTCCGGCACCGAGGCGGCGCGCGCCCGCTGCTTCTTGGTGCGGATGGGAGGCGGCACCTCTTCGTTCATCCGCTCTTTCTGTTGCGCCAGCATCTGCCGCAGGAAATCGGTATTTGCCGCCGCCTCATCGGGCGACACATCGGCGCGCACGATCTCCTCGGCTTCCTTGACGCGGCCTTGCAGGCCGACGACGAGGCCGAGATTCTGCCGCGCCTTGGCATCTGCATTCGGCTGCGCGACGGCGCGGCGCAGGATGGTTTCGGCGCGGGGCAAATCCTTCGAGAGCGCGTAGGATAAGCCGAGATTCGTCAGGATCGACGGATCGTTCGGCATGATCTTGAGCGCGCTCGCGTAGTGGCGGCGCGCCTCGAGCGGGCGGCCAAGCTGGTCGAGCACCGCGCCCATGACGTTGAGGATACGCCAGTCCGGATTATCCGGGGTGTGGGCGCGGCCAAGCACGTCGAGCGCCTGTTCGTAATTGCCGACGTCGGCGAGTGCGCGGCCATAGGCGCCGAGCACGGCACGGTTGTGCGGATTTTGCAGCGCCGATTGTTCGAGGACGGCAACAGCCTGCGCACGCTGTCCGGTCGCGCGCAACGCCTGCGCATAATTGACCGCGGCTTCGGCATTGCTGCGGTCGGCGAGATAACGGTTGCCCCAATCATCGGCGCTGCGCCGCCATTCGGTTTCGCTGCTGGGCGGTGCCTTGCTGCCGATCGAGCCGGTGATGTCGCCGGATCGCATGCAGCCGCCGGCGCCAAGCGCGAGCGCGACCAGCGCGCTGCAAGCGAGCAGTCGGTTGGCGTTCCGCCTGAGCAAAAAAGACTTGAGCGAGTGAGACCTGGGCAAGTGTCGGGCCTGACTTTCCAGCGTCGATCGCCCGAGCAATAAATGGTTAACCCTAACGAGGGGTTAACTTGTAAACTGGCGTCTTTTCAGGGGTATTAGCTCGCCCATGGTTCAGAAACCGGCCCTGCATCCCGCCTTCTCAGCCAGCACCACCGGCGCGATTCCGATCTGGTTCGTGACGGCCAAAAGCCATGCCGCTGTCACCACCAAGCTTGGAACGCGCGAGCGCGCCTTTGCCAAGAGCGCCGGCTTCGAGGGCAAAGCGGGACAGTATTTGCCCCTGCCCGGCTCCGACGGTGAAGTGGCCGCGGTGCTGTTCGGCCTCGATGCGGCGGACGATCCAAAGCGCGATCTTTTTCTCGCCGGCAGGCTGGCGAGCCTGCTGCCGTCCGGCGCTTATCGCTTTGCCAATGAGCCGCATGATGCGCGTCTCGCCGCGCTCGGCTTCGCGCTCTCCGGCTATTCCTTTGGGCGGTATCGCAAGGGCAGCGCGCCGAAAGCGAAACTCGCGCTGCCGGGCAGCCTCGACGCCAAGGAGCTCGGCCGAATAGCTGATGCTGTTGGGCTGGCGCGCGATCTTATCAATACGCCGTCGAACGATCTCGGCCCGGCGGAGCTCGAAGCGGAAGCGCGCGCGGTAGCGAAAAAATTCGGCGCGAAATTTTCGGTGACATCAGGCGCGAAACTGCAAAAGGAGTTTCCGCTCATACACGCGGTCGGCGCCGGTTCGCCCCGCGCGCCGCGGCTGATCGACTTCACCTGGGGCAAGGCCGGCGATCCGAAAGTCACGCTTGTCGGCAAGGGCGTATGCTTCGACACCGGTGGGCTCGACATCAAGCCCGACAGCGCCATGCTCAACATGAAGAAGGACATGGGCGGCGCCGCGACTGCGCTGGCCTTGGCGCAAATGTTGATGGATGCCAAGGCGCGCGTGCGGCTGCGCGTGCTCGTCCCCGCGGTCGAGAACTCGATTTCGGGCACGAGCTTCCGTCCACGTGACGTCTTCAAATCGCGCGCCGGGCTCACCGTCGAAATCGGCAATACCGACGCCGAAGGCCGGCTCATCCTCGCCGACGCACTGGCGCTGGCTGACGAAGAAAAGCCGGAGCTGATGCTCGATTTCGCGACGCTGACAGGCGCGGCCCGCGTCGCGCTCGGTCCCGATGTGGCGCCGTTCTTCACCGACGACGACGGGCTTGCCGGCGACTTAATGAAATATGCCCGCACCGAGAACGATCCACTGTGGCGGCTGCCGCTGTGGTCGCCCTACGATGCGATGCTCGATTCCAAGATTGCCGACATGAACAATGTCGGCTCGACGGGCCAGGCCGGCGCGATTACCGCCGCGCTGTTCCTGCGTCGCTTCGTGAAAAGCACCAAGTCCTGGGCGCATTTCGACGTCTTCGCCTGGTCGGCATCGGCGCGCCCTGGCCGGCCCGAAGGCGGCGACCTTCACGCCGCCCGCGCGCTCTACGCGCTGTTGATGGAAAAGTACGGCTGATGGCCGCCCTCGACCCGCGCATCAATGCGTTCCGGCCGGAGCTCGCGGCCAAGTCTCTGGAAGGCCAGGTCGAAGCGAAGCGCTTTGTCGAGGGCACGCCGCGCAGGGTCATCGAGGCGATTGCGGGGCTGCGACGCGCGCCCCGTTCTGATGCTGCGCTCGACACGCAGGCGCTCTACGGCGAATCCATCACCGTCTACGAGACCACCGATGAAGGCTGGGCTTGGGGCCAACTCGCGCGCGACAAATATGTGGGCTGGCTGTCCGCCAATGCGCTCGGTTCGCCAGGTGCCGCACCGACACATAAAGTGACGGCGGTGCGCACGCTCGCCTTCCCCGCTCCCGACATCAAGTTGCCGCCGGTGGCGGCGCTGCCATTCGGCGCCGATATCGTTATGGCGCGCGGCGACGACAAA
>Ga0213876_10002177_pt1 | contig 11577 bp, 12 predicted proteins | sample BarmaccomBMRX_R9_FD_160113 | JGI IMG/M metagenome (GOLD analysis project Ga0213876, IMG submission 160113) | Root-associated microbial communities from Barbacenia macrantha in rupestrian grasslands, the National Park of Serra do Cipo, Brazil - RX_R9 | ecosystem: Host-associated > Plants > Roots...
CGTTCGCCGATACGAAGTACAACGGCTGGACCGCGCTCGTCGATGGTCAACTTGTGGACATCGTGCCGGCGGACTACGCGTTCAGCGCGGTACCGGTGAAGGCGGGGAGGCACGCCATCGAGCGCGAGTACCGCCCGCAGCGCCTGATGGCAGGCGCCGCGGGCTCACTCATCGCACTCGTCCTGCTCTACATCGCGAACTGGGCCGCCTCGAGGATCTGCTTCACGCGGGCCATGAACTGATCCGCGACCGCGCCGTCGATCAGGCGGTGATCGAACGTCAGCGACATGATGCACATCGAGCGGATGGCGATGAAGTCGCCTTCCTTCGTCTCGACCACGACCGGGCGCTTCTTCACGCCGCCGACGCCGAGAATGGCGACCTGCGGCTGGTTGATGATCGGCGTGCCGAACAGACCGCCGTAGATCCCGGGATTCGTGATCGTGAACGTTCCGCCCTGCACGTCATCGGGGCTGAGCTTCTTCGTGCGCGCGCGCTCGCCGAGGTCGTTGATGGCCTTGGCGAGGCCGAGGGTGTTCTTTTCGTCGGCGTTCTTCACGACCGGCACGATGAGGCCCCACTCGAGGGCGACGGCAATGCCGATGTTCAGATCGCGGTGATAGACGACGTTGTTCTCGTCCATCGACGCATTCAGCACCGGGAACTCGCGCAGGCCGGCGAGCACCGCCTGGACGATGAACGGCAGGTACGTCAGCTTCACGCCGCGCTCGCCGTATTCGTCCTTGTAGCGCTTGCGCAGCTTCTCGATGTTCGTGAAGTCGAACTCGAACACGGTCGTCACGTGGGCCGATGTCTGCTTCGACAGGACCATGTGATGCGCGATGCGTTTGCGCATCACGGACAGCGGCTCGAGGCGGACGTTCTCGCCCGGCGCGAACTGCGGCTTCGGCGCGGCCGTCGGCTGGAACTGCTGCTGCGCGGCCGGTTGCTGCTGCTGCGGAGCGGCGGGCTGCTGCGGTTGCGCGGACGCCGCCGCGGCCGGCTTCGGCTGCTGCAGGAACTCGAGGATGTCGTTCTTCGTCACCCGGCCCGAGACGCCCGAGCCCTGGATCTGGGTGATGTCGACGTCGTTCTCCTGCGCGATCTTGCGCACGAGCGGGGAGGACTTCGTCCGGCGGCGCTCCTCGAGCGACGCCACGTTCTCGTCATCGTTCGCGGCCGGGGTCTGCTGCGGCTCCGGTTCGGGAGCGGGAGCGGGCTTCGCCTCCGGCTGCGGCGCAGGCGTGGGAGCCGGGGCAGGCGCGGCGGCCTGCGGCTCGGGCGCTTTCTCCGGTTCCGGCGCGGGAGCCGCGGGCGCGGAAGGCGCCGCCGCCTCTCCCTCGGCCGCAATGCGCGCGACGACGGAGTTGACCGGCACGGTCGCGCCTTCCTGCACCAGGATCTCGGTCAGCGTTCCGGCCACCGGCGACGGGATCTCGGCGTCGACCTTGTCGGTCGAGATCTCCAGCAGCGGCTCATCGCGATCCACATGATCGCCCACCTTCTTGATCCACCGGGAAACCGTCCCCTCGGCGATCGACTCTCCCATCTGCGGCATCACGACATCTGTGGCCATTGCTTCTCCCTTTTTCGCTTCACGTAGGGGCGGGCTTCAGCCCGTCCGTTCGAGTCAACTCGGTTCAGTAACGCAGCAACTCGCGCGCCGCCGCCAGCACCTTCGCCTTGTCCGGCAGCGCAAACGCTTCCAGCGGCGGCGAGTAGGGCGTCGGGACGTCGAGCGCGGCGACGCGCTTGATCGGCGCGTCGAGATAGTCGAAAGCCTTCTCGGCGATGCGCGCGGCGAACTCCGCTCCGGCGCCGCCCGTGAGCGGAGCCTCGTGGAGGATGACGACGCGGTTCGTCTTCGCGACCGACTCCAGGATCGCCTCTTCGTCGAACGGCAGGATCGATCGGAGGTCGATGACTTCCGCCGAGACGCCGTCCTTCGCGAGATCTTCCGCCGCTTCGTCGGCGACGTAGACCATCGCGCCCCAGGTCAGGATCGTGAGGTCCTTGCCTTTGCGGCGCACATTCGCTTTGCCGATCGGCACGATGTAATCGTCGGTCGGCAGCTCTTCCTTGATGCGTCGATAGAGGTACTTGTGCTCGATGAAGAGCACCGGGTCGTCATCGCGCACGGCCGCTTTCAGGAGGCCCTTCGCGTCGTACGCCGTCGCCGGCGCGACGATCTTGATGCCGGGGCGATTCATGAACATCGCCTCGGGATTCAACGAGTGGAACGGGCCGCCGTGCGTGCCGCCGCCGGCCGGGCCGCGGACCACGATCGGGCAGCCGCGCCCGTAGAGGTAGCGGCTCGTGGCGGTGAAGTTCACCAGCATGTCGTAGCCGCAGGTGATGAAGTCGATGAACTGCATTTCGGCGATGGGGCGCATGCCCATCAATGCGGCTCCGGATGCGGCGCCGACGATGGCGATCTCGGAGATCGGCGTATCGACGACGCGGTTCGGGCCGAAGCGCTCAAGCAGGCCGGCGCTCGTCTTGAAGGCGCCGCCGTACGCGCCTACGTCTTCGCCGATGAGGAAGACGCGCTCGTCGCGCGCCATCTCTTCCTCCATCGCGCTGCGGATGGCTTCGATGTAAGTCGTCTCAGGCATTCCAGTATCCGTCCCCGGCCCACAGCCCCTTGCCCGCGTCCTCGGCGTTCGGCATGGGCGAGCGCTCCGCTTCGTCGACCGCGGCATCGAGCTCGCGCTTCACGCGCTGCTGGATGGCGTCGAAGTCGTCCTTCGTCGCGACGCCGCGTTCGGCGAGCATCGTCTCGTAGCGAACCAGCGGATCCTTCGCCCGCCACTCCTCGATCAGCTCCGGTGGCACGTACGACTGGTTGTCGTGCTCGGCGTGGCCTTTCATCCGGAACGTCTTCACTTCGAGGAGCGTGACGCCGCCGCCCGTTCTGGCGCGTTCGACCGCGGCCTTCGTCGCGCCGTAAACGGCGAGGATGTCGTTGCCGTCGACGGTCGTGCCTTCGCAGCCGAAGGCGACCGCCTTGTCGGCGAGCGTCCTCGCGGCGGTCTGCTTCGAGGTCGGCGTCGAGTAGGCGTAGCCGTTGTCCTCGACGATCACCACGAGTGGCAGCTTCTGCACCGAGGCGAAGTTCATCCCTTCCCAGAAGGCGCCGGTGGAGGAGCCGCCGTCGCCGATGAAGGCCAGGCCGACGAGCGAGCGGCCTTGCATCCGGCCGGCGAGGGTGATGCCGGCCATGACCGGGATCATGTCGCCCAGCATCGAGATCTGGCCGATGAAGCCATCCGTGGCCGGATTGCCGAAGTGGATGTTGAGCTCCCGCCCGCGGGTCGGCGAGTCGCCCTTCGCCATGTACTGGCGGAGGATGTCGACCGGCTTCGCGCCGGCGACGAGGATGGAGCCCATGTTCCGGATCAACGGCTGGACGACGTCGCCCTGTTTGAAATCGAGGGCATACGCCGCGGCGACCGATTCGCCTTCCTGGCCGAGGGAACGGTAGATGCCTCCGATGACCTTGGATTGCCGGAAGAGCGCGACGATGCGCTCCTCCAGCGTCCGGGTCAACCGGAGGTAGTAGTCGATGTCGAGCAATTGCTCGCGCGCGAGGCCGTGAGTCTCAGCAATTTCAGTAGCGGACACAGGGCGTGCTTTTTAATGGATGCGAGGGCGGGAAGCAAGGCGTGGGGTGTTCGAAAACGTAGGGCCGGCTCTCCAGCCGGCCCGATATTGACGCTGGGCCGGCTGGAGAGCCGGCCCTACGTTCTTGAAAAACTTTACTGGTGGATCGAGTGGCCGAGCGCGTCTTCGGCGGCTTCCATCATTGCCTCGGACAGCGTCGGGTGGGCGTGGATCGTCTTCGCGATCGACTCCGTCGTCGCCTCGAGCTCCAGCGCGGCGCAAGCCTCGGCGATCAGGTCGGTCGCGTGGGGGCCGACGAGATGGACGCCGAGCACTTCGTCGTACTTCTTCTCCGAGACGATCTTCACGAGGCCGCCGGACTCGCCGAGGATGCGGGCTTTGGAGTTGGCGGTGAAGGGGAACTTGCCGACCTTCACGTCGTAGCCACGTTCCTTCGCCTTCTTCTCCGTCAGGCCGACGGAAGCCACCTCGGGGTCGGTGTACGTCGCGTTCGGGACGTGGTCGTAGTTCAGCGGACGCACTTCCAGGCCGGCCATGTGCTCGACGGCGAGGATGCCTTCCGCCGACGCGCAGTGGGCGAGGGCGGGGGTGGGGACGATGTCGCCGATCGCGTACACGTTCGGCTCGCCGGTGCGCATGAAGCCGTCCACGAGCACGTAGCCGCGGTCCATCTTCACCTTCGTCTTCTCGAGATTGCAGTTCTCGGTGACGGCGCGGCGGCCGGTGGCGGAGAGCACGAGCTCGGTCTCGATCACCTGCTGCTTGCCCTTGACCGTGACGGTCGACTTCACGCCGTTCTCCGTCACCTCGCACGACTCCACCTTCGCGTCGGTGAAGACGTCGATGCCCTTCTTCTTGAAGATGCGCGTGAACTCCTTGGCGATCTCCTCGTCTTCGATGGGCAGGAGCTGGGGCATGACCTCGACGATCGAGACCTTCGTGCCGAAGCGGTGGAAGATCGAGGCGAACTCGCAGCCGACGGCGCCCGCGCCGATGACGAGCATCGACTGCGGCACTTCCGTCAGCTGGAGGATGTGGTCGGAGTTGATGATGCGTTTGCCGTCGGCCTTGATGTGCGGCAGGTCCTTCGGCGTCGAGCCCATGGCGAGGATGATGTTTTTCGCCTTCAGGCGCTGCGTCTCGGCGCCTTCGTTCACGACCTCGACGACGCCGTTGCCGGCGAGGCGGCCGAAGCCGGTGATGCGCTCGACCTTGTTCTTGCGAAAGAGGAACTCGATGCCTTTCGCGTTCTTGTCGACGACGCCCTGTTTGCGGTCCTGCGCGGCCTTGAAGTCGAGGCGCACGTCGCCGACCGTGATGCCGAACTCCTGTGACTTCTTGATCTTCTCCAGGATGTCGGCGTTCTGGAGGAGCGCCTTCGTCGGGATGCAGCCGCGATGGGTGCAGGTGCCGCCGATGAACGGGTCTTTTTCAATGACGGCGACCTTCATGCCGAGCTGTCCGGCCCGAATGCCCGCCACGTAGCCGCCCGGCCCGCTGCCGATCACGACGACGTCGAAATTCTGTTCTGCCAAGGGATTTACCTCCGTTCGAGAATCGAGCGCGCATTATATGGAACGTAGGGCCGGCTCTCTAGCCGGCCGATGTCGATGCTGGGCCGGCTGGAGAGCCGGCCCTACGTTTTTTACTCCACGACCTCGCCGCCCCACGACGTGGGGTCGATGTCGGCGATCGACTGGGAGAACGTCCAGATGTGGCCGCCGGGGTCGCGCGCCGTGTACTGGCGTTCGCCGTACAGATAGTCGGTCGGCTCGCGCAGGATCGCCGCGCCGTGCTCCCGAGCGTGGGCGCAATGCGCATCCGCATCTTCGACGCGCACCATCACCGCCCGCCCGCCCGCGCCGCCGCCCTCGATGACGACGATCGCGCCGTCGCCGTACGTCAGCTGCACGCGGTGGTCGCCGATGCGCAGCCGTTCCGTGAAGCCGAACGCCAGGGCGAGCCACGCAGCAGCTTCGCGCACGTTCGCGTACGCGAGCTCGGGGATGACGGAGGGAATGAGCATCGAGCGATTCGTTTTCATCGCCGGTATTTTCGCCAACGCGCGGCGAGCATGCCACCCACGAAGCCGAATGCGTGGCCGCTCCACGAAACGCCGGCCTGAGGCGTGATCGCGAGAAGCAGCGTCGTCCCGTAGATGCCGATCACAAGCAGCGTCACGACGAGCGACCAGACGCGGCGATCGTAGGCGGGGCGGACCAGCAGGTAGCCGATGTAGCCGAACACGATGCCGCTCGCGCCGATGTGGTTGCCCATCGAGCCGAAGAGAAACGTGCCGAGGCCGGACGCGAGCCCGCAAACGACGGTGACGAAGGCGAGCTCGCTCGTGCCGCCGACGAGAATCAGCCCGCCGAGGACGAGGAGCGGGAGCGTGTTCGCCAGGAGGTGCGCCCAGCTCGCGTGGATGAACGGCGCCGTGACGATGCCGAAGAGATGGCTCGGCGTGCGCGGGATGATGCCGTAGCCGAGGACGGAGACCGTGCGGAACGTGTCGAGCGCGCGGATGATCCACATGCTCCCGACGAACGCGGCGAGCGCCCACGCGCGCTGGCTCAGGGTGCGGCTAGCGATACTTGTTCCCGCCTGTGTTGAAGAGGACCACGGTCGCCTCGTCGTCGAACGCGTTCTTCGCACGCAACTCGTGCAGCGCGAGGAGCGCCGCGCCGCCTTCCGGACCGGCGTCGATCCCTTCCGTCTTGCGCAGCTCCGACGCGGCGTCTTCGATGCGCGCGTCATCGACGGCGATCGCGCCGCCATGGGAGTCGCGCAGAGCGCGCAACATCAACCGATCCCCAATCGCTCGCGGCACGCGCAATCCCCAAGCCTCGGTGTGCGGCGACTCCCATTCCGGCGCGCTGTGGAGATTCTGATCGAAGGCACGCACGATCGGTGCGCAGCCGGACGACTGCACGCTGAACATCCGCGGACGTTCGCTGCCGATCCAGCCGAGGCGCTGCATTTCATCGAAGGCTTTCCACATGCCGATGAGGCCCGTGCCGCCGCCGGTCGGGTAGAGAATGACGTCCGGCAGCCGGCCGAGATCCTCGAGCAGCTCGTAGCCCATGATCTTCTTGCCCTCGACGCGGTACGGCTCCTTCAGCGTCGAGAGGTCGAAGCCGCCGTTCTCCGCGAGGTACTGCTGCACGCGTTTGCCGGCGTCGGTGATGACGCCCGCCACGAGCTCGACTTCTGCGCCGTAGCCGCGGCATTCGTCGACGATCGACTGCGGCGTATCGCGCGGCATCGCAACGAACACCGGCAGGCCGGCGCGCGCGCCGTACGCGGAGAGCGCGGCGCCCGCGTTGCCCGCGGTCGGAGCAGCGAGGCGCTTTGCGCCGAGCTTGCGGGCCATCGTCACGGCGGCGGCCATCCCGCGCGACTTGAAGCTGCGCGTCGGATTCTTCGACTCGTCTTTGATCCAGACGTTCGGAAAACGCTGCGACCGGAGCAGCGGCGTGATGCCTTCGCCGAGCGTCACCGCCTCGTCTTCCCCGGCGGGGAGCACTTCGCGATAGCGCCACATGTTCGGCGCTCGCGTCACGATCTCCTCGCGCAGCTCGGGCGCCGGCGCGAGGTCGTACTGCACGAGGAGCGGTGCGTTGCACGCGCGGCAGAGATTGATCAGCGAGCCGGCGTCGTAAGTGGTTCCGCAGGCGGAGCAAACATGATGGAACGGCATGCGGGGAGGGATGCTAACACCGGCGGACGCGGCGGCCGGACGAACCCTTTCTCGGAGACGATCAGCGCAACGCGGCCGAGCATCGCATCCGCTTCGATCGGGCCGATGAAGCGGGAGTCGTTGGAGCGATCGCGGTTGTCGCCGAGGACGAAGTAGTGCCCGACGGGGACGACGAGGGGACCGAACTGGTCGCGCGAGGCGTACGGCTCCGGGAGGCCGGCCTCGCGCGGATAAATCACAGGATCGCTGTGGATGACGTACGGCTCGTTCGCCGGGGCGCCGTTCACGAAGAGCTGCTTGTCGCGGATCTCGATCGTGTCGCAGGGGAGGCCGACGACGCGCTTGGCGAGCGTCGTCTTCGGATCGAGCGGAAAGCGGAACACGAGGAGATCGCCGCGTTGGACGTCTTTCGCCCAACGATTCATCAGGACCGCGCTGCCGGCGGGAATCGTCGGCGCCATCGATTCGGTGGGGATCCGGTACGTCTTGAAGACGACCAGAAACGCGAAAACGGCGGCCGTCGCCAGGATGGCGAGGCCGCCGATGATCATTCGAAGCATGGTATGGAAAGACCGGCTTCAGCCGGGCCGGACGGGCGGAAGCCCGCCCCTACATCAATTCTTGCCGACCTTCTCCAGATCCGCCTTGATCTTCGCGGCGTCGGCGTCCGGCTTGTCGCTCCACTTCGCGTACTCGTTCGCGACCGCGTTCAGCGCGTCCTCATGCTTCGACAGCAGCTCGCGGTTGTAGGCGACGGCGGGGTCGACCTGCTGTTGTTGCTTCGCCATCTCCGCCTTCTGCTGGTCGAGGCTGGCGAGCATCTTCCCGTAGGCGTCCTTCGTCGTCGGATCGGTCGCCTCGTCGTAGGCCTTTTTCGTCTGCGCGTAGCTCTGTTCGAACGTGGACGCGATCGACGCCGTCATCTTCTCGGTCATCGCCTGGCTGCTGGCCTCGAGGATCTTGCCTTTCACCCAGAGGTACTCCTGAGTGTTGTAGCCGAGGTCTTTGGCGGCGCGGATGTCGGCGGTGGCCAGGTCGGCGACGGAGCCGAGTGTCTTGAAGCCTTCCATCATCCCGGAGAGCGACTTCTCGCCCGCTTTCTTCGCGGCATCGGCGTGCTGCTGCGCTTCCTGCTTCGCGACCTGCACGATCTGCTTCTCGTGCTCGCGCACCTTCAAATACATCTGCACCTGCGCCTCGGTCAGCTTGTTGTCCGCCGGCGCGTCGTACTTGTCCTTCGCGGCCTCGTTCATGAGGTCGACGGTGCCGCGTTTGTCGAGATCGTTGGAGATGGCAGCCTTGTCGGCGAGCTCTTTCGCCTTGCAACCGAGGAAGAGGACGAAGAGACAGGACACTGCCAGAGAAAGAGAACGACGCATGGGTGGGGATTGCCTCCGATTCAAGTTTCCAAAAGAGTAAGTTCGGGCGGGGAGGGCGGCCGTGACCAAAGTCACGCCATCCTAGTTCTCAGTTCTCAGTTCTCAGTTCGTAGTTCTTAGTCTGAGGAGGGGAGTTGTTCTCGAACAAGAGAGCTCCCTTCCTTGGACTAAGAACTACGAACTAAGAACTAAGAACTAAGAACTGTTACTCAGACAACAACGCCCGCACGCGCTCCGTCAAATCGACGAGATCCTGCAGCACGGCCTGGAGCTTTTCGCGGTTCTCGTCGCGGGCGGTCTGCAGCTCCTTGCGCGCGCTCGCGAGCTCCGCTTCGAGCTGGGCGATCTCGTTCGAGTGCGGTGCCGGCTCGCCGAAGGGCTGCGCCAGCGGCTCCGGTTCCGGCAGCGGCGCGGGCTCTTCCATCAGGCCGACGGCCGCCGGTTCGTCGTGGGGGAGGAGCGCATCGGCGCCGAGCTCTTCGACCTCGTCATGTACGGGCAATGGCACGTTGCCGGCCATCGTCGCGGGACGCTCGCGTCCTTCGCCGAGGAGTTGTTCGAGGGAGACTTCCTCCATCTTCTCGTAGCCGGAATCGATCGGCGCCGCCTCGGGGAAAGGAGCCGAGTCTTCGAACGGCTCCGGCTCGGGAGCGGCGGCGGGCTTGGCGATCTTCGACGAAGCGGGCTTCACCTTCGGCGTGGGCGCCTCGGACTTCCCGCCTTTGAGGCGGTTGAAGAGATGCTTGGCGGTGATCTTCGAGACGAGCTTGAACGTCTCCATCACGCCTTCGCCCTTGATCGCCGCCGCCTCGGTGTACGGATAGCCTTCGAAGCCGAGCTGTTCCTGCAGGTCTTCGACTGGCAGGACGCCGGGGATGTCGCGTTTGTTGAACTGGATGACGATCGGCGTGTCGTTCACGTCGATCTGGTTGTCAGCCATGTTGTCGAGGAGATTGGCGAAGCTCTCCCGGTTCGACTCGAGCATCGACGGCTGCGAGTCGCAGACGAAGACGACCGCGTCGGCGCCGCGCAGGACGAGCTTGCGCGTCTCGTTGTAGAAGACCTGGCCGGGGACGGTGTAGAGCTGGATCTTGAGGTTGAAGGCACCGACTTTGCCGATGTCGACCGGGAGGAGGTCGAAGAAGAGGGTGCGGTCGGTCTTAGTCGCCAGCGAGAGCATCTTCCCCTTCGACTTCGGGTCGAGCTTGTCGAAGATGACCATCAGATTCGTCGTCTTCCCGCAGAGGCCGGGACCGTAGTAGACGATTTTCGCGGTCATCTCCCGCGTGGCGTGATTGAAGAGAACCATCGAGGACCTCGTCGAGGAATTGGGTCGGAAGTATCGCATAGAATGCGAGATGTGGACGCCGAGCCGGAGGACGCCGACGCAGTGGCGATTCCCATCACCGACACGCTCGATCTCCATCCCTTCCGCCCCGCCGACGTGCGCGACGTGACGCGCGAGTACCTCCTCGAGGCGCGGGCTCTCGGCTATCGCCAGGTGCGCCTCATCCACGGGAGAGGCATCGGCGTGCAGCGCGAGAACGTTCAGGTCCTGCTCCGTGTTCTGGACTTCGTGGACGACTTCCATGATGCCGATCCGTCCGGCGGTGGCTGGGGCGCGACGGTGGTGCTGCTGAAACCGTAAGGAGAGACATGACGACTCTGTTCGAAGAGCTGCAGCGGGTGCGGACCTACGACTACACGGAAGAAGACGTGCGCGGCTTCGAGAAGCTGCACGAGGAGATCCGGGCTCTGAAGCAGCAGCGCAACGCGGTGATCGTGGCCCACAACTACTACCGTCCGGAAATCCTGAAGGTGGCGGACTTCGTAGGCGACTCGCTGGAGCTCGCGCTGATGGCGTCGAAGGTCAAGGACGCAGACGTCATCTGCTTCTGCGGCGTGCACTTCATGGCCGAGACGGCGAAGATCGTGAACCCCTCCCGCACCGTGCTCCTCCCGAACCTCGCCGCCGGCTGCCAGCTCGCCGACTCCGCTCCCGCCGAAGACCTCCGCGCCCGCATCGAAGAACTGCGCGCGCTCCATCCCGATCTCGCGGTCGTGAGCTACGTGAATACGACCGCCGCCGTCAAAGCCCTCTCGGACATCATCTGCACCTCGGCCAACGCGGCGAAAGTGGTGCAGTCACTGCCGAACCAAACGATCCTCTTCGTGCCCGACCGCAATCTCGCGCGGCACGTGGCGGAGCAGGTTCCGGAGAAGACGATCATCCCGTGGGAAGGCTTCTGCTACGTGCACCAGCAGATCACGCCGCAGGAAGTGCAACGGATCCGCGCGGCCGATCCGGAGATCGAGGTGCTCGTCCATCCCGAGTGCCGCGGCGACGTAGCGAAGCTCGCCGATGCCGTGCTGTCGACGTCCGGCATGGTGAAGTACGCCAAGGAGCGTCCCGCGAAACGGTTCCTCGTCGTGACCGAGTGCGGTCTCACCGACCGCCTGGCGATGGAAGTGCCGGACAAGACGTTCCTCAAAGGCTGCAAGCTCTGCACGTTCATGAAGGTGACGACCCTCGAGGACGTGCGCGACTCGCTCCAGCTGATGCGGTACGAGATCGAAGTGCCGGAAGACATCCGCGTGCCCGCCGAACGGGCCCTGCAGCGGATGTTCGACGTGGTGGGTTAGAAGCGGTTGCTGGTTGTTGGTTGCTGGTTACTTGCGCCGCTGCGCCTGAACGCGCTGCCGCACGAGCAACTAACAACCAGCAACCAGTAACCAGTAACTACTTTCTCGCTTCCGCCTCGCGTCGCGCGGTCGCTTCCTTCTCCGCCGCGGCCGACATCGGCGGGTTGTACGCCGGGATGCCGGTCACGGCCTCACCGATGATCAGGTTGTGGATGTCGTGCGTCCCCTCGT
>Ga0213876_10002178_pt1 | contig 11576 bp, 11 predicted proteins | sample BarmaccomBMRX_R9_FD_160113 | JGI IMG/M metagenome (GOLD analysis project Ga0213876, IMG submission 160113) | Root-associated microbial communities from Barbacenia macrantha in rupestrian grasslands, the National Park of Serra do Cipo, Brazil - RX_R9 | ecosystem: Host-associated > Plants > Roots...
GACGGCCTGAAGCTCGGCGGCAGCGCGAACATCCTTCAGTCCACGATCGCAGGCAACACGACGGGGATTGACGCGTCGGTTGCGGCCGTCGACCTCACCCTCGTCAACGACTCGATCTCCCACAACTCCACCGGCGTGAGCCTGCCGGACACCACCAGCACGGTGTCGGTCAGCAACTCCCTGGTCGGCGGTAACACCACGGACTGCTCGGGAGCGACACAGGCGGGCGGCGCGTGGGAGACCAGCGGTGGCTACAACCTCACCGGCTCGACCTGCGTCCCGCACTCGCCGGACAGCACCGACATCGCACTGACGACGAATGTTGCAGCCGTCAACGCGAACGGTGGCCCGACCCCGTCGATCCTCCCTCCACCGCAGGCGCAGGGCCACGCCGACATCAGCCGGTGCAGCTCGGTCGCGGACGCAACCGACCAGCGCGAGTACGAAGTCGATCCGTCGTCGCCATGCGATATCGGTTCGGTCAACCGGGCAGCTGACGGTACGCCGGCTCCGGGGTCCAGCCCGAGCTCGCTGGACTTCGGCTCCGTGCCCACGAACTCACCGAAACAACTAGCGGTGACCGTTGCCAACAGCGGCGGCGGCCTCGCCGGCGTCTCCGGCGTCTCGGTCTCAGGGCCAGGGTTCTCCCTGGCGCCGCACGGCGACAACTGCACGTACGCCGCGCTGTTCAACTCCTCGGGCCAGTCCTGCTCCATCGGTGTGAAGGCCGGCCCAGCAACGGAGGGGCCGAAGACCGGCACGCTCACGGTCACGACGACCGGCGGTGACGTCAGCATTCCGCTCACCACGACCGGGATTCCACCACTGACGCCGCCCGGCAAGCCGACGAACACCACGGTGGACGGGGCGAGCAGCAAGGTGACCGTCAGTTGGGATGCACCGGCGGACGACGGCGGCCAGGCGATCGAGAGCTACCACGTGCAGTACTCCACGGGAGGTGGTTGGCATGACGCGGTCGACAGCGCCCAGTCCCCCGCGATCGTGAAGAACCTGACCAACGGCACGAGCTACGTCTTCCGCGTCTCGGCCAACAACGGTTTCGCGGTCGGCGCCTACGGCGACCCGTCGGCGGCGATCATCCCGCACGGACCGTACGACTCGACCCTGCTGCACACCCCGCCGGACAAGGTCATCAGATACGGCCAGAGCACCACTATCTCGACGCGGCTGACCGACACCACCACCTCGACACCGATCTCAGGCGCCGATGTCGCACTGCTGGCGCGGCCCGCCCACGCCACCGACTACACGCACGTGGACACTCAGTCGACCAACGCGAACGGCGTCGTCCAGTTCCATGTGGCGCCGACCGAGACCACGGCGTACAAGTTCACGTACGACGGGAACTGGCAGCACCATCTCGCCCAGTCCTACAAGACAGACGTGCTCGTGTCATCGATCGTCAAGGCGTCGATCACCAAGGCGACCGTCAAGCACCGCCACCTCACGAAGATCTGGGGGACGGTGAAGCCGTTCGGCAAGAGTGTCGAGCTCCAGCGACTCGTCCACGGCACCTACACAACGCTGCCGGTCACTGCCAGGGTGAAGAAGCAGCGGCTTCCGAACCACAAGACGAAGGTCGGCTACATCCTGGAGTACTACCCGAAGAAGCGGAGCCACCAGACTCTTCGCGTGATCGCCGACGACAGCAGCCTCAACGCCGGCGGGCTGTCCAACTCGCTGACCCTCACGGTGACCTAGGACGACGATGGCGGACCAGGTGGTCTGTGCCGGCGCGGTCGTCCGCGATGACCGCGGACGCCTGCTGATGGTGCGGCGCGGCACCGAACCATCCCTCGGCACGTGGTCCCTACCCGGCGGGCGGGTCGAGTCCGGCGAGACTCACGCGGCGGCAGCGGCGCGTGAGGTCCTCGAGGAGACCGGCCTCGTCGTCGAGATCGGCAAGCTCCTCGCGACGGTCGAGGTGATGGGGTACGTCGTTCACGACTTCGCCGCGAGCGTCAGCGGCGGCACGCTCGTTGCGGGGGATGATGCCGCTGAGGTCAGATGGTGCGAGCCGGAGCGGGTCCCGACGATGGACACCTCACCCGGCCTGGTCGAGGAGCTACGCCGGATGGGCGTGCTCTGAGTCAGGCGGCGGGGGCGCCAGCACGACCGTGCAGAACGCGCATCGCGTCGCGTCGAGCGGGATCGCACTCTTGCACTCCGGGCACACCTTGGTGGTGGCACCCTTCGTCAGGTTGAAACGATCCATCAGCGAGTTCATCGGCCGCACGACGAGGTAGTAGAGCGCGACGCCCATCAGCACGAACGCGATCACCGAGTTCACGAAGTCGCCGTACTTGAAGTGTGAGCCGCCGACCGTCCAGTACCGGTCCGAGAAGTCCTGCGCTCGGTCCAGCGGGATCCCCACGAGGGGCGTGAGGAAGTCGTCGACCATCGACTTCACCAGAGCTGTGAACGCCGTGCCGATGACGATGCCGATCGCGAGATCGATGACGTTCCCCCGCAGGATGAAGTCCCGAAATCCGGTCAGGTCGAGCCGGCGGGCTCCACTGCGCGCGAACTCTTCGATGCGGTCCCGCGGATCACGTTCGGTCATGCCCGAGGACCCTAACCAACGGCCGGGGACGCCGGATCTAGACCTCCGGTCGTCGCATCCAACCTTCTGCAACAGGGACGACCGTGCCCGAGACCCGCCCCTCGACCGCGGCGCCGGCTTCACATCTGACGACACACTCCAGCCGCGACGCGCGACCCATCTCCACGCCCTGGATGACCACGTACGGCGTCTCCCCTTCGGTGGCGACGTACCCGTGGGCTGCCAGCCAGACGCCGAGTCCGAGCGCAGCCGAACCGGTCGCCGGGTCCTCCGCCACGCCTGCCCCGGGCGCGAACACCCTCGCCCGCGCAACGCCGTTCGCGAAGGCGAACACCGACAGGCCGGCGCCGGGCGGAAGGTCGGCGGCGAGCACCGGGTTGAGGCTGGCGCGCACCAGCGCCTCGGGCTTCACGTGCAGGAACCCGAACTCCAGGCCCATGCCTGCCCACTGCGCCGGATCTCCGACGACGTCGCTCGCCGAAAGGCCAACCGCGGCCGCTGCCCGCTCCGGCTCGATGCTCTCGCCAAGCGTCGGGCTACCGCCCGTCAGCGTCGCGCGGTCACCGTCGATGTCGATCGGCAACAGGCCCGCTCCGCACTCCTGGACAGCACGCCCGTCCCCGACCCGGCCGAGCGAGCGCATCACCCAGGCGCTGCCGACCGAGGGATGCCCTGCGAACGGGAGTTCGGTGCCCGGGGTGAAGATCCGGAGGCGGTACGTCGCCGCCGATGAGGATGGCGTCACCGGGAAGGTCGTCTCCGAGAGGTTGAACTCCTTCGCGATGGCTTGCATCTGCGACGTCGTCAGGTCGTCGCCATCCAGCACCACCGCGAGCGGATTGCCGGCGAACGCGGCGTCAGCGAAGACGTCGACCACGCGGTACGCCAGCATCCCGTCGGTCATGTCAGGGTCACGCCGCCGTCGACGACGATCGACTGGCCGGTCACGTAGCCGCCGGCGTCCGAGACCAGCCAGACGACAGTCGCGGCCAGCTCTTCACCGGCGCCGAAGCGCCCGCTCACCACCCGCGGCATCATCGACTCGAGGTAACCCGGCAAGTACTGATCTGTCATCTCGGTTTCGAAGAATCCAGGCAGGATGCAGTTCACGCGAATGCCCTTGCGGGCGGTCCACTGCTGCGCGAGGTCACGGGTGAGGCCGAGCAGACCCGCCTTCGACGCGGCGTACGCCGCCTGCGGCAACCCACCGGTCGTCACGGCGATGACGCTGCTGATGTTGACGATCGAACCGCCCCTCGTGGCGGCGCGCCCGAACGCCTGCGCCATCCAGTAGCTGCCGTTCAGGTTGATGTCGATCACCGATCGGAACTCCTCGGGCGTCTCGCGGGAGGCCGGCACGGCGGTCCCGACGCCCGCGTTGTTGACCAGGATGTCCACGCCGCCGAGCTCATCGACGGCCGCCGCCACCAGCGCCTCACAGTCCTCCGGCTTCGCCACGTCCGTTGCGACGGCGACGGATCGGCGGCCGAGCGACTCGACGAGTGCGCGCGTGTTCTCGAGCTTGTCGATCCGTCGGGCGCCCATCGCAACGTCCGCACCCGCCTCAGCAAGCGCCGTCGCGAAGGAGACCCCGAGACCCGAAGAAGCGCCGGTCACGACAGCGACCTTGCCATCCAGGCGGAACATGTCGAGAACGCTCATGGGGCTGGACATTACCGTTGGGCGAGCCTCGGCCAGCGTCCCCGATCTCAATGCTCGGCAGCGGTAACCTCCGGATCATGGCCACCGGCACGACGATGCGGATCTTCCTTGCTCGCCTTGCTGCGTTGACCGTGCTGGACCCGCGGGGTGACCAGGTCGGTCGCGTCCGGGACGTCGTCGTGAGCCTCCGCATGGGCAGCGCGCCGCCTCGGGTCCTCGGGCTCGTCGTCGAGGTGCAGCCGCGGCGTCGCGTCTTCATTCCGATGGGCCAGGTGTCGAGTATCGACGCGGATGCCGTTGTCATGCGCGGACGCGTCAACCTGCGCCGCTTCGAGCGGCGTGCCGGTGAGACCCTCGCGATCACCGAGCTCCTCGATCGCAAGGTCACGCTCGTCGAGGACGGAACGACGGTGACCGTCGCCGATGTCGCGATGGAGCAGGCTCGGACCCGCGACTGGTTCGTGACACGGGTCGCGGTCCGCACCAGCACTGGATTCCGGCGCCGCGGCCAGCTCAGCACGGTGGAGTGGGAGGCGGTTACGGGGTTCGCCCACACGGAGGCGGACCAGGGCACCACCAATCTGCTCGCCGCGATCGACCAGCTCCGGGCACCCGACCTCGCCCACGTGCTGCACGAGCTGTCGGAGAAGCGCCGTACCGAGGTCGTCGCCGCGCTCGACGACGAGCGGCTGGCCGACGTGCTCGAAGAGCTTCCCGAAGACGATCAGGTCGCCATCCTCGCCGGCCTGGAACAGGAACGCGCCGCCGACGTTCTCGAGGCGATGGCACCCGATGACGCGGCTGACCTGCTCGGCGAACTCGCGCCAGACGAAGCGGCTCGGTTGCTCGACCTGATGGAACCGGATGAGGCCGGACCGGTCCGTCGGCTGTTGACCTACTCCGACAACACCGCCGGCGGCATGATGACCAGCGAGCCGATCATCCTCTCGCCGGACGCGACCGTGGCCGAGGCGCTCGCCCGGGTCCGCGACCCGGAGATCCCCCCATCGCTCGCCGCCCAGGTCTACGTCTGCCGGCCGCCGACCGAGACCCCCACCGGCAAGTTCCTCGGCATCGCCCACATCCAGCGTCTGCTGCGGGAGCCGCCGTCCTCGCTCGTGTCCGGTGTCGTCGACACACAGACTGACCCGCTCGGCCCCGACGTACCACTCAACGAGGTCACCGCGCACCTCGCGACATACAACCTCGTCGCGATCCCAGTGGTCGACGACGCCGATCATCTGCTCGGAGCGGTCACCGTCGATGACGTCCTGGACCACCTGCTTCCGGACGACTGGCGCGAGCGGCCGGTCGGTGATGTCGGAGCTCCCCGTGGCACGTGACGGATCGCGGCAGGACCGCCGTCGTCCCAGGCTCGACCAGCCGCAGGACGTCAAGCGCGGGATCGGGCTGCCGCAGTACAACCCCGACTCCATGGGGCGGGTCTCCGAGCGGGTTGCGCGGTTCCTCGGGACATGGCGGTTCATCGGCTACATGTCGCTGTTCATCGCAGCATGGATCTTCTACAACGCGGTCGCACCTCACGGTTGGACCTTCGACAGCTACAGCAACAAGTTCACGTTGCTCACACTGTTGCTATCGCTCCAGGCGTCGTACGCCGCACCGCTGATCCTGCTCGCTCAGAACCGCCAGGCCGACCGCGACCGGGTCCAGTACGACCAGGACCGGGCGCTGTCCGAACGGGCCGTGGCCGACACCGAATACCTGACTCGCGAGCTCGCGGCCGTGCGGGTCGCACTCGGCGAGGTCGCCACGCGCGACTTCGTCCGTAGCGAGCTGCGGGACCTGCTCGAGGAGCTCGAAGAGCGCGCGCCGCGGGCGAAAGGCAAGAAGTCCGGCAAGGACAAGGGCCACGATGCCGAGGCCGAGCCGGAGCCCGACGCCGGCTGAGGTCGCCACGTACCCTGGTCGCATCATGACGAACGCAGCCATACCGACTATCGAGGCTGTCTCGGCAGCCCTCGCGACGGTCAAGGACCCCGAGATCCACCGGCCCATCACTGACCTAGGGATGGTCGACGACGTCGCCATTGCGGCCGACGGAACCGTCGCCGTCAAGATCCTGCTGACCACCGCAGGTTGTCCGCTGAAGGACCGGATCACCTCCGACGTGACCGCCGCCGTCTCACCGCTGGATGGCGTGACCCGGGTGCAGGTGGCACTCGATGTCATGAGTGACGAGCAGAAGAACGCATTGCGGAGCAAGCTGCAGGGTGGTCGGCCGGCTCGTCAGATCCCCTTCGCGCAGCCCGGCTCGCTGACCCGCGTCTACGCGATCGCCAGCGGCAAGGGTGGGGTGGGCAAGTCCTCGACCACCGTCAACTTGGCGGCAGCCCTTGCCCAGAACGGTCTGACCGTCGGAATCGTCGACGCCGACGTCTACGGGCATTCGATGCCACGGATGCTCGGCATCGAGACCCCGCCCGCGATCGTCAGCGGGATGATCGTGCCGCCCGAGGCGCACGGAGTGAAGGTCGTCTCGGCCGGCATGTTCGTCGAGGGCAACCGGCCGATCGCCTGGCGGGGCCCGATGCTGCACAAGGCACTCGAACAGCTGCTCGCGGACGTCTACTGGGGTGACCTCGACATCCTGCTGCTCGACCTACCGCCCGGGACCGGCGACATGGCCATCTCCGTCGCCCAGCTGCTGCCGGGTGCCGAGCTGATCATCGTGACCACACCGCAGCTCGCCGCCCGAGAGGTCGCCGAGCGTGCGGGCGCCATCGCGGCGCAGACACAGCAACGCCTCGCCGGCGTGATCGAGAACATGGCGGGGCTGCCCTGCCCGCACTGCGGCGAGATGATCGACGTCTTCGGCGTCGGAGGTGGCCAGGCGGTGGCCGTGAGCCTCAGCCAGATCCTCGGCACCGACGTACCGCTCCTCGGCTCGGTCCCGATCGACCCGCGGATGCGCGAAGGTGGCGACACGGGTACGCCGATCGTCGTTGCCGACCCTGGCTCCGACGCTGGCGTCGCGCTGCACAAGATCGCGAAGGACCTCGGCGCGCGGACCCGCAGCCTCGCGGGCCGCTCGCTCTCGCTGTCGCCGGTGTAGCCGGGACTACGTCGCGTCGCTGTCGTAAGGCGGGCGCTCGTTCGCGGCCAGCGCGGCCGGAACCGGCTTGGCCGGCTCGTCACTGGCCGTTGCGCTCACGTCATCGTCGTCCCCGAACAACGCGTCCTCGACGAACCGCCGTGGGTGGAGCGACCGCAGGTCGATGTCGGCCATCTCCGGACCCAGCTCGGTCCGCAGGTCGCTCGCCGCCCCACGCGCCATCGTGCGCAGCTCGCGGAGCATCTTCGACAGGTCACGGATCGCACGCGGCAACCGATCCGGGCCGAAGATGAGCAGCCCGGCGACAGCGAGCAGCAACGCCTCGCTCCAGCCCAGGTTGCTCAACACGACCTCATCCTCACCTTCGTCACTCGCTGCGCCGCGACCCCAATGTGACGGTAACCGTCTTCTGGCTCCCACCCCGCTGATACGTCAATGAAAGATGTTCGCCAGGAACGTGTCGTCGGATCGCCACGATGAGCTCGTCCGCAGTGGTGATCTTCTCGCCATCGACCGCCACGATCACGTCGCCCGACTGGATCCCGACCTTGTCCGACGGCCCGTTGGGGGTGACAGCAGGCGCCGACGACAGGGATCCGACCAGCGCGCCGGAGCCGTGATAGCGCGGATCCAGGCTCACGCCGATGATCGCGTGCGTCGAATACCCCTGATGGATGATCTGCTGCGCGATTCGCTTGGCCTCGTCGATCGGTATGGCGAATCCGAGGCCGATGCTGCCCGACTGTGAGCCGCCGATGGAGTCGGTCGACAACGATGCGATCGCGGAGTTGACGCCCACCACCTCGCCCTTGGAGTCGACCAACGCGCCGCCGGAGTTACCGGGGTTGATCGCTGCGTCGGTCTGGATCGCGTCGATCACATCCTCAGGGATGCCCTGCGCGCCGCCGGCCTCCACCGGCCGGTTCAAGGCGCTGACGATTCCACTCGTCACGGTGCCGGCCAGCCCGAGCGGCGAGCCGACTGCCACCACCGGATCACCTACGGCGAGCGCACTGGAGCTGCCGAGCCTGGCCGGCTTCAAACCACTCACCCCGGAGACCTTGACGATCGCGATGTCGTCCACGGGATCGGGATGGCCGACGATCTTCGCATCGACCTTCGACTTGTTCGGCAGGATCACCGAGAGCTGGCCACCGCTCTTCGCGGCGGCGACGACATGGTTGTTGGTCATGATGTAACCGGACGACGACAGGACAATGCCCGACCCCGTGTCACCACCCGAGCCGACCTTCACTTCGATCGACACGACACTCGGCAGGATCTTCGCGGCGACACCGGCGACCGAGTCCGGTGCCCGGTTGACCACGGTGCCGCCGCCGCCGTCAGAGCCAAGCGTGACCGTGGTCGGGGACGTGTTGTCGCCATCGTGCCCGTTGACGATCAGGCCACCGATCGCACCACCCAGCACGGCTGCAGTGACGGCGATGATCGCGACGACCGCCCAGGGGGCACCGCTTCGCGGTGGGTTCGGCGCCACCGGTGCTCCCGGCTGCCACCAACCCGTCGGCGGCGGTAGCGGAGGTGGCGAGGGCGGAAGCGGGGACCACGGTCCGGGCTCGGTCATACGAACATTGTCGGGCAACGCCTGAACGTCACTACGCTGGCATCCGTGAGCGAACGAAGCGAAGCCGAGATCGCCCTCGCCAATCGGCAGTTCTGTGAGAGCTGGCTCGACGAAGACCAGCCGATCACCGACGCGCGGCCGCGCGGACAGGATCTGGGCGCGATGCCGATCGGCTCGGGCGGCGGCGTGGTGCTGCGATTCCTCGCCGCCAGCGTCAACGCCAGGTCGGTCGTCGAGATCGGCACTGGTGCCGGCGTCTCCGGCACCTGGCTGCTCCGAGGGATGGACGAAGACGGCGTACTGACGACGATCGACGTCGAGGCGGCCCACCAGCAGATCGCGAAGCAGACTTTTGCCGCGGCTGGCTTCGCCGGCCACAAGGTCCGGCTGATCACCGGTCAGGCGCTGGAGGTGCTGCCGCGACTGTCGGACGGGGCATACGACCTCGTGTTCATCGACGCCGCGAAGAAGGAGTACGCGGACTACCTCGCGGAGGCGATGCGCCTGCTGCGACCGGGCGGCATCGTCGCGATCGACAACGCACTGTGGCACGGCCAGGTCGCCGACCCGACCAGCCGCGACGAGGCGACGATCGCCATCCGCGACCTGCTCCGTCGAGTCCGCGACGACGAGCGCCTGGTGCCGCTGCTCCTGCCGAGCGGCGACGGTCTGCTTGCCGCAGTCGTCAAGACACCTGTCGGCAGCGGCTGACGAATTTGTTGAGACCGTTGTCAACCTGACGGTCCGGTCCCGCGTTGAGTGGACGAAGTTCGACCCGCTGACAACGCAGGGAGCAGGACATGAAGGCAACTCAGATCCGTTGGGCTGCGGCAGGACTCAGCTGCCTCGCCGGCGGGGCAATCGCCATGGCACCGATCGGCACCGCAGCCGCAAGTGCCGGGCATCAGGCCGGCGTCGCCAAGAAGTCCCATCACCCCAATGGATTCTTCGTCGTCGACCGCAAGGGCAACACGCAGAAGGTCGAGAACTACGGCACACCGTCTGCCCTCGTCCGTGACTCCAACGGCACAGAGCACCTCGTGACCACCAAGCCGTCCAAGGGCGACCCGAGCCAAGGCAAGATCGTCTACCTGACCCGCGAGTCGGACAAGGGCTCATGGAAGGCACACGCCATTCCGCAGACCTTCGACCTCTCAGGTGACATGCAGGTCGAGGCATTCACCACCTTCGGCGGACGCCGCATCGGCGCCATCTTCTTCGGGTGCGACGGCACCTACGTCACGGACGCGCCGATCGGTGCGGGCCGGCTCCCCGTGCCGCAGAACATCGCGCCAAAGGACGAGTGCGCCACCCCGCCCGCGACGTCGAGCAACCCCCCGATCGCTCTCGCCGGCAACACCCTCGGCAAGGACATCGGCATCCTGCTGCCGGTTGGCCCACTCAACGCCAACTACGCGATTTATAACGGCACCCCAGGCGCAAATCCGACGTTCACGGCAGGGACCCCGCTGCCGACGTCCAGCGATTTCAAACCGTTGCAGCTCGCGATCGACCCGATCTATGGCAACAAGGTCGTCGTCGGAACCGGCAGCGACGGCGTCAACGTGGGGATCTACGTCACGACGCAGGGCCGGTACGACACCGCGTGGAGCGACCCACAGGCGATCGCAAGCCTCGACAGCCCGACAGACAACTACAAGGTCGACGCGGTGCAGACCTATCGGCAGCACACCTATGTGGGGCTCGAGAAGCCGAGCCAGGGCAAGCACCTGAAGCACACGCTGTTCCTGGTCAAGGGCCAGCCGTCCGGTCAGTGGCTCGGCACCATTCGGCTGCCGCACACCACCGGCAACGACCACAACCTTCGGCTCGACGTCAACGTCCTGACGAATCACCTGCACGCGGTGTGGACGCGCGTCGTGCCCGGTAGCCACTCGAAGAAGAGCGGTCTGATGCACGAAGCGCAGAATGCGGACGGCTGGTTGAAGCCGTTCTTCGTGACGCACTGGTACCGCGACGTTGCGACGCAGATCACGCTGAACCCGGCCGGGCACCCGTTCATCGGGTACAACCAGCGCTGATCTCAGACGCCGAGGGACCGCAGACCCTCGGTCAAGCGACCGGCCTCGACGGATTCGTCGGGGCCGGTCGTGCGTCGCCTACTCGGGCGGGACCACCTCTCCCTTGCCGAGTACGACGACACCACCCTCGCTGATGTGGAACCCCCGGGCGCGATCCAGCTCCAAGTCGACGCCGATCGTCGCCCCCGGCGGCACGAGCACACCCTTGTCGAGGATCGCCCGGCGAATCACCGCGCCACGGCCCACGTCGACCCCATGCATCAGCACGGAGTCCTCGATCTCCGATCGCGAGTGGATCTTCACTCCAGGCGAGAGCACCGACCGCCGAACGCTGGCACCCGACACGATGCAGCCGGGTGACACGAGGGACTCGATGGCACTACCGGTGCGGCCTGGCTCGCCATGGACGAATTTGGCTGGTGGCAACGACAACGCGGTCGTCAGGATCGGCCAAGAGGAGTTGTAGAGGTCGAACACCGGCCGCGTGGACACGAGGTCCATGTGCGCATCGTGGTAGGCGTCGATGGTCCCGACGTCCCGCCAATAGCTCGCTTCACGTGAGGCATCGCCCGGGACCACATTGGTGCCGAAGTCGTAGACCTGCGCCTCCCCTGCGGCGACCAGTGA
>Ga0213876_10002179_pt1 | contig 11576 bp, 8 predicted proteins | sample BarmaccomBMRX_R9_FD_160113 | JGI IMG/M metagenome (GOLD analysis project Ga0213876, IMG submission 160113) | Root-associated microbial communities from Barbacenia macrantha in rupestrian grasslands, the National Park of Serra do Cipo, Brazil - RX_R9 | ecosystem: Host-associated > Plants > Roots...
TAAGCTGATCCGGGCCATTCGCCTGTAGTAAGCAATCTGGTCGCTAGCTGAGAAGACGGGTCGCCCGCCACCACGCCGTCGAACTTCAGCGGAAACATACTGGCAAATAGTCGCATGTTGCAGAGTTTCCCCTCCTCGCTTTCGAGCTCCAGGCGTAGGCATCGACCGGGCTGGGCCTATGGGTCTGTCCTTCAGCATGCATTACCGGTGGTCTGCATGCAAGAGCTAATTTGTGGAGGATTACCTTTCTCGCTTTGCGCCAAACAGGCCGCACGATCGGCAGCGGAGTGTATGCATTATCATGAACTGCTGGCAGCTTTCGAACAGGTTCGTTCAGACCCCCAGTTTCTCATAGCAATGAAGGAAACCCGCGAAGAAGCCCCGCGTAACCGGCAGAAGTGAGCCCTTTACCTACTGAACCTGCATGCAGCCTTTGAAAGGCTACCCGCTGCGGACCAAACTAAAGAGCCTCGTTTTGCATGCAGAACCTGTTGACAAACGTGGTTTTCTGTAGCATATTCGGTCTACGAATGCTGGGCCGTGTTGCCGCAGATTTCGCTGTCAAGGGGGTCTCCATGAATAGAGCCTTGTCAATCCACCCGGTTTTGCTCGCTCTCCTTCTCGCAACGTGCGCATTACTTCGAGGCCAGATCGGAACCGGGACGATCTCGGGCAGCGTAACGGACGTCTCAGGAGCGGTGGTTGGGGCCGCAGCCCTTACCATCACGAATACGCAGACGGGCGTCGCTACTCCGTTGGTTAGCAATGCTCAGGGCCGCTACACAGCGCCTGATCTGAATGTGGGCCGCTACGACGTGCAGGTCACGGTGCAAGGTTTCCAAACGCAGGTAAAACAAGGGATCGAATTGACGGTGGGGAGCAACGTGGTGGTCGATTTCTCACTCAAGCTGGGTCGAGTGAGTGAAACGGTCAAGGTGCAAGCTGAAGTTCAGCAAGTCGAGACGACCTCGGCTGAAATTTCGGCGCTCGTGGGACAGAAACAAATGGAGGACCTGCCTCTCAACGGGCGGAATTATCAGCAACTGATATTACTCGCTCCGGGCGTGCAGCCTGTTACGACAGGCGTGCAGAATTCCTTTTATGGGCGCTCATCGAGTTATTCAATCGCAGGATCGCGACCGGAAGGGCAGGAACTCCTGCTCGATGGCGCGAACATTCAAGGTTTCTGGAATCATGGATCCGGCAACAGCATTATCGGAACCTCGCTCGGTGTAGAAGCCATCGGCGAGTTCCAGGTTCTAACAAATTCTTACAGCGCCAGGTTTGGCGGAAGCGGAAGCGTGATGAACGCTACCACGCGATCGGGCACCAACAGCTTTCATGGCAGCGCTTATGAGTTTTTGCGCAACGATGTTTTCGACGCGCGAGATTTCTTCAATACCGTAGGCTCTCCTCAGAACCCGTTCCGGCAGAACCAATTCGGAGGCACGGTGGGCGGTCCGATCCTGAAGGAGAAGATGTTCTTCTTCGTTAACTACGAAGGCATCCGCCAGCTACTGGGTTCGACTGTTTTGGGCACCGTGCCGGATCAACTCGCGCGCCAAGGCAAAGTACCCTGTGCGGTGGCGCAGGATCTGCCTTGCACGGGAGGCTTGGCGACAGTTCCCGTCAATCCGGCGTCGCAGGCGATTCTGAATCTATATCCCGCCGCAGTCCCTGGCGCGCGCAATTTCCTAGGCAACCGCGGAAACGGCATTGCTCAAATATCATTGACGGGCACGCAACCGGCGAATGAAGATTACGTTAGTACGCGCTGGGATTCCGTTTTCTCTTCCACCAATAACGCGTTTGTCCGTTACGTCTTCGATAACGGCAGCTTGACTCAGCCATTCGCATCGCCTCTGGGCCTGTATCCCGAGAATTCCGCAGGACGCAACCAATACGCAACTGTCGGGGACAAGGCATCTCTGTCTCCAACGCTCGTGAATGACTCGCGATTCACTTTCACCCGTGAGATCATGCGAGCGTCAACCTCCTATACCAATCCAGCACTGGCCTTTTTTGCTCCCTATCACGCGAACCGGCAGGACGGCAATATCGGCGTTCCTGGTCTGAGCAACATTGGCCCGAGCAGCTTCACGCCTGATTTCGAGATTCAAAACATCTTTTCCCTGGATGATGACGTGGTGTGGGTGAAAGGCAATCATACGATCGAGAGCGGCATCGAGTTTCGTCGCATTCAAAGTCCGCTTTCAAACGGCTTTTTCAACGACCAAGGCTGGTCGTTCCCGAATCTCGAAAGTTTCTTGGAAGGCAAACCCGTAAGTCCAATGGATCCGCCGATCACGCTCATTGGGGCGCTGCCGGGGCAGGATAACTCATCGCGAAGCTTTCGTGAATGGGACTTGTTTCCGTATGTGCAGGACACTTGGGCCGTAACTCGGCGTCTAAACCTGAACCTCGGGATGCGTTGGAACTTCGTCTCGAATCCGACCGAGATCCACAACCAGCTTTGCGCGTGGATCAATCCCGGCAACCCTTCGACAACCACATGCACGCCAGTGAAGCACGTGTTTCCGAAGAATCCGTCTTTAACCAGCATTGACCCCAGGCTGGGGATCGCCTGGTCCCCTGGGAACGACCAGAAAACCTCCATTCGCGCGGGTGTCGGCGTGTTTCATGACCCTATTGAGGTGCGCAATTATCACACGGCGTACATCTTCTCAAGTCCGTACCAAACGGCCGTGTCCCTCTGCGTCTTTGGGCCGCCGTGTAGCTATCCGACTCCCTTCGCCGGCATAACGGTGCCAATACCAACGATCGGGGAGGCCCTTGAGTATGATCCCGGCACAACTCCCTTCGTCTTGCAATACAACTTTGGAATTCAACGGCAGATCGCTGAAGGCACAGTTTTGAGCGTCTCCTATGTGGGCTCAAAGGGATATCACTTACTCGTGCAAAATGATTTGAACCCGCCAGTTACAACAACCGTGAACGGCGAGAGAAGTTTTCTTAACTCGACCGGCGCTTACGTGCTGCGCACGAATCCGAATCTCAGCTCGTTTCCTTATAACGTGCCCGATGGCTACTCTCAATACGATTCCATGCAAGCGTACCTGACGCACAATCTCACACGGAATTTGCAGTTCCAGGTCTCGTACACCTATTCAAAATGTATGGACGTGGGCTCGGACTCCTATTCTCTCGAGACGGCCAACAGCGGGCAGCAGGCGCAGTCCGACCCCTATAACCTGTCCAGGGATCATGGTCTGTGCGACTTTGATCTGCGTCATAATTTTGTGGCCAATAGTCTGTATCTCATCCCCTATCACGGAAACAGGTTTCTGGAAGGCTGGCAAGTGGGTGGAATCATCTCTGCCCATAGCGGTAGTCCATTCTCTGTTCAGGATGGATTCGATCGCGTAGGTCTCAACGACGTGGCGGGCCAACCGGGATCGCGGCCGAACGTAGTCGGCGCGAGCAATAATCCAATTGTGGGCCAGGTGGATCAGTGGTACGATCCATCCGCATTCGCTTTACAGGCTGCAGGGACACTCGGGAATGTCGGGCGAAACACGCTAATCGGTCCCCAGTTTGTGGATGTGGATATGTCGCTTGTCAAAATCACCCGAATCACCGAATCGGCGAGCCTTGAGTTCCGTGCCGAAGCCTTCAACATTTTCAATCATCCAAATTTCGGACTCCCAAACGCGATCCTGTATACGGGAGTTGCGGCGAATGGTACGGGAATTCCGAATCCGAGCGCTGGCCAGATAACCAACACGACTGGCGCTTCCCGGCAATTGCAGTTCGCGCTGAAATTCCGTTTCTAGGAAAGTGCCTCACGGGCCGCAGTTCATTCGGCATTTAAACCTACGTAACTCTCGCAAAAGGAATGACCCAGTATGTCCCTCAGTGCAGTATCGGTCGCCGCGGAGCCCTGGACAGGGCGAATCTTCTCGAATGGCTGGCAGGCAGTCGACCGGGAGCTTAGCGTTCTCGAACCGGCTACCGGGCAGTTGTTGACTTCGGTCGGCGCCGCGACTGCGGAACACGCTTCGAAAGCGGCGCACGGCGCGGCTGAGCGGCAAAAGCACTGGGCGGTGGTTCCCCCTCGTCAAAAGGCTGAGATTCTCCGGCGTGCCGCGGCGATCTTCGAACGAGACGCGGAGAGAATGGCGCAGTTCATCGTGCGCGAGACGGGCGGTATATTGCCGAAGGCGCAGCACGAGGTGCGCGAGGCCGCCATGATTCTTCACATGGCTTCTAACCTCTCGCTGCAGCCGCACGGCCAGGTCCTCCCGAGCCAACCGAACAGAATCAGTCTGGCGCGCCGCGTTCCGCTCGGAGTCGTGGGCGTCATCTCACCATTCAATTTCCCTTTGATTCTCTCGATGCGCGCGGTAGCGCCTGCACTCGCCCTCGGGAACGCGGTTGTTCTGAAACCGGATCCGCGCACCCCGGTAACGGGCGGATTGTTCATCGCACAAGTTTTCGAAGAAGCAGGCTTACCTGAGGGGATTTTGCACGTTTTGCCTGGCGGATCGGAGGTGGGAGAAGCGCTCTGCACGCATGACAAGATTGCGATGGTCGCGTTCACTGGCTCGACCGCGGCGGGACGCAAAGTGGGCGAGATTTGCGGTCGCCATCTCAAGAAAGTGTCGCTGGAACTCGGTGGCAAGAACGCGCTAATTATCACGGAAGACACTGATCTGGATCTTGCCGTAACGAATACAGCCTGGGGCGCTTACTTGCATCAGGGTCAGATCTGCATGGCGTCAGGGCGTGTTCTTGTCCAACGCCAGGTTGCCGCCGAATTTACGGCCAAGCTTGCCGCCAAAGCAAGAAGCCTTCCGGTCGGAGACCCTGCACATGAGCAGGTGGCTATCGGTCCCATCATCAGCAAGGGACAACTCGACCGGGTGCACTCGATCGTTACCGACTCCGTCGCCGAAGGGGCAATTCTCGAGGCGGGTGGCGCCCATCGCGACCTGTTTTACGCCCCTACCGTGCTGAGCAGTGTGGATGCATCGATGCGCGCCTGGAAAGAAGAAATCTTTGGCCCGGTGGCCTGTATCACCGCATTCGATAACGATCAACAGGCGGTTGAAATGGCTAACGATACCGAGTATGGTCTGTCTTCAGCGGTTATCTGCCGTTCTCTATCACGCGCGAATGCCATCGCTAGTCAACTGCACACCGGGCTTGTTCACATCAACGATCAGACTGTGAATGACGAAGTGATAAATCCATTTGGCGGTTTTGGCGCTTCGGGAAACGGAACGAGTGTAGGTGGACCCGCTGATATTGATCAGTTCACTCAATGGCAGTGGGTCACGATCAAGGATGCCCCACCGCAGTATCCGTTCTAGCCAAGTCCCCTATCAATGACCGCTCGATGTGTCACTTCACCGTAGTAGGATGAGCAGGTGCGATCGGCGCCTTTCTCCGCCTCCGGCAACTCGTTTGATATTCATGAGTGGCGCGGTAGCGGCCCTGCAACACTTCACGTGCACCACTCTGATGACGAGGCGTGGCACGTGCTGGATGGCGAACTGACGTTCCGCTATGCCGACCGAAAAGAGAGCGTCGGCCCCGGTGAGACGGTATTTGTGCCCGCGGGTGTTCCGTACACGTACAGTGCTGGAGAGGGCGCACGCTATCTCATTATCCTCACGCCTCGACTCCGCGCCCTAATTACCGCGCTTCAGGCCGATCGAGATCTAGCCCACCAGCATGAGATCTACAGGCGGTTCGATTCCGAGTTGCTGGAGTAGATCCGTGGGAGATTGCGCATGGAGGTGAGCACGCTTTAATGCTGTGCGCCCCAGGATGGATCCTTCGAATGGATACGAGGCTGTGGCCGTCGATTTCCTGGCCCGTCGTGGCAGCGGACGCTCCACCAGGATCGGGGCGCGCGAGGTTCGGGAGTGGGCGCGGACATTACCAACCCGGGCCGCAGTTATTGATTTGGGCTGCGGGCCAGGTTTTCCAATCACCGAGGTTCTGGTTGCTGAGGGACTTGACGTCTTTGCCCTCGATGCAGCGCCATCCTTTATCCAGGCATTCCGACGCAATCTCCCAAACACACCTGTCGTCTGTGAAGCTGTCCAAGATTCGGCATTTTTTGGTCGAACTTTCGATGCGGTACTGGCATGGGGGCTCCTATTTCTGCTGCGCGCCGAAGACCAACGGCGCTTGATCCAAAGCATCGCCGACATATTGGTGCCGGGCGGTCGGCTGCTCTTTACGTCGCCTGCGGAACCCTTGGTGTGGAACGATGCAATGACGGGATTGCAATCACGCTCCCTTGGAGCGGAGGAATATCGCAGGCACCTTGCAGCCGGTGGCCTTTCGGTAACGAGTGAGTACGAGGACGAAGGCCAGAACCATTATTTCGATGCTACGAAGATGCCACGGTGTGTATAGACGAGGCAGCGTGACGACACCCGTTGACGCACCGGCTGAGGTCCTCGCGAAGGAGCGAGCCGCTGAGGAGTGGGCGCGCGGCTTCTTGGGCTGCGCGGGGCTGACTCGCTAGGGTCAGCTTTTGAATATCGGCTTCAGATATTCGTAGCTCTTCTTTAGGCTGATGATGGGGTCGCCGGCGGTTTGGTCCTGCTCGACGAAATAGTTTTTGACGCTGGCGGAATCGGCCGCTTCGAGGACGTCCGGGATGTTGATGGATCCGCTGCCCACCTCTTTGAAATCCTCGTGCGGGACTTCCTGGCTGAACTGAGTGGGGGTTCCGGCGGCTTTGTCTTTCAGGTGCAGCAGTGGCACGCGGCCCTTGAGCGCTTTTAGCATCGCGACGGGATCGTGGCCGGCGACGCTGACCCAGAAAATGTCCATTTCGAGCGAGACATATTTGGGATCGGTCTCCTCCAGCAGCGTGTGCAGCGCAGGAACGCCATTAATGGGCGTGAAGTCTGACGCGTGATTGTGATAGCAGAGCGTCAGGCCGTTGTTTTTGGCCTGCTCGCCCTGGCGGTTCATGGTCTCGGCGAAGTGCTTTACGCCATCGGCGCCGTTCGCAGCGAGTTCCGCGTAGGGGATGACGAGGTACTGAAAGCCGCGGTCCTTTGCCTGTTGCAGGGCGGCTTGAGTAAATAGGCCACCGTCGGGCGTGAACATGGACTTCTCGGTGTGCAAACTCACGGGCTTGAGTTTGGTCTGCGCGAGCGCGGGCCAGATTTGGTCGAGACTGCCGGCGGTGCATTCGATCTCGCGGTAGCCGATGTCTTGAACGGCCTTGAGGATGGTGAGCGGATCCTGCTCGACTACCTTGCGGAGTGTATAGATCTGAAAGCCTAAATTGTTATTGCGCAGCGGATCGCGGGCAAAGCCCAGACGAGCCACGGAGGCGAGACTTGCAGTTCGGACCAGGAAGTTGCGTCGAGAAGACTTGGACATTGCTTAATAGTATCTGGCGCCGGTTTCGGGTGCGGCGGGATTGTCATTCGGCAAATCCTGCGTGCGCCAATAGCGCGTGAAGCGTCTGGGAAGCTTGAAATGCGAACCGTCCATGAACCAGAACCCGTGTTGGGCGGCTTGGGCGGTTTGATCGGTGAGAACGCGGTCACTGCCGAACTTGGAGCCGATGTTTTGGTAGCCGGCCGGAAGCGGCCACGCGTTGAGAACATAGGAATCCTGGCCCGAGTTGAGGCGTTCAAATTTGATGCCGAAGAGCCAATATTCGAGACCTTCGACATGTTCTTCCATTTGCGAGATGACGCCGTGTAGCGCGGCCCCGGCGGGAATGGTTTTGTTGCTTCCCGGCACAGTGAGAGGTTCGGCGAGCGTTGCGTCTACCGCGTCTCCCATATAAGAGATCTTGTCGTCAATGGGGTTGTCGAGACTTGCTTTCAGAGTGAGGCCGGCTGGCAGTGGTTGATCGACGACAGCATGCGTTTCGACTGGAGCCGCGGAATTCTCGGGCGTGAACAGCAGCGTGGATTCACCGCGAAATTCACGGCACTGCGTGTATTCGTTGCGATTGACGGTGTAGACGTCGGGATCGCTTTGTATCTTCAGGACAAAAGAAGATGGCAGGAGCGCCTGCCGGCTGGAGATGCGCACCAGTTGGTAATCCAGATCGGTTTCCGCAGAACAGATGCCGGACGAAGCCGGAATGTCATCGCCGATGATGGTCAGGCGGACCAGTTCGAGAGTTGACGCCTCGACGGAAAACGTGCCGTGAAAGGGAACGATGGATCCGCCGGCGCGGCCCTTCAAAAAGTAAGTGCTGCGCGATTGTTGAACGACGTAGTCGTATGAGTAAGTGGCCCTGCCCTTCTCGCGCGAAGCTCCTTTGAACGTGAACTGAACGCCGGAGTTCAGAAAAATATTGCGCAGGAACCCGACGAATTGGCCAGAGGTTCTGGGGCCATTGCGGATGACGTCTGAAACGTTGCTCGAGGTGAAGTGGCTTTCCCCGTGCCAGGAGAAAATTTCCCGACCTTCGGAGACGGCGACGTCGAGGCGCAGGCGGTCGCGCATGTACTCTTGCGGCTTGCCGTGCTGAGCGCCGGCAACGCAGGCTTGTTTCTGAGTGAGATAGTTCCGCTCGATCGTGAGCGCGCAGGTGTAGTTGGAGGCCAGGGCGAGTTCGGCCTCAACGTTGGCTTTGACGTGCTGCAGGATTTCGTTTTGATCCGGCGCGACCGAGAGAAGCAAAAACAAGGCCAGCATAGTTGTTTATTGCCCGGCCGCCTGGGCGTGGTGCTGCCGCGTCGTGGCTCGTGTGACCACCTTTAGCGCGATAACAGCGGACGCAGCAAGTATGAGAGCAATGATACCTACTTCGAGGATGTGTTTGCGGAGAAAGAGAAAGGTTTGCGCGCCGTACAACATGCCCAGGTAAGCGAGGGCGAAATAGCGGATGGTGCGGGCGGCAAGCACGACGCCAATGAAATAGGACCAATGCACCTCTAAAGCGCCGGCGCAAAACACCGGAATCTTCATGGGCATGGGAATGGGAGAGAGTGCCGGGATGAAGACGGTGACGAGGCCATATTGCTCGAACCAGGAGTGCAGTTTGCGGCCGCGGCGGGTCGAGAGTTGTTTAGCGAGAAATGCCTCGCCGCCCTTGCGCGCGATGCCGAACAGGATAAGGCTGCCTAGCAGAGAGCCGGCGATGGCGTAAAGGGCAGCGAGGTAGGCGTATTTGGGCGTGCTGATGGCGACTGTAATTAAGAGGAGGTCGACGCCACCGACAACGGGGAGGCCGGCGGAATCGAGAATGGCGAGGACGAAGAGCCCGTGCGGTCCCCAGGACAGGAAGACGGCGCCAACGCGGGTCCACCAGTTTGTGATGGCTTTTATCAGCGCCCACCTGCCCCATGTGGTTTTGGTTTGCCCAGCAATTCCAATAGGCCGTCCTCATCACGCACGGGGACGTTGAGTTGTTGCGCCTTGGTCAATTTAGACCCGGCATCCTCGCCGGCGATCACAAAGTTGGTTTTGGCGCTGACTGAACCAACTACCTTGCCGCCGGCCTGTTCGATCAATTCTTTCGCCTCTTCGCGGGTAAGCGTGGGAAGCGTGCCGGTGAGCACCAATGTCAAGCCGTCGAGTGCGCCGGTCTTTTTTGGCTCGCGCGGCGCGGTGAAGCGTAAACCGGCGGCACGTAGGCGCTCGATAAGATCGCGATTGCGCGCGTCGTCGAAGAACTGGCGGATGGCTTGGGCGACCTTGGGTCCGATTTCGTTCGCTTCCTGCAGGCTTTCGGCGGAAGCGGAGGCGATGTCGTCGAGGCTGCCGAAGTGTCCAGCGAGAATTTGCGCGGTGCGTTCGCCAACGAACGGAATGCCCAGGCCGTTGAGCACGCGCGCAAGCGGTTGCGAGCGGGAAGCTTCGATGTTTTGGATGATCTTGGTGGCAGATTTCTTGCCCATTCGCTCCAGAGTGAGGAGCTGGTCGATGGTGAGATGGTAGAGGTCGGCGACATTTTCGACGAGGCGATTTTTGAGCAACTGGTCGACGAGCGCGTCGCCCATGCCGTCGATGTCCATCACGTGACGGGAGGCGAAGTGCAGCAAGGATTCGCGCAGGCGGGCAGGGCAATTGGTGTTGATGCAACGCACCGCTGCTTCGCCCTCTTCGCGCACCACATGGCCGCCGCAGACAGGGCACGTCTTGGGCATGTGAAACTGCCGGCGATGAGTGCCGCGTTCGACCACACGGACGATTTTCGGAATAACGTCGCCGCTGCGCTCGACCAGGACGGTGTCCCCGATCGCGACGCCGAGACGTTCGATTTCGTCTTCGTTGTGCAGCGTGGCGCGAGAGACGGTTACGCCGCTGATCAGGACCGGTTTGAGATGGGCGACGGGGGTTAACGCTCCGGTCCGGCCGACCTGGACTTCGATATTTTCGAGCACGGTGGAGGACTGGCGCGCCGGATATTTGAATGCGATGGCCCAGCGCGGCGCTTTGGCGGTCCAGCCGAGTTTTTCCTGCTGTTCGACCGAATCGACTTTTACGACGACGCCGTCGATTTCGTAAGGCAGAGTGTCGCGCTGGTCTTCCCACTGCTTGATGAACGCCAGCAGTTCATCGAGACCGTCGCACTTCGCGCGGTAGCGATTGACTTTGAAGCCGGCGTAGGCGAGGGCTTCGAGCGAGTGCCATTGGCTGTTGAGAAGAGGACGGCCTTCGCGCAACAGGAAATACGCGAAGTAATCGAGCTGGCGGGTGGCGGTGACGGATGGATCGAGAGCACGAAGAGCGCCGGCGGCCGCGTTGCGGGGATTGGCAAAACGCGCCAGGCCGGAGCTTTCCATTCTTTCGTTCAGATTGTCGAAGGAGCGGCGCTGCATGATGACCTCGCCCCGGACCTCGAACGCGTCAGCGCGGATGGCGTCGGGTTTGGGGCGCAGGGGAAGGGAACGGATGGTGCGAGCGTTTTCGGTGACGTCTTCGCCAACGCGTCCATCGCCTCGGGTGACGGCTTGGGCGAGGCGGTGATCGCGGTACTGCGCGGCCATCGAGAGGCCGTCGAGCTTCAGCTCCGCCACATATTCGTAATTTTCCGATTTGAGAAGTGAGCGGACGCGGGCGTCAAACTCGCGGAGTTCTTGCTCGTTTAAAGCATTGTCCAGGCTGAGCATGGGCGAGCTATGGGGCACTTTGACAAAACCCTCGCGCGGCTGACCGCCTACGCGCTGGGTGGGTGAATCGGGGGTGCGAAGTTCGGAGTGCTGGGTCTCTAATTCGCGCAGCTCGCGCATGAGCTGATCGAATTCGGCATCGGTGATCTCGGGCTGATCGAGAACGTAGTAGAGGTATTCGTGATGTTCCAGCGTCTTGCGCAATTGCTCTGCGCGTTTGGCAAGAGATTGTGACATTGCTGCAACTTATAATGATGGACTTGGAATCTTTTCACGCGCGACGCGCAGCACTGATATATAACCCGATAGCGCGAGGCCTATCCCGAAATCCGCACTCGCTCCAACGTACCATCGCGGTATTGGCCAAACACGGCGTGGAGGCGATGCTGGTGGCGACGACGGGGCCGGGCAGCGCAACGGCCCAGGTGCGGCGCCAGATTGAGGCCGGTTGCGAGCTGATCATCGTTGCCGGCGGTGACGGAACCATCAACGAAGCGGCGAATG
>Ga0213876_10002180_pt1 | contig 11572 bp, 10 predicted proteins | sample BarmaccomBMRX_R9_FD_160113 | JGI IMG/M metagenome (GOLD analysis project Ga0213876, IMG submission 160113) | Root-associated microbial communities from Barbacenia macrantha in rupestrian grasslands, the National Park of Serra do Cipo, Brazil - RX_R9 | ecosystem: Host-associated > Plants > Roots...
GCCGATTCTTAGCCAGGCAGTTCACTGCGTCAAACAGACCCCAGCCGATTCCGTCCCTACAGGACGGATCCGCTTTTTCCTAATCCCCAGGCAGCGAACTGCCTGGCCACGATCATTCGTCCCTCTAGGACAAAAACCTTCGACAGCGTTGAAGCCATGGGGTTACATCCTTCAGCCTTTTTCGCAGGACACCACCGACAAATGAAAACACAAGGAATAGGTCCGGTCTTTCAGGTGAACAATCTCACGGATGCGCTCAAGTATTATAAGGAGGTTCTCGGATTCAAAGAAGACTTTCAATTCGGCGACTACGCTGGAGTCAGCCACGGGGATGCCTGCGTGCATTTGTGCGCTCACGTAATTCACCGAAGGCCAGTCGGTGGAGGGTCCGCCTTTGTCTTCTGCGATGAGGTTGACGATTATTGCCAGGAGATAAAGAAAAACGGGGCCGTGATAAAAGTTGAACCGGCCGACCAGCCGTACGGGATGCGGGATTTTATCGTGCTAGACCCAGACGGGAACCACATGACTTTTGGCTGCGAGATTCGCGATGCAGATCAATAGCCGCAAAAGGAACCGCGAATGGACGCGACTTAGCGCATGGGAGAGTTGACCTGAGACGGACGGTGATTGGCGCAAACTTGGCTGAACATTTCGAGTCTGGTGCTTTGCGTGGTATTAACCCGATTATCATTCCTCCAGAAAAGTAAGATCCGGCAGCATCAACCCCCCAAACGAGAAATCTCCCATGAAGGGATTACTCGTAATATTCCAGTTTATTATTGACGGTTCCTAGATAAGGACTCTTTTAGTAGGCTGAAATTAAACCCCCAATTCCTTGAGCTTGAAAAACCGGTGCTGGTTTCCCCGTTTCGACCGCCTTGCTGCTTTTAAGTGAGCCAGGCGAACGAACGTTCTGAGATCGACCGGTTTTTTTGGCGAGAGACTATTCCACCCCCTCTATGAAACGATGGCAAATTAAGGCCAGTCTCTTAGCGAGCACGTTCCTCCTCTTTGCTGGATTGAACGATCCTGCCTCCGCTGCCGATAAGAAGTATACGGTCGCGTTAATCCCGGGTCTCACGACCGATGCCTTTTACATCACCATGCACAAAGGCGCTCAGGCGGCTGCCGACGCCTTAGGAGTAAACTTGGTGTTCCAGGGCGCACCCAAATTCGATCCGGAACAGCAGGTTCCTGTTTTGAACGCGGTCATCGGCCGGAAACCCGATGCCATCTTGATCGCACCTACGGATAAAACGCAGCTGGTCAGCCCGCTGAAGAATGCAGCCAATAGCGGGATTGCGGTCATCACGGTGGATACTTTCATCGGGAATGGCCGTTACCAAACCGGTAGTGGTGATGCTGATTTTCCGTTGTCTTATATTGCCTCGGATAACATTGGGGGAGGACAGATTGCTGCTCGAGCCCTAGCCAAGGCCATCGGCGAGAAAGGCAAAGTTTACGTTTCGAACGTAAAACCGAATGTCTCCACCACGGATCAACGGGAAGAAGGGTTCAAGTTGGAAATGAAGAAGTATCCGAACATTACCGTCTTGGAAACCCAGTTTAATGACGACGATGCCAACAAAGCCGCGGCTCAGTTGCAAGCGGTGTACGCGCGGAATCCTGACCTCGCCGGCGTGTTCGGCGCGAACCTTTTCTCAGCCAGTGGCGCCGCTACCGGAGTGAAACAAGCCAACGCCCAGGGCAAGATCAAAGTCGTCGCCTTTGACGCACCTCAATCGATCGTGGCCGAAATCAAAGCCGGGAACATCGATATTGCGATTGCCCAACATCCCGCTGAGATCGGTTTCTATGGAGTGGTCACGGCTTATGCTCATTTGAGCGGTCATTCGGTTCCACCGCTGATCGGGACTGGTTTCACGGTGATCGACAAGAGTAATGTCGATGATCCGAACGTGAAGAAATTCATCTATTCGGACTAGGTTCGAAATTGTCGGTAGGGATGAGCTCCTTTGGTGGGGCGAGGCTCCCTAATGGTCTCACGATCACGGTGGAGGCACTATGTTAGGCGAATCCCAGCGCTGCGCTAGATCGATGCGTGTGCCGAGCCGTGGGTCTGCGTATGTCACCGCGTTCACACGATATACCGGGGCTCGGCGAGCGTATTGGCGTAGCCGGATGCTTAGGCTAAGCAGGTCAGCGGCTTCGTTCAACGTCATAGCGACGTTCAGGAGCCTCGCCCCACCAAAAAGAGCTCATCCCTACCGCATTCCTTAGGGTCTTTCATAACCTCCAACCTTTAACAGCTGCAACCTGTTCTCGAGGACAGCCTACCCGACGTAGCTCCCGGAGTTTCAGACGTTGGGGCGAAGTCGGAAGAACGACGACGAGTACGAACACGATTGTTTGACTGACAAATGAGCCAATCGCCAACCGCTGAGCCAAAACCGCCGGGACCGGACCGATTAGAAGAGCTGGTCATCGAACGAACGACCTGGGCGGGTTCGGTCCGTTCATGGGCGGCGTCCATGCGGGCTTGGATCTTTTTATTCTTACTCCTCGTCGGGTTCGAGGTCTGGGCCCAGTTGGCCTATCACGCAAGCTTCGTACTCAACCCGTTTAACGTCGCCTCGATCACGGTCTTTACGGTTGGCCCGCTCCTCATGGCGCTGGGCCAAACGTTTGTAGTGATTTCTGGAGGAATCGATCTTTCGGTCGGCTTCACCATGGGCCTTTCCGCGGTGGTGTTTTCGGAGATCCTCAATCGTAGTACCGGTGTGCTGGCAGATCCCATTGCGCTGGTCGTCGCGATGATGGTGGCTCTGCTGGCTTCAGCGGTTCCCGGGTTAATCAACGGCCTATTGATTGCCAAACTACGAGTACCGCCTTTTATCGGCACGCTGGGAATGTATGGAGTGGCCCGAGGAGTCGCTTACCTCTTGGCCGGTGGGGCGACCGTTCCCATCTCCAATCCGGTGGTGTCTTTCATCGGGAGTGGCTCTTTTCTTTCGATCCCAATTGTTGTTCTAATCACGATCATCCTGACGCTGGCGATGATGTTTTTGCTGTCCCAAAGCCGATTCGGACAGCACGTCTACGCGATTGGCGGGAATCGCCAAGCATCACTGCGGGCTGGAATCAACGTATCTCGAAACACCATCGCACTTTATATTCTGTCATCGCTTACTGCCGGTATCGGCGGGATCTTGTACACGGCCCGGTTTACCGCAGGTGCTCCTCAAGCCGGGGAAACGTTGCTGTTGGATAGCATCGCTGCCGTAGTTATCGGAGGAGCCAGCCTTTTTGGTGGCTCAGGAACAATCACCGGGACGGTTATCGGAGCATTGATTATCGCCGTCATCCAGTACGGTTTGGTTTTTGTTAATGTTGAACCGTTTTGGCAATTCGTGGCGGTCGGAGTTGTAATCATAATTTCGGTATTAGTCGATCAAACCCAGAAGCAATTAGCCGGAGCCAGGACTGATGAGTGAGGAACCGATTCTGCAGGTACAATCCGTTTCGAAGCGGTTTGGTGGCGTACACGCGCTCGAGAATGTGTCGGTGGATCTGTATCCCGGTGAAGTCTTGGCTTTGGCAGGTGACAACGGGGCCGGCAAATCAACTTTGATCAAGATTATCTCCGGGGTGCATCACCCGGATGAAGGGAAGATCTGGTACAACGGCGCCGAAGTGACGTTTGAGAACCCGCAAAAAGCTCGTGAACAAGGGATCGAAACCATCTATCAGGACTTGGCCTTAGCCGATAATCTTGACGTGGGGGCAAACGTGTTTCTAGGGCGTGAACCGATGAAACGATTATTAGGTCTTCCCGTTTTGGATCGGAAGAAGATGCGGGCAGACGCCGCAGAAGCGTTGCGTGTTCTTGATATTCGGATCAACCGATTTGATTTACCGCTCCGGTCCATGTCCGGGGGACAACGCCAAGCGGTAGCGATTGGCCGCGCGATTCATTGGAAAGCGAAGGTGCTCATCATGGACGAGCCAACGGCGGCGTTGGGTGTGCCTGAACAGCGCAAAGTGATTGCGTTGATCAAGAGCTTAAAACAGAGCGGCGTAGGGGTGATTTTTATTTCCCACAACCTGGTCGATATTTTCGCCGTGACCGATCGAATTGTGGTATTGCGCCGCGGCCAGAAGGTCGGCGAGGCGGCAACCCAAGCCACGAATTCGGACGAAATCGTCCGGTGGATGGTCGGAGGGTGATTTGCGAATGGGCGACGGGGCGAAACGGCGAATGGGCCCATAGCGGGGAGCCGCTTTGGTGCCTGCCTAAGAATCGCGCGATATTTGCTCTATCATCCGGACGGCTGGGAATCGTGCATAACGGGCGGCTCCCGCGAATAACCCAGCGTCTATTTCCTACCGAGTGCGCAAAAAAGGGAATTAATCAAGGTCGGGGTGAAAAGGTCGTCAGGGGTATTCGCGGGAGCCGCCTGCTTTCACGCTCTCCGGTCAGGTTCGCGATATGGACAAATATCGCGAGGTCTAAAGGCACGTGCCAAAGCGGCTCTCCTCCACGCGCCTTCGCCCATTCGCCTACATCATCCCAGGCGGCAAGCCGAGGCCTGCGGTCATCCGGCCCATTTCTGACTGAGCAAGGCCTTTGCCTTTCTCGATGGCTTGTTTGACGCCGGTGAGGACCAAGTCTTCGAGCATCTCGACGTCCTCGGGATCGACCGCTTGTTTGGAGATTTTGATAGCAAGAATATCCCCGAGGCCGTTAGCAGTAACGGTGACGTTCCCGCCGCCGACACTCACGTCCACCGTCTTAGTGGCGAGGGCTGCAGTTAGTTCTTCCTGCATTTTCGCAGCCTGCTTCATCATTTTTTGGATATTCATTGCTAGTCAACAGCCTGGATCTCAGCCTGGAAGATTTCCAGAGCTTTTTGAATTAAAGGATCATTTTTAAAATCGGTCTCTGGGTTCGTTGCCAGCTCGGTTTTTTCGGGGAAAACGATGGGCGCTAAATCATCCCGCGTTTCGCCCCTGATACTCGTCGGTTTGCCTAACCGCTCGGTGATCAGTTGTTCGATATATTTCCGGTTATTTGGCCGCATCAACGTCTCCATCGCCATGCCATGCTGAGGACCGAATCCTAACCGGAGCTCGTTATGTAATAGGCTGACGGGCACTGCCGCCGTAAAATATTGCTGAATCAAGGGACGGCTTTTGCGCACTTCGGTTACGACATCGATCCAGAGTTGGTTAAGATCCGGTTCGGTATCGGAAGCGGTAGGGACGAGCTCCTGCTCGTCCGGTTTTGTGCCGGTAGGGATAGGTTCCTGCGCGTCTATTTTATCGGGCTTCGCTTCGGACGAGCGGGAGCTCGTTCCTACCGTCTCTACCTCTTCGAAGGTCACCTTTTCTTCAGCAATTGGGGGGCGTGTTTCGGCTACGCGTTCCTGCTCAGCTTTGGCGTTCTCCGGCTTCGTGCCTGTCGTCTGAAACTCCGCTGGCTTCGTCGGACTGGCCGGTGTTTTCGCTGTTCCCGGCGTTCGCGCGGGTTGAATAACCAGCGGGGCAGTTCCGCTCTTTCCCGTTGGCCGCGGATTGGCGGGGCCTTGGCGTAATCCTTCCAATGCGTCTAGGACTTGGTCAAAGCCGACCTCGGCTAGACTCTGGATTGCCCGGATAACACCCAGCTCAAGGTGTAGCTTCTTGTTTGTGGCCCATTTCAGAGTCGGTTCTACCTCGGAAAGAATCTCCATCAGCCTCAGGAGTTGCCCGGTGTTCAACTTGGTTTTCAGGCTGGTAGTGACGGCTTTGGCTTTCTCACTTTGCTCATCTTGCAAGCTGCCGGCATCAACTTGCGCGATCAGAAGTGAGCGCAAAAAATTGAGTAGATCGGTTAGCAGTTTGGAAAGGTCTTTACCGGCCTCTTGTTGAGCGTGGATCAGGTGTAACGCTTTGGTAGATTCGCGGGTAATGATGGCTTGGCTCAGATCGAGTACCACTTGTTCAGCGGTCAGGCCAAACACCTCCAGCACCTGCTGTTCGTCGATGGAGGTCCCGCAAAATGCCACTAACTGATCCAGCATGGACTCGGCATCCCGCAGACCGCCATCCGCGGCGGTGGCGATGGCATTGGCGGCTGCAGCCGACAACGCGACGCCTTCCTGTGTGGCGATGAAATTTAGGTGCTCCGCGATGACCCGAGGCGGGATCCGGTGGAGATCGAATCGCTGACACCGGCTTAAGATGGTGGGCAAAACCTTGTGTGGTTCGGTCGTGGCGAATACGAAAATCACGTGTTGAGGCGGCTCTTCCAGCGTTTTCAGCAGAGCGTTGAATGCCTGCTGCGTCAGCATATGGACCTCATCGATGATATAAACCTTGTAGCGCCCTCTCACCGGTGCGAAGCGCACATTGTCCCTTAACTCACGCACTTGGTCGACGCTGTTATTACTCGCGCCGTCAATCTCAAGAACGTCGAGGCTAATACCTGATGCGATCTCCCGGCAAGAATCGCAGACGCCACATGGGGTCGGGGTGGGGCCATGCACGCAATTGAGTGCCTTTGCCAAAATCCTGGCGGTCGATGTTTTCCCGGTCCCTCTCGGACCGACGAACAAGTAGGCATGGGCCAGCCGACGCTGTTGAATCGCGTTTTTTAGTGTCTGCACGACGTGATCTTGACCCAAAACATCGTCAAAGATCTGTGGCCGATATTTGCGCGCAAAAACCTGGTAACTCACGAGGGTAAATTAAGCTAAACCTGCAGAGAATCCAAGGCGGTGGAACACAAGTTTCAGGTTTTAGGTTTTAAGTTTTAGCTTTGAGGTTGTAGGGTCTGGCGGCTTGTCCGGCGCAAGCTTTTAGGCGTTAAGTACATGGCTTAGAACATAGAGCTCACAACCTAAAACCTTTACCTAAAACTGTTCCACGTGCTCCCCACCATCTTACGTCTCTTGGCTTGGTCTATTGTTTTCCTAGGGGCGACCTTTTGTTGGGTTGTGCTGATCGAGCACGGGCCGGATGACTTTGTTGAGGGGTGCAAGATTGAGGCGGCGAATTTCAAAGCCATCGTCACTCGAGTGGTAACCCCGAGAGCTCAGGGAACCCCGTGAGCGGCGCTCGGCTTAGCCTCGCGCGTGAGAGGTGAGAGGTGATTGGTGAGACGTGAGAGGTGGTCGCTGTAGCGCGATGGCACGTTTTGTGTGCAGCGAGAAGCTCTGGGAGCTGCGATGAGTGTTGCCGTGTGGCCTATGCGTGAGCGCCCCCTCTCACCAATCACTTTTCACTTTTCACTTCTCACAGGCGAGGCTCTGCCGAGCCCATTGACGCTATTCAACTCCCTCGGTAATTTTCAGGCGTGCCGAAGTTGGTTATACCGCGAAAGGCTGTTTACCGCCTCTCGCTCTATTATCGGGTATTGGAACGCCTCAACCAGAACCGGATCGAGACGGTTTCCTCGGATGCACTGGCTAAAGCGGCGGGAGTAAAACCGACTCAGCTCCGCAAAGACCTGACCTATTTCGGTCAGTTCGGCACTCGGGGACTAGGGTATAAGGTCGAATCGTTGCTGGCGAAGCTAACCGGAGTTTTAAGGACGACCCGGTTTCAACCCGTGATCTTGGTGGGGGCGGGGAATCTCGGTTCTGCATTGTTGCGCTACGACGGGTTTGCCAAAGAGGGGTTCGAAATCATCGCCGCGTTCGATAGCCGGCCCGAGGGCGCCAAGGCTGACAACTGCAAGGTGCCAATCCAGCCGGTCGAACTAATGAAAGAATTTGTCCGGGAACACAGCATAAAATTGGCGATCTTGGCGGTCCCGGGGGTGGCAGCCCAAGAGGTGACGAATCAGCTAGTGGAGGCCGGCATCCAGGCGATTCTTAACTTTTCACCATTAATCTTGCAGGTTCCGACCCATGTGGTGGTCAACAACGTCAACCTGGCGATCGAGCTGGAAAATCTCACGTATTTCATTACGTAAGCGTCCCGTAGGGATGAGCTCTTTTGGTGGGGCGAGGCTCCCGAACGTTCTCGAGCTTTTTGCGGAGGACTACATTTTGTGCGGCAGAACAGGTCTGGTTAGGCCGTTTGACGCGCCGAGCCACGGCCCAGCGGTAGACCCCGGCTCCGACTTCGCCAGTTCGTGGTCGGCTGTAGATTAGGGGGAGGAAGGGCTACGTCGGACGAGTCGGCGCATGTTTCGTCCGAATAGCACCGTCCGGCACGAGGAAATTCGCGGCTCTGCGAATGCGATGAGTGGCCCGGGAGCCTCGCCCCACCAGAGGATGAGCCGGAGCTCATCCCAACCGTTACGCCCCCATCCTTGGGCCGGCGTGACCGAGAATCTTTACCGTTTGGTTCAGTTGCTCGATTTTCAGAGGCTTTTTCAGCACCGTTACCGGGCTGATTTGCAGGATACGATCGAGAACTTCGGAGTCAGGATAGCCGGTGATGACGATCACGTTGAGGTCGGGATCGATTTGTTTGGCATTCCGATAAACTTGGTCCCCCGGAGCGTCGGGAAGCTGAAGATCCAAGAACATCAGATCGAATTTCTGTTTTTTCAGGTTGGCAACCGCATCCTTGGCAGTTCCAACCACAACCCGGCTAAACCCGACTTTCTTAAGGAAATTCCTGAACAGCTCTTGTAGTCCGGGGTCGTCGTCCACTACGAGCACGGTGGGTTGTCCCTGCTTGTCCTGATGCAGGATATCCCGGTCAAGCGAGGACTTCTTAATCCGCCACCGACCTCCAATCTGGATTGCTGGGATTTGGCCCCGTTGAACTAGATAATAGACGGTGGGGAGTGGTATTCGAAGGTATTCCGCTGTTTCTTTAACCGTCAGCAGATTATGATTAGGGGGCTCGCTCACAAATATCGGCCTAGCAGATCGAGTTGAATTTGAATGTAGGATTGTTATGAGATTAAGACTGGTTCGTCAATAGAACGTTTTCTGACAGTCTACATAGATCTTACGAATTTTCGCAGTAGATATTACCAATTTTCACGATGTTTCGCAACTTGCACGAAATTTGCCCCGGCCTGCCCGCAGGCCAAACGGCAAAAGACCGATGACAAATCTGGGCGGCGGGATGCGAAATTTGTCATTTGCTCTCTGTTATGTGTCACTTTCGAATGAGCCGCAGGCCAAGTCGAAAAATCTGCCCGTGATCGAACCAAAACTAGTCAGTTGAGAAATCAGGACGCTAAACGCATGCAAAAACGTATCGAAAAAGATTCCATGGGCACGATGGAGGTTCCGGGTGATGCCCTGTATGGGGCAACCACCCAAAGGGCGGTGCTAAACTTTCCGATCAGTGGATACCGATTTAGCCGGCCGTTTATCCGTGCGCTTGGCTTGGTGAAGTGGTCGGCGGCACTGGCCAATCGAGATCTCGGCAAGTTGGAGGAAGAACAGGCGCAGTTGATCGCGCAGGCGGCGGAAGAAGTGATCGATGGCCATTTGGATGCCCATTTTCCCATCGATATTTTCCAGACAGGCTCAGGCACCAGTACAAACATGAACGCCAATGAGGTGATTGCGAACCGGTGCAGCCAGATCGTCGGGAAACCCGTTGGCTCCAAAGACCCGGTTCATCCCAACGATCACGTCAATATGAGCCAGTCCAGCAATGACGTGATCCCGACCTCGATTCATATCGCAGTGGCGGAATCAATCCGGGGAGATTTGATGCCGGCTCTGGATCATTTGCAGCAGGGTCTAGAGACGAAAGCGCAGGAGTTTTGGGACGTGATCAAGATCGGACGAACGCATATGATGGACGCGACTCCGATCCGGCTAGGTCAGGAATTCAGCGGCTACGCCAAGCAGATAGAGCACGGCAAGCTTCGCGCGGGTAACGCGATTGCCGCAGTTGAAGAACTGGCCCTGGGAGGGACGGCGGTTGGGACCGGACTCAATAGCCATCCGGAATTTGCCGGTAAAGTAATGGGTTACCTGTGGAACCGAACCGGAGTCGCGTTCAGAGAGGCAAGAAACCATTTTGAAGCCCAGGGAGCTAAAGACGGGCTCGTAGAAGCCAGCAGCCAGTTACGCAATATTGCAGTCAGTCTATTCAAAATCGCGAATGATATCCGGCTGTTGAGCAGCGGTCCTCGATGTGGGATTGGCGAGCTGCAGTTGCCGGCGACGCAGCCGGGAAGTTCGATTATGCCGGGGAAAGTAAATCCGGTCATGTGTGAGGCTGTGGTCCAAGTGTGCGCCCAGGTTTTTGGCAATGATACGGCCGTCTGCTGGGGTGGGGCTACCGGGCAACTGGAGCTCAATGTGATGATGCCGATGATCGCCCACAACGTTTTAGAGAGCATCCGTCTGCTGAGCAACGTCATGCATGTGTTCCAAGATAAATGTGTGGCTGGGATTACTGCCAATCGGGAACACGCCGCCGAACTGGTAGAACAAAGTATGGCACTCGTAACCAGTCTAGCCCCGATAATCGGTTACGACCGTGCCGCCGAGATAGCTAAAGAAAGCGTAAAGACCGGCAAAACGATCCGAACTCTCTGCCGGGAAAAGAAAGTATTGCCCGAAGATCAATTAGCCGCGGCCTTGGATCCAGAAGAAATGACCAAGCCGGGCGGCGAAGGGGCGGCCGGCGGTTAGCCGCCGGTGTGAGAAGTGAGAAGTGATTGGTGAGAGGTGAGAAGTGGTGGGCGCAGGGTGGTGCCACGCCTTGGGTGAGCGAGAGAGTCCTGGAACTGCGGCGGACGGAAAAGATGAGACTCCATGCAGCGAGCTGCTGCCGCGTGGTCTAGGCGCGAGCTACTTCTCACCTCTCACTAATCACCTCTCACTTCTCACAGTGCGAGGCTTAGCCGAGCACAATCTCGACTGCACGTTGAATGGCCGCGGCTTGGGCTTGTACGCGGGCGCCGAGCTCATATTCAGAGGGTGTTTCAAACGTGATCGTGTGGGGACTATGATTGAAGGCGAGATAAGCGGCTTCGGGCATCACCGGGAACTGTTTGTGCCGGATACGACGCTTGATTGAACCTTGCAGGGCCTTCCGGCCTTCGATCTTTTTCCGAAGATCAATTGGCACGTAATAGCCCGCGGCAGTCAGTAATTCGAGGCCGATTTGGCGGTCAGCCGATGATCCCCGGTGTCGGACTTCGTAAAGATAGACTCCCTGGGCGTCATAGTCCTCATGCAGACACATCGAGAAAGAAAAAGAATAACCTTTCAGCAATTCTTTGTGCGCCGTGATCTCAGGGACATTGTCGAGATGATAGCTACGGTTAAGGTCACGGCCCTCCGCGTCGACACGACGGTTATGAATCAACCCCCAGGGATTTAAACAGGGCAGCATCAACAACGGTAAGCGACGAAGGTACTTCAGATTCAATTGCGCCCAGAGATAAAGGCCTTCAGTAGAAGCGGGTTCGTCGCCATGAATTCCGGCGGAGAGATAGATTCCTTGCGTGGTTTCCAGCGCAGGCGAGCGGACACAGAGAAGTTCATATCCGTCCGAAGTACCGAAAGACTCGCAAAAGAGATTTGCTCTGCGGGCCAAGCTCTTCCAGCGTCGCGCGAGATAGAGATAATCGTGGGCGCGATGAGCCTGAAAATCGAACGTCATCCGGCGGCTAATTCTTTCAGCAACTTATCGT
>Ga0213876_10002181_pt1 | contig 11565 bp, 12 predicted proteins | sample BarmaccomBMRX_R9_FD_160113 | JGI IMG/M metagenome (GOLD analysis project Ga0213876, IMG submission 160113) | Root-associated microbial communities from Barbacenia macrantha in rupestrian grasslands, the National Park of Serra do Cipo, Brazil - RX_R9 | ecosystem: Host-associated > Plants > Roots...
GCTCCCAAGCTGCCCCGTCGTCTAATGGTAAGACTACGGACTCTGACTCCGTCAATCGTGGTTCGAATCCACGCGGGGCATCCAACGCTCAGATCTCGACCGATTCCGTGTGACCCAGCCCCTGGCTGTAGTCGAGGACCGACACGTGCTTGCAGTGCGCGACCATGGTCGCGACCTCGCTATTCTGCGGCGGCGCCAAGTCGGTAAGGTTGGGATGCCGCTCGGCCAGCAATTCCCACGCACGGCTCTTTTCGGCTGGGTCGGTGACTTCCTCGGCCTCACAGCCGGCATAGACCGCCTTGATCTTCTGAAGCTCGGCTGGCTCGCTGCCGATGGTGATCGCGATGTGGCGGTTATTCTCGATGTTCGCAAATTTCTGGCTGTCGCGATAAATCAGGAAATATAGCGACCAGCCGTCATTGGCGTAGCCGACGATCGTCGCCTGCGGCCAGCCGTCGGGCCGTACCGTGGCAATGGTCATGATGCGGTGGTTGCGCAGAATCTCGATCGCGGGCTGTTCCATCATTGGCTCCTCGCGTGACGCGCCATCGCATCGCACGACTTCGGCAGTGCTAGCAACAATGGCTAGGCCTTGGCTTTCCCCGATCCCTTGGGCTCCGGCCCATAAAGCTTCAGGAATGCATCGGCCGCCAGGGTCGCCGCCTTCTCGACCTTTGCTGGGTCCGGCCCGTCGATCGCGCCCAGCAGGCGCTGTTCGAAGAAGTCCCAGTCGCACAGCCCCTTCCAATGGAGCATCATGATCTCCGGATCGGCGGTTCTGAGCCTTCCTTCTTCCATGAGCTCCTGGAACTTGTCTACGAGGCGGTGGAAGGCCGGCTTGATGATGCCCTCGTAGAATTCCTTGCCCATCGTCGAGCCGGCGGGCTGGGCCATCACCGTCCGGATGTTCATGACCGGAAGCGGCGACATGCGCTTGTTGAGATAAGCGGTGCCGAGCAAGACCAGGCTCTCGCGCAAGTCGTCAGTCGCCGGGAAGTCGCGCATGATCTTGTCGGCGTCGGTAGCGACCTGAAAGTCGAGAACTGCGCGAAGCAGTTCCTCCTTTGACGGGAAGTAACCGTACAGAGTCGCCTTCGAGCCGCCGATGCGCTCGGAAAGGCATGCCATCGAACATCGGTCGTAACCCATCTGCTCGAACAGATCGGCCGCGACTCGAATGATTTCGGTGCGCTTTTCGTCGGTCCGAACCCGGGCCATTTCCGTCTAACTCCCTGAAATCTAATAACTGTACATGTCAGTTCAGTTATGCGTTGACAAGTGTCGACTCGATAACTAAACCGTACGGTACAGTTACATAACTCCCGCGGCGTAACAAGCGGGATCCAAAAAGGGACAGCTACCAAATGACACGCTCACGGGCGACGCGGCTTGGCCGCGCAGGCCTTCTATTGCCCTTGCTCTTGGCGACCGCCTGTGCGGCGGTGCCGGACCTCGGCCCCAGGCCGATGCCGCGCGCGGCTGTCGACTATCAATCGGCACAATCACTGAACGGTCCGCAATCCGCTTGGCCGTCAGACGGCTGGTGGAGCGGATACGGGGATGCGCAGCTCGACGCTTTGATGTCAGAAGGCATCGCGGGCTCACCCGATCTCGCCGCCGCATTGGCGCGTTTCCGCACCGCGCAGGGCTTCGCCCAGCAGGCGGGCGCAGCGCTTCTTCCCAGCGTCGATGGGGTCGCTTCAGTCGACTATCAGAACCAGAGCCAGAATTTCGCGGGCAAGAATGGTCGCGTTCCGGCCGGCTGGCACGCTACGGGCACGGTCGGACTTAGCCTCAACTTCGACCTCGACCTGTTCGGCAAGAATCGCGCCGCGCTGCGCGCCGCTAACAAGGATGCGGAAGCCGCGCGCTACGAGGCCGACGAGGCGCGTCTTCTGCTGACCACCGGCATCGCCTCGACCTATTCCGATCTCGCCGCGCTCCAAGCGCAGCGCGACAATCTCGAAGCGGCGCTCGACATCCGCAGCCAGTCGCTGAAGGTCGTTCGTGCCCGCTACGACGCCGGCCTTGAAACCATCGACTCGGTTCGGCAGGCCGAAGCCCGCCTCCCCCAGACCCGCGGGGACATCGCAGCGACCGACGAAGCCATCATGCTGGACAAGCATGCCCTTGCCGCGCTCCTGGGGCAGGGCCCTGACCGTGCGCTGACGATCGGCCGTCCCAAGGTCGCATTCCAGGCGCAGGGCATTCCGGCCAACGCCTCCATCGACCTGACCGGCCGCCGTCCCGACATCGCCGCCGCGCGCACTCGTGTCGAGGCAGCCGCCGAGCGGATCAAGGAAGCTCGCGCCGCTTTCTATCCCAACATCAACATCGGCGCCCTCGTCGGGCTGCAGTCCCTCGGACTTGGCAGCCTGTTCAACAGCGGGTCCCAGTTTGCGAGCGTGACCCCTGCCGTGACCCTCCCCCTCTTTCACGGCGGCGCACTCCAGGGCCAGTACCGCGGTCGTCGCGGTCAGTATGACGAAGCTGTCGCCAGCTATGACGGCCAGGTCATCCAGGCGCTGCGCGAAACGGCAGACACGCTGACGAGCGAACAGCAGCTCGCAGAACGTCTCGCCCTGTCGCGCAATGCGCTGGCCGCCTATGAGGACGCGCTTCGCGTTGCCCGTGGCCGCTATGAGCAAGGCCTCACTGACTATCTGAGTGTGCTCACCGCGCAGGAGAGCGTCGTCAACGCGCGCCTCTCGGTAGCCCAGCTCGAATCCCGTGCCTTCACTCTCGACGTGCAGCTCGTCCGCGCCCTCGGGGGTGGATTCCGGGCTGCCTGACACCCTTCTTTCGGAGAATCTAAAATGGCTGAACGCGATCCCCAGGAAATGCTGCACGGCGAGACCCAGCAGGTCGAGCCGACCGAGGCCGAGGCTGCGGCCGTCAAATCTGCCGATCCGCGCCGCAAGAAGGTGCTGCTCGGCCTAACCGGCGCGTTCCTGCTCGCCGGCGGCGGATGGTATATGTTCCACGACACCGGCCACGTCTCTACCGACAATGCCTACGTTGGCGCCGAGAGCGCGCAGGTGACCCCGCTGATTGCCGCGGCAGTCACCGACGTGCCCGTCGTGAACACCCAATATGTCCACAAGGGCGATGTATTGCTCCGGCTCGACGATAGCGACTTCAAGCTCGCGGTCGAGAAGGCCGAAGCGGCCTATCTCAAGGCCCGGCGACAGTATCAGCAGTCATCGGCCACCAGCGGCTCGCTCGCCGCGCAGGTCGGCGCGCGTGCCGCAGACATCGGCCAGGCACAGGCGCAGTTCGTGGCGGCCCAGTCCACCGTCGCCAAGGCCAAGGCGGACCTCGACCGGCGCGAGCACCTGGCCGGCGACGGTTTCGTCAGCCGGGAGGAATTGACCAGCTTTCGCAATGCCTATGTCTCCGCGCAGTCCAACCTGCGCGAGGCACAGGCGGCAATTGCGCAAGCGCAAGCCAATCGCGGAGCTGCGCAGGAGAGTTATGCAGCCAACCAGGCGCTGATCGCCGGCACCTCGGTCGACACCAGCCCTGATGTCGCCGCAGCTAAGGCCGCGCTCGACCAGGCAAGGCTCGACCTGTCCCGGACCATAATCCGCGCCCCGATGGACGGCGTCGTTACCAACCGGCAGGTGCAGGTCGGCCAGCGGCTCGCCGCCGGCAATTCTGTGATGACCATCGTTCCGACCGGCGCCGTTTATGTCGACGCCAACTTCAAGGAGGGGCAGCTGACCCGTGTTCAGCCGGGTCAGCCCGCCGAGCTCGTCAGCGACCTGTATGGCAGCAAGACGGTCTTCCACGGAAAGGTCGTCGGCTTCGCCGGCGGAACCGGCTCGGCCTTCGCGCTTATCCCGGCGCAGAATGCGACCGGCAACTGGATCAAGGTCGTGCAGCGCTTGCCGGTCCGCATCCAGCTCGATCCCAAGGAGCTCGCTTCGCATCCGTTGCGGGTCGGCCTGTCGATGGAAGCGACCGTCGACGTCTCCCGGAAAGATCGCCGGTAATGGAAAAGGCTACCGCTTCGCCAGCCATGTCCGGCAGCACTTTGGTGCTCGCCGGGCTGGTCCTGGCGGTCAGCAACTTCATGGTCGTGCTCGACACCACCATTGCCAACGTCTCGGTCCCGCATATTGCGGGCGGCCTCGGTATTTCCTCCTCCGAGGGTACTTGGGTGATCACCTCTTATGCAGTCGCCGAAGCAATCTGCGTCCCGCTGACCGGCTGGCTCGCCCGCCGCTTTGGCGAGGTGAAGGTGTTCATCGCGGGGATGGTCGGCTTCGGCCTCTTCTCGTTCCTGTGCGGGCTTGCCCCGACGCTGGGCGCTTTGGTCGCATTCCGCGTCGGCCAGGGCCTCTGCGGTGGCCCGCTGATGCCGATCAGCCAGACATTGCTGATGCGCATCTTTCCCAAGGAGAGGCACGGCATGGCGATGGCTTTGTGGTCGATGACCACCATCGTCGCGCCGATCTTCGGACCGATCCTCGGCGGGACGATCAGCGATAATTGGGGCTGGAACTGGATTTTCTTCATAAACGTGCCGATCGCGATCGTCTGCTCGCTCGCGGCCGTGGCCCTGCTGCGCGGCGTGGAGTCCAAAACGGAGAAGATCCCGGTCGATACTGTCGGCCTCGGGCTGCTGGTGCTGGCCGTCGGCGCGCTCCAGATCATGCTCGATCTTGGCCGTGAGCATGACTGGTTCGGGAGCTCGTTCATCGTCCAGCTGGCGCTCGTCGCCTTCGTTGGCTTCGCCTTCCTGATCGCGTGGGAGGTGTTCGATCGGCACCCGATCGTCGACCTCAAGGTGTTCCGCCACCGCGGGTTTACGGTGAGCGTCACCGCGCTTGCCTTCACCTACGGCGCCTTCTTTGCGAGCCTGGTCGTCATCCCGCAGTGGCTGCAGACCTCGCTCGGCTACACCGCCACCTGGGCCGGCTATGCGACCGCGTGGAACGGCGTCGCCGCCGTGTTTATGGCTCCCGTCGCGGCGATGCTGTCGCAGAGAATGGATCCGCGAATTCTGGTGTCGGGCGGTATCCTATGGCTCGCCGTCACGTCGCTGACTCGCGTGATCTGGTGGACCAGCGGTTCCGATTTCTGGACGCTTGCCATCCCCCAGCTGATCCAGGGCGCTGGCATGCCATTCTTCTTCGTGCCTCTCACCACTCTGGCTCTCGGAGCCGTCGAGGAAAATGAGGTTGCGTCGGCAGCGGGGCTGATGAACTTCCTCCGCACCATGTCCGGCGCGATCGGGACCGCGATCGGCGTGACGATGTGGGAGAATGGCGGCCAGAGCGCCCGGGATTCGCTCACCAGCACGCTCAACGGCACGCAGTCGACCATGGCGACGCTGCAGGCGCACGGGTTCGGCGTCGAGCAGTCGCGCCAGTACGTCAGCCAGCTGGTCGATTCCCAGGCTAACGCCATCTCGACCGTGAACTTGTTCGAGCTGTTCTCCGCGGTCTTCGTCGCCGCGGCCGCCATCATCTGGCTTGCCCCCAAACCCAAGCACGCCGTCGCCGCTGGCGCCGGTCATTAGGAGAAAGAGATGTTCGTTCTCGTCGCCATTGCCATCATCGAACTAGGTCTACTCGCAGTGACAATCTGGACAGCGCGGGGCGGGCTTGCGCCAGCTCGAGCACGGATTGCCCGTGGGTCGAACGACTTTCCTCACGCGCTCTGAAATCCCCTAGCGGCTGCTCGACATTCTCCCTCGTCCCTTGAGCAGCCGCGGGCGCGGCCGGCATGTCATTGCCCCGATAGCCGGTCGCGCCCACCTCTAGTGGATATCAGCCTGGGTCAGGAGCCCGGACTCACCGCGCCGCCGCCGCGCACGGCCATGCTGACGTTGGGATTGCCCCAATAACGATCGTGACCTCCGCCGTTCACGGCTGCCGACAATGAAGCGCGCGGCCTTACCAGCAGCTCGCCACCGCCGTTCACCGCAGCGGAAACGTTCACGGCGTCGATCGAGCGTGCATCAATCTTGCCGCCGCCGTTCACCGCAGCCGAAAGCTGCGATTGCGCGCCGAAGCCGCCTGCCGTCGTAATGAGGCCGCCGCCGCTCACCGCCAGGTCGGGCGCGCGCGGCGATTGGATGACGACCTGGAGCCGATAATGCTGCGGGCATTGCTCGTTGCAGGTATCGATGCGGAGCTTGCCGTCGGCCGTGACGTGCATCCGCGTGAACTGGCTGCTCCCTTCTTCGATGGTCACGCGCTGCGTGGATCCGGGAACGACCGTCACGACCCCGCCACCGCGCAGCTCGACACCACGAAAGTCTGGGACGTTGACCAGCTCGGTGGCGAGGACCGGGGCAGAAGCCGCAAGCGCAGCGGCAAACAAGGGCAGGATCGAGCGCATGGAGAAGCCTTTCCGATATGTGCGCTACATATGTAGCGCTACAAATGCAGCGTGTCTAGCCCTGCCTTGCGCGGCTGCGGGTTCGGGAGCATTCGAACGGCCATGACCAAGCCCCTCTCCGTCATCGGCAGCTACGTCAGCCCTTACGTCCGCAAGGTCCTGGCCTGCATGAACCTTAAGGGCCTGAGCTACGAGGTCGATCCAATCACGCCGTTCTTCGGCAATGACGAGTTTCGGCGCCTCAGCCCGCTTTGCCGGATCCCGGTACTGATCGACGGCGACTTCTCGGTCAGTGATTCATCGGTGATCTGCGCCTATCTCGACGAAGCCTATGCCGGCCATCCGCTGTTTCCTGTCGATCCCAAGGGTCGTGCCCGTGCGCGATGGTTCGAAGAGTTTGCCGACACCCGCCTCGGCGACGTCTTCATCTGGAACTTCTTCTATCAGAAAGTCGTCCATCCGCTGGTTTGGGGCGAGCCCGGCGACCAGGCACGGATCGACAAGGCGCTGAGCGAGGACATTCCGGCAGCGCTCCACTATTTGGAGGGAGAGCTTCCCGCCGACGGCTTCCTGTTCGGCGACATCGGCGCCGCCGATATTTCGATCGCGAGCTTCTTCCTCAACGCGCGTTATGGCGGGTTCGAGGTCGACAAGGCACGCTGGCCGCGGACGGCAGCATTTGTCGAACGGACCCTCGCCCATCCCTGCCTCGCACCCCTGCTGAAGCTGGAAGACGTTCAGCGCAACGCCGACATCAAGGGCCGCCGACAGGCGCTTCTCGACGCTGGGGCGAGGCTGACTGAGACGACCCTAGGCGTCCGCGAGCCGCGCAAGGGGGTGATGCAGCTCTAACGCTTAGTGCTGATGGCCCGAGATCCAATGCTCGAGCCGCGTCCTCAATGACCGCTTTGATGGGATGAAACCGGGCTGCGGCGCCGGCTCTTCGGTCGCCTCATAGATCGTCAGATTCTCCGGCATCTTGGGTCGATGAGTCTCACGGCCGCGCAGCAGGTCTTCCGCCGCCGCCAGCGAGCGATGCACGTCCTCGGCCGTGAAAGGCTTCATCAGGCAGCCGAGCGCGAGGTCCGGCATCGGAAAGCGCGGCGCCTTGCCGCTCACGAACAGGCACGGAACGCCGAGGTCGTTAAGCCGCACCGCAACCGAAAAGCCGGTCGACCCATGTGCTAGGTGCAGGTCAAGAAGGACAAGGTCGGGCTGATACTGCTCCGTCGCAGCGATCGCGCCGTCAGCATCCTCGGCCATCGCCACGACACGATAACGCGGGTTGTCTTCCACCAGATATTTGAGCGTCACCGCCAGCTGGCTGTCGTCCTCGACGATGAGGATATTGAGCACCCGCACGTCCTCCCCGAAGCGGAGATTCTTCTCGGAAAATCCGCGACTTGAATGCTTGCGCGGAACGGAGCGCATGCGAATCCCCTGTGAACAAGGTTATCGCCGAGGCGAGGAAGAGCCGCGCCGAAACGAAGAAGGCGCCCCGGAACAACTGTCCCGAGGCGCCTTTCACCCCTCCAAAAGGTTTGCGTTAGGCGCGGTAGAAAAGGTGCGCGCCGATCTTCTCGACCATGTTCAGACGATGACCCCATGACGGGTCGACGTACGTTGCGTGGTACCACAGGACATTCTGGTCGACGCTAGGTACGACGTTCGCCATCGCCAGGCGCGCGACGCCCTGCGCACGGCCCCAGGCGGCCGATGCCGTATCGATCGCAGGGAATTCGCCACGGCGAACGAAGGAGAATTGTGCCGGCTGCTTGACGACGCTGCACCAGTCGGTCGGATAGAGGCCCGAGGCAGCGCGATTCATGACCACGCGGGCAACCGCGAGTTGGCCCTCGACGCTTTCGCCGCGTGCTTCGAAATAGACTGCGGTCGCAAGGCAGTTCGCCTGCTCGTCCAGCGGCGCGCCAACGCTATACTTGTCGACCAGGGCGTAAAGCGGCCAGCCGCCCTTGTAGAGCCACGCCGCTTCCGCCGCGATCGACGCCGCAAGCTTGACCGTGACCGATTGGGCCGGCTGCGCCTGCGTCACCGCGCCAAGGCTGTTGGCAACCGCGGTGGTCGTCGCAACCGCGGGACGCACCAAGGATGCTGCGCTCAGGTCCTGCGCCGAAGCGCTCGAACCGATCGCAAGCATGAACAGGCCAATGACTGCGGACGCGGCGCGTCCGCCGATAAGCTTTACCACTTCTGTGTTTGCCCTTGTGCTGGCGGATGGATGCCCGCTGGAGGCGCCTTGTCAGCGCTCTGTACGCTCCAGCGGGGATCGCCCCGTCTTGCGAGCCCCGCGTCTTAGTCGCTTGGGGCTCACCGCTCTCAATCGCTGGAGCCCAGATATGTGAACGTTTATTCGACGCCAAGCGCTCGGCGGTGAGTTGTGCGACTCGCGGGACGGAATCAGGAACTCTTTCAAATCATTCAGTTTTTTGGAGTTTTCCACAGCCGTTCGAATCGCTTTATCGATGGTTTAACTCGGCTCGTCGGCACGCTACGGTTAATCGTTCCACAGGGAGACAAAAGCGTGGCCCGTTGGCTGATGAAATCGGAGCCTGAAAGCTACAGCTGGGCCGATCTGGTGCGTGATGGCGCCACCGAGTGGGACGGCGTCCGCAACAATGCGGCGCGGCTGCACCTCAGGGCCATGATGGTCGGTGACGAGGCGTTCCTCTACCACTCGATGTCGGACAAGGCCGTTATCGGGATCATGCGCATCATCCGGGAGGCGCAGCCCGATCCGAAGGACCCCGACTGGGTGTCGGTCCGGGTCGAGCCCATGAGTCCTCTCGCTCGTCCCGTGACGCTCGCCGAGATCAAGGCCGAGCCCAAGCTCGCGAAGATGGAGCTGATCCGCCAGTCGCGCCTGTCGGTGGCGCCCGTCCGCGACGACGAGTGGAAACTGATCCTGGAGATGGCGAAATGATCGTCCTCGCCCTGGCGCTGGCTGCCACGCCCGTCGCCGAAACGCCCAAGGCGTTCCTTGAGCGCGTATATGCAAGCTACCACGACCGGAATTTCAGCCCCTTCGAACATGCCGACAGATATTTCGCACCGAAGTTGAAAGCGGCCATCGACGAAGACTCACGCGTGGCGAACGGCGAGGTCGGTTATCTCGACGGCGACCCGATCTGCCAATGCCAGGACACTGACGGACTGCGCTCCAAGATCCTCAAGATACGACTGCAGAAGCCGGACACGGCACTAGCCGAAGTGCTCCTCGATTACACCGATTCGACGGCGACCCACGTCAAGTTCACGCTGGTCCGAACGAAGGCCGGATGGCGAATTGCAGACGTTTCGTCGGGCGATGAGCCGAGCCTGCTGCGCGCGATCGAAACGTCAAACCGACAGGCCCGGGCGAAGCACTAAGGTGCGCAGATACGCTCAGACCGCCAGCGCAGATATGTCGCCGGCGGAAGCTCACGCGACGCTTCGAGCCAGGCGACGACCTCCCATATTTGCCGGTCGGAGAGTGAATCCCGCCATGACGGCATCCCCGTCATCTTGATCCCGTTCTTGGCGATCCAGAACAGCTCGCGCGGTTTCCAGCGGCTCCCGGCGTCAATGAGGTAAGGCGGCTGCGGTTCGAACCCGCCTGCCCCCTGGCGCCGTGCAACCCCGCTCGCGCCATGGCACGCGACGCAATGCGTGTCGTAGGTGCAGAAGCCACTCTTCACTTGCGCCGCGGTAACATTCGCCGGAACCTCAATGCCCTTCGCATGGCTGCGCACCGAATGGATCATCGTCTCGTGCGTGACCCATTCGGTAATGGTCGTGTGCGGCTTGGACGCCGCAACATTGTAGATGCCCGACTTGATGAAGGCGAAGGCGCCGAGCGGCACGATCACGGCAATTGCGATCGCCGCGCCGATCACCAACGTCAGCAGCTTCTCGCGTGACACGCCGCCTCAACGCGGCGCCGGCGGTTTCGTTACGCCTTAGGCGGCTTCGAGCTTCCGCGCCTCGCGCTTCCGCTCGTGCGGATCGAGGTAGCGCTTGCGGATGCGGATCGCCTTGGGCGTCACTTCGACCAGCTCGTCGTCCTGGATGTAGGCGATCGCCTGCTCCAGGCTCATCCGCTTCGGCGGGGTCAGGCGAATACCCTCGTCCTTCCCGCTCGCGCGGAAGTTGGTGAGCTGCTTCGACTTCAGCGGATTGACCTCGAGGTCCTGCGGCTTCGCATTCTCGCCGATCACCATGCCCTCGTAGAGTAGCTCGCCCGGCGACACGAACAGGATGCCGCGCTCCTCGAGCGCATTCAGCGCGTAGGCCACGGCCCCGCCCTGCTCCATTGAGATCAAAACGCCATTCTGCCGACCCGCGATCGGACCTTTGTACGGTCCATATTTCTCGAACAGCCGGTTCATGATGCCCGTACCGCGAGTGTCGGACAGGAACTCACCGTGATAGCCGATCAGGCCGCGCGACGGCGCAGAGAAGGTCAGGCGCGTCTTGCCACCGCCTGATGGGCGCATGTCCGTCATCTCGGCCTTGCGCATCGCCATCTTGTCGATGACCGTCCCGCTGAACTCATCGTCCACGTCGACGACGACGGTCTCGTAAGGCTCCTCGCGACCTGACGGGCCATCGCGGAAAAGCACGCGCGGCCGGCTGATGCCGAGCTCGAAGCCCTCGCGGCGAAGCGTCTCGATCAACACGCCGAGCTGGAGCTCACCGCGGCCCGCAACCTCGTAAGCCTCGCCGCCGGCGGTCTCGGTAACGCGGATCGCGACATTGCCCTCAGCTTCGCGCAACAGGCGGTCGCGGATCACGCGGCTCTGCACCTTGTCGCCGTCCTTGCCGGCGAACGGGCTATCGTTGACCGCGAAGGTCATCGAAAGCGTCGGCGGGTCGATCTCGCGTGCATGCAGCGGCTCGGCAATCTCCGGCGTGCCGATAGTGTTCGATACCGTCGCTTTGACGAGCCCCGCAATGGCGATGATGTCGCCGGCCTTGGCGGTCTCCACCGGCACTCGCTCCAGGCCCTGAAATGCGAACAGCTTGGTGACGCGGCCGTCCTCGACCAGGTTACCGTTGACGTCCATCGCCCGGATCGGATCGTTGATGTTCAGGGTCCCGCTCTCCACCCGGCCGGTCAAAATACGGCCAAGGAAATTGTCGCGGTCGAGCAACGTCGCGAGCATCTTGAACTCGCCCGCCGGGTCGAGCGCCGGTGCCGGAACGTGGTCGACGATG